>Ga0105053_10005953_pt1 | contig 17061 bp, 20 predicted proteins | sample BON01_FD_78093 | JGI IMG/M metagenome (GOLD analysis project Ga0105053, IMG submission 78093) | Freshwater microbial communities from Lake Bonney liftoff mats and glacier meltwater in Antarctica - BON-01 | ecosystem: Environmental > Aquatic > Freshwater > Ice > Glacier meltwater | place: Lake...
CGAATTTGTATTAACAGTGCACAACGATATACCCCATGCACACACACGATTTTCTCACTCTACTCAAAGGCGCACATCTTTCTCTCTACACATCATATGAATACGTACTCAGACAGACACACACACAAACATACATCATACATACATTATATAGAAAGCGACACACAACAGCCCTCCCGGGCATTAGCTTAGCTGCTGTGGGTCACAAGAACCCACAACACACACTCAAGAGAGAAAATCACGCCCGTCCGGGACTGCTGCTCACCACAGCCCCACCACTCACAATCTTCCCATTGCTGGCACCACTCCGAATGGTGACAAACGGCCGCAACGCCTCCAACCACACCCCTAAACTCGCCTCATCCTCCGGCGAGATCAACTCCTTCACCTTACTCCCATGCACCATCGTCTCCATCTCAAACACAGTCGCTGTCGGTTCCGGCAAACGATACGCAAGCCCATCACTCGAAGTCTTCACATGAAAAACCAATGTCGGATCATCGAGCCCCACGCTCCCCTGACACCCCCGCACGCCAATCTGACTCTGAGCCATTTCCAAAGTCGTGTACCAATGCAGCTCCACATGCCTCGGCCTATGCTTCGTCTTTTCCATCGTCACCAGCATGAAATACCGTCGTTGCCACGCCCTACTTGCATCCGCCCTTCTCCTCATCCACCCCTCCGTCAGACATTCTGAGTACGCCTGCGGCAACTGCAACCCACCCGCCGACCGCGGGCTGCGAATCGTCTGGTTCAATCCACCCGTCTTTGCAGCGGCAGCACTACTGCTACTACTACTACTACTGCTGCTGCTGCTGCTGTTTGTCGGGTTGGTAGTAGTGGCACTTCGGACGGTGGTGGTACCATATGCAGTGCTGCTCCCGAGGCGATGCTGTCGTTGAAAGGGTTCAGTCTCGGTTTGAAAGGCCTCGACCCAATCATCGCGTTCTTGTCGAGTGTCGGCCCGAAGAACGAAACGGGTGTGTTGTCCTTGAGTGGTGGTTTTGTCGCTTTTGGAGATCTTGACGGATTTGATGACCCCGCTCCCGCCGCCGTTGCTGTAGAGGATGATTTCCGTGGAGGAGGCGCCTTTGATTGCCTGCAAAGGAGGGAGGGGAGGAAGGAGAAGGGGGGAAGAATGATGAGCTTACTTGTGATGACGAAAGGTAAAGTTGGAGCCACGCCCAAGAAAGAGAGGGAGGAAGATATGTAAGTTCGCTCTGAGAAAAGTAAGGAGGAAGACCAAGACATCCACCCCCCCCTTTCCCTGCCCCCTCCCTCCCTCCCTCTCCTCCCTCCCTCCCTCCCCCCCATACATACCATAACCGCCTCCAAGATAATAATACACCGCGGGTCCTGATCCGCCGGCCCCTTGAAATAAAATAAGCAGCCATTCGTCAACACGAACCAAAACCGATGAAACCTGCTAATCCCCAACTGGCCCTGCACCTTCTTCTCCAACCACCCACTAATCCGCGGCGCCATGAAGGTCAACGAATTCGACTCCCACATATCCCCCTCCTTCATCCTCATCTCATGCCGCTTAATCGAGTGATACAACCCCGTCAGCAACTTCCTAGGCAAGTCCTGCCCCCCATTAATCCCTCGATTATTCCTCACAAAATCTTCCAACCGCATTTTTTCCTTTTGCGGCAGGTTGCGATTGTGCAGGTCGGTGTTCAGCAGCATAATGGAAAAGGAGAGGATGTACACAGTGTCTTCTGTAGCGTATCCCCCCTGGGTGCGATTGATCTCGAAGAAGCGACGCGCGAAGGCATTGAGGACCCGATCGAGCATTTGGGCCTCGCCGGGCATGCGGATATCGTTGATGAACAGCTGAGGGGAGCGAGGGAGCGAGGGCGCGAGGGAGCGAGGGGTGTATGTGGTGGGAAGCGGTCAGGAGAGGAGACAAACAAAACAGGATTTGAAGAGCAAGAAGAGATGGGATATGAAAAGGAGACACATTCAGGCTTACAAGCTAACACGAGCAACCACCCTTCCCACCCTCCCTCCCTCCCTCCCTTCCTTCCATCCCTTCCTTACCCGCATCGCCTCATCAATCGCCATCCCCTGAAAATCGTACTCCTGCAGCAGCTGATGCAGCACCTCGTGGGCAAACGGATCATGACTACCCACATACTCCCCAATCCGCTTCTTACTCAGCTCCCCCGCGTGCTGCCGCAAAAACCTAGCCACCTCCCCAGGGGTCCGTTGCAAGACACCAGTAGAAATAAGAAGCTCAATACCCGCCGCTGGCTTCTGATTAAAGCGGGTGATGCCTTGCTCCAGCAACCGCTTGTCCCTGGCTCGGGTGCTGTTAAGGGCAATGGCCCAGGGAGCGTGTTTGATGGATTCGGCACGCCGTAGGAGGGGGCCAAACGCCCGCAGGCTCTCGCGCTTCGTTGGCCCCGTGGGTGCTGCTGACGATGCTGCGCTGGATGCTATCCGGGCTAGGGACATGCGCGGTCCCTGTCGCTGCTGTTGCTGCGGCGGTTGCGGTGATTCCTGCACTGGTACTGGTGAGAGGGCGGCACCATCGGTCGATGATAAGGTCGAGGAGGAGTCGGCCGGTGGCCGCTGCGGTTGGGGGGAAAGAGGCTGCTGCTCGTGCTGGTCTTGAGAGATGCTGCTGGTCACAGACGTGGTGTCCGTGTCACCCCAGGCCTGGGCCACTCGTGCCCCTACCTCGTCGTGTTCTGTTCTTGGTTTCCCCTCCTCCCTTCTGGAGGGCTCGGCCGAAGACGGCTCGTCTTTGAGAGGACTCTGCATGGCTGGCTTCGGGGTGTCACGCAAATCACTGGGTACTGTCTCAGTGGTGTGCTCTGTAGTGCTCCTCCTGGTGCCGACGAGGCATTACTCCGTCCTGGGTCCTGGACACGCCGTTGGGGGGCCGTGAGAGAGAGTTAACTAAGGACGAGAAGAACGAAGGGTTGTAGGCAGGCTCGTTCTCCGTGTGAGCGCCTGGTCCCTGTCTTGTGGGCGTGTGGGTGGCATTAGATAATCATATGGTCGAGAGAGTGTTGCCCAGAGGCTTTATCATGTCTAGGTCGCCGCATGTCGCTTCCCGTTGGTCCATGAGGAGTAGGAAGAGGAGAGTTGCGCAAGGAGAGGAGAGGCATGGGCAACATGGGCCTCGAACCGGTAACGCATGTGCTCTCCAACGGCTGGAGGCTGGAGTAGTGCGATGATTGAGATGACCGGAGGCCGAGCGATGGAGACCCCTCTGATCCCACACACACAATATGCGGCGTCGGAAGCTCCTTTAGCACATGAGTCCACTCACATTTAACCCTACTATTTACCCACCACAGGGAAATCTGCAGGCTCAGGCTCCTCGTGTTGCTCCCTCCCGTCCACCGCTTTCTAGCCTCCCCACCACCAGAGCGTCCCGAGTATCTTCTTGCCCTCATCAGATTTGGCGCGCCTTCTTCCACCCCCAAGCGTAAAACCATGGTGAAACGGGAAGTGTCGTCGATCAAGAACAAGGCCAAGCGCCGGGAAGTCTACGCCAAGGTCAAGGCCGAGAAGAAGAGGGACAAGAAGACGGAACGCACCAAGCGGCAAAAGGAGGCGCAGGAGCTGGGAGAGGAGGCTCCACCCAAGCAGGTACGAATTAGGGGGAAAGGGTTAGGGATGGTATGCATGCGTGTAGAGGGGGGAGGAAAGAGCAAGCTTTGTGTGTGGGCTAAGTGCCATTGGTTGATTTGGGGGCGGCACGGATATCCCACCTTTTTTTTTAATCCACCTTGCCGCGGCGCGGGGCGGGGCGAGCGCTTGGAAGTGGAGGGGGTATGTGTCAGGCCATCTATGTGTGCGCCTGCTCTGTTTATTGCCTAAGGGCTTCTTGTGCGCGTGTTTTTGACATTGCATCCTCGGAAGAAGAGCCAGGCGCTTACAATCATTGATTTATCAAAAATCCACCTATCTGTCCGGGGGGCAGGAAAGCGAAATAAGTGCAAAGCCTTAATCACTCCCACACACCCGCAACACAAACAAACTTCACAACCACCCCTTCTCCCTTCCCTTCCTATTCCAGGTCCCCCGCACGTTGGACAACACGCGGGAAGTGGACGAGACGGTGGTGCAACCCGAGGACGAAGAGGTGCTGGCAGACGAAGCGGAAGATGAATTCCAAGCCTACTTCGCCGGCAACCAAGCAGCCAAAATCCTCATCACCACCCGTCCCCGCCCCTCCCGAGAGCTCTTCCATTTTGTCGGCGACCTGATGCAATTGATCCCCAATGCCTTCTTCTACCCCCGGAAAAGCTTTGAGGTCAAGTCCATTTGCAAGCACGCCGAGGCAGGCGGATTCACGCACGTCTTCATCCTCAGCGAGAAATCCAAAGTCTGCAACGGCCTCCTCGTCTCCCACCTCCCCCACGGGCCCACGGCCTTTTTCAAGGTCTCCAACGTTGTGCCGGGCGCCAAGATCCAACACCACGGCCAGCCCACCGCTCACGTCCCTGAACTCATCCTCAACAATTTCAACACTCGCCTGGGCCATCGCATCGGCCGCTTCCTCGGCTCCTTCTTCCCGCACGCCCCCGAATTCCGTGGTCGCCAAGTGGTGACCTTTCACAACCAGCGTGATTTTCTGTTTGTGAGGCATCACCGGTACATGTTTGACGAGAAGAAGGGCGCCAAGGCCGCGGCGGCTGCGGTGGGGGGGAAGAAGAAGAAGGGGTCAGGGAAGGGTGCGGTTGCCGCGGCCCTCCCGGCTGCTGGCAACATTCGGGCCCGGCTTCAAGAGCTGGGTCCGCGTTTTACCCTGAAGCTACGGTGGTTGCAAGAAGGCACGTTTGACACCCAGTTTGGGGAGTACGAATGGCTGCATAAGCGGAAGGAGATGGACACGACCCGGCGTCGTTTCCACTTGTAAATGCTCAGGAGAAAAAGGCACAAAAAAAGGAAAGAAAAGTATCACCACAACAAATTCCGAATTTGAGTTTCATGTTTAAAATGCTGCTTTTCAATCAATCAACAAAGGGACCAAATGTTTGTGTGGGGGGGGAGGCAGGCGGGGGAGGTTGCCGTTGCGCGCGCTCGCGATTTTCTCTGTGTTCGCTGCCTCGCCAATTTCCACCCAAATTCGATGCTGCCCTTCTGTAGCAGTGACCACCACCACGGCACGCACACAACGCTAACCCACGGGAGAACACGTACAAGACGAGCCCCTTGACGCTGGCCTGATGCAGGGCGCCAAGGCCCTCTTCAACGAAGCCCCACCAAAGCCTCAGCATCATCACCTGCGTATTTCCTCACTGAATCCCATCCTATCCACGCACAACACACAGCACACCCCACAAGAAGGCCGTGAGCCCGAAGAGCGCCGTCATCGTCCTTGCTTCGTTGCCTGCTTGGCCTAGCGGAGCGGCAGCATCATGAGTGGCAAGGGCGGAGGAGGAGGGGGAGGGGACGACGTCCTGGAAAACCTGTCGGAGCGGAAGAAGACCCTGCTCGAGGCCCGCTTCTTTCGACAACCCCCCAGTAGCCTAGATGGCTTGTCGACGGGCAGCCGCAGTACCAGCAGCTCCCCGTCGTCCTTCCAAAAACACCAGCACCACCAGGGCCAAGCCGGCGGCGGGGGAGGAATGGGACGGGGCTCGTCGCCCATGCCCTCCTCCTTCCTTTCCCCCGGTTCCTTGGGCAGGCAAAAATCCGCCGAGCCTACGGTTTTGGACATGACTGACAGCAACTCTAGGAGCCACGCCGGCGAGGAGCAGGGTGGCGGGGGGAATGAGCAGTTCTACCAACCTGCTTCGGCCTCGCAGCGAGCCCCGGTCTCCATCGCCGCGGCCGCCACCGCTGCAGCCGCTGCCGTTGCCGCCGCCGCCGCCGCTGGTCAGCAGCAGCAACGCCAGTCGCAAATGGCCTTACCACCACTACCACCTTCCTCAAACGCCAAGGCACGAGAGAAGGAAGCGGCGACGGCGGCGCATATGTTACTGTACAGCCCGGGTGATGCTGCCAATGCAAGCGACAATTCCTGTGACAAACTTCCTTTGGCTGCAGCAGCTGCAGCGGTGGGCCACGGGCAGCAGGGACAGGGCAAGAGCTTGCACCCCTCGATACAACCTACCCATGTTACCACACCTACGGGCGTGGTGGGGGCTTCTGTGGTTGGGAACAGTCGTCCATCAGGGTCTTCAGCGGCTGCTGCTGCTGCTGCTGCTGCTGCTGCCGCTGCTGCTGGAGCCCCTCCCTTGCCTGCGAGCTTTTCTCCCAAGAGCTCGACAACCGCCAGCACTACTCCGGCTGCCGTTGCTGCTGCTGCCGTTGCTGCTGCTGCTGCTGCTGCTGCTGGGGGGCGGAAACGGCCTCGGACGACGAGCTTAAGTATTGAGGCGCCTCAGAATCAACATCCTTCTTCTATGCCTGCGCCACACAAGAATCCTACTGAAGAAGGGATTCGACCACCGAGCATGTCCCCCAGTCGGATGGCTGGGGATGGTGGTGGGAAGGTTCGGACGATTGCCTCTTATTTCACCCCTTCGGGCGCTGGTGGGGGGGGGGGGGGAGGGGGGGGAGGGAGCAATAGTAACAACAGCAGTGCTGGGGGTGGGGGAGGGGGAGGAGGAGGAGGGAGTGGATTGCAAAGGACGGCGAGCGATGCGGGTCGAGGAGGAGGAGGAGGAGGAGGTGGCAGTAGTGCGGCTGCTCAAGAAGCGCTGCGTGTCCAGGTGCAGGATTTGGAGAGGCAGCTGCAGGAGACAATGGGGGAATTGGGACGGGTGCGGCGGGAGAAGGAGGAGCAGGAGGCTGTGTCTATGGGGTTGCGCGAGGAGCTGATTAGGGCGCAGGATGAGGGGAGGCGGCAGAAGGAGCAAGCGGCGGAGAAGGAGCGGAGGGCAGGTATGTCGTGTGTTGGGGAGGGAGGTGGGGCAAAATTGGAGAGGAAGAGGGGAGGGAGGGAAACTGATAATTTTTGGTCTCGTTTTCCGTTAGAGAGGGCTAAGAAGTGAGCTATCTGATATGAAAGAGTATTTCTCCATCCTACCATTTATGACGCGTGCATAAGTGAATCTCACAACCCCGCCCTCCCTCCCTCCCTCCCTCCCTCCCTTTCTCACAGCGGCCACGATGGAAGAGGTGATCCGGAAGTTGATCTACTACCAGGAGCGGGAGACGCGGGAGCTGCTGGGGAAGAACAGTCACCGGCTGGGGCGGATTGTCACGAGCCGGAGCGGGCCGCATGGCATGACGGAGATTTGGGAGGATGGGACGGCGCATAAGGTACGCTTTGTTCATTTTGTTGCTGCTGCTGGGGTTGGTGTGATTTTGTCTTGTGACTTTGTCTAGTAGCTAGTTAGCTGGGTGCGAGGAAAAAGAAGGGAAACGGAAGAGACGGACCGAGAGAGAGATAATACGAGACTTACATTCCTCCATACCTACACACATATACACACCCTCTCCTCCTCCTCTCCCAAACCACACCACAGGAGCTCCAAAAACAAAGCGCTGAACTGCTCCAACGCAAAGAAGACCTCGACCGTCGCAAGCGTCAAATCGCCAAAGAAAGCCGCAAGGCCCTCGCCACCCTCAACTCCTCCTCCGCCACCAATTGTGCAGCAGGCGCCTCCTCCTCCTCTTCCTCCTCCTCGTCCTCGTCCTCCGCTTCACCAGCAGGAGAGATGATGATTTCTGGGGCTGTAGGTGGAGGAGGGGGAGGAGGGGAGGGCTCGGCGGACGGGCAGCCCTTCGACGAGCTGCAGCTGATGGAAGCAGAGGAGGGGGTGCGCATGCATTTAGGGCAGTTGAAGAAGGACGAGGCGACGGTGCAGGAGGCACGGAAGGCGCTGGAGAGGGAGAAATCGATGTATGTCCGGGAGCTACGGCGGGTGCAGCATGAGGATCGGTCGCGGTTTAGTCGGAGGCCGGTAATGAATGGCCGGTATTTGTTGTTGAGTTTGTTGGGACGGGGCGGGTTTAGTGAGGTCTGGAAGGCGTTTGATTTGAGGGAGTATTGCGAGGTACGTCTCATTAAGGGGGGCTGGGCGCGGCTGGCGCGGCTGAGAGAGATGAGATTAGAAAGACGAGGGGGAAGATAAAGCCGAGAAATTCGCATATTTTTGGCTCATTTTTATTCTCACCATTTCATCCTTTCCTCCTCCTGTATTTCGTATCCTTATGCACAGGTGGCGGTCAAGATCCACCAGCTCAACTCCTCGTGGACGGAGGAGAAGAAGCACAACTACATGAAGCACGCCACGCGGGAATATGCCATTCATCGGGAGATGGTCCACCCGCGCGTCGTCCGCCTCTTTGACGTCTTTGAGATAGATTCCTCTTCGTTTGCTACGGTTTTGGAGTATTGCAAGGGTAAGTACAAACACACGAAAAAGGAGGTGAAGGGAAGGGAAGAGCTTGGCGATGAATATTTATTATTCCTTTTGCTCTACGTCCATCTCTCCATCTAGAATCGCTCATCCCTCCTTCCCTCCCTCCCTTCCCTCTCTCCCTCCCTCCTCCCACAGGCACCGACCTGGACTTCATGATGAAAACCCAAAAAACCATCCCCGAACGCGACGCCCGAGCCATCACCATGCAAATCCTCTCCGGCCTCCGGTACCTGAACACTCCCTCGGGGGAAGGCGCTAACCGGCGACAAGGAATTATCCACTATGACCTGAAACCGGGCAACATTCTGTTTGACGAGCAAGGGGACGTGAAAATCACCGATTTTGGCCTCTCGAAGATTGTAGATGACTCCTGCGATGGTCATTCGTTGGAGCTGACTTCGCAGGGGGCGGGGACGTATTGGTATTTACCACCTGAGTGTTTTGTGATGGGGAGTACCCCTCCGCGGATTTCGAGCAAGGTGGACGTGTGGGCGTTGGGGGTGATTTTCTTTCAGATGCTGTTCGGGACGCGGCCGTTTGGGGAGGGGCAGAGTCAGGAGAAGGTGTTGCATGAGAATACGATGTTGAGGGCGACGCGTGTGAATTTTCCGCCGAAGCCTTTGGTGTCCCCGGATGCCAAGGAGTTTGTCAAGGCGTGTTTGACCCACAGCCAGGCGGATCGCCCGGATGTGCTTAAGTTGTGTGGGCATCCTTATTTGCGGTTAAAGAAGCTTTAGGTGGTGGGTGATGGGTGGGTGGAGGGAGTGGAATGTATTGTATATTAGGTGGATGGAGGAAGGGAGGAAGGGAGGGAGGGAGGGAAGGAGGAAGGGAAGAATTGTAGTAGAATAGTAGTAGCAGTAGTAGCAGTAGTAGTATTGGTACAGTTAAGAGGCCGAGAAAATGGCCGCGAGTCATTCAAGTCGAAAGTCAGTCAATAGATAGGGAGAAGCGAAAGGGAAAGAAATTAATGAAATTGCCCAGTTTTATGGCCGCCAACCTCCTGCCTTGCTTGCCCCTTTTTTACCACGAAACTTTCGTGGCTTGGGGAGGGAAGAGGGGAGATGAAAGGACTTATGCACATACATACAGACATTCACACAAACAAGAATTAGAAGGCTGAATGATTTCGTGTAGTTGTCAGTTATATGGCGATAAGCTCTGCATTGCTATTGGCGCTTCTCTTCCTTTATCCTCCACAATGTAAGGGGGCAGTCCTTCCATTTCACACACTTGATTCTGTTTTCTAAATACAAAATTCACTGCTTTCCACTTTCTTCTGACGGTCTAGATACTCAAAAGCCCTTTTCACCTTCTGCATCCCCTATCCTTCTCGCCCTCCCTAGCTCCCCACCGACTCGGTTCCTCCATCGAGAAAGAGAAAGACGAGAAGGGTCACCTCCACAAAGTCCTCCTTTTCCCCCTGTCCTAACCCTTACCTCGCACCGCTGCTACTGCTGCTGCTAGTGCTGGTGGCTTTGCTGTTTGTGTTGATACTTTCTCTCTCCTCCTTCTGCTCCTCCTCCTCCTCAACGTCCTCCTTCTGCCCTCCTCCTCCATAAGAAGCTGCTGAGGAGAAAGGGCGGGAAGGAGGAAAGAAAACCTAGACGCACTACGGCAGCGAAACACAGGTCATCGCCCGGCAGAAGAGGCTCAGCCACCTAGTGGAAGGAGGGAGGGAGGGAGGGAGGGAGGGAGGGCAGGAGCTGGCGTGTTGCGATCAAGGGGCAGGCGGAGGAGGAAAGTGAAAAGACTGAGAGAGTGATGTATGCCATCCTCTCTTTTACGATAGATTAAAGAACTCTCTTTTTTGATGCACTTGTTTTCTTTTCTTCTTCTTCTTTCTCGTGTCTTCTTCCAATCGCAGACCTACAAACGTCCGTCCTACCTCTCTCTGTGTATACAATCAAACTAGGGGGAGACACACACAACACCTCATAGCCAAAGCCACACACCTGCCTCTCCTCCCGCTCCCCCTCGTCCTTTCCCTCTCCATCCACTTTCTCTACTCCTCGACTCCTCTCCTCTCCTCCCTCCCTGCCTCCCTTCCTCGTCCTCCTCCTCCTTACTCGTACGCCTTGGGGTCGTTGAGGCTCTGTTCCCACTTGAGCATGTTCTCAGGCACGGACACGTACTCCGAAAACTTGTCGTCAGCCATGGACACCACCTCGCTGCTCGCGCTCGCCGCCGCGGGGGCAGCCGCCACTGTGCGTGTGAAGGAGAAGGGGAAGGAGAGCGGGAGGAGAGGAGGGGCGTCAGATCATGTTGGGGAAGGGAGAAGATGACAAGGGACCAGGAATGTACGATGCAACACATCAGCTACGCCAAGGAAGTAAGGTCGCAAATAAAGCATCTTCCCGTACAAACAAGAAGGGACAAGACAAAGGAGAGCCGTCGAGGAAACAAAAAGACGTGATGAGCGGGCCGTCGGGGAGACAAACACAAAGAGGCAAACACCCTCCCAACCCCCCCCCAAAATCCGTCCCCCCACACGTACCGGCCTCAGGCACGGCCTTGGCGCCGCCCGTGAAGAGCTTGGAGATGAGGTAGAGAGTGGTGTAGAAACCCATGATGCCGCAGACCACTTGCCAGTCCTCCTTCAGCACCTTGCGGACCTCGCCCTCCCACCCCGTGGCCGGAGGAGCGGACCCGTGCCCAGCCATCGTTCGCCGCACGACCTGAGTCGGGGCCTGGTAGTGTAGGGAGAGGGAGAAAGGACGTGGGTGAGGACCAAAGGCGCAGGCAAACGATGGCGCGTGCAGGTGCGCCTCCTCCATCTCCCTTCCCTCCTCCTCCTCCTCTTTGCTTCTTACCTGGACGCCTGGCCTGGTGGCGACCGCCATGGCGGGCCGCAGCGCCGACGAGCGCGCAAAGACTCGACGCGCGGCAAACATGTTTGTTGTCTTCCTGTGGGTAGGGTTGTGTGCATGCATTGTGTAGGGGAAAGGGGAGAGAGGCGTGAGATCATCATGCATGCCTGCGTTCTCTTGCTTCGATTCATTCTCCAGCCAGCCGGCTCGTGACCGTGGACACGACGCGCCCGTGGCCGTCCATTCCTCGTGACCAACGCAAGCTTGTGTGTGAAAGAGCATGATAGCATGGACATGGGACCGGTGGCACCCTCCACGTCCACGGCCTCAAGCGTGCCCAAGCCCTTTTCATGCTGTTGGCTCCTCGCTCGGGGAGATGAGAGCGGGCGGGCGTGGCTCAAAGCCTCATGCTTCGCTTGGGAGCTTGGGAGGCGTGGCCCATTTAGGGTTTTGCAAGAAATGCAGTCCCCTTCCTCTCATTGCCACGCCAAAAAGGATGATGAAAACGACAACAAGCAAGAAAGAAAAACCGAGCTTGTTTTTTTCATGACCAGTCAAGCGTTGGTCATGCGCCGTACTCCCAACCCCTCCATTAGACCCTCCCCTACTCCACTCCAAATAGCTACACACACTCGTGTTTTTCTTCTATTCTTCTTCTTCCGCATTTAATTGTCACTGCACTGTTGTTGTAAGGTCGCGGTCTCTATGCTGAAGTGGCTTTTATCTTTCTACACTACGTTGTCCTTTCCTCCTTCTCCTCCTCCTTCTCCTCCTCCCTCGCGCACTTCCTCCTTCTCCTCTACCTCCTCATCCTCGCCCTTGTCCTCCTCCTCCTCACGTCCTTGTTGCTTGTCGGGCTGGTCTCTGTATTCACAACAAGTCCCTTTGCAGCTAGGCGTTGCTTACGCTTAGCGCTTAGGGAGAGCCGCCGTCGATGGGCGCCCGGCAGACGCAGCAGATGTTGTTGGTTTTCAACCACCTCTTGCAGCACTGTGTGGTGGAAAATTAGGGAAGGATATAAGATATATGTGAGTTAATGAAGGCTTTGTTAAATTGATGAACGTTTCTTTCTTCCGTTCCCCATCCCCTCCTCATCCCCTCCTTCGGTTTTCCTACCTTGAAGTGGTAGACGTGCGAGCAGGGCAACGTGCAGAGCTTCTCCCCGCCCTTGTAGTCCTCCATGCAAATAGTGCACGCGCCCAACTCCCCCTCCCCCTCCTCCGCCGCCGCGCAGCTGCCAGCCGGCATCTTCAAATTCTGGTCGTCGTCCCCCAAAGCTGCTGCTGCTGCCGCACCACCACCAGCAGCTGCAGCTGCCACCGCCTCAGCGCCGCCGCCCTCCGACTTGGCATTGGCAGGCACAGGCACGTCCCCCGGAGCCTTGCGCTTCTTCCCCTTCCCCTTCCCCTTACCCTTGTTGCTGCTGCTGGTGATGCTGGTGCGCGGGAGGGTGTGGGTGGGGAGGCGGGCAATTTGGGCGTTGGTGGCCCCTCGGTTCACGACAGGCAAGGGTCGATGCGAGAGGATGAGACGAATCAGGTTGTTCGCATGCGAAAATAGCGGGGCCAGACCCTCCGGGAACATCAGGTCATGAGGAAGGCCACCACCACCACCCCCTCCTCCTCGTCCTCCTCCTCCACCACCTCCTCCCGCCCGGTGACGGATGGGGGGTGGGGGGAAGAGGCCGCGTAACAGGATGTCCGAGGGCCGGATAGGACGGCTTGTCCCATGTGTAATGCCCATAAACTCCACCTCGTCGTCATCGTCCTCCCCCTCCTCCTCCTCCTCATCGCTCAGCTCGTTGGTCAGGTCAATGTAGCCTGCCGCTGGGGCTTGGCGTGCGGCGGCAGCGGAAGCAGAGGACCAAGAGGAGGACGCGGCAGAAGCAGCGGCGGCGGACGAGGCTGCCGTGGCGGAAGGGCGACGGGCTGCTGCAGCGGCCAACATGGTGGCTTCATAGCTCGAGGTGGAGCGACGACCAGTAGCTGCAGACGAGGCGGCGCTGGAGCTGCTGGAAGACGAGGAAGACGCTGCACGTGCCACGGCGGAGGAGGCCGAAGCAGCGGCTCCCCCAGCAGCAGTCGGCGCGGCAGGGACTTGGTGACGGCATCGCTTGGCTTTTTGTGATATGGCTGCTGCTGTGGCCGTGGCGTGGCGTGGGGACGGCATCTGTGCGTGGGTTGCGGGGATTATTGGGGTATGGGTCAGAGTGCTCAAATTTTAGGGAGGAGCGGGTGCATGCAAGCAAGCAAAGCGACCAACTTACATTCAGAAGCTGGAGAAAGCGGCGCCGACGACGATACGCGCGCCGCCACACCTGGCTAGGGTTGTCTGTACATCGAGGGGGGGTTGGATTGAGAGGGGGTGAGGTGCTTTAGAGACCATAGGGGTGCCTCGCACGTTGCGCCAGTTTTTGCGATGATGCAGCCATGGTGCGAGGCTTCGCCGGGCGCTGGCGCTGGCGTTTCTCCCTCGTTTCCGCACTGAAACACTGAAAGCAAGGCCTAAACCCACTCGATTTACCCTCTACAAACACAAACTTCGTGGCCCAGGACATGAAGGACAAGGAGGGGAGCCCGGTCAAGGCGTGTCCAAGCTCCGGGGGTCGCAATAGTCCTTTCAGGGCTAAAACCCAAGGCCTCGCTCCCCTTCCCTCCGCGCCCTTTCTTCATTGTCTGATGTTGCGGAATGTAGTAATTATAATCACGCCGCGCTCACTCCCTTTCCACATCCCAACCCACCCCTCTTGAACCTTCAATACAGTGCCATGGATGCAGGGGCACGGCGGGCGCGGTGACCAAGGCGACAAGACGAAAACAACAGGCTCCAAAATGGGGAAGGAGAAGCGGGACGCCAAGCCGAACCAGCCCTCGTTGGCTTCCTTTTTCAGCAAAAAAGCGGGGAGTGGTAGCGCGCAGACGAGTCCAACACGGCCAAGGAAGGGTGGCAATGATGCTGCGGACGCGCCGCCGGCCGCTTCCCCGTGGCGTGGTCAGTGTCAGGCACTCTTGGGGCGGTTGCAGAACGAGGACGAAGAAGGCTGGTTCGCCGCGCCCGTGGATGCGGAGGAGCTGGGGTTGGACGATTATTTTCAGGTGATTACGGAGCCCATGGACTTGGGCACCGTGCAGGCCAAGCTTGGGCGGGGGGAATATGCGGATCCGCAGGCCTTTGCCCGGGACGTCTTTCTGGTATTTGAGAACGCCTGCCGGTACAACGAGAGTCCCGACCACCTCGTGCATCGAACGGCTGCCGCACTGGCCCGCAGCTTCCGGAACTGTTTCCAGGCCGCTCTCCCTCCTTCTCAGGTGGAGCAAGCTCAAGTAGGAGCGGCGGCAGCAGCGGTGTCGGTGAGTCAGAGGATTGGTGGCAACGACCACCAAGACGAGGAGGAGGACAACGAGGAGGAGGACGACGGTAGCGACGTGGAAATTCTGGCAGCCTCCGGTGCGGGCTGTTCCACGGCGAGGGCAACGGAGGGCAACGCATCCGCCGCCAAGCCTGTCGCGACTGGGGCCCTTGTCCACCCTTTCTTTGCCAAGCGCTCGCAGCAGCAGGCGCAGAAGGAGGAGGAGGCGGCGAGAGCAGCAGCAGCTGCTGCAGCGGCGGCGGCCAGAAGGTATGTGATTGAATATTGGCGTTTCGAAATTTATATATTTTCCTATTTGATCGGGTTTTTGCAAGGTTTATTAAGCATACGCATTTTTCATCTTTCCTTACTTCTTCCCCTACACAGCGCTCTTGCCGTGGAGGAGGCCTTGAGCAGAAGCAGCACTAGCAGCAACACCTCTCCCGAGCGTCTCACCGTGGCAGAGGGCAGCAGCAACAGCAGCAGTGGCAGCAGTGGTGGTGAGAGTGGCAACAACAGCCTCAAGAGCCAAGGCGGTGCTAAGAAGCGAGAGTTGACAGACGAAGAACTGCTGAGCGCCAACGACTACTTCCTCAACCAGGCCCAGAGCAAGCGTAAAGCTGCCCTTCTCAAGGCCGAGGCTGACGAGAGGGAGAGGCAACAGCGTCGGCAGGTGTTGGAGAGTTTCAATAAGGGCAAGGAGATCCATCCCTTTTTTGAGCGGCCCAAGGCTCCGAGTGGGGGGCAAGGCGGGGGTCGAGGGAGGGAGGGAGGGGCGGCTGAGGATGAGAGGGAATGGGTTGCGCCGTTGTTTCCGACGGTGGCGCACGTGACGCAGGAGGAAGACAAGGAGGGAGGGGGGATTGAGGAGGGGTTAGGTATGGAGGAGGAGGCCGAGGCGACGCACCTTGGCAATGTGGTTGTGCCGAGGCTGACTGCAGTGCGTGGTTGCTGTGCAAGTGCTGCTGCTGCTGCTGCTCGCGCAAGTGGGAAGGGGATGGTGGTGGATTTGGACGCGGAGGAGGCGGAGGAAGAGGCCGCGCGGGGCGTCATGAGGTGGAGCGAGAGTGCGTTGGTGCGGCGGAAGGACAATCTTCCTCTCTTGACGGACGCGGGAAGCTTTGAGCCCTGGGGGGCGGGAGCCCAAGAGGTGAGTTTTTGGGGGCGGTGGGGTTAGATAAAGGAAGCGAGCGCCAGTTAAATATGTTTTCGGATGCTATATGAGCAGAGAACTTTCTCTTTAACCTATTCTGCACATTTATCATATTTTCAAATGCCGTCTTTCGTCTCATACACTAACACGCACACTTCCTCCCCCCACACAGGCGGTCGAGCAGCTAGCCCTAGCAGCCGGCGTCTACCAGCTTTCCCAACCCGCCCCTTCTCCACCCCTCCTCGACCACGAAGCGCTAAGACGGCACTTGAGGTGGATGAAGAAGCAGCACGATAAGGCGCCGGCGGGCACGGCGGCGCAATGGGTGGACAAGTACCGGCCCGAGGAACCTAATATGCTGGTAAGAGCCACTTGCGCTGGGAGGAGAGGAAGAACGAGAGTAAATATTTTTTGGGTCCGCTGTGTGTGTCTGCTACAAATATACATCATTATTTATATATCGACTCGTGTATTTTATTCTCACCGTTCTTTTTTCCCTTTATTCTCATTTATACCTAGACATGGGAGCTCCAGCGCGTGGCCCTCCTACTGCAGCGCTGGCTGGAAAGCTGGCAAGACTGGCGCGCAGCCCCCCCCGGGACCCAAGCCAAGAAGAAGAAGCAGGAACGAAAGAAGAGGCAACAAGCAGAGGAGGGCGAGGACGAGGAGGAGGACATGGACGAGGGGGAACCGCGGAGCACCACCCTCATCACGGGCCCACCGGGGTGTGGCAAGACGGCCCTCGTCTACGCGACGGCGGCCAAGTTAGGGTTTGAGGTCATTGAGGTGAACACCAGTCAGCTCCGTTCGGGCGCCGAGGTCAAGAAGCTCTTCAGCGAGGCCACCCAATCTCAGCATATCAGTCAAGCGCCTTCCGCTGCCTCGTTCGCCGCAGCCCTCCAGGCGCAGGCGCTGCCCGCTCCTCCGGCCCCCGCCACGTAAGCGCAGGCTGCATATTTGCTTCTTCTGTCTTGTTTTGGTTGCCGCTTTCCTAGCAGTGTCGTGCTTAGCAAGTAAATGACTAACACTCTCTTTCCTCCTCTCAATTTCATCCTCCACTTCTCTTTCTTCCAGGAAATCGGGTAAGGCCAAGAAGGGCGGCAGAGGCAGGCCCAAGAAGAAGGCGAAGGAGGAGGAGGAAGAGGAGGACGACGAGGTCATCCTGCTGGAGAACATCCTTCCGCGGGCGGGGCCTTCGACCGGACGCATGACCCTTATCCTCATCGAGGAGGTGGACTTGGTGTTTGATGGTAAGTGTTGGCAAACAACCTGTCTTTCTTAGCTATATTTATATATGCCACTGCCTCCTCCCCTCAAATGATAACTCAGCTGCCTTTATTTCAGATTCATGCATTGTCCATGCATCTAATAGCCATCCCCCTCCCTCATTGTCCATGCATCTAATAGCCA
>Ga0105053_10005959_pt1 | contig 17050 bp, 17 predicted proteins | sample BON01_FD_78093 | JGI IMG/M metagenome (GOLD analysis project Ga0105053, IMG submission 78093) | Freshwater microbial communities from Lake Bonney liftoff mats and glacier meltwater in Antarctica - BON-01 | ecosystem: Environmental > Aquatic > Freshwater > Ice > Glacier meltwater | place: Lake...
AATCTGAGAATCAAAAAGGTGAACATAAGAAGAACTTTTTGGCTCTCTCGTTGCGTTCGTAGTCAGGTCTTGATGATTTTCGATCCCGATGCGACGCTACAAACCCAAAAGCGATTCCCCTGCTTGCTCCCACCCGACGGTATTGTAGAATTTTGACCCGCTGTCTTTGGCTTTGTTGTTCACTCCAACCTCTTTGTTTCTTTAGGGCCCATTGCTGTTCTACAAATCTTGTTTCCCCACACGAAGAAGTCGGGGACAGGACAGTTGTATACGGCTGACGAAACTCCAGTGCCGGGTGCTGAATGCAAAAACGAGACAGTTTCGGGTGCACATAGCAACAAACCTCCACAGTCTCTGACCCTTCAATTCAATAGGCCGTTTCGCATGGTAGGTTGGCTGACCTGTCCGGTCACCGCCATTTCGACCAGATCATCCACGTCCCATCGCACGCCGTTATGCATCCTGAGCCCTGTTCAAGTTGATCTGCGGTTGAGGCCAAAGTCGCCTTAACAACGACGTTCGAGTCAAACGATAGTTGCTTTGTCGATTGTCGACAACATACAATTTTACAACCTCCGGCAACAAGGTCTTATTCTGCAGCTAAATGACACAGGTCGCCGTTGACGCTCTCGATGAATGCGTGTTGTCGGGCAATAAGTGTAATCCGCTGGGTTGTGCGGTGGCAGCCCACATCGGTGGTTGTCCCCCCCTCATTGCACGCCAGCCAAAAAAAGTTGGAATTGTTCCAAGCCTTCAAGACTGCGTGACTCACGCGCGGGTGAGTTGCTGTGTGACGGGCGGCCTGTGCAGGGTCAGCCCAGAGGAGATTTGCCATGTTCAAGCGAACGATGATGAGTGCGGCACTGCTGGCGCTGGCTGGGGTGGCGCAGGCGGCGGATATCCGTACGGCTGTGGTGGCGGGCGGTTGTTTCTGGTGTGTGGAGGCGGATTTCGAGAAGGTTTCGGGCGTGGTCGAGGTTGTCTCTGGCTATACCGGTGGCACGGTGGCCAATCCGACCTATGAGCAGGTGACACGCGGCGGCACCGGCCATTACGAGGCGGTGGCCATCACCTATGATGCCGATGTCCTGCCCTATGACATGCTGATCGCGATGTTCGTGCGCTCCGTCGATGTGACCGATGCGGGCGGACAGTTCTGTGACCGGGGCGACAGTTACCGCACCGCCATCTTTGCCGGATCGCCCGCCGAAACCGCCACGGCGCAAGCCGCTGTGGCGCAGGCGCAGGCGGAACTGGGTCAGACGGTGGTGACCCCGGTGTTGCCCGCGGGCCCGTTCTACATGGCCGAGGCCTATCATCAGGATTATTACAAGGGTGACGATTTCGTCCTGACCCGGGCCGGGCCGAAGCGGCAGTCGAATGCCTATGAATTTTATCGCGAGGCCTGTGGCCGCGATGACCGCGTGGCGCAGCTTTGGGGGGATGCCGCGCCGTTTGTGAACTGATGTTTCGGGCTTTTCCCGCGCTTGGCTGATCGGTAGGGTCGCGGGGCAGCATCGGGGGATCACATGACGCAGGAGGCCGCCACGGCGACGCCGATGATGGCGCAATATCTGGGGATCAAGGCGGAGTATCCCGACGCCCTGCTGTTCTACCGGATGGGCGATTTTTACGAGATGTTCTTTGACGATGCGGTGGCTGCGTCGGGCGCGCTCGATATTGCCCTGACCAGGCGTGGCAAGCATCTGGAACAGGATATCCCGATGTGCGGCGTGCCGGTGCATAGTGCAGAGGGCTATTTTCTGACCCTGATCCGCAAGGGATTTCGCGTGGCCGTCTGCGAGCAGATGGAGGACCCGGCGGAGGCGAAGAAGCGCGGCGCGAAATCGGTCGTGCATCGCGAGGTGGTCCGGCTGGTGACGCCGGGGACGCTGACCGAGGATGCGTTGCTGGATGCACGCCGTCATAATTATCTTGCCGCGTTTGCCGAGGTGCGGGATGAGGCGGCGCTGGCCTGGGTCGATATATCGACAGGCGCCTTTGCTGTCATCGACTGTGGCCGGGTGCGCCTTGGCCCGGAACTGGCGCGGCTTGGCCCCAAGGAATTGCTGGTCGTCGCGGGGGCCGGGTTGGACGCGGTGGCCCAAGATGCCGGGGCGGCGCTGACCGAGTTGGGCCGCGCGTCGTTTGACAGCACCAGCGGGGAGAAGCGCCTGTGTGCGCTGTTTGGTGTGGCAGCTTTGGATGCCTTTGGCGCGTTTTCGCGGGCCGAGGTGGCCGCGCTGGCGGCTGTGGTCGATTATCTGGAGATCACGCAGAAGGGCAAACTGCCGCTGTTGCGCCCGCCGATGCAGGAGGCGCGGGGCGCCGCGATGCTGATCGATGCGGCGACGCGGCGGTCACTGGAACTGACCCAGGGGGCGGGTGGTGGCCGGGCCGGGTCGCTGCTGGCGGTGATGGACCGCACGGTGACGGCGGGGGGTGCGCGCCTGCTGGAGCGTCGGTTGTCGAGCCCGCAGCGCGATCTGGGGGTGATCGCGGACCGGCTGGATGCCGTGGCCTTTGCCTGTGAGGCGCCACGTCTGGCGCAGGATATCCGCGATCTGCTCAAGGGCGCGCATGATCTGGACCGGGCGCTGTCGCGTCTGGCGCTGGACCGGGGCGGGCCGCGCGATATGGCAGCGGTGCGCAATACGATTGCGGTGGCAGGGCGGCTAAGGGGCATGCTGCGGGGGGAGTTGCCTGCGCTGCTGGCGGGGGCTGTGGCCGATCTGGGCGGGCATGAGGTGCTGGCCGGATTACTGGAGCGCGCACTGGTGGCGGAACCGCCGATGCTGATGCGTGAGGGCGGGTTCATTGCAGCGGGGTTCGATCCGGAACTGGATGATGCCCGCCGCCTGCGCGACGAGGGCCGCAGTGTGATTGCCGGGATGCAGGCGGATTATGCCGCATTTTCCGGGATTGCCGGGCTGAAGATCAAGCATAATAATGTGCTGGGCTATTTCATCGAGACGACGGAGGTGCATGCGGCGCGGATGCTCGCCCCGCCGCTGAACGAGACATTCATCCATCGCCAGACCACGGCCAGTCAGGTCCGCTTTACCACCCGCGATCTGAGCGAGATCGAGACGCGGATATTGAATGCGGGGGGCCATGCCCTCGATCTGGAAAAGCGCCATTATGCCAGTCTGCGCGAGGCGATCATCGCGCAGGCGGGACCGCTGGGCGCGCTGGCCCGCGCATTGGCCGAGGTCGATCTGGCCTGTGCGCTGGCCGATCTGGCGCGCGAGCAGGACTGGTGCCGTCCGGTGCTGGACAATAGCCGCGCTTTCACAGTGGCGGGTGGCCGTCATCCGGTGGTGGAGGCGGCGCTGCGCCGTGCCGGTGTGCCCTTTGTCGCCAATGATTGCGACCTGACCGCCGATCCGATCCATCTGCTGACCGGCCCGAACATGGCGGGCAAATCGACCTATCTGCGCCAGAATGCCCTGATTGCGATTCTGGCGCAGATGGGCAGTTTTGTGCCTGCTGCCGCTGCGCATATCGGGCTGGTGAGTCAGATTTTCAGCCGCGTCGGTGCCTCGGACGATCTGGCGCGGGGCCGGTCCACCTTTATGGTGGAGATGGTCGAGACGGCCGCCATCCTCAATCAGGCGGATGACCGCGCACTGGTCATTCTGGACGAGATCGGGCGCGGCACCGCGACCTACGACGGGCTGTCGATTGCATGGGCCACGCTGGAGCATTTGCAGGGCGTGAACCGCTGTCGCGCGCTCTTTGCCACGCATTATCATGAGATGGCGGTGCTGTCGGCCAAGTTGGACGGGGTTGCCAATGCGACGGTGATGGTAAAGGAATGGGAGGGGGATGTGATATTCCTCCACGAAGTCCGCCCCGGCACCGCTGACCGCAGTTACGGGGTGCAGGTGGCACGGCTGGCCGGGTTGCCGCGGGTGGTGGTGGATCGCGCGCGGGTGGTGCTGGAGGCGCTGGAGCGGGGCGAGCGCGAGGGGGGCGGGCGCGGGGCGGCGCTGATCGACGATCTGCCGCTGTTTGCCGCCGCGCCGCGCGCGATGCTAGTGGCGGCACCGGTGGCGAAGGTGTCGGCGGTGGAGGCGCGGTTGCGCGCGGTGCTGCCCGATGAGCTGTCGCCGAAGGAGGCGCTGGAGCTTGTCTATGCGTTGCGGGAGATGTTGTAGGGGGGTGGTCGTCACGCGACCACCTTTCTGTCTTTCCCGATTTGGCAAGTGACAAATCGGGGCGCGCCTGCCTGCCCCCGGCAGGCGCGTTACCGCGCCAGTCCAGGCAGGCGCGCCCCGATTGGCAGCGTTGCATTATGTGGCACGGAGCGGTTGCCTGCAGGCTTGCGCCTTTGGCAAGGCACCGGGTCTCTCTCCACTGGAGAGAGACCTTTTCGGTGCCGTCGCATCCATCACACCGGCGCGGTATCCACCATGCTCTGCCGTGCATTGAACCCGGCGAACCAAGTGCCCAGTGCGGGGTGGGTGCTGCGCCAGTCGTAGGTGGGCTGGCGGAAATCGAGATAGCCCAGCGCGCAGGCGGTGCCGATCTGGCCCATGTGCAGCGGACCGGCGAGGAGCGGCGTCCAGACTTCGCTGATCGTGGTCAGGCTGCGGGTGATGCGCGCCCATTGGCCTTCGATCCAGGGCTGCGACTGCGCCTCGGGCGTGCGGAAGCGGCCTTCGTAGACCAGCAGCACGGCGGATTCCATGATCCCGTCGGCGGTGGCTTCGAGCGTCAGCACGTCCCAGAGCCGGGCTTTGGGATAGAGGCCGGCGCCCGCGCGGTCGTCCAGAAAGCGGGTGATGACGCGGCTGTCATGCAGCGCGGGACCGTCGTCGCGCAGCAGCGCCGGGATCTTGCCCACCGGATTGGCGGCGACAACACGCGGGTCGGGGGCTATGGGCGTGGTCGAGACGCTAACCTCGGTCACATCACCGAGTTGTCCGGTTTCGCGTAAAAGGATGCGGACCTTGCGCACGAAGGGCGAGGCAGGAGCGATGAGAAGTTGCATGGCAGAATCCTGTTTGGGTGCTGTGCGGCGGGACCAAGCAATGGAACGATATGCCGACAGGTGCAAGAAGTGCGGCGCAGGGCAAAATATAGGCGGCGGCAGGATGCCAGTCGCGGCGCCATGCATCACTTCGCCACAAAGCGGGCAATTCGGCAGGAACCTGTGGGCTGCAGCCCTTGAACTCGCTTCCCGGGTCTGTTTCTTTCGGATTTCGATATTAAATCCATGCGAGATCAATTTATCGTGCCGGACCCTTGGTGCCTTTTTGCCAAGACCTGACAAAGAGGTGCCCGACCCTTGCCGCTGATCCTGATTGCCGCCCTGCCGTTTCTGGGTGCTCTGCTGCCCGGTCTGATGATCCGGGCGGGTCGCAATGCCTGTGCCTGGAGTGCGGTCATGGTGACCGGCATGGCGCTGCTGGGCCTGCTCATTCATGCGCCTGCGGTGATTGCGGGGGAGGTGATCCTTTACAAGCTCGACTGGCTGCCCGTGCTGGGGCTGAACGCCAATTTCATGCTCGACGGGCTGGGACTGCTCTTTGCCGGGTTGATCCTGGGGATCGGTCTGCTCATCATCATCTATGCGCGGTTCTATCTGAGCCGCGAGGACCCGATGGGGCAGTTCTACACCTATCTGCTGCTGTTTCAGGGCGCGATGGTGGGGATCGTCCTGTCGGATAACATATTGCTCTTGCTGATCTTTTGGGAGCTGACCTCGCTGTCGTCATTCCTGTTGATCGGCTATTGGAACCATCTGCCCGCAGGCAGGCAGGGCGCGCGGATGGCGCTGGCCGTGACCGGGATGGGGGGGCTGGCCATGATCGGGGGGATGCTGATCCTTGGCAATATCGCGGGCAGTTACGATCTGTCGGTCATTCTGACGCAGAAGGACGTGATTCAGGCCAGTCCGTTATATTTGCCGGCGCTGATCCTGATCCTGCTGGGTGCATTCACCAAATCGGCGCAGTTTCCGTTCCATTTCTGGCTGCCGCATGCGATGGCTGCGCCGACGCCGGTGTCGGCCTATCTGCATTCGGCGACGATGGTGAAGGCCGGTCTGTTTTTGATGGCGCGGCTGTGGCCGGTGCTGTCAGGCACGCCGGAGTGGTTTTACATCGTGGCGACGACCGGCCTGATCACCATGGTGCTGGGCGCTGTCATTGCCCTGTTCAAGGACGATCTGAAGGCGCTGCTGGCGTTTTCCACGGTCAGCCATCTGGGGCTGATCACCATGCTGCTCGGGTTTGGCACGCCCTTTGCCGCCGTGGCGGCGGTGTTTCACATCATCAATCATGCGACGTTCAAGGCCGCGCTTTTCATGACTGCCGGGATCATCGACCACGCGGCGCATACGCGCGATATCCGCCGTCTGGGGGGGTTACGCCATCTGATGCCGGTGACATTCGTGATCGGCACGCTGGCCGCATTGTCGATGGCGGGGATTCCGCTGCTCAACGGGTTCTTGTCCAAGGAAATGATGCTGGAGGAGGCGTCGCATACCGTCTGGCTGGATAACCCGTGGCTGGTGCCGGGGCTGGCAACGCTGGGGTCGCTGTTCTCGGCCGCTTATTCGTTCCGGTTTATCATCCATGTGTTTTATGGCCCCAGGCGGACGGATTACCCTAGCACGCCGCATGATCCGGGCTTTGGCCTGTGGGCGGCGCCTGCCTTGCTCGTGGGGCTGGTCGTCCTCATCGGCCTGATGTCGGCGGCTGTGGCCGGAGGACTGGTCGCTGCTGCCTCTGGTGCGGTGATCGGGGGCGAATTGCCCTATTATTCGTTGAAAATCTGGCATGGCGTGACTCCGGCGCTCTATATGTCGGGCATCGCGGTGTTGGGTGGTGCGCTGCTGCTGGCGCTGCATCAGCCGCTCTCCCGCCTGTGGGACCGCACGCCGCGCCCCGAGGCCAAGGTGATTTTCGATGCGCTGATGCGGATCTGGACCAATGGCGCGCGCCGGTTTACCGACGGTGTGCATGACGGGTCGATGGCGCGATATGGCGCGGTGTTTGTGCTGGCGGTGATCGGGGCCGGGACCCTTGCCTGGCTGAGCGGGACACCCGGGCCGCAGACGCGTGACCTGTTGCCGGTGGATGCGGTGCCGGTGATCGGCTGGCTTTTGGTCATCGTGGCGACCCTGAGCATTGTGATCCTGCATCATAACCGCCTGCTCGCGCTGGTTCTGATCGCGATCATCGGGCTGATGATGTCGGTGGCATTCGTCTATTTCTCTGCCCCCGATCTGGCGCTGACGCAGGCCACGGTCGAGGTGGTGACGGTAATATTGCTGCTCCTCGCCCTCAACTTTCTGCCCAAGACGACCGAGCGGGACAGCACGGGTGCGCGCCTGTGGCGCGATGCCGCGATTGGCGTGGTCGTGGGTCTGGGCGCCGGGCTGCTGACCTATGCGATTCAGGTGACCAATTTCAGCGAGGAGAGCATTTCCGCCTTTCATCTGGCCAATGCCAAGCCGGGGGGCGGGGGCACCAATGTGGTCAACGTGATCCTCGTCGATTTCCGGGGTTTTGATACCTTTGGCGAGATCATCGTGCTCGGGATCGCCGCACTGGTGATCTATGCGCTGACCGAGGCGCTGCTGGCCGGGCCGGTGGGCAAATGGCTCGCCAATCGTCCAGTGGACCCGACGCTTGCGGGCGATACCCATCCGCTCATGATGGTGGTGGCGACGCGGGTCATGATGCCGATTGCCGTAATGGTGGGCGTTTTCATCTTTTTGCGCGGTCACAATGACCCAGGCGGCGGGTTTGTCGCCGGGCTGATCGTGGCGATTGCCCTTGTCATGCAATATATGGCAAGCGGTTATGACTGGGCCGCCGCGCGCCAGAGGTTTCCATATCACGGGATCATTGCTGCCGGCATCTTTGCCGCTGCGCTGACCGGGATCGGGTCTTTCTTTGCCGGGCGTCCGTTTCTGACCAGCAGTTACGGCTATTTCAAATTGCCCTATATCGAGGAGTTCGAGCTTGCCACGGCCATGGCCTTTGATGTGGGCGTGTTCCTCTGTGTTGTGGGCGCGGTGATGCTCGCACTCGAAAGCCTGTCGCGGCTGGCGCATCGCCGGGGCGAGCGGCCGAGCCCCTATCCGATGGATGTGGACCCGTCGCGTGCGACCGAGCCCACAGCCGCCGGGGGGAAGGCATAACATGGAATATCTGTTTTCAAGCGCCGTGGGTTTGCTCACGGCGGCGGGCGTGTATCTGGTGCTGCGCCGCCGGACCTTTCCGGTCATTCTGGGCCTGTCACTGCTGACTTATGCAGTGAACCTGTTTCTGTTCGCCTCGGGCCGTTTGGCCCTCAACCTGCCGCCTGTCTGGATCAGCGCGGAAACCGCCTATACCGATCCGCTGCCACAGGCGCTTGTCCTCACCGCGATCGTCATTTCGTTCGGGATGACTGCGGTGATCGTGATGATGGCGCTGGGATCCTTTCTGTCGTCCAAGACCGACCGGATCGACATGGACGAGACGGGAACACCGCCAAGCGATGACGAGGGCCGGGCATGATCGGGTTTCTGACCGGGCCGGGACTGGATCACTGGATCATAGCGCCGCTGGTGATCACGCCGCTGATGGGCGCAATCATGATCCTTGCCATGCGCAACCACCTCGAACTGGCACGGATATTCTCTGTGGCCACGGTGTCGGTCCTGCTGCTGGTCGCGCTGAGCCTGCTGTGGAGCAGCGCGGGCGGGGCCATCGTGTCCTATGAACTGGGCAATTGGCCCGCACCATTCGGCATCGTGCTGGTACTTGACCGGCTGTCGGCGCTGATGGTGGCGCTGACCGCGTTTCTGGCGCTGGCGGTGGTGCTTTATGCCATAGGTTCCGGCTGGGATGCGCGGGGCCGGCATTTTCATGCGCTGCTGCAGTTTCAGCTTATGGGCATCTTTGGTGCGTTTCTGACCGGGGATGTGTTCAACCTCTTTGTGTTTTTCGAGGTGCTGCTGATTGCGTCCTACGGGCTGATGATCCACGCGGGCGGCACCCGCCGCTTGCAGGCAGGCGTGCAATATGTGGTTTACAACCTGCTCGGTTCCACGCTGTTCCTGTTCGCGCTTGGCACGATCTATGCGGTGACCGGCACGCTCAACATGGCCGATCTGGCCGAGCGTGTGGCCGCGATGCCGCCGGAGAGCAGCGCGCTGATCCGCGTCGCCGCGGTGCTGATTCTGGGAGTGTTCGCGGTCAAGGCCGCGCTGGTGCCGCTGCATTTCTGGCTGCCTGCCGCCTATGCCGAAGCGCCCGGCGTGGTGGCCGCCCTCTTTGCGATCATGACCAAGGTGGGGGCCTATGCAATTCTGCGCGTGCATACTCTGATCTTTGGTCCCGACGTGCCGGTGATGGCGGGGCTGATCACGCCGGCGCTGAATTGGCTCGCGCTGCTGACGCTGGTGGTGGGGAATCTGGGGATATTGGGGGCGCGCAGTCTGGGGCGGCTGGCCGCCTTTGCGGCCATTGCCTCGATGGGGACGATCCTGACCGGGATTGGCCTGTTTACGCCGCAGGCGACGGCGGCGACCCTCTATTACATGGTGCATTCGACGCTGGCGGGGGCGGCGCTGTTTCTTGTGGTCGACCTGGTCCGGGCGCGGCGTGTGGCTGAGGATGACCGGCTGATTGCGCAGGCACCGATGGCGCAGAACGGGCTGATCGCGGCGCTGTACTTTGCCAGCGCCATTGCGATGGCCGGGATGCCGCCGCTGTCCGGGTTTCTGGGCAAGCTGCTCATCATGGATTCGGCGCGTGCCGATGCGCTGGTCTGGGTGATCTGGGCAGTGATCCTGATCACATCGCTGATCGGCGTGGTCGGATTTGCCCGCGCGGGCAGCCTGACATTCTGGAAGCGGACCGAGGTGCCGGTGGTTGAGACACCGGCGCCGGGCCTGCCCATCCTGGCCACCGGCGGGTTGTTGGCCGCGATCGTCGTCATGACCATCTTTGCCGGGCCGGTGACCGGGTTTCTGAGTGCCACCGCCGCACAACTGCATGACACGGACGCCTATATCGGCGCGGTGTTGCGCCCTGAGAGAGACGCGTCATGATCCGCCGTATCCTGCCCCACCCGCTGTTGACGATCCTGCTGGTTCTGGTCTGGCTGATGCTCGTGAACAAGGTGACGCCCGGCAATCTGGTGCTGGGCCTGATCCTGGGGATTATCATCCCGATCCTGACCGCGCCCTATTGGCCGGACCGCCCGAGCCTGCGCAAGCCATTCAAGATCATCGAATATTTCCTGATCGTGCTGTGGGATATCTGCAAGGCCAATGTGATCGTCGCGCTGATCATCGTGTTTCGCCGCAACGAGGATCTGAGATCCACCTGGATCACGGTCCCGCTCGATCTGACCTCGCCGGAGGCGATCACCGTGCTGGCGGGGACAATCACCATGACACCGGGGACGGTGACGAGCGATTTGTCGCGCTGTGGCCGTGCCCTCCTCGTGCATTGTCTGGACGCGCCCGACCCGGACGCGGTGCGAGACGAGATCAAGAGCCGGTACGAGCGCCGGTTAAAGGAGATCTTTGAATGATTGATGTCGCGATCTATTTCGCCATCAGCTGTTTCGCGCTGGGTCTGTTGATGAACCTGTGGCGCGTGGTGCAGGGCCCCGGCGTCGGTGACCGGGTGCTGGCACTGGATACGATGGTGATCAATTCCATCGCGTTGCTTGTGCTTTACGGAGTGTTGAACGGCACGGCGGTGTATTTCGAGGTGTCGCTGATCATCGCCATGGTCGGGTTCATTTCCACTGTGGCCTATGCGCGGTTCATGCTGCGCAGCAACATCATCGAGTGAGGGTGTAATGGATATCTGGCAAGAGATCATCGTGGTGTTTTTTCTGGTCGTGGCGGGGCTCTTTGGGCTGGTCGGGTCCTTTGGCCTGATCAAACTGCCCGACCCGATGACCCGTCTGCATGCGCCGACAAAGGCCACCACGCTGGGCGTGGGCGGTGTTCTGATCGCCTCGATGCTGATCACGCTTTTTTCCGAAGGGCGGCTGTCGTTTCATGAATTGCTCATCACGCTGTTCCTGCTTTTGACCGCGCCGATCACCGCCAATTTCATCGCCAAGACGCATATCCACCGCCATATCGCCCCCGGCGACCTGCCTCCGACCGGTACCGATACCCCATGGGCCGGGCAGAGCGATACCAAGCTGGCCGAGGCGGCGGACAAGTCGGCCTAGCGCGTGAGGCTCAGCAGGTCCGCGGTCCAGCGCTCGTCCTACGTCGCGTGGCTTGATTCAGTCCGCCCCCTGCATATAAGTCTGAGCCATGATATTCATGTCCACATTCTTTCCGCTGATCTGAACGGTTCCGACCGTTGCGGCGCATCTGCGCCAATCAGATCAAAGAGGCCCTGCTGACGCAGGGGTCAAATGGAGAATGAATAATGCCCGAATTGCAGCATATCGGCCTGACCTGTGGTCAGGTCCAGAGCCTTATGGACGATGGATTCGTCAGAATCGAAAATGCCTTCAGCGCCGACCTTGCAAGGCAAGGCAGCGGGTGCGACGCTGAGACAGCTTTCCGCGAACGGCTACGCCACTACGGCAGGGTGCGAAGTTGCGTTGGCAACAGGTGCGGCGTGTACCGTCTATCTCTGCCATCCATTCATTGTCCATGCGGCACAACCCCACCGGGGCGCAAGGCCGCGATTCATTTCACAGACACCGCTGCTGCCGAAAGGCGGGTTTGGCCCGGCTTTGCCACCGTCGCCGGTTCAAATCGCCATCCGGCAGGCATGTGGGCTATCCTTCTGAATGGCTGGCCCCCGGGACCGGTCAACGGCCCGGGTGCCGCAAACGCAACGATGGCCGAGGCCGCGTGCCGTGCCTAATGCTGTGCTGCTCCAGTCTGGTTGAGCAGCGTGGTCACAATCCCCGAGAGCGGCTGGTCGATATCGACGGTGACGGCGCCTTCATCGGCGCCGGGTGGTTCCAGTGCGGCGAACTGGCTGTCGAGAAGCGAGAGCGGCATATAGTGCCCCTCCCGCGCCCCCATCCGCGTGGCGATCAGGTCGCGGCTGCCCGTGAGGTGCAGGAACCGGACCGGATAGTCGGTACCGCTGCGGATCAGATCGCGGTAGGCCCGTTTCAGCGCGGAACAGCCGATCACCACCGGGAGCGGATGGGTTCGCAGCGCTTTTGCCACCAGCCCGAGCCACGGCGCGCGGTCGGTGTCGTTCAGTGGCTCGCCCCGCGCCATCTTGGCGACGTTTTCGGGCGGGTGCAGAACGTCCCCGTCCAGATAGGTGCCACCGATGGCCAACGCGAATGCCGCCCCGACCGAGGATTTGCCGCAGCCAGAGACGCCCATGACGACATAGCGGCTCATAGTGAGGCCGTGATGCCGCCATCGACATAGAGCGTGTGACCGTTCACAAAGCTCGACGCGTCGGAGGCGAGGAAGATGCAGGCGCCGGTCAGTTCCTCGACCTTGCCCCAGCGCCCGGCGGGGGTGCGATTGGCGAGCCATGCGCTGAAGTCCGGGTCTGCGGTGAGTGCGGCGTTGAGGGGCGTGTCGAAATAACCCGGCGCCAGCGCGTTGCATTGCAGCCCGTGGCGCGCCCAGTCGGTAGCCATCCCCTTGGTCAGATTGCCCACCGCCCCTTTGGTCGCGGTATAGGGTGCGATGCCGGGCCGCGCGAGCGCGGTTTGCACCGAGGCGATGTTGATGATCTTGCCCCGGCCCCGCGCGATCATGTGCCGTGCCACGGCCTGACCGACGTGAAAGACCGAGGCGATGTTGGTCTGCAACAACCGCTCGAAGGCCTCGGGCGGGAAATCCTGCAAGGGCGCGCGGTGCTGCATCCCGGCGTTGTTCACCAGAATGTCGATCGGCCCAGTCGCCGCCTCGAACCCGTCAACGCAGCTGCGGACCGCGGCGTGATCTGTCACGTCGAAGGGCAGCAGAAGGATCTCGCGCCCCGGATAGTCCTGCTGCAATTGAGCCGCCGCGCTGGCCAGCCGCGCAGGGTCGCGTCCGTTGAGCACGACCGAGGCACCGGCCTGCAACAGCCCTCCCGCGAGGGAAAAGCCGATTCCCTGTGACGAACCCGTGACAAATGCGCGTTTTCCGGCCAGATCGAAAAGCTTCATCACACCTCCCGGACTGCAAAGGATTGCAGCCTGCGCCATTATCTATAGCATTGGGCGAAATCGCAATGGAGCGCTGAAAAGATGAGCCTTTCTGAAATCGGTCTCGTGGGCCTTGGCACGATGGGGGCGGCGCTCGCGCTCAATATCGCGGATCGCGGGTTTCGGATCGCGGTCTGGAACCGGACGGCAGAGGTGACGCAGACGTTTCATGCGGGCGCGGGCGATCTGGCGGCGCGGATCACCCCGACACAGACCCTTGCGGCGCTGGTGGCCGCGATTGCCGTGCCGCGCGCCATCATCCTGATGCTGCCCGCCGGGCAGGTGGTGGACGATCATATCGCACTGCTGCGCCCGCTGCTTGGCCCCGAGGACATGATCATTGACGCGGGCAATGCCAATTTCCACGACACAAACCGGCGGGCGGCTGAGGCGGGCGATCTGCCCTATCTGGGTATCGGCGTGTCGGGGGGCGAGGAGGGCGCGCGCCATGGCCCCTCGATCATGGGCGGCGGCAAACGTGCAGATTGGGACCGCGTGGCGCATATCATGGAGGCGATCAGCGCCCGGTATCAGGGCATTGCCTGCGCCACATGGATGGGCGAGGCGGGGGCGGGCCATTTTGTGAAGGCTGTGCATAACGGCATCGAATATGCCGATATGCAGATGATTGCAGAGGTTTACGGCATCATGCGCGACGGCATGGGGATGGCAGCACCCGAGATCGGTGCGGTGTTCGGGCGCTGGAATACTGGTGTTCTGCAATCCTATCTGATTGATATTTCAGGCGCAGTTGCGCTGGCAACCGACCCTGCGAGCGGGCAACCGATGCTGGATGTGATCCTGGACCGCGCGGGCCAGAAGGGTACGGGCCGCTGGACCGTGATCGAGGCGCAACATCTGGGCGCCCCAATCCCCGCGATCGAGGCGGCGGTGATGGCGCGCAATCTGTCGTCGCGACTGGACGAACGGCAGGCGGGTGAGGCGCTGTTTGGCCCGGCCCCACGACTTGCTGCGGCACTGGACCTCGATGCGCTGGAACAGGCGATGATCGCGGGCAAGATCCTGTGTTATGCGCAGGGATTCACCCTGCTGGCGGCTGCATCGAAGGAGTTTGGCTGGGGACTGCCCCTGCCCGACGTGGCCAAGGTCTGGCGCGCGGGCTGCATCATCCGGTCGGCCATGCTCGACGACATGGCACAGGCATTGGCGGCGGACCCCGGGCAGAACCTGATGCGCGCGCCGTTCTTTGCCGATTTGTTGCGCGGCGCACAACAGGGCCTGCGCGATACGGTGGCCGAGGCGGCGCGGGCCGGGTTGTCGGTGCCGGCGCTGGCCTCTGGTCTGGCGTATTTCGACATGATGCGCACCGCACGGTCCACCGCCAACATGATTCAGGCGCAGCGCGATTTCTTTGGCGCGCATGGATTCGCGCGGCTCGATGGCACCGGCGGGGCCAAGAACCATGGGCCCTGGGCGATGGGCTGACCTAGCTGCGCTTTGGTGTGATCCGCAGCGCGTCGATCTGCCGATGTGCCGCTTCACCGGCAAGTTGCAGCATGTAAAGGTCAGCCTGCGACCGCCGCAAAACGAACAGGCCCAGCAACTGCGTGACGAAAAGTGCAGATTGCGCCTGGATATCTGTCCCGGACCGCAACTGCCCATCACGCTCTGCATTGGCCAGTGCGTTGCGGTGCGCATTTGTCATCCGTTCCATGTAGCGCGCGACATGGCCTGCGGTCATCGTATCGAGCGCCGCGCGCTCTGTTGCCGCATTGCACAACATGCAGCCCAACGGGATTGGCGTGTTTTCGGGCGCTGTCGCAAAGAAGTGAAACCCTGCGGCGATATCATCCAGCCCTGATGTCGGAGTTTCGAGTCGCCCGAAGTGACGGCTGACCACGATGTCGTCGTAGCGTTGCAGGGTCACCTCGTAGAGCCCCTGCTTGCTGCCGAATTCGGCATAAAGCCCGAACTTGTTGACGTTCAATTGCTCGGTCAGGGCCGTGATCGACGTCCCCTCATACCCCAGCCGCCAGAATAACCCCATCGCCCGTTCGATCAGGTCGTCGCGCTGATATGACTTTTTGCGTCCCATTACTTTCCAATTGACTGCCAAAACCGGCTCTGATATCTAACTGATCGGTTTTATATTGTAAACATCAAGGAAGGATAAACCATGCAGTCTGTTTCAGCGTCCCGCCGAATTTACGCAAGTCCGGAAAAAATATGGCCTCTGATCGCCGATGTTCGCGAAATCGCGCATTGGCACTTCAACCTCGCCAGCGTCGACCTGCTGACGCATGAGGCGACCGGTATCGGCGCGGCGCGGCGCTGCAACTTCCATGATGGCACCAGCGTGCGCGAGGACGTCGTGGCAGCAGATGAGAACCGCAAGCTGCGCGTCGAGCTGTCGGAGTTCTCGGTCCCGATGAAGCATCTGGAGCTTGAGATCGCGTTGCAGGACAAGTCCGGTGGCGTCACCGAGGTCGTGATGACGCTACGCTATGTGATGAAGTTCGGCTCCTTGGGAAAGGTTCTGGGGGCGACTGCGGTGCGCAAGCAGTTGACCGTGGTGGTTGGCAAACTCCTCGCTGGCCTCGACCACCACGTCACCACGGGCCAGGATGTAGGTCGGACCTTCTTCAGCAAGGCGGCCTGAGATTGGCCCCTTGACGCTGGCCAGTGATTTGGCGACCGGGGCGCCAGTGACTGGCGCCCCATATCACAGGGTGTTGCGTAGATTTTGGGTTTGCGGCACCGTCAGATCGACATATTCCTGACGGGGTCAGCACCGGATTCACCGCTATTTGCTTGACGTCAGCCGACCCCGACCCTATTGACTGCACCCAATCGGCGGGTGGGCAGGCAGGCTATGCACCGGATTGCAAATCCGAGAAGACCGGTTCGATTCCGGTACCCGCCTCCAAGCTTTTCAATGACTTAGAATTGTCTTGCTCATAGGATATCGCTCCGGGCATCAGGTTTCTGTTCTGCGCCTGCTCTGCGCCTGTTCTGTTCATGGTCGCTTTGCCGCCGCTTGCCGCGCGCGCATGATCTGCCGGGCCTCGCCCGCATACTTGCTGATCATCGCCTTTGTGGTGTGCCCGCTGTAGCTGGCTATTTCTTCATCGTCGCAACTGGCCCACGCCAGATCCATCACGCCACGATAGCGCAGCGCGTGTTGGTCGAATGCCATTAGGCCCAGGCGCTTCCGTTCTTTGATCACGTGATCGGCCATCGTGCGGTGAGTCATTTGCCGCCATGCGCATTCGTGAGGATTCGCCTTTGCGGCATAGGCGCAAATCCAAGATTCGCGCGCGCCGTATCAAGGGCGGCCTTCAGGTGTGCCGTACATGGCAGAGTAAGGGGAACGCCGGTCTTGTTCTGGTGTAGCTTGAGTGTCTGCCGGTCCCATTCTTCCCCGAAAGGCTTATCCTCTTTGTTCCGGCAGAACTATAAATTGAGGTCACGGAGCTCTTGATCGTGGCTTGAGACGTGGCTCGGATCAATTTGGGGCGCTGCCTGAGCATGCAGAACGCAGCTTTTGCGTTAAAATACGGCCTTCAGACGCGATGATCGACGAAATCGCGATAGGTCGCCGGTGCAAGACCGACACCGATCCCGAGCAGCGTGTCGAAGGCGCCGCACATGTGTCGCCGCCGGTTCCAGCGGACTTCGGAGCCGGTCGCGCAGCGATCAATCGATCCGGTGGATCGAATGAAGGCGGAGAAGGCCCGGAGGGCCGAACTCGTCCAGATAGCGTTGCAGATGGCGTTTCCTGAGGCCGTGGAACACACCTTTCGCCTACCGCTTCAGGTTGGAGAACACGCGGTGGTCTGCGGGATCGTGCCGGGACCGCAACGGCATCTCCGTTTCATCGATTTCAACGAGGTCTTTCAGTGGGTTGCGATCAGGATTGACCATCGCCCGCCCC
>Ga0105053_10005978_pt1 | contig 17003 bp, 11 predicted proteins | sample BON01_FD_78093 | JGI IMG/M metagenome (GOLD analysis project Ga0105053, IMG submission 78093) | Freshwater microbial communities from Lake Bonney liftoff mats and glacier meltwater in Antarctica - BON-01 | ecosystem: Environmental > Aquatic > Freshwater > Ice > Glacier meltwater | place: Lake...
CTTGATGTGCATTGTCGCGTTTACTTTGCGTATAGGATGCCGTCCGTATGTTCTTCGGTTGGGTTTTCAGTCTTTGTGATCTTTCGTGTTCCTTGCACATGAGAAAAGCTTCAACGCTAGCACGATGCTTTTTAAGACGAGCTTTATTCACTGAAAATTCTCTTGCTTTTGGATTCTCAGGTTGTCTCAGAATAACAGCAGTACATGAGGCACCAGCAGCGACCTGGACCACTTCGCTTGTTATGTGCGTGTGCAGCACTGGTAGATGTTGATCAGACATTTGAGACCCTAGTCCTAATTGACTTTGAACATTGCAGCCCCATGCATAAAAATCTCCATTGGAGCATCTACAAGTAGAGTGAAACTCGCCAAATGCCATAGACGAAATTTTAATATGGTTGAAGAAAGCAACTTGCGTTAACAGGGTACGGCGGACGGTATCACCAAGTCCAAGTTGACCAAATTGATTATCACCGCAAACAAAAATACTCCCGTCGTGAGCCATAACACCCATGTGTGATGTTCCGCAACTGACATCAACGAATGCAACGGTTCTAGGGGATTTAATATGGACAAATTTCATCAGCATGGGATCGTCTTCACTGGATCTACGCCCATAGAACCCACCAATGCCCCAGCCAGTGGTGTATAAATCACCTTTATTACATAGCACTGCCGAAAAGTTCCCGCCGCATCCAATTTGGTATGGGTCAAACGCAGATATCTCTTGTACGAGTACTGGATGGAATACATTCCCACTCATGGCGATCCCAATAGCCCCGTTATGATTGTTTCCCCAAACAAACATTTCGCACTTTGATGTACCACGTCCGGTACCAGCAGCTGCTGAACTTGCAAGAACTACTGTATGAAAGGCGCCACAACTTACCTTCTCGACAAAATACTTGGAGAAAGTCATTACGACATGCGGTACAGCCGAAGAACCAATGAAATCTGCCCCTGATGTGCATACTACATCACTGTCGTCGCTACAATAGGTGCATACATGATGCTTGCTGCATAGTCCTAGCTGTCCGTGGTCGTTGGAGCCGAACGTTAAAAGTCTCCCGTCATCAGTAACAAGCGCGGTGTGTGCATATCCACAGGCGACTTGAGTGATTCTAGATCGAAGAACTCCACTAGCGTCAATTCCACTCCAGGGAAGAAAATATCTATGGGATTCAAAATCTCCATGACCCAATTGACCGGATTTGCCTGAACCCATCGTTAATAAACGACCATCCGCGAGAATGACTGCTATGTGATGTTGACCACATGAAACAGATCTAATACTTTCTTCAATCAAAGTTGTTGTAGAGGATGATGCTTTTCCTGATATCTTATTGCATGAAGCTCGACTGTCGCTGTGATATTTACGGAGTGAATGGAGAACAGGAATCTTGTCTATATTCTCCAATATATCACCAAATAAATATAAAAATCCGCCATCATTATCAACTATGTTGATTTTTATTGGTTTCACGTATGTACCGTCAATACTGGTTGAGAATCGTTTATCGTTTGATTTAGATACATGTTCCAACATTGCCATCTCTTCGACCATTTCCTTCGTGTCATCATCTACTGCCACGACTCTCACAGTCTGTGGAACATTCCAGTTGCTCTTTATTCCTTTTCTGGCATCGTCTGCAAAGAACCTCATCGCTTTAGGGGATATACGAACTTGCTTCGATAGTTCATTGATTTGAACCATTACGTCGCTTAATGGCTTCTCTTTCAGTCTGATTGAATAAAAATCACAGGCTCCTCCTTCCACCACTGTTAATTCTTCATGGGAAATATCAAACATGTAAATGGGTTCCGTCATTATTCAATGTGTGGAGTTTGTAATAATAGAAACGAGCAACGGATACATTTTTGTGGGGACTTATCCGTCACTTTCATTTCAAATGACTCAAATATCATTTAATCAACAGAAGATAATCAACAACTATTTAACCTTTCAAATTCGAAATAAAGCGACAAGGAGTCTCTGACACAATTTTCAAACATTGAAATTCAATTGAAAATTCAATAAAATTCAGGATTATATTATTTATGGGGAAATTATTCTTGGGGCATTGCTTTGGTGCGTTTGATTCGTTTTCCATGCATAAGGCCAGTTCTCCACATTCCACCCCAAACAGCTTTCCTTGCAATACGATACAATGGTGTTTTCTTGGCCCTCTTTTTCGTAATAGCCTCGCGTTTAATCGTTCCGTCGCTGTCACACACGTCCATATGAATGTGAGAATTTCGCTTCATAGGGATTCTCAAAATTCGCGAGTAGTCTGGTAATTCGTTTTTGAATTTTTGAAAAACCACATAAGTATACTTTGCATTTCCCGTAGTCTTCGGTGTTGCTCCTTTTCGATTTTTAGCAATGGTGTATTCAGTCTGCGTTACGAATATGCATTTATCGTTAAATCTCCCTACAGGAGCTGTGTTGTTGACGAACGGACACGCTTTCGAATGAGTGCAAGGAGCTATCACTTGAATAGGTTCACCATCAAATGGATTGAAACCTAGAGCTGCATTAATCGTGTTTCCGGTTTCAGGATCTCGTTCCAATAAGAATGTTCTGGCTTCGAGTACCATTTGTGAGCCCAGACGATCGCCTCGTTCTGCAACAACAAGGATCCCGCCTGGCTTCACGAAGCGCCAAAGGTAAGACATAGCGACCATACGTTGTGAATAATCAGTAAGCTCGCGCAAAGAGAACATACATGTAACTACATCATGCTGTGGGAAATTCCCTGCTTTGTACCCTTTAAGATACTCTGGAATACTTGGACTCCAAAGCAGAGTGAAGTGCTTTTCCTTTTTGGCTTTCATTTCACTCACTAGCTCCTCAATAGGTCGACTAAAGTCTTGTTTCCCTTGTATAAATACATTAGCAACTTCCCACATTGACTTTGAAGGGTCTATCAAGGTCGCACATGATAACTGAGGGAAAGCTTCTTTAGCAGCCAACGTCCCAGTTCCAGGACCGCTAGCAAAATCCAAAACTGTTTTGTACGACTTCATTTGTTCATTCTCTGGTCCCAATCGAGTGACTATATTTTCAAATATTTGCTTGGAAACAGAATATGCAGGTACGAAATCCAATGCTAGATATGCTGCAGTTTCGCGCCAAGAATAACGGATTGGATCGATTTTCGATCCCCCGAGAAGGCGGTGAGTTATCTGAACTAACTTGGCTTTGTAATCGTCGTTAAAAGCCAAGAGCTGATCAAGCTTGTGTTGTCCAATGAGGCTTTTTATTCTCTCGAACAATTCCGTAGGTACCTCGGAAACTGATCTCCCAGGTTTAATGGCGACGCTGTATATTTGAAGCCATTCATCTTCAAGCTCTTTAAGGCTCTTGAACGAGAAAGTGCTCGTTATTTTAGCAATATGGTGCTCTGCATGAGGTATGGCAATATCGTCATCTTGCTCACCCAGAAAATTTTCAGCAAACGAATCTGCTTCTTCATCTTCTTCATCGTCGATACCTGCATGAAGGTCTCCATCGTCGTCTTCAAATGAGCTCAAGCTCCGAATATTTTGTTTGCTAATACAAGGTCGGTTCGGGAACCTTACCAATGAATGACTTGCACGTCGAATCATCAACATCATGATTGAAATCAATGGCACTCCAAAAACTTCAGGACTGGGGACCGTACCGTCTGTAGATTGTGAATTTCATCTCAGAATTTGATGTTTCGCATGTTGCTGCTTTTGATGACCTGCAATCGGGTGTTTTTCTTTCAACGAGCAACTTGCGTTTTTGATGGCTTCTATCCACTGCTTTTATTATTTTAAAATCATTGATTTTGGTTGTTTAATTTTATAAAAAGTGCAAATTTAATTTAACAAAAAGACTCCTCGCCGAAGCATTTGAACCAAAGCTGCACGTTCTTCTAGTTTTCCATCCTCTTGCAATTTTCCTACTAAACCTAGCAACCCTTTGAGAATCGCAGTAGAATCTTTCTGTCCTAATTCAATCACTTGATTCTCGATGAATTCCGACTGAGCTGCAGTAATGTATGATTGAATTGCTTGGTCAGCCTCCTTGGAGGAAAGCCATTCCGAAACAATAACATCATTCAACCAATCGGGAACAGCGACACTGGTGCTCTCGAGAAAGATAGTTTCGAGAGTGGACAAGGAAGCAGCTATATCCGTCTTACTAATCTTGTCGAGAAAAGACAATTCCGACAATTTCCTTGTAAGGCGAAAGTAAAAGTATTTCCGCGCATTTGCCCAAGGCACCACGTCTCTGATAACTCCTTTTGCAAGCATACGTCCTGGTCGATCATGCAAATCTGCAAATTGAATTGCAATCTGATGATAAATAGGCATCAGTTGCTCCTCGCGTGCTGCGATCTCTTTTAAGATACTCGCTTCACTTTCTACATCTGCCTCACGAAGCTGGGAATCTAAAGATATTAAAATATCATCCAGTCTGTGCGCCGTAGAAATGAGATCCTTCTTTCTGAATTTAATGCTGACAATGCCCGAGGGTTCTAAAACACCACCTCGACCTTCAGGGGAACTATACATTTCCATCATAGCACTGTTAATGGTGGGATCCACTACAACCCATGCTCCACCACGCAATTCGCCACCAGGAGGAATGTACACGAACACAGGTTGCTTGTAAGCAACTAATGCATCAACAATAAAGGCCCCATACTTGAGTACACTGTCAAACATATCCCGTTGCCCTCCAGAAAACCCACGCCAGTTTGCAAAGATCATTAAAGGAAGTCCTTCTCTGTTAAAGTCATTAATGGCTTGCGCGGTTTTATATGCAGAGTCGGGAAACCATACTTGTCCCGCCTGATTCCAAATACGTTCTTCCGATTCTGGAGCCGCTGGGTCTGCAGGGGCTTTTGCACTGACGGTTCGAATTTCACTCATAACCACACCCATTGGGATTTTACCAAGTCGAGCTCTTCCTACTATCACTGTTTTAGCCCATCCTGTGAGACATTCAACAAAAGAATCCTTGTCAAAAAAACCGCCCATCCACTCTTGATTAGGATTCTCCATTCCTGTTAACAAGAGTCGAGGATCGAACTCTTCGCCGTTAAAGTCAACAGGGTGCAAACCAATTGGACGATCTGGAGTATCTCCACGAGCTAATACAGGATAACGAGGCAATGGTGAATTCTTTCGTTCTGGAACAAAGGACAACCATTGAACCATTTTAAACACACCTTCGAGATCATTTCGAACGGACACATGGGAAATTCCATTTGAAAACATCACTTTCGGTCCTCCCAGTTGCAAATTGGAAGTGTACACATCTCTTCCCATCAATGAATTGAGAGCCTGATATCCAGTCAGCAAAATAGGAGCATCTTTACCTTTTTGGATTACTCGCTGTCCTAAACGAACTAGATATGCACCAATACCAATGCAACGTCCAGATACGTACGACAATGTGAATCCTTCATCATAAGCACGACTTGTTTCACCAGCAATCTTACCACTTCCTTGCAAGTTCTCCACCCCAAGGTCAGGTCGTTCACCCACAACTGCATCAATCCGATAGTGATCCGTACCTGGTACTTTACTAGCAATCAAACTTCTTCGTCCTTCTGGTCCCAGCTGTTCATAGGTCTCTTCATCGACGTAGAGATACTGGAAACCTTTAGAAGGGTCTGCATCGTTGTTCCATTTTGATTTGAAAACGGTTTTCACTTCTTCAGCAATTCCAATCCGGGCACCTGAATTAGCAGCAATATACAATCTAGGGAATCCCTGTTCACGAGCATATTTGGAAGCCAAGTAATACAATTCATCTTCACTAGTACCAAATGATCCAACATGAACCGTGATGTCATTGGCGATAAGAATCACGGTTCGGCCTTGAGGGTATTCAGGCGTACGCATCATCATCCTCCATGCAACCATCCCAATGGTATTGGATCCAGCAGCTCGGCTGGTCATACTTAAACCAGGACACAAGTCAGTCTCTGCATGCATGTCACTAGAAAGCACAAGTTCTTCCAGAGAGATGAGAGACTTGCGACTTGGTGCTTGTGAAGATCGTTGTTGCGGTCCGTGATTCAGCATTGTCGCCCATTCTAGTTCTATTATCTTACGGAACAATTCTGGAAAGTCAAACACGAAAGAGGTTCCTAAACTTGCAGCTCTGGCTCGTCGGTTATCAAATGCATTTGCAACCGAGTATGGTGTGGACAATGGCTTTCCATGCAGAGAGCCTACTCCTGTAGGTTCAACGGATACTTTCGGCCCGAGACCCATGGCTGCAAAAGCACTACCAAGGCCTCCATCGCCATCGGATACCGAGTAAAACATTTGCTGAGACATGTGAACAGGATCACTGGCTTCAACATAGGACTCGATGTTAAGAGCAAAACCTGTTGGATTTGAAGCAATTACTCGAATTGGAATGTTAGGAGCTCCTTGGGCTAGAACTGCATGCACTCGGATTTCAAACTCTGTCACGTGTTGAGCGCGCAACCTGGCCCCGTATCTCCTATGTAAGGTTCGAATGATTCCTTCAATGTACTTGATATCAATATCAGTTGAATCACTCAGCACATTCATGTAGATGTGGTTCTTTCTCACCTCCAATCGATTGTCAGACCCCTGGATAGATTCCAAAGCAGCCAATGCTTGAACAAAAACTGTCTCTGGTCCCGGAAACTCATCGTACTCTCCAACATTTTGTTTCACTCTCTCAGCCTGGCGGACAAGCGCCCGCACAAAGTATCTTTTGTCTTTGGCTGACTTCGATGAGTGAGTACTTGGAGTGGCTTCGTAAACATGAACTACCTGTTGTGCGTGAAGGCTTCCCTTACCATACGGAACCAACCGAATCCGAAAGTTGGACAATCTCTGAAGATCCAATTGAAATGCAAATGGAGTTTCGATATTGCGCACCAAACTATCTTCAGTGTAGCCAGAAGTATGGCGATAGGTTAAGAACAATGCACCATGACCAGCCATGATGGAATGTTCCGATCTCTGATGAACAGCGAAGGTGATACGTCGAACTCCTGACGCCTCCAGGCACGATTTTGAAGCAGTTACGAACATTTGCAGTTTCTCTGCCACTACCTCCTCCAACAACTGCGCTGGATTTCCAAGAACCACATGGACCACATGAACCGCACCTGTTTCTTTAGGAAAATTCAACTCAGCGAGACGACTTTCGAAATCTACTTGCAGTTGATCAATGTTGGAAAAAACTAGCAACACGCCTTCGCGATCAACAGCAGGTCCAAGCGAAGTATCAAACGCTGAAACAGAACCTGCTCTAGGCAAAGAGCGTTTTGGTGGCTCCTTGAAATCTTCCAACTCCATTCCGACACTGCTGGTGTCGCTTCTGTCTTCGTTGATTTCCTTGATGGAATGCTTGCCCAATAGAATACTAAGATCGTCAAACGACGATGCAGCCGTTAAGGAATTACTCTGTGATCCCAGTGAAGTCACATCGTTTGAATTGAATTGAAAACGAGCACCATGAGGTATAGAGTTGACCGACTTGAGGGTAAATGATTGGTATACCCTTTCCACATACAAAGACATGGCTGTATTCTTGACACTCTGATCCAATGAATCAGACAAAGAAATATCGATTAGTAAATGCAAGATGGGTAACGTGCTTTCGAGCAACTCTTTCTTGGACTCTTGGTTTAGGCATTGCAATTGTTCCACAAAGCCTACAAGCTGTTCACTGCTGGATGGCTGTTCCAATGCAATCAGGTATTGTCTGGCTTCGAGAGCAACCAATGATGACTTGGAGCCTTGAAGAGCAGCGACTGCTTGCATCATCAAGGCTGCTTTCTGTCTGAAATTAGGATTTGCTCTCACAATCTCCACACACTTTCGGAGCACGCTATCTACCAAATAGTCTCTTGGTCGACGAGAAAGATAGGAGAGGGATAGCTGCAGGACAGCTCCTAAGTTCTCCGTGTTCTCCTGGCGCAACTCCTGCATGACATCATCTTTCTCAGCATTGTCCGAGAGCTCTAGTCGTTGGAACACTGACTCCACCTGGGCATACTTTTGAAGGACCTCGGTGTAGATGTCAAGCTCTACCTGTACCAAGCCTGCAGCATACTCCCTGGCCAAATCATACAACTGTAGAGTTGAAGGTAATGACTTGTGGGCAAGATCCACAATTCTACTTGAAAATGCCGCGGAGGCCTCAAGCCGAGAGGATTCTGTTTGGTTCTCTTGTCTGATGAATGCTCTCAACATCTTGGATTCGTCTTCAACCGCATTACAAAATTCAGGGGGTAGAGTGTTCTTGGTGCGAGCAGTCAGTGCTTCAATTTCCAGCACAGGAAGCAGTGGATTGCGTAGGGCTGAATGTAGGTTTTTCAATGAGCTTTCAATCTCACTGTTTTCGATCAAGAAACCTGTCATGACGCAATGCAAAGTGGTCTTTGCTTTCTCCAATGTATGATGAGGCATGTTGTCCAACGGCTGTGGCCATGGGTCACCAAGAGCTGGGAATTCATTCAAATATGGCTTGGAGAGTTTCACTTTAGAAGGATCTGCAAGTGACATGGTACAAATAATATCTCCTGGTTCCATAACAGATCCTTCTGGCTTCTGAAATGCAATGGTCCCAGATTCCAAAGCATGAAGTTGCATGTTCATCTTCATAACTTCGATCTCGGCAAATGCGGTGCCCTTATCAATTGAACTACCATCTTCAACCAAGAAGCGCAGCAATTTCCCTCCCATTTGAGCACGCATTTGTGTGGGATCATATTCGTCAGGAAACAAACAAGTCTGTCCATCGATCACGTAGCGTATGGCTCCGACATCTTTCTTCGCGTAGGCAACATGCGACTTTCCACCGATGAGAACCAAGAAGCCTTCGTCGGCGAGTTCTCGTAGTTCTATATCCACGCTGCTACCATTACAAGACACTCTGTAAGCAATTTCGCCAGACCGAGCAACACTCAAGCTGAACTTGAGATCGTCATAAATGAGTTCAAATTTGTAGGATTGATGAAGCAAGGCAGCTGGAGGTAGTTGGCCTCTTTCTAGAAACCCCATGTACGCTGTTTCATTGTTAGTTATCTGCCGATAACCAGTTACTGCAGCACCAATGAGAACCACGGTGACAGCATCTATTTTTGAAATGGCTACATTTGCTTTGATTCTCGCATCCAACCAGGCGGTATCAATTCTGTTTGCTTTATAGTCATCAGACTCAATTAAATCCTTGAGATACTCGATGGTGGTTCGAATCTCACCACGAATAGTTAGGTCATTAAGAGCAATCGCAAGATTGTGACGGGCCTCCTCTCTGTTTTCTCCCCAAGCAAATACGTGACCAATTTGGGAATCAGCAAACTCATGCACTCTACCTGAACTATCGACGCTAAAATATCCCCATACATTTCGAGAGCTTCTGAAGTTGATCTCTGTAATTTGGCCCGAAGTTGGCTGAAATCCGTTGAATGGATTTTCAGCGGTGATTCTTGCTGCAATGGTGTGACCTCTGGTCTTTGGTGGCGGCATGTTGGCAAAATCAATTTTGCTATCACCCAAAACATCTTCCAGACCGTAAAATTTGCGCACATCAGGAATACGGTGAAGCGGTACTCCCATGGACACCAGAATTTGAGCAGCTGGTAAATTGATGCCAGTAATCATTTCTGTTACAGGATGCTCCACTTGAAGTCTCGGATTCAGTTCTAAAAAGTAGAATTTTTCATCAGCATACAAGTATTCTACAGTGCCTGCATTGACGTAACCCACTTCTTGTGCCAATTTCACTGCAGCCTTTTGCATCTCAAGCCACACACTTGGTTCAGCTGCTATAGGGGGACCTTCCTCTAAAATCTTTTGATGCCTTCGTTGCACTGAACAATCCCTACCTGACAAAGCGATGGCTTGTCCATATGTATCAGCCAATAATTGCACCTCCAAATGACGACTTTTCCCAGCCAGTTTCATAACAAAAATAGGAGACCCTGGAACCTCACTTTGAACTTGACGAAATGCAGTTTCAACTTGAGAAGAATCTGAAACCATTCTGATTCCTTTGCCACCCCCGCCTTCGCTTGCCTTAATCATCACTGGCAATCCGACTCGACCTACTTGAAACACACAGTCTTGGGCAGTAGTGACATTGGCCTTGTCGTACACTTCCTTTGGAACAGTACCATGCTTTTTGTAATCTACTGTGAGACCATCCCCATTCCATGATATTGTGGGTACACCTGCAGCTTGAGCGATAATGGTCGAGCCGATCTTATCTCCGAGGGCGTACATAGGTCCACCAGGAGGTCCGATAAAGATAATGTCAAGTTCGTCCAGTGTATTAGGCAATCTAGGGTTCTCACTCGCGTGACCCCAACCTGCCCATACAGCATCGACTTTGTATTGTTGCGCAATTTGAACAATCAGGTTGACGTTGGCATAGTTGTTCACATTCGATCCACCAGGGACGTGCACAAACTCGTCGGCCATTCGAATGTACTCGGCATTAGCGCGAAGGTCTTCCGGTGTAGCCATAGCCACGAATGTGACTTCCCTCTCATGTCCAAACGTCTCATATGACCATCTTCTAACGGATCGAATGCATTTCACAGCTCCAATTCCATTATTGGCGATAAGAACTTTCTTAATAACATTCTTCCCTTCGCAGTTTTTGATGAACTCTTCCATGCAGGTGAATGTCATCCGCGATTTGCGATCTAATCCAAATTGTGTTAAATGATTTTTGACGCTTACGAGTTGTCCTAACAAAAAAACTAACAGTCTATGTTTTTCAATTACGTCGTTTAGAACTTACGCAACACACAAAAACCATGCGACGACGTCTTCAATTATGATTCTATGTCAGAATTTTGCAGATTTATAGCTACGAGGATTTTTGAATTTAAATTGCCTTAGATATTAATTAATAATAAGGAAGGAGTCACTTAGAAATTAGAAGCTTTTCGGTAGTTTCTTGCAAACCTTTGAAATACTTGACTGTCTTCACTCGAAGTTCCATAGTGGCATCTTCATCACAAACAATCATGGCATGAGAATGCTGCTGTAAAGCAGATACAGTCCACATATGTGAAATTCCTTCTTCAATACACTTTGACAGTGCAAGTGCTTTCGCGATACCAATAATGATAATCACAACTTCCCTAGCATCCATTACAGTGCCAACACCAACAGTCAAAGCCATGGTTGGAACTTGCTTCAAATCCCCTTGAAAGAACCGTGAGTTTGCTACAATCGTGTCATAAGCCAATGTTTTTATTCTGGTTCTTGATGTGAGTGACGATCCCGGTTCATTGAAGGCAATGTGACCATCTGGACCAATTCCACCTAGAAACAATTCAATGCCACCATACGATTTGATCTTCTCTTCATATCGCATGCACTCCGCTTCGAGATCTTCAGCGTTACCATTGAGAATATTAATGTTTTCTGGCCTGTTCATAAATTTTAGACAACTCCAGAAACAAACGAGCAATTTGTACTTACTTAATATCAATGTACTTGAATAAATTTTGAAACATAAATGAATGATAACTCTCTGGATGATCCTTCGGCAAGTGAACATACTCGTCCATGTTGAAAGTGACAACGTGCTGAAATGACAGCAAACCAGCCTCGTGCATTTCAACCAATGCCTTATACACGAGAACAGGAGAAGACCCAGTCGGAAGGCCCAATACTAGCGAAAAAAACTTATTCAGAAAAAATGCAATGGATATTTACTTCACTCACCAAATGGCCTTTGAACAGTTGGAGCAAAAGATGTTATTCTCTGCTTAATATACTCTGCTACATAGGTTGATACTTTGGCTCCGTCATCTTGAATCACTAGTCTCATCTTGTTGTATAAGCGGTGCTTTAGAAAGAGAAATCCTACTTTTTGTGCCACCCAAAGCGAAACGGTCCCCACATGCAGTTCAGCAATTTAATCAAAAATCGGGGAGAAGACGTATGTAAATGCATTTTCAGCGGAAGGAGAATCTCGAAAGGCTGGAGTTGTTCTCGCCTCGGTATAACCCATGTCATGAAACTGAGAAGCTTCAAAAGGAATTTTTTTGACAAAGTCGAATCCATTTTCTTCTCCAAGTTTTTCTACCTCCCAGCTATCATAAAACAGAGTTGAACGCAAAGTTATATGAAGTTGACTCTTGGTAGATTTAGAAACAACTTTAGCTTCAGCTAGAGCTTTCATAAATCCTGAGAGAACATTTTGATTCAACAAAACTGCTTCGTTGGTGGACCCGCCGACATGGGGAAAATTAAATACCACTTTATCGAATCTTTGAACACTTCCTTTACATATCAATAAACTATCAGGTAAGGTGGCATCCATATCGTGAAATACTTTGCCGTTTGCGCCTCGGATTGTTTGTAGAGCAGTTCGGGCAGCTTCATCATATTTCTCAAGAACAACTGATCTGGAATCCAACGACGTCGCAACAATCTTTGCCCCGCCTAATGCAATGCACAATGATTTAGCAAATGTAAAATTGCCTTCGCCAACGAGCAAAATCGACTCTCGATTAGAATATGGCCCCAAACGACACGGATTTCCCATCGAATTGTGAAGAGCATTTAAAGTAATGGATCCCGCTACAACCAGTGAGCCCTTTGCAGCACTTGAATCTTGCTTTTTATGTTGCTGCTGTTGTTTCAATTGTCGCTTCCTTTTTTTTACCCATGGTGTTTGGTAACAATTCAGACAAACGAATGGCACAAAATATGGTTTATAAAAAATCAACAGTAGTAGTGGTTTAAAAAGAAAATCGATTTTTGTTGTTTTACACCAGTTCCGAAAAAGTTGTGACAAAGTTTTTAAACTCACTCATTTTTAATAGAAAGCTTACATAAGCACGTAGCCCAAGGGTTTTATTGCGGAAGAGTCTGTCAGAGGAATCGAAAAATAAATAGAAATCTCTTTCTGCTTCTCTTCAATAGATGAATATTTTAAAAGAGTTTCAAGGAACCAGATTTGGCTTCCAATTTGTAAAGTATAAGTTTGAATTTAATTCTAAGCCTAAGCCAAAAGCCCGCAAATTCGTTGGTCTTGTTTTAAACCATGGTCCATGCCTTTCGAAATCCGATCCTTTCTTCTTTCTAGATATTTCTCAAATCCGTCAATTTCCCGTAATGTTGATAATGTCAAAACGTTCCCTTCGAGATGCAAGCGACTAAGAAGCGTATTGTGAAATAATTCAGCCGGCAGAGTTTCGATCATATTGTTCCTCAACTTTAAGCAAGAAAGTTTTGAAAGCGCCCCAATTTCAGACGGTATTGTTTTTAAGCTGTTGTTGTCTAGATCGAGTTCCTGTAAATCACGGAGGGTTTCAAAACCAAAGGAAGGAGCTATAGAAGTAATGCGATTGTCGGACAGTTTGCATACATATACACAAGGCGGCATTGCTAATGAAGGGTGTCCCACTTCTCCAGCAAAGCAATTGAATGATAAGTCTACGTTTCGAAGACAGCCTCGCGGTAAAGCTGAAGAATATTCCAGGAGGTTGTGATCGGCAACTAAGGTCTTAAGGTTAGTAAGATAGTATATCTCCTCAGGGAGTCTCACTAAACGGTTGTTGCTTAGCTTAAGTGATTGGAGCTGGATAAGGCTGCCGATTTGGGAAGGCAATTCTGTTAATCTGTTTCCGGAAAGATCTAACAGCCGAAGAGTGTGACCCAATAACCATAAACCAGGAGGCAGCGATTCAAGTTTATTATCAGCTAAAACAAGTCTTCCTGTTTTGGAGGCATTTTCTAAAGGACTGGGTTTTGTGTTTTTAGAACCAGCAATGCCCATTGACGAGAACAAAGTCAATCTCATGGTCTACCTTCGAATCATTCAATTTCAAAATTCAATACAATATTCAAGCAACCGTCTTATTCAAGCAACGAATACTTGGAATAGTGTTTTCAAATCCTCTTTTTAAAATTCATTTGAAACCAAAAATAATTTGATTCTGTCGAATACAAGTATTTTGAACACCTTGGTATGATATTTTCTCGTGGCAATTCCGTTTCCAAGTTCAAATTTATTCAATTAAAAAACAAAATTTATTCTCCAAATTTTATATCTCTTATTCGCTTCTTCTTTTATACATACAAGTACATGTCATCCAATTACTTCTTCTTCTTCTTCTTAGATGATTTACTTTTATCCTTCTTAGAACTCTTTGGTTGCTTCGAAGGAGATACGGTGCTCACTTCACCTTTGTCATCAAGTTTTCTTTTCTTGGTCGGTGTTTCCTTTTGAATTGTTTGTGATTTCATTTTCTCTGCCTCGGCTTTAAGAGTCTTCCCCATATACCGCTTGATTCGCTCAAGTTCGCTTTTCACCGGATGGTTACCTGGTGAAACTCCATTAACTTTCAGGTACATATAAAATAGAGAATTCAAAGTGTATCCATAAACTAAATTCAATTTCGCATTTTCGGTGGCGTTCAATTGCGGGATTAACTCGGCAGCTGGTGTTGATAGAAACGGTTTGGCCTAAAGACAATAAGAAGAGTAATTGAGATACCAGAATGAAAGACGTACCTTATCTTCAATATCCGAAAGTGCTTTGTCATATCTTTGAAGTACGGCTTGAATCTCAGGGGAAAGTGACATTACCAAAGAAACCACTGGTGGATTCCACACACAAATTGCAAAAAAAAAGCACATCGCAGAGGATGTTCGACGTATCTGTAGCTCAAGTTGCCGTTCTCGGCATAGCAGGATACTTTATTCTAGGTAAGTTTACTGCTCGATATCTATTTGAATTGTATTTGAATTCGTCTGCTAGGTAGAAACGAAGCTTTGTTTCTTGCGAGAGGCATGGGAAGGCTGCTGGGTCGCTCAGTGGTTCGAATGGAACACTATCGTTCTATCTTGTCTACTTATGTTGCATCAGATCAAGTGAAGAACATGCACCCAGAACTTAGAGATGGTTTTACCAAGTTTAGCAAGCTACAAAATGAACTAAGGTCTGCTTCAGTGAACCCGATTCATACTTTTCAATGTAAGTGTTTTGATCACTCTTCAAAAGGATTGTTCATAACATGTCGTAGATGCACTGATGAACGCAAATGAAAATAAAACGCCAAGCAAAGAATCAGAGAACGTAGCTCAAAAAGTGGAACCGAAGCTTCTGGTAAAAACGATGGCCACGATGAGACCAGAAACGGGACAATCATTTCTTGGAGGATCAGATATATTGATTCGTGGTATTGAACACCGACGATTAGTGGAAGAATACGAGAAAACTCTGAACAAGAACTCTCAATGATTTTTTCAAGTGTTCAATTTCTTGAAACCAACAAACATGATTATCTTTCTTCTGAATGATGATTTAGTATGTATCTATGAAACTACTTTAGTTCTTCTAGTATTTCGTGTACTCTTTTATCCATCGTGACAGGTTTTCCAGCTTTGGAAACATATACATGAACGAAATGACCAATTGCGGCAGCTGATTTATTGTCGCCATCGAATATTCCGATATCGTATTTAACCGATGATTTGCCCAGTTGAGACACGCGAAGACCTACATGGACTCTATCAGGGTAGGATATTGGTCGTAGATATCTGCACCCACTTTCTGCTACAAACCTAGGATACAAAGAACCTATTCCATGCTTATAGAGGTGTTCATTCTACTTGGTTTAAATTAATAATTCCGATACCAAGTTAAAATAATAGTACGTACCACAGCATCATCCATAAAGGAGTAATACATCACATTATTAACATGAGAAAACGCATCCATGTCGTTCCATCTAGTTTGTCGTTCTTCAAAATGGGGGTAATACTCTCTCAACATATCCGCGCTAGTAGTTGCGGAATAAGATAAACATTTACGAGCATCGATCGTGTTGCTTGTCACTCGCGACAGTCTTGACAAAATCATAGGAACGTGGAAGGGTCTACCGTGAAGATAATTTTAACGTTGTATCCACAAGTAACGATGGCTGAGAAATTGAAGGACGAAGGTAACGAGAGGTTCAAGGATGGAGAGTTTGAAAAAGCTATTGTATCTTATTCTAAGGCGATTGCGATAGACGACTTGAATCATTTACTGTACGCGAATAGAGCTGCATGTTACTTGTCGCTGGACAAGTACGAGGATGCGCGATCGGATAGTAAGAAGTGCATCGCTCTCGACCCGTCCTTCGTAAAGGCGTATTTACGACTGGCAAATGCTGAACGGTATCTTGGCAATAAAGAAGAAGCGCTCAGAGTAGTCCAGGAAGGGATATCAAAGTTTCCTGCAGGAAGTGCGAAGAAGGCGAAAGGTCTCTATGACTTCAAGAAATTGGAAAAGGAATTGAAGCACGAGTTAAATCCTAAAAGTAGAGATGATCGACAAGCGATGTTAAGCAGTGAAGGATCTGGAGACGATTCATCTGTTCAAGTACTAGGTGAAAAAGTAATCAATGCAAAATGGAAACTGACAAAATTGAACAGAGAATTACAATTTAAGCAGCGTGAACTTCAAGAGAAGCAACTTATCATGACTAATTTGGGAGCTGAACTTTCGGCTGGTGCACGAGTCCCTATGTATCGTACTATGGGGAAAGGGTTTTTGCTTCAGTCAGCGGAAGAATTGGTTGAATCGATTAACAAAGAAGCAACCAACGCAGAGAAGGAATTCCAGAGTCTTAAAAAGGGTCAAGATGTTTTGACTAGGAATTTAAAAGAAGCAGAAAAGGTTCTTAATGACCACCTTGCCAAACGGCAAGCATAAAAAGACTACGAGGTTTTATTGTACCAGTAGTATATCCTCTTTAAAATATATTTTCCTTCATAAATCCTCCAAAAAAAGTATAATTTTTCAAGATGGATTATCTCTGAAGTGATGATTATTAAAACATATTGAATCTGCGATTAATTCTTTTTTAAAGATATAAACCTTCGGGAATGTTATCTTTTTTACGATACAGAGCGGTTTCTTTAGCTTTGACGAAATCCTCCATACATACTTTCATTCGGCGCTCTCGCAATGCAAGAAGTCCAGCTTCGGTACAAATGGCTTTCACATCAGCCCC
>Ga0105053_10005983_pt1 | contig 16994 bp, 5 predicted proteins | sample BON01_FD_78093 | JGI IMG/M metagenome (GOLD analysis project Ga0105053, IMG submission 78093) | Freshwater microbial communities from Lake Bonney liftoff mats and glacier meltwater in Antarctica - BON-01 | ecosystem: Environmental > Aquatic > Freshwater > Ice > Glacier meltwater | place: Lake...
AAGCCATCAAATGCTAATTTCTTAATAAACAAGAGTATCTTATTGAAAGAAAAGAGCCTGATGGCAATCCGTGAGGTAATCAGAAGCAAGAACATTATGTGGAATCACTGAATTCACATTATATTTCTCCTGATGCAATTTAATTGCATCCCTCGACTTGACAACTAAAAACAGCTTTCAAAATTTGTTGATGCTTCTGATTACCTCACAGAATGTCATCAGGCTCTTTTCTTTCAACAAGATACTCTCATTTATTAAGAAATTAGCATTTGATGGCTTTTATCCACTACTTTTAGTGCTTTAAAAAACTGATTTTGCTGTATTTAATTGAAATTGGCGTTTGAGTCGCGAGATGCAATAAATTACATCAGGAGCGATACAATGTAAATTCAGTGATTTCTTAAATGCCGTTAACTGCCCCACAAATTGTCGTCAGGCTCATTGCCTTCAACAAGATGCTCTTATTTTTAATAAGAAATTTAGCGTTTGAACAACTTTGATGGCTTCTATCCACTACTTGTAATATTTTTAAATACTTAATTTTGATGTTGTTTCAAACTAAAAATTTCCAAACACTGATAACTTTATTGATATTGTCTCATAAATGTGTAGTTAGACTCGCGACACTAGCTCGCCATCAATTTCCAGGCTGTGCGTTGGCTCCCATTTTTGGTATTCGTATTGTACCAGGTTTTCTATCTAGAGCAAAAACGTAAAATGAACTTACTATCGATCTTCTCCATTCAATGTCACACATTAACGAATTAAGGGAGTTTTGAAATGCCGAAACGGATTTTCAAGTTTACGAATTATGGAAACAACAGTTTTTCGTTTGCCATTTTACATCGACACAGTATTACATATCCTGTGTAGACCATTTATGATTCTCCCCTTTGATGTGTTCTTTTATTGCTCCGCGTGCAAGGAGTCTTTTTTCAAATCCATTCGATCTGTCAATTCCATCCCAACGATGACCAGGCTTGACGTTGAATCTATTAATTGGTGGTGGTGGACCTTTGTATACGGGTTTACCAGTAGTCGTAACTTCCTCAACTGGTGTTTGGCATCGAAGAAATTTAGCCATCGGATCGCCGGATCTAATCATTCGTTTCTGCACGGTATTTAGTTTGGTGTCGTTTGCATAGACTGCAAATGAACTATTTTTAATATCTTGAAACTCTTCATCTTGGTCACGAGCTTTTTGCTTGTCGGCAGCCCCTTTTCCCCATTCATATTTCATCGTTGCTTCAATGACTTTATCGTGTTGCTTTTGTTCTTTCGATTGAAGATGCTGCTGTAACATGTTTATCTTTTTTCCATCTTCATCACGATAAACAGTACTTGCTCCCTGACCTAGTTGGGATTCTTCAGTTACCTTCTTGCCGGATCTATTTTTAGTGTCCGTATCGTTCGTACTTGACGAGTCAGCTCGTTGTCGTCGCCTTGGGGGGCATAGATCATTGGAAATACTACCACTGCTACTTGTGGAGTCATTCCGAGGCCTTCGTCTTGGAGGTGACAGACTCACATCCACAACTTCATATTCTGAATCAGAATCGTTTTCAGACGGTACAGTCGTATTTTGAAGCCATTCGTTCTCACGATCAATAATAGAATTATCATCTACGGTGGAAGTTTTAGGAGCTGTGCTTTTATAATAATCTAATACATCATCTCTTGTACGCGATACTTTTGATTTCTTATTCGATTTCTTCTTTCTAGATTTAGACTTCTTCCTCTCATGATCCGCCATGTGCTGTATTCTCGTTTTTGGATGAGAGGATAGGTCCCCGCATAAAGTACGTTTGGTGTCTAAAAACCAATCAAAAAAGATGGTGACCAAGCGAACTCGTGATAGGACTCCTGCAAAATCCGCTTCTAAGAAAGCGAAATCTTCGGCAGAGGAGGGTTTGAAAGAAGAGATTGCATCTCCTGTTGTTGCAATCAAGAAAGATGCTAAGAAAGCAAAGAGTGCATCAAAGAAAGTGATTGCATCTCCTGTTATTGCAATCAAGAAAGATGCTAAGAAAGCAAAGAGTGCATCAAAGAAAGTGATTGCATCTCCTGTTATTGCAATCAAGAAAGATGCTAAGAAATCCAAGGGAAAGATCGAATCAGAGCAAGAGGACGTATCATCTGTTGTTTCCACAAAAAAAGATGCTGCGTTTGTTCCATTAGAAGACATGCAGATGAAACCGGAAGATAAACAAGAATCAAGTGATGACGAAGAAGAAACAAATGATATAGTTGCACAAGCTTCCTCCAAACTTGCCACCCTTGACTCTAAGGAAGGAATTATATACCTAGGTCACATTCCGCATGGCTTTTATGAAAACCAGATGCAAGGGTTTTTCTCGCAATTCGGCCCTGTGAAGAATTTACACTTATCAAGAAGTAAACGTAGTGGCAAGTCCCGCGGGTATGCGTTCATTCAGTTTGAATCTGTTGCGGTTGCAAAGATAGTTCAGCAGTCGATGGACAAGTATATACTTTGTGATAAACTACTGGTATGCCAATTGGTGGCACCTGAAAATGTACATGAGCGAATGTTTAGGAAATCAAAGAAAACTTTTCAAAAGAGTGATTGGATTAAGAAGCATGGATTAGTGCATAACAAAGAAAGAACTGAAGAAGAACAAATTTCTCGAAATGAACGCGCAATTCAACGACAAGAAGAACAATTGAAGAAACTCAAGGAGAGTGGCATTGATTACGAGTTTGTCGGCTATAAAAAATAACAAAATCGATTATGATTATTTTTTCATTGTGGAGGTAGCCTTTGCTTTCGACCAATGGCGTCTTTCTTTAAACCATTGAATGGTTTGTTTCCATCCATCTTCAAAAGTTATTAATGGCTTATATTCAAGATCTTTCTCTGCTGCTTGAATGTTGAACCATCGATGGATCGTGAGCATTTTGACTGTAAAAGGAGTAATACGAAATTGAACACCAGTTAGAGAGGAGATCGATAGTAAAAAATAAGCAATACCCATCATTAGGAAATATGGCAAATGAAATTTCTTCTTGAGAGAACCGTATCCCATCTCAACGGATGCTTCATCTAATGCGTCCCAAAAATTACATTTACCACCATCAGTCACAACGTAAAATTTGCCCAAAATGGGTGACCCTTCGACTAATTTATCAAATGCAATGATAAGACCATGGCAGTAATTATCCACGTGGGTAAAGGACACGTTGTTATTCCCTGTTCCAAATATGCGAAGTTTACCTTGGGCACATGCTTCAAGTAGATTAGGAAGGAACAGGGCGTCACGTGGACCATACACTTGATGGGGAGCAATTGCAACAGTTAGAAGCGATTCGCAACATGCCTCTCTGACTGCCACTTCGCCCATTGCTTTGGTCTCTGCGTAGGCTTCCAGGAAATGTCCAGGTTCCTGAATTGAAAGTTCGTCTTCGGACTTTCCATCAATATCACTTCCATCAAATCTCGTAGATGGAGAAGAGCTTGCAATCAATTTAGGAACACTATTCACTTTGCAGGCTTTGATCACATTGAGTGATCCCTCGTAGTTGACTTTCACGTAAGCCCCATGCGCATGGAAAGGTCCTACTAGTGCGGCAATATGCCAAACGCAATCAGCACCAACACATGCTTTAATAATATCATCTGGGTTGGTGAGATCTCCAATCACATACTCCACTTTGCTCTTATCTTCTGGCTTGACGTAATCCATGTCACTATCAGAAGCGTCAGGACTCCTCAGATCAAAACTCACAACTGATGAAGCACCACGCTCCACCAGCATCTCCACCAGCCTGCGTCCCACGAAACCACTCCCTCCGGTAACCACGCATCGTTTCCCTTCAACACCCATCGCCTTGGTTTTCGTTTTGTTGACGCATTCAAAGGACCGAAATACTCGACATTGAGGGGGGCTATCCTTATTGTGGGGACTGTTTCGTTTCGTTGTTCGGGTCGTTTTTGGTTGGAGGACTGACGACACGAGTTTTGAATTATTGCTGATATTGGAATCCATCATTTGAAATGATACGCCGGTTAAGCTCAAACAGTCTCTTGCAAGTCAGATGCTTCAGTATCAACCATTATAAAGTACTTGGCTTGAAACAAAATTGTAGTGTCCTGGAGGTGAAGAGAGCATACAGAGAATTAGCAAAAACATCGCACCCTGATGTAAACCCATCCGATCCAGAAATGTTTCTTCGTATCACTAGAGCAGTTGAAGTCCTCTCCAACCCTCACAGTCGAATCATGTTTGATAATGAAATAGGTTATTCGTCAGAAGACAACAAAGAAGAACATTCACAAGAAGAAGCAACGATGGCCCCATCTGTGATGTCTACTCAACGTTCTGATAGCACTCATTTTAGACAGAAACTAAGAAAAATTCCCAAAAGTGAAAAGGAGAGATTGGAAATGTTACGAGAACGATCAAAAACTGTCTTACCCACCAGCTCTCTTTATTTCTCTGTAGGGATTCCATTTGTAGGATTGATTTTGTGGGCGAACGGATTTACTTCTTTGTAAATACGATCTTAATAGTTGTAGTTTAGTTCTAATAATATAGGAGATCGTTTTTCAACAACTAGGGAGGGACTGCTGCTTTTTGTTTTTAAAATGTGTTTATTGTAAAACATGAGAAAAGGATTGGATAGTTGACCGAGTCAATGCTTCGAATTCAGAAACTTTTCATCGTTAACACCTGGCAGAACAGTTTTTGAAATCATTCCCAGAAAATAAAATATTGTTACTAGTTGCTAAAACCTTTTATATAGTTTTTAAGCACTTGCAGCGTCCAATCTCGTTGCAAGTTCTGTCAAAGCAAGATCTCCTTCTCCCTTTGATCTGATGTATCCCGACAACGCAACAGGTGTGAATTTACCAGTATAAAGACCAGTTTTTGGATCCACAGATCCGATATTTATTTGAACGGAACCTCTGTCTCTGGAAGTGATCAATCTGTTCGTCCATGAACTAAAAAGCAAAGGTGAGAACCAAATAGATATACAATTAAGTCCCCCCATCGCCATCAATAACTACATTTATGAAGCGAGTGATTGAATGGATATACACAGGGAGGAAACACTCGTTTTAATAACGTACCACTTTCTTGGGAAATATTGCTCTACGCTCTCTCCTGTTGAGTTCTGCATCGTTAGTTGTATATGAGTTTACTGCTACTAAAAACAACAATGTGATAATTCGTGGCTATTAAAAATAGGGTAGACCCAGGTTTACCTATCCACCAATTCTATTTCTTACTGTTTACGATAAGAAGCTGTTAGGAGGTATTAGGTGTACTAACATAGGTGTATTAGCTTTTAAAAAAATCCCTAATTTGAAGTCGTATTGAATTCTTTTGTGATGAACCAACTGCTTTGTAAGACGCTCAACAGCGTCGTTGGTGACATATTTTATTTAGAAGATGGATCTGATTTACCGCCATTTCAATATGAAAATCAAAATATCCAGTTGAGTAACGCCAGAATTAAAAAAAGTTTTATCGGAACGACCGTCGGAGCGGAATTTGCCCAGCGAACGAATATTGTGATCTCATCATTGAGAATCCATATTCCATGGTCTGCACTTTGGTCAGCTTCATCAGTGGTGGAGCTCCATGGAGTAAATGTTGATATAGTGCTTGATGATATCGAAGTCTGTGAGACCTATATGCCTTTGTCCATCCAAGAACAGCTTTCGGCCCTTGAGAAAGTTCGCGCAGGATCGATTGCATCGTATATGACTAGTTCTGGGTACTCTTCATGGATCGCGTCGTTTGCTGATAACCTGCTGCATTCTGTGTTGGAAAATTTGGTTGTTTCATTGACCAAGCTGCAGGTGAAAGTAATCGCACAGTCCAATGAATTTTGCATGTCTCTCGAGGTTTTAAAAGTGTATAAATCCCCTATTCCATCACAGCCTATTGCAAAACGTTGCGTAATTGAGAATCTTCAAGTTGTTATTTCGGAACACGAGATTCTGGAATCATCTCATTGCTTTTTTGACATGTTTGTTTCCATTCGGCCTCCACAAACTGCTTCTATGAATATATATATCTCTCCTCTCTCCATTGTACTTTCGAAACCTTCGTTAGGGTCAATAAGGATCCTCAAACAACAGGTAGACAAAATACAATTTTCACAGTGTGTACTCGATGGTGTTCGAAACCCAAGACCTGCTGAGTTTCATCCGGCTTCGTTCTGGAAATTTTCTATTGGAAGAGTCATTGAAGATAACAGAGTGAAGGGAAGATTATCGTGGCATAAAATAGTGTTTGCAGCCAGGCACAAGGAGGAATACATTCGAAAGTACCAAGAGATATTCAAAGGATCTGCAGGGTCTATTGCTGATCTGCAAAAGCAAGAAACGAATGTCTATTTGGAAAACATGGAAAACAAAATGCCTGCTAGTGCAGTCATGTATTTCAGAACTCTGGCTGAGTTGAGGTTGGTGAAGACTCATCAATACTACGGATGGTACAATCGATCTTTGACGATCATAGATCTGTCAGAATGTGAAGACGAAGCCTATAAAATTTTGTTGCCCAGTACTTCAATTGGTGAATCTGCTTTCTCAAGCATGGTCATTCTAGAATCATTATCAGTCAAGTTAACAGATGTGTTAGAATGTGCATTCGATCATATTGAGCTAAGCGTGGACATGAAAGCGTCAAAAGTGCACTTTTCTATGTACGATATGTTGGTGACTGATTTAATTTCTTCGGCGGTGGTATGGCAGTCAGTAATTCATCCTGACCCTGTACTTCGAGTCGAGGGCTCAATGAACGATGAAGCTGGAATATTCTTAAGCCCCGTTAATGTTGTGATTGACCCTGGAACAATCCAGAGACTAACAGATTTCTTCAGTGATGGTTCTCGAAGTGTTGTGGATGGAAATGAAATCGAATATATCGATCGGCTGGAGGCATTTGAAACGTACAAGTATGGCCGAGCCCTTCCCCTTAAAGTATTCTCTCTCAAAGTTGAAATTTTGTCTCCTACAATTGCCCTCGTAAACCCATCTAGAGATCTTATTGTTTCGCCTAGGGATGCGCTTGTAGTGACGGCCACCAGTATTCATATCAGTAAAGCTCAAGACATTCAATTATCCGTTTTAAATGGACAAGCGGCGCTAGGCAGATTGGTCGCAGGGATATTAGAAGACAGGAAACCACTGCTAGATATTTCAAAAACAGATTTGAAAGTCACTCACCATCCTTTCAATGACAAAGGAATGCCATTGTCAAGCCTGGATATATCTTTCTCTGAAGAATGTCTTGCATGTATTCACGTCGATTCTATTATTCGAATACAATCGCTGGTGCAAAAAATAGATGATAACAGCACATCAACGCTATCGATTGCAAGAAAGCAACATTTCCACAAACCATCTTGGATGACAGTTGCGGATACAAAATTATTTTGTGGAATTGGTGTTTCCTCAACTTCAGTGTTATGGAAACATTTCGAACTAGAATTCATAAATAGTAGCGGGTTATCCATTGTTTCATCTCTCAGCGGGTTAAACCAAATAGTGATGGAAAGTCAGATGTTTAGGTCACAATTGAAACTACAGATGAAAAGTATCGACATTACATGTGACAAAGTGACGCTTTTTAATATTTGTGATGTGAATCTAGAAACCGAATCTGCAGCTGAAAAACGACCAAAATGGTGTATCGTCGATGGATTTGAAAGCGTGTATAAATTCCATTGCAATCCCATCTTTTTCAATTTCCACGAGCCTTCTTTTCAAGCCATTTTCCAATCTATTGATTTGATAAACGGTCAGAAACGGAATGCAAATAAAAGCGAAGCAATTCAAAATACACAAGTTGTTTCTACCTATTTGAATATCAAGATCCCACAAATTCAAGTGGATCTTTCAAATGAACACGGAAACGTTGCGTCATTGGATATCATAGAGATCTCATTGGAGTCTCCAATCGATCTATCAGAAAACGAAATTCAAATAGAAACGAAAGTGCAGTCGATTCGATTGTTTGATGGATCCAATGTACACGAAACGATTCTATGGAATGACTCGCCTTGGGGATTCGCAACTGCCACGAGAGACGCAGTTATCATTGTATTCAAATACAATTTTACAACTAGCATTGTCGATATTGATTGTCAAATACCGGGTCTTCGCGTGTCGTTATCTGGTCCTTTGATTCAAAAGATACTTCTTTTAGATATATTGCCACCGATGGAAGACTCTGATGAACCTTTCGTGATTCCGGAATGCGTTATTTCCTTTTCCATGAAAGAGTTTAGGTGCTTCATACCTTCTCATCCAGTACTCGGCGATGCCTCCTGGAACGCTCGAGATTTAATTGCAATCAAATATGATTTACTTGATCTGAAACTGAAGACAGGAAATAGTTTACCATCGAAAGAAGAATACATCGACGAAGAAGGATTTCTAGATCCTGCTAATGCTGTGGATGACCTAGACATCTATGCTACTTTTCGCTGGGATGGTTTTAAAATTGAAAATTGGCTCCACGAGAGGAATATTTGTCAAGATATATTTTTTGCCTCTGTTGTTCTGGATGCTTCTTTGACAGAAAATGGTGCGAAAAAGAAATGCAGCTTTGCTATTGAGCCAAGTAGGATATCCCTTTCGGAATCTCAAATGGATTTGATACGTGAAGCTCTTTCTGGATTGGACATACTACCTGCCGCTGCTGCCAACAATAAAACAACCGTTGTTTCTAGCGAGCCTTATAATCTAGGGTTTCCTCTGTTGAATCTTGATCTGGATTTCAAAATGTCATTGTTTGAATTAAGATTATTCAAATTTGACGGTTGTTTTAGCAGTCGAGTTTGGCGAGGTGATGGTGTCCTCGATAATGGTGATGACAAAAGGTTGCTGTATTTAGTTGCAACGGATGTAGGGTCAGAAGTCAGAGGTCCCATGTTGCCCTTATACGGTCAGGGTTTCTTTCGGATCGATTCCTTTCAAGTGGACACGTATCATGATTCTGAAAAAACCAGTATCTTCAACAAATTAGGAGATGGCACTTTTTTCGATGCTGTATTTAGCTGTGACAGGAAAATGGGAGTTGATATAAAAAGTGAGTTGCTTGACACGGTGATTCATTTGTATGAACTGCGAAGGGCTATGGGTAGTTTTGCGGCAGGTGAATCGGATGCGAAGTCTTGTGAGGTTGTTGAGGAATTAGATATCGAACTTCCTACTCCTCGACTCGTCTTTCCGTTCCGTGTTCAACAAGCACTGAAATGGAATCGCGGCATGATAACTTTGAATGAAATTTCTGCTTCTGAGGGTCTTATGGTGGGATTTGAAATTCAGCAGACGATGAATATCGTCAAGAATGATTCTTTATCCGCTGATGTGACAATTGAAAACCTTCGTATGTTCAAAACGACATTTGACGGGAAATACACGGAGCAAGCCCAAGTGATTCAACCTGTTAGTATTCAATGCGACGTGAATGTGGACGTGAAAGGCCAAGTAGATGATGTGATAACTGGCAGTATTGTGTGCAGCGCGGTATCGATTGTGCTTGGAAATGATGTATTTAAATTATTGACCAAATCGCAAGGCGATGCTACTTCGAAATCGCCCGAAGCATCCATGGAGGAATGTCACAATCGAACCATCCCGCGAAGACTTTCGTTCAAAGTTAATGTAGAAACCGTAACACTAGAAATTCTCCAGGATTGGGAAGTGCATAAACCTCCTTTGGCGATCATCGCGATGCCACTTTGTAAAGTCAATATCTCTGAATATAGTTTTGAGCAGCACCATATGCAACGGAGAATCGATGGGGAAGTGGAAATAAGGATGGATGTCTGGAACAGTCATAACGGTCAGTGGGATTCATTCTTTGAGCCTTGGTTAGTTCATGTGTCTATTGATCAACCTGAGTATATCGCGGATGAAGAGAAAGACAAGATATCGTTCGCAATGCACAAGGAGACAGAACAGAGATTTGTTGCTCGTCAGGCTTCGAAACAATTTATCCGAGTTGAAAGTCCGCAAATAATGAATTTCAATATCAGTGCCTCGATTGTGCAGCGATTAAATTTGTTGGAGACCTTTATGGATACCAGCTTGGTCAGCAACGAAATAAAATCGAATGTGTCTGATTCAAACGTATTTGACTTCTACATGCAGAACGATTCAGGAAGACCGTTATTGGCTTCAATTGTCCACAGAGTTGAATATCACGATCCCCGAAGAATCAAGGAGCACCAAGGATGCTGGGGATGGAAAGCAATTCCATCAGGAGGTTTGTATCACCGACGCTTTTTTATTGTCGAGGGCGATACTCTAAAGTATTTCCGCAACAAAAAATCACATCAAAACAACAAACCGGCGGGTATTATCCCGTTGCATTCAGAAGAAGGAGACTCGTTTTTGCAGTTTAACTCCATCGTGGGAGCGCAACATCAATCTTTTCCCCATGCGTCATTTTGTGCGTTGCAATTGGTCACTCCTCATCGCACATATTTTATTGTAACGTTTACAGTAGACGATAAGAGGGAGCTGGTAGCAGCTCTATTGGATTCAATTAACAAAGTGAAATCCAATGATATGATTTCAAGGAAACATGGATTTGGAAAGCTTGCTTTTAATGGTCTGCGAGTGAAGCTTGAACTGGAAGGGTCCATCCTAAACATTTTCAAAACCAACAATATAGAATCTTCGAAAGACCAAGTTGAACGAGTGCAAAACGCATTGGTATCCTTGGACATATCCAAATACTGTTCTGTGATACCAACGTCAAACGCACTTATAATAGTATGTCCGAATTTGAACATCGCACTTGAATTAAACGAAGAATGGAGAAGCGTGCTTTGTCCACATAAACCTGGTTCAGCTTCCAGTTCTAAGAAAGGATTGAAAACTCCTCACGAAGCAACAGGTTTTGTACGAATATCCTTTTCCGAAATCTCAAAATTAGTGATTCCTCGAATTGTTCAAATAAGATGCTGGTTGTTACCTGCTGGAATTAGCTCGGTGGTGGATGTTTCTGAAAAAGATACTGTAGTTTTCCTTTCGGCGACATTCGCACATGTTTCAAAAAACCAATATTTGAAAATTGAGTTACTGGACGACAAGGGACTTGTGCGCGCTTCGGGGGCCATTCCATTTCCTCATGTTCGAGTGTTTGAAGATTTAATGAGAGAAGAACTTTTGTCCTTGTTTATGGTGGAAGTTTCTTTAGGCGAAGTTCTTCCAACTACCTTTCTAGGGAACTTAACTATTGGAATCATGACCAGTGAAAATTTGTTGTTGGAGCATCAGGGCGACCATGATGACGGTGTTGTCGTACCGCCATTTACTACGCATGGGTTAGAATTCCCAGATGAAAAAGCAGGACATTTTCCACATTTGAAACTTCAATTTGACCAACAAGAGGTTGTTCTGGATCATATCCCTATTTCTGAATCTGGATCCTATGCAGTCGCCATTTTTGATACTGATCGCTCTTATAACATGCAGGTTCAGCATAGAACTGCCATCAGCTGTTTTTGTGATCAAAATGATAATGGGGCATCCAAGTTCCTAATTTGCGATGTATTTTTTGAACGTGGAATTAAAATGGCACGATTGAAATCCTGTGTCACGCTTTTGAATCGTTTAGAGCAACCATTGTGTATTTCAATGATTCGACTTCATCCCAATGTCCCATCACGTGATGAAACGGATACCTCGTTCTTTGCATTTGATTCTCGAGTTGATACTTATTGGTCCAGTAATACAACCAATTCCAATGCTGTCAGTTACACGTACGCAGATCATGGTCGTAGAACAGTGTTAATGTATTCCATCGCAAGCCATTTGGAGCTTGTTGCTTCGCCTACTAGTTGGAAGTTGGAAGGCCGCGGTATCGACAATGAATGGATAGTCTTGGATTCCAGAAGTTCTATTCTGTATTCTGCATCATTGCAAGTTATGTCTTTCGACGTGGCAAATCCCGCGAGTTGTTCCACGTATCGTGTTTCCTTTGAGAATCCAGTTGTGATTGCAAATATCATTTTGTTTTCACAAGAGAGAAATCTATATGGGCAAACACAACAGGACGCAATATCAGAGACGTTTCAAGTAAAACCTCAAAAACGAGTGAATATCTCTTTGGATATGCTGCATTTCGGTACTGCTTGCAAGTTTAACGATGGCAACTATTGCTTTCTGTTTGACTTGCTGAGAATAGACCCTTGGCAGATACGAGATCCGACTCCCCGAAATGAATCATGTTTGTATTATCCTGTAACTCTAAGCGAATATGAATACTGCGTATCTCGTACAAGTATCCATCGACTGTCAGACTACGCGAAGAGTACTAGAGACGGCGCAGGACTATCCTCAATGTGGCTTCTCACCATCGATCCTCCATTAATAATCGAGAACCTTCTTCCTTTCCCCTTCAAATACTCCATCGACACAGCGTGTTTGAATCATGCTCCGTTGCGTGGCGATGGTGAGATAGTGGGACAAGGAAATGTCTCAAGTTTCCTAGGGCTGAGTGCTGAAACATCCGAACAGTTCTCGTTGAAATTGTCATTGTTGAAAGATGACCGATTTCTTGACTGTGAGCAAGTGGGGATGGTGTACGGAGACCAGGTATTTTCAAAAACGGATAAATTGAAATTTGATGTAGTTCTCGGCGATATTAAATTCTCTGTGGAGGTTGTTTCGTTACTAGCGGACCAGGACGATTTGGACCACCAGCATGGTCTACCTGAGACCATGGAACAGGAGTATCGCCCCCCTTCAGGTCTCCTCCCAAGCAGCTTCGTGAAAGATTGTCTTCCCACTGTTAAAATTTACGTGTACGCCCCTGTGATGGTCTTCAACTGGTCGGGTTTACAGCTAGTATATGCGGACAGCAATAAAAAAGTAAAATTCAACAGGAAAGTCGTTCCCATGCTGGCTTCAACCCGTGGACTGTCAACTCGATCGCTGAAGGAGCAGAAGAAGATGGTTCACGTGTCTTTGTTTTCAAGTGAGCATGATAAAATGTGTATATCAACCGAGGATTCGAAATACGATTGGTCTCGATCTTTTGGCCTGGCTGTTGGTATGCAGGGAGAGATCCATATACCTGGCAACACTAGTCATTCATTGTTGCACCAAGTGGGCGTGTCTATTGCAGCTGCGCCAGGACGTTTTCTCAGAACCAAGATGGTAACCTTGACTCCACGCTTCATGGTGGTGAACCATTCGGATGTGTCTATTCAACTTCTTCAAGTGGGCACGAAAACAAGCCAATTTCATCTGGGGCCTCAGAAGATTGCGCCCTTCCATCCAGTTGATGTGAATGGTGATGGCAAACTGGACGATAAGGACTTTTCAGTACAATTGTCTGTTTATGATGATATGAAGGTTGCTCGAGTTTCTCAATCGTTTAGAATGGACATATTGAAGCGTTTCATTCTGCCTCTTAAAAGAGTGGAAGATAGATCAGGTTGGTTTCTTGCCGATTGTTCCAATTCAATGTCCTTGTGGTCCAAGTCCCAGCAGGAAGACTCATTGAAAGAAAACCTAGTACAAACCAACATCGAATATCGCGAGAATGTAGTTCGAATATTGTTTTCAAACGTAGCGGATCCACTAGATCGCAGTGTGGAATACCGAGTTGATAATTTGAGTCCTTTAGTCCGATTGGGAATCGTTCAAAAAGGACAATCACGGAATCAATGCATGAGATATTTTGGACCGCAACTTGCTGGAACTGAATGGATATGGGATTACCCGGAAGGATCTCGTAAGGTGGAAGTGGTGATTGAAATGACTGGATTTCGAAGAAAGTTATTCAATCATTCATCTCAACGCAAGCATGTTATTGTTGATTTTGACCATGTTGGGCAGTATTTCAAGGTAAAGTTGCTAGATGAGGAATTGGAACTGTACGTTGCTATCAAAGGCGTTACGAAAGTACTTGTGGTTGACACTTTGCGATCTACCAACAATACGCCGATGCGAAGAGTGTTGTCTCAGAAGGTGCAAGATAGCAAGCGTCGGATCGAAAGTGCAGTATCTGAATGTGGCTTGAAATGTGGGATAGAAAGGCTCCCTGATAAAAGCTGTGAGGTTCTTTCGGAGTCTACTGTTTTGTGGACTTGCGTTGAAATAGAGCCGGTGCTGATCACTGGATATTCGTTTTTGGCTAAACAAGGACAATCGTGGAAAGTCTTTTGCTTGGATACGAGTGGAAATTGGAGTTTAATAGACTCTCAGAATTTCGCTGAGCGAACGATAGATCCCTTTGTTGACAAGGAAACTGGTGTAGCGGTGTTTCGATTTCATCCTGTGTATTCCAGTAAATTGAAGTTGGAGTTCAATACTGAGGGGGTTGATCTCTCACACGTCGGATTGAGTTGCTATAAGAATAAGATCGCTCTCTCCACGAAGAGGACTTTTCTGTGGGGATGTGTCATGGAGGCAAAAGATTTGTCAATTAAAGATTTGTATACGAGTGATCCCTACTTCAGCATTACATATGGGCAACAGAAATTCGCCACAAACGTCATTGATAGGAATTTGAATCCATTATACGATCAAGAGTTTTGTTTCGGTGTGGATGCAGAAATGCTTTTAATTAAATGTTTTGACAAGGATGTGATATTGAAAGATGACTTTATAGGAGAATCTGTTGTTCCCATCGCGCCTTTTAAGGATGGGCGTCTCCATGACCTGTGGATTCCGTTAAAAGATGGTTCCACATCAGGTGGTTTCGTGAGATTGATGCTTCAATTCCTAAGTGAACCTCCAACTGAAAGCCACCTAAGTGCCGTTACATTCCCTTTTTTACTAAGTCAAGAAATTCAACTGTGGCACAGTTTAGAAAGACTGTTAAGGAAAGAGGGTGGCGGAATTTCTATTTCAAAAACGCATCTTTCAAATGCTGCATTCCATCAGGACCATTTGGCTGATAGTCATTTGAGTAGATATCTATCTTTGACAATAATGAAAGCTTCGAGCGTTGCAGTATTGAGTAAACACGCGTCAAGAGATATGTACTGTGTCGTTTCGTATGGAGATACATATCTCAGATCTGATGCTGTGAAACCTCGAACATCCATGAGGCAAGTAGCTGGTCCCTCAACACAATTACCGTCGGTTGAATTTGAATGCGAATTTAAGCAAGCGGGTCCATTGGGAATTCAAATATGTCGTAATGACGACCAACAGTTTGTCGTATTATCAGTTGCATGTGACAGTCAAGCCAGTGTTTATGGAAATATTACTGCCGGTGTGCGATTGATGAGTGTGGGAAACAACGCAGTTACCGAATCGATGGAAGGCAGCACTGTGAGAAGTCTCTTATTGAATTCAATACGTCCGATATTTGTTACTTTCAAAACATTGCCATCGGTTCAAGAAGAAATCAATGAGATGGTGGAGGTTGAATGGAGACAGCAATTGAATTTTACCATCAAAGATACGTTACGCGCTTTCGCCGCGGAAACTTTTGGATTGTTTGGTCGCGAATTCGTCGCAAGCCGTATTTGTATTTCCATTTTTGCAAAAATTCCGGAGAATCAGCCGAGTATTAATTTGGAAACTGCCGAGTCAGATGAAAAGACCCTTTTGGTCCCCTTGATGCTTCTCTTTGGAGATGATATCGAAACAGATGCTAAAATGAGACGAAAAGCATTCGGTAATAATGATGTGTTGGTTGGCGAGACCAATATCTTGCTTCCTGATGTTCATGAGCATGGCGAGCATTGTCGAGTTTTAAATAGCGTACTTGAACGTAATGGAAAACCTGTGGAAGGATCATTGCAAGTTGAATTAGGGTGGGTAGTTGTGCCAGAGTCGGAAAGCGAGGTCATCAAAACGTCTATTGATGTTAAGTTGCGAGGTATTGGCGTGTCGCTTATTGATAAGAAACGCGAGTTGCTGTATAACTCTATCGGTGACATCCGGTACTATCAAGGCTGCCATCTTGATGGTAGATGTGTGCACGACATAGTAGTAGGGCGAATTCAAATTGATAACCAAACTGCGTTTGCAGTGCATCCAATAATCTTTTGCTCCTCCCCTCAAAGATTTCCATGGATACAACAAGAAGATCTTTGTAGAAGTGAATTGTTTTCAAAATCAAGTATTGAAAAATACAATTCTGATCAAATTTCTAATCCTGCATTTCTACTGACCCTTGTAACGCGTGACACTCGACATGTCTCTATTAGCTACGTAGAATATTTTGATTGCTATTTGCAAGAGATGGACTTGAAATTAGAAGAACGGCTTTTATCATTGTTGCAAGATTTTACCAGCGATCTATCAACGAAAAACAGCCAATCTGCTAAAAAGCAAGCTCATACTGGTATACTTGACATGTTGGACAATCATGCTCTCAATTGGATTGTATCTGATGAAATGGATCATCGCAGCACTTCAGAGGAGGGGCGAATCCTTATTGAACGCGCCGATATTAAACCGATTCGAATAAACCTGAGCTTCACAATGACAGCAGATTCTTCCAAGACGACCAGTTCACGGCTGAAGATCCTTCATTTGCTGCGAGGAGTACCTGTGTTGGATGGAGTCGCTAGTGCGTTGGTGACAACAGTCGCTAATATATCAGATGCACCTCTGCAATTCAACGGTCTAACGATTACGAACGAAAACAAAACGACGAACACACTTCGTGCTACTTTCAGTCAGCATATTCGAGATCAAGTCTTGTCCAATGTAGCTACATGGACTGGCAATGTGATTGCCTCTGCGGATCTCCTTGGAAGTCCTGTTCAGCTTATTGGTAGCTTTGGACAGGGCGCTTACAGTTTCTTTTATGAGCCTGCAATGGCGATGTCTATTGGAGGCTATGCTAGTGTAGGCCGAGGTCTGCGAAGAGGAGGAGGGGAGCTTGTAAGAACTTCGCTGCATGGGTTGTCGTATTCATTGGAGAAATTCGCGGAGTCCGTTAGTAGAGTGTTGAGTCAGATATCTCTGGATCGAAGGTACATTGTTGAGCAAGCACGAAGGAGAAACGATGTAGTTAATGAACCTGTCAACATAG
>Ga0105053_10005984_pt1 | contig 16994 bp, 22 predicted proteins | sample BON01_FD_78093 | JGI IMG/M metagenome (GOLD analysis project Ga0105053, IMG submission 78093) | Freshwater microbial communities from Lake Bonney liftoff mats and glacier meltwater in Antarctica - BON-01 | ecosystem: Environmental > Aquatic > Freshwater > Ice > Glacier meltwater | place: Lake...
AAGAGTGTGAGGGGAAAGAGAGAGGGGTAAGAACGAGGGGAAGAGAAAGGAAAAGGAAAAAGAGGACGCATTTTTTTTTCATTCTTCGTAGTCAAGCAAGGGATCTTCTTATCTATCCGTGCATGTGTATGGCTCTCAGTATCTTTCAATTGTGTGGTTTAAGTGTTCCAAGGGGGGTTGGAAAGAAGGAGGGAGGGAACGAGGGAGGGAACGAGGGAAGGAGCGGTGGGGTCTTTGTGTGATAAGGAGGAGAAAGGGTCTACACATTTCGTTCATGTTTTTACCCAGCAAGCGGCGGCTTACGCGACACACACGCTAGCCACGAATAAGAAAAAGGAAGGAAAGAAAAGGAAAGCTCAGATTTCATAAATACTGCTCATGCTTGGGGCGTCGGTGTTTTTTTGTTCCTTTTTCATGGTAAGTGCTTCTTTGACTTGCTCCAATAAAACTTTTCTTTCCTTCCGACACTTGTGGGCGGAAGAGTGAGCCATCAAAAGAATCAAGAATCAACAAGCAACAATCTACACTTTTTCTCCTCGTTCTCGGAGACCCTCGCGCCCTTCTCCTTCAAATTACAAATGTGATTTATCGCAGAATGTACTAAATTTGATTTCACCTTTTTCATCTAGCTGATGTTCCTCTCGGGGAAGTGTAAGAAGAGGGGGATGTGGTACGAAAAGAATACGCAAAGCTTCGAGCTCCGCCAGCAAATCAGGGAGAATGACAAGCGGGATAAGTCAGGAAGCCGCAAGACACAATTTCCCCGCCCGATCGATGTTAACGGAGGACACGACAACCATTGGTTTGTTTGGTTGTCGTCTCGTCGGTATCATAATCAGACCAAGCACTTGTGCCATTTGTTGTTTCTGATTTAATCCGCCCATCGTACCGCCTATGTAGACGCTGCAATCAAAGCCCTCCGTAAATGTTCAGACACACCTCCTTCTTCCCTTTTCTGGAAGACCGGAGACGGGACCCGCTGCGACGTAGGACAATGAGGAGAAGAAACTTTGAACATATGTGCTAACTATTCTCCCACCACTCCGTATAGCCGGCGCTAGACCGCCTCTTGGCTGCGTTACCCATGATCCATCTCACGAAAGAAGGGTGCCTGAAGGAGCATGAAGTACTTTGGAGTGGAGTCTGACGCCTGAGGGCATAAGTATGTGCGAAATAAGGAGAGAGCGTCGGTACGGCATCAAGGAGTGGACCTAAGTGTAATTCTCACCGTGCGACAAACAAAGGACGCTTTTCCATTGGAAGGTTGTCCCACAGTGGAAATCACATTCAGCCCCACCGCTTTGTGATCGCGACGGTCCCTACTTAGACAGCACATGTTTACTCTCACAGGCAGAAGACCCTTCACCAAAGACTTTCGTACTCGTTAAGGCACTCTTTGTTCATGGATTCAGAAGGGACAGGCTAGAGGCGATGGGCACCGGCTGCCATGGACGATGACAGTGAGCAACATTCCCCAAGTTATGAAAGCGCCCAGGCACTCCCCCATGCACAGGCTTGCGAGAACATTCGCAGACGGCAGTGCAGGGAAGGGCGATGGACTGCAGCCTTGGCCAAGGTGACGGAATGCGGCGCCGAGCAGGACGTTAGTGTGCTGGTAGACAGCGCGTGGCGAAGTGGCCCCGGAGCCTGGCCTCGGAGCCAGGCCACTTGGCAACAGCACTGGTGGTGGGTGGCGCGGGCGGGCCGTGGGGTTACCCTGTGGGAGCAAGTGAGGAAAGGAGGACGGGCAGAGTCAAGTTAAGAAACAAGAGATAAAACAAGCAAGCGAAAGATCACACAACATGTCTTTGTCTTGACGAGAATGTGCGATACAAAACAAAGATATCACGTGCCGAGACAATTGAGTAAAAGAAGGGCACGAGACGCAGACCAGCCAGGGATTCTCCTTGAAAAGCCACGTGCCGCCGCAAAGGATGCGGAAGGCACGTTCGTACAAAGTGCGGAAGGCACGTTCGTACAACGCGGAATTTTAGCACGGGTGCATCGTGTACCTTTTCGTGTTCACGACATGCTGCATCCTGTGTGTGTGTATTGCCGTGCTGCGGCGGGCATTTGGAGCGGAAATACGTGCCCGCAGCATGGGAGGTTACTTCCTCACGACGGGCAGAACTTTCCTGCTAGGTGTGCTGCGCCAAAATTTGCTGCTTCACCGGCAGAGAGAGGACAGCTTGTGCTACAACCCTGGAGGTGTTGTTCATTGGCTGGTTAGGAACCTCGTGGGCTCGTCCACAATACAATGTCTCGTCATTTATCTCTCATCTTCCCACCACATACACACCACCCTCCATTTCTCGCTCCCTCCTCACTCCTTTCCTCCATCTTCCACTCCACGCCACACTGCACATAGGTCTAGATGCTGCGTCATCACGCGGACATGTCGCACAAGCCTCTGTGGCCCCTCGATGAACGGGACGGCGCCGCGCTTACGTGTGCCTTGATCGCCCTTGCGGTCGCTGCCTTTGGGGGTGTGGGTGGGGGTGGGGTTTTGCTGCCTATTTACATCCTCGTCCTCGACTTTCGCCTCAAGGAAGCCGTCGCTTTGGCCAATGCCACGATTCTTGGAGGTGCAATCGCAAATGTGTGGTTTGCCAGCCGAAAGCGCCACCCTTACGTGGACCGGCCTCTGGTAGCGTGGGACTTGATTTTACTTTTTGAGCCCGTTGTGATTTTCGGGTCTGTCCTCGGCTCTTTTGCCAACAAGCTCCTGCCCGACGTGGTTCTCGAAGTCATTCTGGTGATCCTGTACGGCACCCTTTCCTACCAGACCATGTCTCGGGCCGTCCAATTGGTGGAGAAAAAGGGCGGCTGGTGGTACATTTGCAAACGCCTGCCACCCACCGGCATGAACTCACCCACCGCCGCAGCTCGTCCTACCGCCGTATCTCCTCCTGTGCAAATCCCATTCAATAACACCGCAACTCAAGAAGATGCCATCGACGACGCCCGCGAGAGTAAGGACAATATGGACACAAAGAACGTTGACGAAAATACGCCCTTGAGTGGGTCCAGCTGCGACGACGATGCCTCTTATCACTCAGCCTCTTGCGTGCTTGATACCGAAGACAGCTTCTACAATCTGCCCTCACCAGGCACCCCCGAAAGCTGCACTGCAAAGAAGGAGGTGGTGGTGAGGCGCCTGAAACATCAAGAGCAGTACGTGCAGTGGTGGAAGCCTGCCGCAATTACCCTGTGCTTTGTTGGCATGGCGGCCTTGAGGATTGGTCAGAAAGCTGTCCGCTGCGGCTCGACCACGTACTGGATCCTGACATTGGGCCTCTTACCCTGGGTGCTGCCTTTCTTCCTTCTCGCACGACGGCACGTCATCCACGACTTCAAAACCAAGAAGAGGGCCGGCTTTCCTTTCCCACCGGGAGATGTAAAGTGGACGAGATGGAATACGCTTCGCTGGCCCCTGATCTGCTCTCTCGCTGGTGTTATGAGTGGCATGCTTGGGTCGAGCGGGGGCACCATTAAGGCTCCGCTGCTGCTGGAGCTGGGCACGCCGCCCACCGTTGTCTCTGGCACGGTCGCGCAGATGATTTTGTTCACCTCGGCTTCGTCCAGTTTGGCGCTGTTAGTGTTCGGGTTTATGCCTAAGGATTATGGTCCTCTTTTGTTTGCGTATGGCGCGCTCATTACGTTTGTGACAAACTGGGCCACTCTTCGGTTGTTGGGGCGCTGGCGGAAGCAGTGGGTGGCTATGTTAAGTATCGCGCTTATTATCACTCTGAGTACGTTTACTATGGGTTTGCAGGCGGGGGTGCGTCTGAAAGAGGATCCGGCGGCTGCCAAGGCGTTTGGACGCTTGTGTGAGTGAGGTGGGAAAAGAGTAGGGACAGGGCGAAAGAGAAGGGAGCAGACAAAAGTGAAAATAGAAGGGAGTGGAAGGGGGAAAGAAGGATGTGAAGGGAAGTGAAAAGACTTAATTTACAGGGAAATGAAAAAAGAAATGAATGCGCTGCTTGTCATGCTCAGCTCTTTTTCCTGATATTTTATTTTTGCCCACTACATATCCTCATGATCAATACATACTCCCGACTCATGTCCTGCGGCCTCAACTCCACCACCCCCCAAAAGCCACCAAAAAACGAATACAATTTCACCAACTTTTCTCTATTTCCCCTTCCTTTTGTCTCTTTCTTCTTTACTTTATTTGCCCACCATGTCCTCATGCATCAACACATACTCCCGGCTCGACAGCCCAAATTGAATCATATCCTGTGGCCGTAACTCCACATACCGTGCCGGCGGGACCTCCTCCCCATTCAACTTCGTCTTGTTCACACTCTCCAAATCCATCAAATAAGGCTTCACCACCGCCCGGCCCCCCACCCCTCCCTCCTTCTCCTCCCTCCTCCTAAACTGAATCACCGCATGCTGCTTCGAGCAACTTGGATGCTCCACTTTAAGATCAGCCACATCATGCCTCCCCACCAAGTAAGCACTCTGTCGGTGCAAGTGCAAAGTATCCTTCAACTCCCCCTCCTTGAAAACATACAACCTCCACCCCTTCTCAGGCTTGCGGGCATCGTCGGGCTCCGTCCACTTAAGCACCACGCCCTTATACACGTTTCCAGTCTGAGAGTCCGTAGCCAACGCGCCCGTCAGGCCAAAATCAGGTTTTGCGACTAGTTGGGGTGCCTTCGGCTTTCCTCCTTCCTCTCCTCCTTCGCCGCCTTCGCCGTCCCCTTCTTGGTCGTCGCTGGGGGCGAGTTTGCCCCATTCGCTGGAAAGGGAGGGAGGGAGGGAAGGAAGGAGGAGGATGGTGAGTATGTGTGTGTAATTTGAGTGAAGAGCTTAAGATGGAAGGAAAAGGCACAGAGAGATGTCAACATTGATCAAACAAGACACATGCATCCCTACCCTTCTCCTTCCACGACCCCCCCTAGTTTCCTATTATACTTACTAGCGTGCCTCCTGCTCCGTCGGCTTCTCCCCAAACGGCACTGGCCGCTCGCGCCTCCTCTCTTTTCTTTGTCCTCCCCCTTCTCTTCTTCCTGCTCCTGCTTCTCTTTCAGGTCGTCCACCCTCCTGCCGCTGCCCCGGGCGCTCACGCCTGCCCTCCTCTCCCTCACCACTACTAGCACCACCTGGGACGTCTGCGGTACCTTCAGCAGGACGCTCTTCCCACCTCGTCTTTCCTCGTCCTCGTTCTCTTCGGGGAGGGGATGGCGATGCCCTGTCCCTCCTCCCCTCCCTCCTTCCCCCCCTGTCCCTGTCCCTGTCCCCCTCCTCCTCCCTCCCTCTTCTCCTGCTGCTGCTGCTGCTGTACTCCCCATCTCTGTCTCGTTCCCTCTCCCTTGAACTATGGTGACGACGCCGCGAGGAGGAGGAGGAGGGAAGAGGACTGTGGCTCCTGCTCCTGCTCCTTCTCCGCCGTCGAGGAGGGCTGCGGCTGCGGCTGCGTGGCATAGGTGTGGAAGAAGTGGAGAGCGGCTGATGATGAAGCAAAGCCCGTTTGCGCGGTGCCTGTCAGCGTGGGGATGGGGAAGGATGGGGATATCGAGAGTGAGAGGAGTGAAGGAAATGATGCCGGGGTTGAGAGCATGTGTCGTGGTGTGTGTAGAGTGGTTTGTGGGTTAGGAGGCAAGAGGAGGAGGCGTTGTGGCTGATGATGCCACTTCTTCATGCATTGCCAAAGGCCAAGAGAGCTCTCATTCCTAACTCATTCACAACACACCAACCCAACAGACACGTACAGCATCACCCCCTTGCCTTGCCGCACCTTGTCCTGCTCCTCCGGCCAACGCGCTTGTCTTCCTGCCTTCCACCCTCTCCTCACGCTTCGCCTTCCCTCCCCTCCGCCCTTCTTCACGCACCCCACACAGCCGGCAGCAGCAGCACGCACGCGATGAAGAAAGGCGGGGGCAAAGGCGCCGCCCTCGCCGCCACCGCGAGCAGTGCCAGCCTGGGTTCCATGGCCACCACGGCCTCCATCCCACCGTCAGCCAACAAGAAGGGCAAACGGGCACCGGCGGCGGCAAGTGCTGCCCCCCTCGGTCCTACGGGCCTTATCCCACCACAAGCCATCCAGGCGGCGGCGAAGGAGTTGCAGATGGCCGAGGTACGCAAAAATTAGGACAGGCGGTAGTCGAGTAGGAGAGGGGGGCGCAGCAGCATCCGTTAGACACAACAGTGCAGACTAGCATACCAATCACCCCTCCCTCCCTCCCGCCCTCCCTCTCCTCCCCCCTTCCACCACATCAGGTCAATGCCGAAGTCGCCTCCTTCATTGCCACCACCGTCGAATACCACCTCCGTGAAATTCTTGAGGACGCCACCAAGGTGCAAACGCAAAGCCGTCGTCGCACCCTTACAGTGGATGACCTTAATTTTGTCATGCGCCTACGAGGCCAACAGCCTGTATATGGGTATGGAGCAGGAGCGGAGGCCACGAGGGAGGTGACGACGGTGGATGGAAGGCAGGGACAAGTGGTGCTGTCAGAGTTGGGGGAGAGGAGGGAGGCGCTTGTGCAGGCGATGCAGACGGAGTTACCCAAGGTGGGTGGGAGGGGAGGGAAGGAGGGAGGGAGGGAGGGAGGGAGGACCGAGCATTTTGTGATCGTCGGCCGAGTGAAGGATCTACGGAGAGTCAAATTATTTGTACTCACACTTTTCTCCACTTCCTTTCTTCCCTCCCCTCCCCCCCCAGGTCCCCCGCGAAGTCGGCTTGCTCCTCCACTGGCTCGCCATCGACGGCACCCAGCCCCTCATCCCGCAAAACCCTCCTCCAACCCTCCTTCCCTCCACCCCTGCCACCCTCAAAGCCGAAGGCGGCGCCTCGGTCATCCCGGAAAAGACCCACCCTCTCTCCCAAGAGCTCTGGCTCTACTACAAGAGAGTAGTCCAAGGGCTAATGACCCCCAGCACGCCCGAACGAGAAAAACGGCATTTTTTCGCGGCTTTGGGGAGCGAGACGGGGTTACATGAATTAGTGCCGTATTTATCATTGCATGTCCATAACACGGTCACGGCTGCTGTGGGGGCGGGAGGGAGGGGGGCGCTGGACCCACTGTGGGCGGCGATGAGGATATTTAGGTGTATGGTCGTTAATCCCCACATGCATCTAGAGCTTTATTTGCACCAGATGCTGCCCTCGGTCATGACGGTGATTGCGAATAATCGACTGGCGGCCACGAGTGTTAGTGCGACAGCGGCTGCTACTGCTGCTGCTGCTGATGGGGGAGGGGGAGGGGTGGGAGGGAGGGAGGGAGGGAATGGGGATCATTATGCCTTAAGGATTTTTGCGGCCCAGACGCTGGCGATGCTGGTGAGGAAGTATGCGGGGGTGTATAGGCCTTTGGCGAGTGTGATTTGTAAGACTTTTGCGGAGAGAGTGGAGGAGTTCTTGGAGGTCACACCGGCGGGGAAGGGGGCGTTGGCGACGTTATATGGTACTATTATAGGGATCGTGCATCTAGGTCCTAGGCCCGTGGAAGTGGTGTTGTTGCCGGTGGCTGGGCAGTTGTTGGGGAGGTTGAAAGGGATTATGGAGAATAGGGGGGTGAAGCTACGGAAGAGGGTGGAGGCCCAGCATTGTCATATGGCGCTGGTGGCCGCTGTGGGCGAGGCGAGTGAACGGAGGATGAGGGAGCCCTTGGCGGCGGTGAGGATTGAGATGTTGGGAGGGGTCGGGGTAGGAGTAGGGATGGGTGGAGGAGGAAGAGGAGGGGGAGGAGGAGGGGGGGAAGAAGGAGGGAAGGGTGGTGGTGAGGGGGATGAAGGGAATTGGGAGGGGAGTGTCGCAGCGGAGTCCTTGGTGCCTTACGCGGCACAGAGCCTGGCGTATCCCGAGCACTTGTTGGTGTTGTAACATGACGATCGAGCGAAGGCATATTTTAACAAAGGATATTAAGAGAAAAGAACGAAAAGAAAACAAAGGAAGCAGCACTTGAAAACGTAAGAGCAAGGGAGGGTGTTGCGTTTTAGGGCATGGGCCGGGCCCAAACAAGCGAATCGTTGGCCACATCGCACACGACCAGCCACCTCATATCAGCATTTCTTGCTTAAAAAAGCTGGCTATAAGCGTTGCCTATGCTGGCCCTAAGGCTACGCAAGCGTGCAAGATGTAACACGCCTGCGTTTGGAGGCGGGTTGGAGGCTAGGCGTTCCCTCCGTGACCATTGCTTAGACGCACCAATGATGACGGAGACGCCACGCATTCGGGTTTCGACACACATGCCCCTCACCCTCTCCCCTCACCCACCCACACACCAAACAGCCACATAATGCGCATCGCCGTCTCCGCAACGCTGCTCCTGGCCGTGGGCTTGTGCCTGGACCGCAGCCAGGCCTTCTTGGCGCCTACGCCCGCCCAGCGCTCCTCCTCCTCCTTCTCCTCCCACACAATTCGCCCCTCCTCCCACATCACCATGGCCCTGGACCCCACCACCACCCTCGAGGCCTTGCAGCACGCCGGGAGCATGCTTCTGGCATACACGGACGACATCAAGCCGACGCTCAACGCCGAGATAATTGGCGTGAGCAGCATTGGGGTGTTTGCGGGCCTGACTGGTGTCTTCGCCCTGCTCACCAAGAACCTGAAGGCCAAGAACTTTGCCTTTACGCTTTCCGAAACCGAGCAAGCGGCGGTCGATGCTGTGAAGGCTCTGTATGATCCGACGGAGGAAGTTCAAAGCTTGACCGAGGCCGGCACGGTGGGGTTTGTCAAGAGAAAAGCACTGGCGGAGAAGGCCAAGGAGGCGTACCAGAAGGGGAGGGATGATCGGGATGTGCGTGACAAGACGTTGTATTACGCCGAGATCGATCCTAGTTTTTTGGCAGTCTTGCTTCGCGCCGCCAATCCCTCGGGAAGTGGTGTCTTTTATGACCTGGGCTCGGGCGCAGGGCGGGCGGTTTTGGCTGCGGCGAAGCTGGCCAAGTGGAAGAAGGCGATTGGGGTGGAATATCTGGCGGGCTTGCACAAGGAGGCTTTGAAGTACGAAGGGAAGTTCAAGCGGCTGGGTGGCTCCCCGACCCAGTTCCTGAACAAGGATTTTACGGAGGTGGATATATCTGATGCGGAGGTCATTTTTGTGTATGCCACCAAGTATTCGAGGGACATTGATGATGTGCTGGCGACCGCTCCCGTGGGTGCAAGGGTTATTAGTTTGGACCGGCGACTGAATGCGCGGCAGTTCAAATTGCTCAAGACGATCGAGGACCCGGCCGGAGACTTGCAATTGGTCTTTGGGTACGTTTATGAAAAAACGGCTTAGGCTGGTGGTGGGTAGTTTATTTGAGGAGTTGTGGGGTGGGCAACAAGCCTGCAAAAAACAAAAGAGAATTATGAGCATTTTTGGAGGCATTTTCGTTTCTAGTCGGAGAGAAACATTTCCTTTATTAATTCTCACATGTTTTCTGTTTATGTTAGTGAAGTGAACGTCGTACCGGGGGATCTAGAAATGGAAGGAAAGGCACGCGACGCGGTGAAACGATACAGAAAGGGCACACTCAAGGCCGTATGTACCATTTCCAGGTGCTGCGCAACAAAAGCGACGCATTCCACATCAAAAGCACATTCCTAACCCCTGAAAATCGCCCCTAAAGGAAATGAAAAGAAGGGAAATAGGCGACGCGTCGCTCGCAAGAGACACGACGATCCAGCACGATCCTGCAAGCAGCACTCAGCACTTGCTCTCGGCTCATTATATTGCGTTGTCCATGGCCATTCCCCCCATTCCCTTGCGCCCCACACAACCACCTTGCCTAGCGTCGTGTCTTTGTGCCCGGCCGCCTGGCCTCAGCAGCGTGGTGCACTGGTGGCATGTTTTGATTGTCAAAGCTTCGACCTCCCCTCCCCCCCTCCCTTCCTCGTCATCGATTCACATGTGGGCTATTACACTCACTTGTCCCACCTCGCTCCACCCCCTATAATGAACACAAACACAGACAAGACTGCCTTCTGGGTCTTGACTACAGCAAGCAGCCAATACTACGGTTCGTCGAAGCGCTTCTCCCCTCACAAGGAAGCAAGCCCACCTCCCCACCCCCTCTTCGCGTGCGTGCGGTGCGACAACAACCCGTCCCCCACCCTCACCCTCTCACCAGACCGCAACCATGGTTGAACTGAACCGAGCCCACAACTTCGCCTCCTCTTCCTCCCTCGCCTCTTCCACCTCCTCCTCCCCACCCTCCACACCGACCGCCCACGGGTTACGACACAATGCCTCCTCCTCCTCCTTGGCAGGCTCCGCGGGCGGCCTCTCCTACGAAGACCACCTCTCGGCCTCCTCCTACCGGGCACGACCCTCCCGATTCCTCAAGCTGGTCAATTGGTGGCACACGCTTTCGGTGTATTTCCCCGCGATTTTGTACGCGCTCATCGCCGTGCTTGTTGCCCAGCTGTTTGTGGACGTGACGGACCACGGGCGAGAGATCAAGGTAAGGCGAGGGAGGGATGGAGAGAGGGAAGGCAGGATCAGAGAATGCTTTGTTTATTGTGTTACGATATCGATGTTTGCTGGTTATGCCTCGACGCTCCTTCCCATCTCATCCCCTCATCTCCCTCCCTCCTTCCCTCCTTCCCTCCCCCTCCCCCCCCAGGAATTCGTGCACATGGTCGAATCCGTCAAGACCGTCGGCCTCTCCCTCCTCATGAAAGTCACCCCCCTCTTCATCCTCGGCCTCTGGTGGGCCACTCACCGACACCGCCCCATTTACCTGGTCGATTTCGCCACCTACAAACCCCCCCAGTCCTGGAAAGTGAGCCAGGCAGACGTCATGGAAATCATGAAACGCAAAGGTTGTTTTACTCAGAAATCGTTAGAATTCATGGAGAGGATTTTGGCGAATAGTGGCACGGGTCCTAGTACGGCCTGGCCTCCTGGCATTTTGAAGTTGTTGAGGAGGAAGGGGTTGAAGGTGGAGAAGGAGGGGGAGGGTGAGGAAGGGGGGGAGGAAAGGGTGGAGGGGCTGGATGTGGATGGGGATGAGGTGGAGGGGGAGGGGGGGGGAGGGAGGGAAGGGGCGGAGGAGGAGCTGGTGGCGGATCAGACGGAGGAGGGAGCGAGGGAGGAGGCGGAGGCGGTGATTTATGGGGCGGTGCGGGATGTGTTGGAGAAGACGGGGGTTAAGGCTAAGGAGATCGATATTTTGATTATTAATTGTTCGTTGTTCTCGCCTACCCCTAGTTTGTGTGCGATGGTGACGCATCATTTCCAGATGAGGCATGATGTCCTCTCGTTTAATCTGTCGGGGATGGGGTGTTCGGCGGGGCTGGTGAGTATTGATTTGGCGAAGAGGTTGTTAGAGTCCAGGCCGAGGAGTAGGGCCTTGGTGGTGTCCACGGAGAATTTGACGCAGGCTTTTTATCATGGCAATGACCGGGCGTTCTTGTTGCAGAACACGTTGTTTAGGTGTGGGGGGGCGGCGGTGTTGCTGTCGAATAGGGTGCAGGATGGACTGAGGGCGAAGTTCAAGCTGCTTCATGTGGTTAGGACGCAGGTATGTACCCCCCCTTTTTTCACTCCCTCCTTCCCTCCCTCCCTCCTTCCCTTTCTTTTGTGTGTGGGCAGAACATGTCGTTTAGGTGTGGGGGGGCGGCGGTGTTGCTGTCGAATAGGGTGCAGGATGGACTGAGGGCGAAGTTTAAGTTGCTGCATGTGGTTAGGACGCAGGTATGTACCCCTCCTTCCCACCCTCCCTCCCTCCCTCCCTCCCTCAACAAGATACTCACCCCTTCTTCCCTCCCTCCCTCGCTCCCTCCTTCCTCCCCAAGGCACGGACAAGCACTCCTACGATGCCGTCTACAGCACGCAAGACGACGAAGGCGAGAAGGGCGCGTCTCTCCAAGGCCATCATCAAGCTCACCTCCTCTCACCCTTTCCTCCCTCCCTCCCTCCCTCCCTCATTTACCTCAGGGCACGGACAAGCACTCTTATGATGCCGTCTATTCCACCCAAGACGACGAAGGCGAGAAGGGCGTGCGTCTCAGCAAGGACATCGTCAAGGTCGCTGGTCGGTTGATGGAGAAAAATCTCACCGCCATAGGCCCTAAGGTTCTGTCGGTCGGAGAGATGGGAAAGGCGATCGTGACGTTAGTGGCTCGGAAGGCCAGTCATGCGCTACGTCGTTTTTTCAAGGCGCGGGGATGGTCGAAGTTGCAGCATGCCGTGCCGGAAGTGAAGGTGTATACGCCCAATTTCTCCCGATGTGTGGATTTTTATTGCTTGCACGCGGGGGGTAGGGGAGTGCTGGATGGGATTGAGAAGAATCTGCAGTTGCTGCCGGAGCATCTTGAGCCGAGTAGGATGACTCTGTATGATTATGGGAATACGAGCTCGTCGTCGATTTGGTATGAGATGGAGTATATTTGCGAGAAGATGGATTTGAGGAGGGGCCAGCGGGTGTTGCAGGTGGCGTTTGGGAGTGGGTTTAAGTGCAATAGCGCCGTGTGGGTGAGCTTGCATGTGTAGACAGTGTTTGCTTCTTCCCTCCCTCCCTCGCTCCCTCCCTTTCTCACTCGATGGGATTCGTGTTGGTTGCCGGAGGGAAGGAGGGAGGGAGGGATGGAAGGAGGGAGGGAAGGAAGGAGAGAAGATTGATGTCTAGACGGCGTGAATGTTAATTGGTTTTTGGTGAATGTGTGTGTTTGTGTGTTTTGTGTGTGTCGTTGAGTGTGTACCTGTGGTAGGGCAGATTCAGAGTGTTAGCAAGAAAGAGAAAAGAGAAGCCGGCAAGAAAAGGAAGGGAGGCGAGCAGCAGCCAAGGTTAAGAGCCGCGGTTTCTCTCGCGCGACCGACAGACACGCCGGCGCTTCTCGTTTGATGTGTTCGTGTGTGTGTGTGTGTAAGGAATCCGAAAAGTCAGGCAAGCACAGATGTGTGTGTTTCATGTCTGTGTCTTGTGTGTGCGATTTTCGATTCCTCTCCTTTCCACGTTAACCGCGGACGGTCCGTTTTTATCATTTCTTCAACAGGAATAGCTCGCAATAGTTGGAGCAAGGTCTTAGAGAGAGAGAGAGAGAGAGAAGAGGGCGATAAGCAAGCAGGCACACGGCGCGAAAGGAGGAGGGAAGGAAGCACGTCTTATGCGATGTCTTCTGTCGTCTTAATCGCCCTCTCTCTTTTTCGCTTTTGTTTACAGAACGTCGGAAGTAGAATGATTTCAAATCAGCTGGTGCATGAGCGAGCGAAAGAGAAAGAGGTCGGTGAAAAAAAGAAGAAAAAGAAGAAAGAAGAAGGAAAAGGAGAAAAGGAGAGAATGAAGAAGAAGAAGAAGAAGAAGAAGAAGAAGAAGAAGAAGAAGAAGAAGAAGAAGAGGAAGAGTAGGAAGATTCACCTGCACGCCCCATTTCATGTGTGTGAGGGGGACAAAAAGCTCGGGAACGGGATAGAGGAAAGAGACAGCGGGGAAGCGAGAGGGCGACGAAAAGAGGGGACATTCAAACAGCATCAAAGAGAAAAGACGAGGAGAGAAGAGGGAAAGGGTCTGCCTCCCCGCCCTGTGGGCACGCCCCAAGCGAGCAGCAATTTATTTTAATGATGGACAAGAGTCTCTCATCGCAAAAGGAAGAAGAAGTACCAAACAGTCCGCAGAAAAACATACCAAAAACGACGCCTTGCTTTCCTTTTCAGGCTTGTTTTCACCCTGGCGGAGTTTTAGTAGAGAGTGTCGTGTATTTTACAGGTCAATTATTACATCCTTCATCGACTTCTCGTCTTCCTTATCCCATTCTCCTTCTCCCCCTTCCTCCTCCTCGCTGGCAGCGCCACCACCACTACCATAATTATCAGCAGCAGCAGCAGCAGCAGCAGCAGCAGCAATAGGCCGCATGTCCCACCCTTCGAAAGGTTCCCACTTGGTATCGGCGGAAGCAGCAACCCCTCCTTTCCCTCTTCCCTCTTTCTTTTCCTCAGCCACTATCACTGATGAGAGCGCTGCTGAGAGCTCTGTTTGTTCTACTTCTATTCTTAGTCTCCTGTTTTTCCGCCGCTTCAATTCTTCCAGAAATGACACCTCCTCCACCAAGGGGCATGGCCAGAGCGACGGGCAGGCAAAAGACCACACACTACTGCTGCTGCTGCTGCTGCTACTGCTGCTGCTTTGTACTGCAGACAGAAACGATGAGGTCGAAGAAGGGGTCAACGACGGAAAGTGTGGATATCGCTGATTGATTTTCTCTCTTTGTCGTCTCCGGTGCGTGCATGCCACCGTCGGCCACAGGCAGGGAAGTGGGCATATGCTCGCTAGCAAGTAGGAAGACAAGCAAGTCCACCATCCTTCCCTATTCAAATGTCTTGCCGTTTTCTTGACTTCTTCTTCTTCTTCTTCGTCCTCTTCCTCTTCCTCTGCAAGCAGAGTCGTGGCTCGACCTAAAAGATAGCAAGGGCAGAGAGAAGCCGCCAGCAGGGACAAGCAAGGCGAGTGACGATGGTCTTGCACTTCGGCAGCAGCGCCCTTGTCCTTCCCATTCCTTTCCCCCGCCGCCGCTTGGTACTGGTATCGGCTCTTGCCACCACCCAAGAGCGAAGTCGCGGCCTCCACGTCGTCATTCCCGTCGTAGTCGCCTAGCATGACCTGGTCATCGTGTCCTTCTTCGCTGGTGGGTGGGAAGGAGTCGTCCGTCTCTGCTGCAGCGTCGCGGTCCACCATTTCCATCCGCCGTACCCGCCGGGCTTGCATGGCTTTTTGTGCCATGTAGGGCATTTCCCACTCCATTTTGTCGTTGTGGTGGGGGCGTGGGTTGCGGTGGGGTGGTGTCGAGGAGCGAAGGGGGGGGTGGGGAGGTCGGAGGGCTTGATGATGGGAAGACGCGACGGTTTTGAAAGCTCAGAGTTAGCGGCCTCTGCTGTCGGCGCTGGCCCTGCTCAACCTTCTTGTTGTTGTCCTCGTGCTCCTGCTTGTGGTCATGGCCTCCTGTGGGTCGTGTGGTGTGGGGATGGGGTGTGAGCGCGGCAGCAAGGCAAGACGATCGCCGGCAAGACATTGCCGCCTTTATTCTTCTGCTCAGCCCAAGACGGACAAGTACAAACGCACTCCCACGCTCTCACACTCACGCCTGCACAACCCACACACCTCCCACACACAGCTCTCCACCTCGGGAAGGAGCGACCGGACGTCCAAAGATCAACCAAAGCCCCGCAACACCATCCCCCCACCCTCGTCCCAAGCAGCAGCACTTCTGCCGCCTAGCACATTCATTCAACCCATCAAGAAGGACACCATGGGCAACGACAACAACATGCCACCGCCGCAGCGGCAAGAGATGCAGCGCCTGGACCCCACGGCGGACCTTCACATGATCGTGGCCCGGGTAAGAAGGCGTGTGTGTCTCCCCTCACTCCCTCCCTCCCTCCCCGCCCCGGCCGTCACACTCAATATGCCTCCATCTTCCCCTTCCCTCCTCAACTTGCTTATGCTCCTTCTCTCTTCTTCTCCCTTCTGCTTCATTCCGCCACCTCCGCCGCATGCCCCTTCTCCCCTCCACTCCTCTTCTGTTCCACTTGGCCACCTCCGCCGCATTCTCATCCTTGCATCCCTCCAACAACACACACGCATACATACACCCATCTACCAGGGCGCCGTACGCTTGGCGAAGAAACATTATATCACTTCCTCTCTGTGGGTGGCAGGTCTCATCATCCTTACCTTCTTCCGTGGTCTCGCCGTGCCCGACGAGAACCTTAAGCAGTACAATCAAGTCATTAAGGGCATCGATCTCAACAAGCTTTACACCTTGCAAAATGATGCTTGGGTCGCCGAGGAGCAGTTCCGTGCGAGCAAGGGATGGTTTTCGTGTGACCATGAGTGCCAGGTAGGCGGGTGGGAGGGAAGGATGGTGCATACTATTGGTCTTCGAGGGCAGGAGACGGATGTGCAGCCGTTTCTGGTTCCACCTATATTTCTCCCCTCCTCGTGTGATTTTCTCCACTGACTCCTTCTACTCGCCCTTTCTCCTTCCCATCCCTCTCTCCAGTCCCACAAATGCGCCTGGCAATCCGCCCAAACCAAACTGCACAAACTCGAAAAGGAGCAAGAAAAGAAACAACGTGAAGCAAACAAGCACCTCGGTGTCTTCTCCACCTACGGTGTCGACGAAGCCAAGCAACTTTTTTGGAAAAGTTTCAAATGGGGCAAGACCTTTGGACAACGACAAACGATGTTCGACATGCTGTTTATGGGCTTTCGGGCCATGGGTCGGGACGAGGGGTTGCTCGAGTACATTTTGCAGGTAAGGGAGGGAGGAAGCGAAAAGGCAGGGAAAGTTGGAGAGCATGAAAAAAAAAAAAGTTTCTCACTCAAAAACTAACACCACCCATACACCCCCTTCCCGACCCCACATATAGATCCTCATGCATTTCCTGCTTAATATGGCGCTGGGTCTATTCATGGCATTGACGGGCTTCACCTTCTCCCTCTGGTCTTTCATCCGCTGCTACTCCCCCGATTTTTTGACCGGTCTCTTCTTCTTTGCCGGTGCGGTGATCAGTGCCACGGCCATGGTTGCGACATACTTGACGCTGCTGTATGGCACCGCGGGCGCGACGGTGTTTGTGGGGGTGAAGGCCTTGTTGAACAATGCGAATCGGTTGGAGCAAGGTGGGGAGGGAAGGGGGGGCCCGCGGCGAAACTTGCACCATGAGTAGGGAGAGTAAGATCAAGAAGAGGGTGGGAAAAGCAAAAAGACAAAAGCATGTCGCACTTGATAGTGCTTTCGGGTTCTTTCCCAGAGCTCGAGCCATCGGCATACGTAGCCAGAGGGCGAAGCAACGTCTGAGCGACGTCATTCCTTATCTATCGCAAAGGTCCTTGATTTACGTCTTTCTTTACGTTTGTCGACTCTTAATTAGGCATGCGTTTCATGCGAAGGTCAAGGCAAATAGAATCTAGGCCTCGCATTTGTGAGTCCTTGTCTTGTCTTGTCTTGTTTCTTTAGAGTGCATCCTCTGGGAGGGCTTTTTCTGGCGCATGCCGAAGCAGGCCTACACTGTACCGTGCAGAGCATCACACCCCCGTGGGCAGGGTGCTCA
>Ga0105053_10005989_pt1 | contig 16979 bp, 15 predicted proteins | sample BON01_FD_78093 | JGI IMG/M metagenome (GOLD analysis project Ga0105053, IMG submission 78093) | Freshwater microbial communities from Lake Bonney liftoff mats and glacier meltwater in Antarctica - BON-01 | ecosystem: Environmental > Aquatic > Freshwater > Ice > Glacier meltwater | place: Lake...
CGAACATGGTGAGACCGATGGCGGGCCTGCCTGCGGTCGCAGGCGCGGGGTTGCTGACCATGCCAAGCAGCGCCTGCGCCGCGTTGTGCAGGATCACCCGGTTGAGCCGGTTGAGCCCCGCCAGATCGGTGACGGACGGGATCATGATGAGATCGGAGATGCCGACATAGGGCGCAGTATCGCCAGAGGCGAGGGTGGAGACCATCAGCTTTGGCACACCGTAAGGCAGCGCGCGCATCCCGGCGGTGATCATCGACGTGCCGCCGCCGCCGCCGATGCCGATGACGCCGCCAAGGTCGGGCTGGGCGGGCAGGAACCGCGCTAGGGCCACGCCCATGGCGGCGACGGCGGTGCCACGGTCGGCGACGGCGGTGCCACGGTCGGTGCCGGCGGTGCCACGGTCGGTGCCACGGTCGGTGCCGGTGAGGAATCCGGGGCCGTCGGGGTGGTGGGCGGCGACCTCGGCGGCGGTGATGTCAGCCGTGAGCCCCGGCGTGCGGGTGCCGATGTCGACGAGGGCCACATCGGCGTGACCGGCGCGCAGGAGCGCGGTGAGAAAGGTCAGTTCCCCGGCCTTGGTATCGGAGGTGCCGATGACGAATATGCGGGGCATCGGGGCCTTTCGACTGGCGGTTGGATGATTTTGCAACTCTATCTGGTTAGACCAGATATGCAAGGCGAGCCATGCTTGTTTCGCCTTGGCTGGCAGGCGCGGGTCGCGGGGCGAAATGAATATGTTGTATAAACAATGGCATAAATCCCGACTTGCGGCGCGTTTCCGTGGCTGGGCCGGGCGGAAGGCCGAAACAATGAACTTGACGCAATGGCGGGTTTGGTAATACCAGTTGAAGCTATTGGGTCAAAGCCTCTCGCAGACGGGGGCATGGCCTTGGTCGGTCTTGCATGAATGGGAGGAACAAACATGCGTGGTAATATGGCGGGCTTGCTTGCCGGTATCGGACTATCGGTGGCATCTGGCACGGCGGCGATGTCGCAGGAGCTGGTGATTTTCTGGGCGGAATGGGACCCCGCGAATTATCTGCAGGAACTGGTCAATGAATATGAGGCCGAAACCGGCGTCATGGTGACCGTGGAAACCACGCCCTGGGCGGATTTCCAGACCAAGGCGTTTACGGAATTCAACGCGCAAGGGTCAGCCTATGACCTGATCGTGGGCGACAGCCAGTGGCTGGGTGCCGCGTCCGAGGCCGGGCATTATGTGGACCTGACCGAATTCTTTAACGCGAACAACGTGGGCGATATCATGGCCCCCGCTACGGTGAAGTATTACGCCGAGTATCCGGGCAATTCCGGCCGCTATTGGGCGATCCCGGCCGAGGGCGATGCCGTGGGCTGGTCTTACCGGCGCGACTGGTTTGAAGATCCGGCGGAGATGGAAGCGTTCAAGGCTGCCTATGGCTATGACCTGGCACCACCCGCCGACTGGCAGCAGCTGCGCGATATTGCCGAGTTCTTTAACCGCCCGGATGAGGGCCGTTACGGCATCGCGATCTATACCGACAATTCCTATGACGCACTGGCGATGGGGTTCGAGAATGCCCTGTTCTCGTTCGGTGGCGAGCTGGGCAATATGGAGACTTATGAGGTCGAGGGCTATATCAACAGCCCCGAAGCCGTGGCGGCGCTGGACGCCTACCGCGAGCTTTATGGCTTTACCCCGCCGGGCTGGGCCAAGACGTTCTTTGTCGAGAACAATCAGGCGATCACCGAGGGCCTTGCCGCCATGTCGATGAACTACTTCGCCTTTTTCCCGGCGCTGTTGAACGAATCGACCAATCCGCATGCCGCCAATACCGGGTTCTTTGCCAATCCGGCCGGACCGGGTGGCGATCAGTTTGCAGCACTTGGCGGGCAGGGGATTTCGATCGTCTCCTACAGCGACAATCAGGAAGAGGCGTTCAAGTTCCTCGAATGGTTCATTCAGGATGACGTGCAGCAGCGCTGGGCCGATCTGGGGGGTTATACGGCCAGTGCGGCGGTTCTGGAATCCGAGGAATTCCGCAATGCGACGCCCTATAACGAGGCGTTCTATCAGACCATGTTCGTGGTCAAGGATTTCTGGGCTGTCCCGGAATTCGCGGAACTGCTGAACCAGATGAACCAGCGGATCTATCCGCATATCGTGGGCGGCGAAGGTACCGCACAGGAAGTGCTGGATGCGCTGGCTGCTGACTGGACCGAAACCTTTGCCAAGTACGGTCGCGGCCAATAACGAGTGAGATTGTTACCCGGGGGAGGGGCATCATTGTCCCTCCCCTTTTTCAACCCTGCAGCTGACCTGATCCAGAGCCGGAGGCCGATGTGGCAACCCGAACCCTAGCGCCGAATGGCCCCGCCCCACGCGCGCGCGGCATGTCCGATCTGGCGATCCGCAATCTCTTTATCATTCCAACGATTGTCTTTCTGATCGTTTTCAACATCTTTCCACTGCTTTATTCATTGGGATATTCGTTTACCGATTTCCGTGCATCCACCAATGCACCGGCCAATTTTGTCGGGTTGGACAATTACCGCGAGCTGCTGTCGGATCCGTTCATCTGGCGCAATTTCACCATTACCGCGAAATATGTAATCATTTCGGTGACCGGGCAGGTGATCGTCGGGTTCGGCGTGGCCATGCTGCTGAACCGGGATATTCCGTTCAAAGGGTTGCTGACCACGCTGCTGTTGCTGCCGATGATGCTGTCAATGGCGGTGGTGGGCCTGTTCTGGAAGCTGCTCTATGATCCGAACTTTGGCATCATCAACTATGCGCTGGGCCTGGGCAATTTCGAATGGCTGGCAGACCCGGATATGGCGCTTTATGCGATTGCGATTGCGGATATCTGGATGTGGTCGCCGTTTGTGATGCTTTTGTCATTGGCCGGTTTGTCGGCGGTGCCAAAGCATCTTTATGAGGCGGCGGCGATTGACCGGGCCTCGGGGCTTTATACGTTTTTCCGTATCACCTTGCCGCTGGTGGCGCCGATCCTGATGATCGCGATCATTTTCCGCACGATGGAGGCGTTCAAGACATTCGACCTTGCCTATATTCTGGCGAGCCAGCCGACGACTGAGGTGATCTCGATCCGGCTTTACAAGATGGCGTTTCAGGAATGGCAAACGGGGATGTCCTGCGCGTTGGCCTATATCGTGCTGATCATGGTGCTGGCGATTACCAATATCTATGTGAAATACCTCAATAAAGTGAAGGAGCGCTGAGATGGCCGCCGTCCGCACCATGGGCGAAGTCGTCCGGCATCGCGCATCGATCGTGATGCTGCTGTTCGTCACGCTGGTCTTTCTTGCGCCGATTTTCTGGATCACGGCGACGGCGTTCAAGCCGCGAAACCTTGCCACCACGATCCCGCCGACCGTGCTGTTCGAGCCGGAGATTTCGCCGTTTGTCAAGCTGATGACCCGCCGCAGTCAGTTGCGCGAGCAGCCGAGTGCGGAGGTCTATGACGCGGCCCCCTGGTGGGAGCAGATGGTGTTTGACGGCGGTGAAAAGGTGGTCCGTTCGGGCCGGGGCGAGGTGCAACTGTCGGGCTATCCCAACCGGTTCCTGAACTCGCTGATCGTGGCGATCACCTCGACCGTGCTGGCGGTGAGCATGGGCACGATTACCGCCTACGGTTTTTCACGCTTCAAGGTGAAGGGGGAGGATGACTGGCTGTTCTTTATCCTCTCGACCCGGATGTTGCCCCCCGTCGTGGTCGCGATTCCGATGTTTCTCATGTACCGCGTGGTCGGGTTGAATGACACGCATCTGGGGCTGATCATTCTATATACCGCCTTCAACCTGAGTTTCTCGGTCTGGCTGATGAAGGGGTTTATTGACGAAATCCCGAAGGAATATGAGGATGCGGCACTGGTCGATGGCTACACGCGGATGCAGGCATTCTTCAAGATCGTGCTGCCCGAGGCGGCCACGGGCATTGCCGCGACGGCGGTGTTTTGTTTCATCACGGCGTGGAATGAATATGCCTTTGCGTTGATCATGACCAACAGGCGGGCGCAGACCGCACCGCCCTATATTCCGTCACAGGTGGGGTCGGGCCTGCCCGACTGGACCGTGATTGCGGCGGGGACGTTCCTGTTTTTGTTGCCGGTGGCGATATTCACCTTTCTGCTGCGCAATCATCTGTTGCGGGGCATGTCGTTCGGAGCGATCCGCAAGTGACATTCCGCGAACTCAATCACCGGTTTCTGGTGCCGCTGGCGCAAAGCACGATGATCTTTGGCATTGTCGCACTGTGCCAGCCCTGGGTCGAGGTGCTGCATCGTTATGGCGTGACACTGACATTGATCGGGCTGGTGGGGTTTTTGGTTACCACCCATATCCCGGCCCCGGTCAGGAACGAGACTGAAGAATGACCCAGATCGAACTGCGCAATATCAACAAGCATTTCGGTGATTTTCACGTCATCAACAATGTGAACCTGACGGTGGCGGATCGCGAGTTTGTGGTGTTTCTGGGCCAGTCGGGCTGTGGCAAGACCACGACGCTGCGCGCGATTGCGGGGCTGGAGACGATTGATAACGGCGAGATATTGATCGGCGGGCAGGCGGTGCAGGATACCAAGCCGGAGGCGCGCGATATCGCCTTCGTGTTTCAGTCATTCGCGCTTTATCCGCATCTGACCGTGTTCGAGAACATGGCGTTTCCGCTGCGTGCGGTGGGCACAACCAAGACCGAGATCGACAAGACGGTGCGCCGGGTGGCGGATGTGTTGCAGATAGGTGGCCTGCTGGGCCGGCGTCCCTCTGCCCTGTCGGGGGGCGATTTGCAGCGGGTGGCGATTGGCCGGGCGCTAGTGCGCAATCCCAAGGCGATGCTGATGGATGAGCCGATCGGATCGCTCGATGCCAAGCTGCGCGAGGAGATGCGGGTGGAGTTGAAGCGCCTGCATGTGGAGCAGGGATCGACCACGATCTATGTGACGCATGACCAGATCGAGGCGATGGCGCTGGCCGACCGGATTGTGGTGATGCATGCGGGCGTGTTGCAGCAGGTGGGTACGCCGGAGGCGGTCTATGCCAATCCGGCCAATCTGTTCGTGGCGCAATTCGTCGGATCGCCGGTGATGAATGTCGCCGATGTGGTGGTGTCGGGTCGGGGTGGCGGGGCCGAGGTGACGTTGAGCGGGGCGGGGGAGGGGTTTGCCTTTCCTGCGGCGCTGATCGACCGGTTGCAGGCGGCGGGTGCGCAGGGCAAGCCGCTGTCGCTGGGCATTCGTCCCGAGGCGCTGGAAATTGCGCTGACCCCGACCGAGGGGTTTGTAACGGCAGAGGCGCATATCATCGAGCCGCTGGGCAGCCATGACATCATTGATTTGCGCATGGGGCCGGGGTTCATCCGGGCGCGGACCAAGTCCGGGCTGGTGCCGGGGCCGGGCACACAGGTCTATGTGCGCGCCGATCCGGCGCGGGCGCATTTCTTTGACACGGGCTCGGGCCAATCTTTGGGGATTGCACTCTGATGGCGCATATCGAACTCAAGGCTGTGACCAAGCTGTTTGGCCAGACCAAGGCGCTCAACGATGTGTCGCTGACCATTGCCGATGGTCAGTTCTTTGTTCTGCTGGGCGAGACGGGGGCGGGCAAGACCACGACCCTGCGTCTGATTGCGGGGCTGGAAAAACCCTCGCAGGGCCAGATCCTGATTGACGGGCAGGATGTAACCCGGTGGGGCGCAGCCGAGCGGGATGTAGCGCTGGTGTTGCAGCAATATTCGCTTTATCCGCGCTATACGGTCCGCCAGAACCTTGAATTTCCGCTGAAATCGCCGATCCGCGCGCTGCCTGCCGCGCAGATTGCCGAGCGGATCGCGCGCGTGTCCAAGACCCTGCGGATCGAGCATCTGCTGGACCGCAAGACCGACCGGCTGTCGGGGGGCGAGATGCAGCGCGTGTCGATTGGCCGCGCGATTGTCCGCACGCCCAAGGTGTTTCTGATGGACGAGCCGCTGTCGGCGCTGGATGCCAAGCTGCGCGAGGCGCTGCGCGCGGAGTTGAAAGACCTGCAGATGAATCTGGGCGAGACGTTCTTGTTCGTCACCCATGATCAGGTCGAGGCGATGTCGATGGGCGACATGATCGGTGTGCTGAACAAGGGCGTGCTGGTGCAAACGGGCACGCCGCATGAGATTTATACCAATCCGGTGAATACCTTTGTCGCTCGCGCGGTGGGCACGCCGGCGATGAACCTGTTGCCGGGACGCTGGGACGGGCAGGCGGCGCTGGCCGAGGGCGTGGCACTGGCGCATCCGGGTGCGGCGCAGGCGGAGGGGCGTGCGCTGATCTATGGCGTGCGCCCGGAGGATCTGCATCTGGAGAGTGGCGGGCCGCTGCCGGTGCGGGTGTCCGATGTGGAGAACCACGGGGTCGAGAAGATCCTGACGCTACGGCTGGGTGCGCAGATGCTGCGCGCGACGGTGCCGGTGACGGTGCATGTCGCGGTGGATGACGCGGTGCGGATGGGCTGGAATCCGGGCCGCGTGGTGCTGTTCGATGCCGGGTCGGGGCGGAGTTTGCGGCACGGCGGGTGAGGGGCGTGGAGGCCTCCGGCGGGGATATTTTAAGCCAAAAGATGCGAAAGGGCCGCGCCTGATTGGCGTGGGATTGCCGGGAGGTCAACCGGGGAAGCGGGTGCGATAGCCGGCGGTGACTTGCGGGTTGCAGAGGTTCACCGGCAGGTCGCCGCGCAGGATGCGAAGCACCTCGTCGGTGGCGATCTGGCCGAGGCGCAGCATGGAATCTTCGGTGATGCCGGCCATGTGCGGCGTCAGGATCACGTTATCCAGCGCGAAGAGCGGGTCGTCGGGCGGTAGCGGCTGTGTGTCGAACACATCGAGCGCGGCACCGCCGAGATGGCCGGATTGCAGCGCGTCGATCAGTGCCGGGGTGTCGATCACCGGGCCGCGCGCGACGTTGATCAGGATAGCACCAGACCGCATGGAGCCGATGCGGGCGGCAGAGAGCGCGCCGCGGGTGGCGGGGGTCAGCGGGCAGCAGAGCACCAGAATGTCGGACTGTGCGGCGAGTGTGTCCAGATCGACGGCCCTGATGTCTGCGGGCAGGGTTGCGGGCCGGGGCGTGTGGGCAATGACCTGCATGCCGAAACCTGTTGCGATCTGGTAAAGTGCGCGTCCGATGGCGCCGTAGCCGAGGATGCCGAGCGTGCGCCCACAAAGTTCGCGCCCGTGATCGGCATGGGCGCGCCCGGCGGTCCAGCCATGCTGGCGCAGGTCGCGGTCGACGCGGCGAAACTGGCGCAGCAGGGCGATGGCGGCGAAAAACGCGTGTTCGGCGACGGTCGCGGCATTGGCACCCGGCACGTTGGCGACCAGCACACCTGCCGCTGTGGCCGCCTCGACCGGGATCATGTCGAGCCCGGCACCGTGGCGGACGGCGGCGCGCAATCCTTTGGCCTGACTGAAGTATTCCGGGGGGATAGGGGCGCGCACGATCAGGACATCGGCGCCGGTGCCTTCGGTCATGATGGCGGCGGCGCTGGGGCTGCTGGCTGTGCGGTAATCGCTGGCGGCGCGGAGCCGCGTGGTCACGTCGGGGTGCAGGGGATGGGTGGAAAAGACCTGCGCCATGTCAGGAATTCGGATCGGTCTGGCCGGTGATCAGACCTTTCCAATAGCCCTCGACCCCTTGCAGATGCGTGCTCATCAGCGCCTGTGCCAGATTGGCATCCCGCCGGCGCATGGCGTCGAAGATTTGCAGATGTTCGGCATGGGAGCGTTTGCCACGTTCGGGATCGGCGAAATAGATCGGCAGGCGGCGTTCTCCCATGGCATAATAGACTGAACACACACGGAAAAACACGGTGTTCTGCGTGGCGCGCACGATTTCGAGGTGAAAGTCGCGGTCCTCTTCGGCCAGGGGCTCGCCTGCGGCAAGGCGGCGTTCGGACTGGGCAAGGATTTCGGTCAGGCGGGTGAAGTTTTCATCCGTGGCGCGCAGGGCGGCGAGTTCGGCGGCCTTGATCTCGTGGATCTTGCGCAGCTCGACCGCTTCGTAGATCTGGATCGGGTCGAGCGGCAGACCCGCCTTGGCAAAGAGCGCCAAGGCTTCGACGCTGGCGGTGCGGGTCGTGAGGAAGATGCCGGATTTGGCGCGCCGTTCGACGATGCGCATTGCTTCAAGTATCGCCAGCGTTTCGCGGATCTGGCCACGGCTGACGCCGAAATGCTCGGCCAGTTCACGCTCTGACGGGGTGCGTCCGCTGTCGGCGGCGCTGGAGGCGTAGAGATGCGCGGCGAGGTCGGGCAGCAGGTTTTTCTCCGACATTGCTAGCCTGCCTTTACATGCGCCTTCAGGAAGGGTTCCGATATCGAAAAGCCAAGGCCGGGTCCATCGGGGATGGCGATCATGCCGTCCTGTGCTGCGATTTGCCCCTCGATCAGGTCATGAATCATCGGATTGGCGCCACAGGAATATTCGATGGTGAAAGCGGCGGGGCTGGCGGCGCAGGTGTGCAGACCGGCAAAGAAACAGGGCGCACCGGCCCACAGATGCGGGGCGTAGCGCAGGTTGAAGGTGCTGGCGAGCGCCGCGATGCGCATCGCCTCGGTGATGCCGCCGCAATAGGCGGGGTCGGGTTGGAAGATGTCGCAGGCGCGCGCCATGGCCAGATCGCGGAAGGCAAAGCGGGTGGATTCGGACTCGCCCGCCGCGATGGGCATGGTGACGGCGGCGCGCACCTCGGCCATGCCGGGTTTGTCATCGGCGATGACGGGTTCCTCGAACCACGCGAGATCGCAATCCGCGACCATATGGGCAAAGCGTTTCGCCTCGGCCACGGTATAGGTGCCATGCGCATCGACGGCGATTTCGATGTCTGGCCCCAGTGCCGCGCGTGCGGCCTGCACCCGTGCGGCGCTGACATGGGCCGCGCCGTCCATGGAGCCCACCCGCATCTTGACCGCCTTGAAGCCGCCAAGGTCGATATAGGATTGCAGTTGCGCCCCGATATTTGCGGCATCGGCCCAGCCGCCGGACGCATAGGCGGGGAGCCGGTCGGCCTTGCGCCCGCCCAGAAGCTGCCAGACCGGTTGATTCAGGTGTTTGCCAAGGATGTCCCAGAGCGCGATATCGACGGCGGAGATTGCCGCGATGGAGAGGCCGCGCCGCGAGAGGGCGGGCATCGCGTGCCCTGCCCTGGCCGCCTGACCGGCGCGCACGCCGTTATAGAGCAGTTCCCAGATCGCGGTGATATCGCCTGCCTGCCGACCGATCAGCAGGGGGGCGATTTCGGTGTTCAACAGATGAACGAGTGCTGCGTAATGCCCGGCACTGCCGGCGGCATTCTTGCCCTCGCCCCAGCCGATCAGCCCATCGTCGGTTTCGATCCGCAGGATGGCGCTGTCGAATGTGGTCAGGGTGCCAAAATCGCTGCGATGCTGGCGCGCCGCAGCGATCGGGATCGACACCCACCAGGCCTGTGCTGATTTGATCCGCATCTGTGCTGTGTCGCAGATTGCGTGTTTATTTGATCAGCGGCAGCAGCGTTTCGGCCGTGATCCGCATCTGATCGTCATAAAATGCCTCGGTCAGCACGGACGAGCCGTGGTCCTGAATGAACTTCAGCTGTTCGGGCGAGATATCGACCGGGTTGCGTTCGACCATATCCGGATAGATCGCGGCGGGGGTGCGGTCCACCGGCGCCACGAATTCATTGGTCAGCGCGCCGTCATAGCCGATTTCGCGCAAGGTGCCGATGATCTTGGCCCAGTCCAGATGCCCAAGCCCGGCGGCAAAGCGGTTGTTATCGGCGACATGGAAATCAAACAGACGCTTTCCGGCGAGGCGGATGGCGTCATGGATGTTCGATTCCTCCATGTTGAGGTGATAGGCGTCAAGGCAGACGCCGCAATCTGGGTGGACGGCATCGGCCAGTGCAAGAGCTTGCGCGGCGCGGTTGAAGAAATACGTCTCGAACCGGTTGAGCGGCTCGATGGCGACCTTGACGCCCACCTTTTGCGCATGGGCAAAGCATTCCTTGGTCGCCTCGACCACCCAGCCCCACTCCTCTTCTTCCGTAGCATCCGGCACCACCTTGCCCACGGTGGAGGGCACCAGCGTGATGATCTCGCCTTCAAGCTCCGACACCATGGTCAGCACGGATTTGACGTAATCGACCGAGCGCGCCCGCTGCCCTTCGTCCTTGGCCGCGAGGTTGCGTTCGCCCAGCGTCAGCGTGACCGCGCCCCAGCAGCGGATCCCGTGTTCCTTGAGCAGGGCGCGGGTTTCCTTCACTTCGTATTGTGTGGGTTCGCCGGAGATTTCGATGCTTTCATAGCCGTATTTCTTGATCCGGCGCAGCGTGACGTCGAGCGGTTCGGCCCGCATCCAGTTATGAGTCGAAAGATGCATCATTCCCCCCTGAGTAATATTGACGGATCAGACCGGGGGTTGGGCCCCGCCTGTCCTGAGTGATGTAATCTGGTTAGACCAGATTTGACGGTCGGGCAACGGGGGCGGCAGAAATTTTTCTGTCGCGTGGAGAGTGGGGGCGGGAGAGCCGTTGAAAATAACGGGAAACCGGCGGTTATTGTGGTGGCGTCGGCGGGGCCTGCGGATTGCGCAATGTTGTTTTGGTAATACCAACTTGACGCCGTGGCCGGACCTGTGGACGATCAGCGCAGGCAATAGAGGTGGTTTCAGATGAAGATCGGCATGTGCATGTTTCTGTGGACCACCCATGTCACAGCGGAGCACGAGCCGCTGCTGCGCGATATCAGGGCGACGGGTTTTGACGGGGTCGAGGTGCCGATATTCGAGGGGGACACCGCCCATTTTGCAATGCTGGGCGAGATGCTCGACCGGATCGGACTGGCCCGCACCGCTGTCTCGGCGATGGGCGATCCGGGGATGAACCTGATCGGGGACGCGCAGGCGCAGGCGGCGGGGATTGCCTATATGCGCCATACCATCGATTGCGCACAGGCGCTGGGTGCGGACCGATTGTCGGGTCCGCTGCATTCCACGTTGGGCCATTTCAGCGGGCAGGGGCCGACCGCGGCGGAATTTGCCCGGTCGGTCAGCGCGCAGCGCGCGATTGGCGATCATGCGGCCGCGCGGGGCGTGACCATCGGGCTGGAGGCGCTCAACCGGTTCGAATGCTATCTGGTCAATACGATGGCGGCGCTGTCCGCACATATCGATGCCATAGCACATCCGCATATCAAGGCGATGTATGACACGTTCCACGCCAATATCGAGGAGGCGGACCCGATTGCCGCCTTTACCGATCATCTGCCCAATATCACCCATGTGCATATTTCCGAGAATGACCGGGGCGTGCCGGGGCGTGGCAATATCCCTTGGGCCGAGACGTTCCGCGCGATCAAGGCGAGCGGCTATGACGATTGGCTGACCATCGAATCCTTTGGGCGCGGCCTGCCTGCGCTGGCTGCCGCCACCAAGGTCTGGCGCGATTTTGCCGAGAGCCCGGAGGCGGTCTATCGCGAGGGCTATGCCCATATCCGGCAAGGGTGGGACGCGGTCTGAGCCTGTTCTGCCGACAAGCTGTTTCATATTGGCGGCAAATACTCCCGCCGGAGGCCTGCGCGGCTGGTGCGGCCGCGCGGGCGGGGTTTATCGGCTGTCGCGTTCCAGATTGAGCCAGGCCAGATCATTGGCGGATAGCTTCAGCGCAGCGCCGGGCATGGTCGAGAAAATCTCGCCGGGGCTGCGTGGTCCGATCAGTGCGAACGAGGGGAAGCTTTGCCCCAGCACCCATGCGGTGGCGATGTTATGGGCGGAGACGCCAAGTTCTGCTGCCAATGCCTCGGCCCGCCCTCGCCGCTCGGCGTTGGCAGGGCTGCCGAAGCAGGTTTCGGGGCCGATGTCGGTGGGGAGTCGGTTGCGCAGCGTGTCGGGCAGGAAATAACCGCGCGCTGTCGCGGACCATGACAGATGCACGGTGCTGCTGTCGCGCAGGAAGCGGAGGGTTTCGGAGCTGTTGGATGTGATGCAGCCCGCCCAGACCGGTTTTTCCATCACGGCCAGCGAGAGGTTGTTGTTCAGGATCCGCATCGGTTGCAGCCCGTGGCGCTGTGCATAGTCATTGGCTTCGGTGAAGCGCGCGACCGACCAGTTGGAGCCGCCGAAGATGCCGATCTTGCCGGCCTTGTGCAGGGCGTTGAGCGCGTCGATGAATTCGCCGACCGGCACATCGGGGTTGTCGCGGTGCATGATATAGATCGGCACTGAGCCGAGGCCGAGCCGCGTGAGCGAGATGTCGAGTTGCGTGCCGATGGCGCGCGGGGTGCAGTAGGGGGTATGTGCGCCTTTGCCGATCACATTGATCTGATCCGCCACGCCGCGCGATTTGATCCAGTCGCCCAGCACCTGTTCGTGCCGCCCGCCGCCATAGACGAAACCGGTGTCAAAGGCGTTGCCGCCAGCCTCGATCCAGGCGTCCCAGACGATTGCCCCTTCGGCGATGGTGTCGCGGTTGTCGCAGCCGAGGATGAGTTGCGAGATGGGTTGATCGAGCCCGTCGATCCGCAGCATCGGTATGGCGGGCAGGCCTGCGGGCACCACGCCGGGCAGCCGACGGTTGCTGGCCGCGACTTCGCTGAGCACGGCATAGCCGAGTTCGGCCCGCCATTGATCCAGCACGATATTGTTGCCGATACTGTCCGCATGGCTGACCGCCGGATGCGGCGCCTGCAATGCGCCGTCGCTGATCGCGGTGCTGACCAGTTCGGCCTCGAAGGCAAAGAGCATGCGGGGGTCGCGCAACACTTCTGTCCGGGTGTCCTTGCCGACAGTGATATGCAGGGTGGCGTCGGAGGGCCCCGCGTTGCGCCCCGGCACCCATGGGTCGTCGATCACGATCCGCCCGTTGGTGCCGCTGATGATTGCCCGGTTGTCCATGTTGCGCGCAACGGCGACCGCTATTTCGGCGGTGATGCCGGAGGTAAAGCCCAGCAGGCCGTAGGCTACCGCGTCGACCCCGGTTTTGGCCAGCAACCCCGACCCCTTGACCGTTACCGGATTGTCGAAAGCTGCGCCGATGCCTGCCCCTGCGATGAGCCGCACGAGGGAGACGGGGTAGCCGCCGACATCGAGGATCGCACCGCCGCCGAGGGCGGGGTCGTAGAGCCGCGAGGTGGCGTTGAACCCGGCGTTGAAGCCGAAATGCGATTTGATATGGGTGATCTGGCCGATCTCGCCGGAGGCGATGATTTCGAGCACCCGCGCGATCTGCGGGTGGCAGCGGTACATGAAGGCTTCCATATAGAAGCGCTGCGTCTGCGCTGCGACTTCGGTCACGGCGATGACTTCGGTGCTGGTCAGGCCTGCGGGTTTTTCGCAGAGCACCGCCTTGCCGGCGCGGAGTGCCATGATCGAAAGTTCGGCGTGCCAGGGGTGGGGCGTGGCGATGTAGATGGCGTCGATGTCGGGGCTGGCGGCGAGGGCGGCGTAATCAGAAAATCGCATCGCGGGGGCAATGGCGTAGGCGTCGCCAAAGCTTTGCCGACGGGCGGCGTCGCGGCTGGCGATGGCCACGAGATGCCCGGAGGTGGCCTGTGCCAGACCGTCCGCGAAGTTATGCGCAATTGCCCCCGGTCCGATGATGCCCCAGCGTGTGATTGCCATGATTGTCCCCCCGCGCGGATGTTGAGGCAGGTGGTAAGGCGCGCCCTGCGGCAAAGCAAGGTCTGGTGCGGGATGCCCGCGGAATGGGCGATGTGGGTCGGATATGCCTGTTTGCGCGGCAGGTCGGTTGCTTTTGTGCCGGGCATGCGCAAGACTTCTGCACATTGCGCGGCGGGGCCGCCCAATGAGGGCCAAGGATTTCTCCGACATGAAAAGGACTCTGCCATGATCCATAGACTGATTTCTGCTGTTGCGGCGACGCTTCTGCTCGGCTCTGCTACTGCGGCGCAGACCACGCTGCCCTTTGCGCTCGACTGGAAGTTCGAGGGGCCTGCGGCGCCCTATTTCCTCGCTATCGACAATGGCCATTTCGGGGCTGCCGGCCTTGATGTGGAGATTGTGGAGGGCAACGGGTCGCTCGATGCGATCCCGAAGGTGGCGACGGGCGCGTTTCCGGTGGGATTCGCCGATATCAATTCGCTGATGCGGTTTCTGGATCAGAACCCCGGCGCGCCGGTCATTGGCGTGATGATGATTTATGACAAGCCGCCGTTTGCGGTGGTGGGCCGCAGGTCGCTGGGTGTGTCGGAACCGGCTGATCTGATCGGCAAGGTGCTGGGCGCGCCGCCCCCCGATGGTGCATGGGCGCAGTTCCCGATCTTTGCCGCCGAAAACGGCCTCGACATGGCCCAGATCACGGTGGAGCCGGTCGGATTTCCGGTGCGCGAGCCGATGCTGGCCGATGGGCAGGTACAGGCGATTACCGGGTTTTCCTTCACCTCGTCGCTGAATACCGAGCGGCTGGGGGTGCCGATGGAGGATCTGTCGATCATGCTGATGGCGGATTATGGTGTGGCGCTTTACGGCAATGCGATCATCGTCAATACCGACTGGGCGGCGGAGAACGGCGACGTGCTGACCGCGTTTCTGGGCGCGGTTGCGCTGGGCTGGAAGGATGCGATTGCCGATCCCGAGGCGGCGGTGGCGGCCCTGATGACCCGCAATCCGGCGGCTGATCCGGTGCTGGAGCAGAACCGGTTGCAGATGTCGATTGACGCCAATGTCCTGACCCCCTTTGTGCAGGAAAACGGGCTGGGCAATATTGACCCCGCGCGGATGGCTACGGCGATCGAGCAGACACGGTCGGTTTATGAGTTTGTCGCGGAGCCGGATGCAGCACTTTACTTCACCCCGCAGTTTCTGCCGGCAGATGGCCTGATGCTGCGGTAACGATTGGCGGGGCCGGGTTGGCCCCGTTTCATTCAGGGGTTTGCTCAGGGGTTTGCCATGAATCTGATCGAGATCAAGGGCGTGACCCATGCCTATCGCACGCCAGCGGGGCCGCTACCGGTGCTGGATAACCTTGATATTGCGGTGCCCGAGGGGACGTTTGCCGCTGTTGTCGGCCCTTCTGGTTGTGGCAAATCCACGCTGACCCGGCTGATCGCAGGCCTGATGATGCCCGACAAGGGCGAAGTCTGGTTGCATGGCGAGCGGGTGCGGTCGCCCCGCAAGACGGTGGGGATGGCGTTTCAGAACCCGGTGCTGCTGGAATGGCGCAGCATCCTTGATAACGTGATCCTGCCGCTGGAGATTGTGGCGCCCGCGATGCCGCGCGCGGACCGGGTGCGCCGGGCGGAGGAGCTGCTGGCGCTGGTCGGCCTTGAAGGGTTCGAGGGCAAGAAGCCGTCGGAACTGTCGGGGGGGATGCGCCAGCGCGCCTCGCTGTGCCGGGCGATCGTGCATCGCCCTGAGGTTCTGATCATGGATGAACCCTTTGGCGCGCTGGATAATTTTACCCGCGAGGATCTGTGGCAGATCATGCGCGATCTGCGTGCGCTGGAGCGGTTTACCTGCGTGTTGATTACCCATGACCTGCGCGAGAGCGTGTTTCTGGGCGATCAGGTCTTTGTCATGTCGGGCCGTCCGGCCCGCACACAGCGCGTGGTGCCGGTCGATCTGCCCGCCGACCGCACCATTGACAGCCTCTATTCACCCGAGGCGGTGGCCATGCTGCATCTGCTGCGCGACGAGATCCGCATTGCGCAGGGACGCGACGGGGAGGTGCATTGATGTTGCGCCAGATTTCGGTGCCGGTGGCGGCGATCCTTGCGTTTCTGCTGTTCTGGGAGGCGATTGTCTGGGTCAATGGCTGGCCCAATTATGTCATGGCCTCGCCTTCGGACCTGCCTGCCGCGTATGAACGGTTCTGGCCGCTGTTCCTGAAAGGCGGCTGGCAGACGCTGTGGCGCACGGTGGTGGGCCTTGGCATCGCGGTGATTGTCGGCACGCTTTTGGGTATGGCGATGGGGTTTTCGCGGATTGCGCGCGATGCGCTTTATCCGCTGCTCGTCGGGTTCAATGCGATCCCCAAGGCGACGCTGGTGCCGGTGCTGTCGCTGTTGTTCATCGGGCAGCATGATTTCAACACGGTACTGATGGCGTTTCTGATCTCGTTCTTTCCGATTGCGGTGTCGGTGGGGATCGGGTTGTCCACGCTGGAGCCGGAGTATCGCGATATTCTGCGGGCGCTGGGCGCGAGCCGGATGGTGATATTTCGCAAGATCGCCCTGCCCAAGACCTTGCCCGAGTTTTTCGGGGCGCTGAAAGTCTCGGTCACGCTGGCGTTTATCGGGACCAATCTGGTCGAGATCGTGTCGCCGCATGGCAAGGGGTTGGGCGCGCTGTTTCAGTCGGGGGCAACGAACGGGGATTATCCGCTGATGTTTGCGGTGCTGATCGCGCTGGCCGTGCTGGGGATCGTGCTTTATTACGGCGTTGTGGCGCTGGAGCGGATCTTTGCCGGGTGGGCGGAGCGCGAGGCGAGTTGAGCTGACGCTCTGTTCAATTATGACTGAACAAACTGGACATCTGCCAGGGCGATCCTATCTGCGGTGCTGCACAAGGAGCGCGGCCCGCATGACACAGCAGAACGATCTGAAGACGGCGCGCGCGGATTTCATCGAAAAGATGGGGATTCTGGCGCAGATCGACGGGATGCCGCGCATTGCGGGCCGCCTGTTTGCGATGCTGGTGTTTGACGGGCGGCGCTATTCGTTCAGTGAACTGGCGGAGGCGTTGCAGGTCAGCCGCGCCAGTGTCAGCACCAATGTGCGCCTGCTGCAGGATCGCGAGGTGATCCGCCGCGTCGCGCTGCCGGGGGACCGGCAGGATTATTTTGAACTGGGCGAGGCGCCTTATCAGCGGCTGCTGCGTGGCGCGGCGTTGCGCGCGGGCCGTTCGCGGGCAAGTATCGAGGAAACGCTGGCTGAGCTGCCGGAGTGTGACGTGGATCTGGTGCAGCGCCTGCGGGATTATGCCGGGCTTTATGCGGCAATCGAGACGAGCGTGACC
>Ga0105053_10005992_pt1 | contig 16967 bp, 11 predicted proteins | sample BON01_FD_78093 | JGI IMG/M metagenome (GOLD analysis project Ga0105053, IMG submission 78093) | Freshwater microbial communities from Lake Bonney liftoff mats and glacier meltwater in Antarctica - BON-01 | ecosystem: Environmental > Aquatic > Freshwater > Ice > Glacier meltwater | place: Lake...
CAGTCACAGCAGCGCTGAGCCACGCTGGCGTGGCCTTCAAAGACGACCGCGATGGCCCGTCGCATCCCAATGCCCGGGCGCTGATTGAAAATCACTTTCCGAAACTGTCTCGGAAGAAGCGAAAACTGTTGATGGCGGCCATGCACCGCCTTTATGAAAGTCGGTTGGACGCTGATTACAGGCCGGTTTGTTTCGTCGGATTGGAGACTGCACGGGACGCGATGGCAAATGCGTCCGTGGTGGCCGGAACATTTGGAGTGACCTAAGTGACGCGCGGAGAAACCATACAAGGCGCAAAGAAAAAAGTGCGGGCAGTGCTCGAAAAGTTACTCAAGACCCGTGCTCCCAAAGGATATTCGCTCGTCATACCCCCGGACGGTGTGATGTTTGTCAGCGACGGGATCGATCAGCAGCACGAACGTTGGTATGTAGTGGTCAAGCCAGACCCGGAATACATAGCTCAGACTCGCAAAGAAGAATACATGGGAATTTTGTCAGATGTGGAGCAACTCATCAGCAAGAAATACAAGTACACGGTCTTCCTGACTTCTATGTTACCAGTCATCTAGGCATGGGAAATAGGCATGGGAAATAGGGATGGGAAATAGGGATGGAAAACTCATGCAGTGGACGTGACAGACTCCGGTAAGCTTAAAACAGTTGTCAAAATAAATCGCTGAATTTCGAGTGTCAACTATGCAGAACAACGAAGCCATTTACGATCGCGTTAACGACTACGGCGCCGTCAAAATCGCCCTGGCCAGCCCCAATGACATTCGCTCATGGAGCTTTGGCGAAGTCAAGAAGCCTGAGACGATCAACTACCGAACTTATCGCCCTGAAAAGGACGGTCTGTTCTGTGAACGCATCTTTGGCCCCGAGCGCGATTACGAATGCGCCTGCGGCAAGTACAAAGGCACCAAGTTCAAAGGCATCATCTGCGATCGCTGCGGTGTCAAGGTCACGCACAGCCGTGTCCGTCGCAAGCGCATGGGCCATATCAATCTGGCTGCGCCGATCGTACACATCTGGTTCTTCAAGGCGATGCCTTCGCGCCTGGGTAACCTCATGGGCATGAAGACGACTGACCTCGAAAAGGTCGTCTACTTCCAGGACTATGTCGTCATCGATCCCGGTGACACGCCGCTCAAAGAGCGCGAAGTCCTCACCGAAGATCAGCACCGCGAAGCGCTCCTTGAGCATGGCAACAAGTTCAAGGCGCTCATGGGTGCCGAGGCTGTCAAAGAACTGCTCCAGCGGCTCGACCTTGATGAACTGAACACCAAGCTCCGCAAGGACATGGGCGAGACGCGCTCCAAGCAGAAGATCAAGGATCTCTCCAAGCGCCTCAAGATCGTCGAGCAGATTCGCGCTTCAGGCAACAAGGCTGAGTGGATGGTCATGGACGTGATCCCCGTGATCCCGCCTGATCTGCGCCCGCTGGTTCTGCTTGAATCGGGCAACTTTGCGACGAGCGATCTCAACGATCTTTATCGCCGCATCATCAACCGCAACAACCGCCTCAAGAAGCTGATGGACCTCAATGCCCCCGAGGTCATCATCCGCAACGAAAAGCGTATGCTCCAGCAGTCGGTCGATGCACTCTTTGACAACGGCCGCTGCCGTCGTCCGGTGCTGGGTTCTTCCAACCGTCCGCTCAAGTCACTGACTGACATGATCAAAGGCAAGCAGGGTCGCTTCCGCGAAAACCTGCTGGGCAAGCGCGTCGATTATTCCGCGCGCTCGGTCATCGTCGTTGGCCCGGAACTCAAGCTCAATCAGTGCGGCCTTCCCAAGAAGATCGCCCTCGAACTCTTCCAGCCCTTCATCATTCGCAAGCTCAAAGAGCATGGCCTGGCTGACACGATCAAGTCGGCGAAGAAAATGCTCGAACGCCGCGACCCCGAAGTCTGGGATATTCTCGAAGAGGTCATCTATCAGCATCCGGTGCTCCTCAACCGCGCCCCGACGCTTCACCGCATGGGTATCCAGGCGTTTGAACCGGTGCTCGTTGAAGGCAACGCCATCAAGATTCACCCGCTCGTCTGCACCGGCTTCAACGCCGACTTCGACGGCGATCAGATGGCGGTCCACCTGCCGCTCTCGATCGAGGCCCAAGCTGAAGCCCAGGTGCTGATGCTCTCGACGCACAACATTTTCTCGCCCGCCAACGGCAACCCGATTATCTCGCCTTCGCAGGATATCGTGCTCGGTGTCTATTACGTCACCGTCATGCCTGAAGAAGCCGAAGCTAAAGCAGAGAATTGCCCCAAGTTCAAGGACGTGGTCGAAGCGTTCCTCGCCTACGATCTCAAGCGCATCGGCATTCACACGCCCATCGTTGTCCGCATGCCCAAGGGCAAGTACACCAAGATCGTGGACGAACAGCGTGGCGATGCCAAGCCGTTCCCCGCCAATGATCGCGTGGTCACGACGGTCGGTCGTCTGATCCTCAACGACATCCTCGACCCGGGCATGCCTTACTACAACTGCTCGTTGGGTAAGAAAGGCTGCTCGCGCGTCATCGACGATACCTATGCCGTCGCCGGTCGTCCCGCCACGATCGATCTGCTCGACAAGCTCAAGGAAACAGGCTTCAAGCGCGCCACCGTGGCCGGCCTGTCCTTTGGTATCAGCGATCTTCGTATCCCGGCGAAGAAGCACATCATCATTGAAGAAACGCAGAAGAAAGTCGATCGCGTCGAGAAGGCGTTCCATGCCGGTGCCATCACCGAGCGTGAACGTTATAACCAGCTTCTCGATCTCTGGACCCACTGCCGTGAAAGCGTGCAGAAGGAACTGCTGATTGAACTCAAGAACGATCGCCGCGATGAAGCGGGCCTGCCCGTGCCCATCGATGGCAACGAAGGCAAGCGTTATCTCAACCCCGTGTGGCTGATGAGCGACTCAGGTGCCCGTGGTAACGTCAGCCAGATTCAGCAGCTCGCCGGTATGCGTGGTCTGATGTCCAAGCCCAACGGCGAAATCATCGAGACGCCCATCAAGGCGAACGCTCGCGAAGGTCTGTCCGTTCTCGAATACTTCTCCTCGACGCACGGTGCCCGCAAGGGTCTGGCCGATACCGCGCTCAAGACCGCTGACTCGGGCTACCTCACCCGTAAGCTCGCCGATGTGGCGCAGAACGTTTTCGTCACCGAAACCGACTGCGGCACCAAGCAAGGCATCACCAAGCGAGCCATCTTCAAGGGCGAAGAAATCGATGTGCCTCTGCGTGCATCGATCATCGGTCGCACCGCTCGTGAGACGATCCGCAATCCGATCACGGATGAACTGATCGTCGAAGAAAACCAGAACATCGACGCTACCGCCGCCGCCAAGATCGAAGCCCTGGGCATCAACAGCCTCATGGTTCGTTCGCCGCTCACCTGCGAATCGCGCCAGGGTATGTGTGTCCGCTGCTACGGTCAGGATATGTCCACCGGTGCAGCCGTCGAAGAAGGATTGGCAGTAGGCATCATTGCCGCCCAGTCCATCGGCGAGCCCGGCACGCAGCTCACCATGCGTACGTTCCACACCGGTGGTGTATCAACCTCGGGCGTTCAGGAAAACAGCTTCCGCTCCAACAACGGCGGCACCATCGCTGTCCGCGACTGCTCCGAAGTGCTCACCAAGGATGACGACGGCAACGAAGTGCTCGTCACCCTCAAACGCAACGGCGAAATCGCTGTGCTCGATGCCAAGGGCCGTGAGCTTGAGAAGTTCAAGGTTCAGTACGGCTCGTACATCACGGTCAAGCCCGGCGAGCAGATTCGCAAGGGCCAGCTCATCGTCCAGTGGGATCCGCACCGCACGCCGATCCTCGCCGAGAAGGCGGGCATCGTGAAGTTCAAGGACATCCAGATCGGCGAAACCGTCCGCCCCGAAGCCGAATCTGCCACCCCCGGCAAGCGCAAAGGCAACAAGGGCGAAGCACTCGTCGTCATCGAACACAAGGGCGAAAAACATCCGCAGGTCGTCATCGAAGACGCCAGCGGCAAGATCCTCGACTTCCACTACCTGCCCGCCAAGGCTCGTATCGAAGTTAAAGAAGGCGACAAGATCGAGGCTGGTCATATGCTCGCCCGTCAGCCGCGCGATGTCAGCCGTTCTTCGGACATCGTCGGTGGTCTGCCCCGTGTTACGGAAATCTTCGAAGCTCGTAAGCCCAAGGAAGCCGCTGTCATGGCGGAAATCTCCGGTGCCATCGAGCTTCGCAGCGACCGTCGCCGCGGCAAGATGACCATCATCATCAAGGGCGACTCTGGCCTGGAAGTTGAACACCACGTTCCTCAAGATCGTCACTTGCTGGTGCACACAGGCGACTATGTCACCGCAGGCGATCCGCTGATCGATGGCCCGCTTGTTCCACACGACATCCTTCGCATCAAGGGCGAAGAGGCGCTGTTCAACTACCTGCTCGATGAAGTGCAGAACGTGTACCGCGCTCAGGGCGTGCCCATCAACGACAAGCACATCGAAATCATGCTGTCGCAGATGCTCCATAAGGTTCGTCTGGAAAACCCCGGCGACACCGACCTGCTGCCTAACGAAGTCGTCGATAAGTTCCGCTTCCGCGATGCCAACGAAGCGATCGCCAAGAAGGGCCGCATCAAGGATCCGGGCGACACCGGCCTCGCACTCACGGGTATCTACACGAAGTCCCAGATCAAAGAAGCCAACGCCCGCGCCGAAGCCGATGGCAAGGTCGGAGCCAAAGCCGTCAAGGCCAAGCCCGCGACCGCCAAGACGCTGCTGCTCGGTATCACCAAGGCATCGCTCCAGAGCGAATCGTTCCTGTCAGGTGCATCCTTCCAGGAAACGACCAAGGTGCTCACCGAAGCAGCACTGGCTGCCCGCACCGACACGCTCGTCGGTCTCAAGGAAAACGTGCTGCTGGGTCACCTGATCCCCGCAGGCACCGGCTTTAAGGCGTACACGCGGATGAAGGTCATCAAACTGGCCGAGCCGCCGGCTCTGGAAACCCCGACGCGCGAAGAGGAACTCGAAGATGCTGCCGCCATCGCCGTGGCCGCCGGTGCCGTGGCCCCTGGCGAAATCGAGACGACCATCGGCGAGTCACGCCTCGTCGCTCAACTCCTTGGCGAAGATGCCCCGGGCGTCAACAAGCACTAAAGCGAAGTCGATCAAATTCAATTGAGCCAAACACCCGCGCCAGTCGCGGGTGTTTTTTTTGACCTCGGTTCGGGATAAATACAGGGTGAACCCAGCCGCGACTCAACGAGTCGCGGACGCCAACGGCCTGTTGGAGTGTTCATTCAATCAGTGGTCTTGTGGATCAGCATCTGAATCTAAATCAACCTGCTGCCACTCCAAAACAAGGGTTGTTTACTTCCTAATCATCTTGATTCCACCGCCGAGAACACGAAGGACACGAAGATGAAGAAGGTCACGAAGTTAAGAATAGAAACGTCGAGATGAGCATCGGATTCATGAACAGGCTTCTTCACTTCGTGTCCTCCGTTTTCTTCGTGCCCTTCGTGTTCTCTCCGATAGGCCAAAGGCCAGAGAGAACTAAACAGCCTTGACTCCAAAACAAGGCGTGACGTACACCCCTTCAAGCCTTGGGCGTCCGCGACTCGTTGAGTTACGGCTCTTGAAGTGGATTGATTCCATCATCACTCGCTGCCATACTTGGCCGTCCACTGACCGAAGCTGTCGCGATAGAGAAACCACACACCATCAGCGCCCAGTTGCTCGCGCGTGGCCTCTTTGTGTTCGTAGTCGGTGATGCGGGTGTACAGAATTTTCGCCGGATAGACCGTGATCGCGCTGGCACCGAAATTCATCTGCTTCTGTGTGGTCTGTTTCGCAAACTGCACGGATTGAACCTCGTGCCTCATGTCCTTGACCTTCCAAACCTGCTTGTTTGTGTCTGACGCTTGGATGGCGTATTCGACCTTGAAGATCGCCGCCTTCGCCTGGGCTTCGGTGGGCCAGCCTTCGCGAACAGCGGGCACAGCTTTGGGCGCATCCTCTTTGGGCAGCGGCGAATCCTTCGCGACAGCCGGCGGCGACTCACTCACGTCACAGCCCGCTAGCTGCGCCAAGCAGGTCAGAGCAAGGCCGACCAAGATCGTACAGGTGCCCCGCGACAGCGTCATCACATGTCTCCAGAATTGATGATGGTTAATGACAATGACAATGACAATGCCAATACCGTTTCCATTCTACCATCACGCTCCCGGATGTCGCAATTGACACGGCAAAAGTCCCGCGCACTCAGATGTTCCCTCTGGTGAATGATTATCAAATCGCTCCGTCAGCCACGTGATAGATGTCGTTTCACCCCACGCCCAGATAGGCCTTGCGCACCTCATCGCTGGCAGCCAGCTTCTTCGCATCGCCTTCCATTTTGATCTGGCCCACTTCCAATACATAAGCGCGGTGCGCCACTTCCAGTGCCATGTTGGCGTTCTGTTCTACGAGGAGAATCGTGGTGCCCCTGGCGTTAATCTGGCGGACGATCTGAAAAATCACGCGCACAAGCTGCGGCGCCAGACCCAGCGATGGTTCATCGAGCAGCAGCAGCTTGGGCCGTGCGAGCATGGCTCTGCCGATGGCGAGCATTTGCTGTTCGCCGCCCGAAAGTGTGCCGGCGTTTTGCTGGAGTCGTTCGCGCAGGCGCGGAAACAGCCCCAGCACTTCTTCGTGATCCTTGCGGATCTCGCTTTGATTGGTGCGGGTGAAGGCACCGATGCGCAGGTTTTCTTCGACGGAGAAATTGGGAAAGATGCCGCGACCTTCGGGAGCCTGCGCGATACCCAGCCGCACGATTTCGTGTGGCTTGAGTCGCTCGATCGCCTGCCCTTCAAACTTGATACTCCCCTGCGACGCCGGCACCAGCCCGCTGATGGCGCGAAGCGTGGTCGATTTGCCTGCGCCATTACATCCCAGAAGCGCCACAATCTGGCCCGGCTCCACCGATACATTGATGCCGTGCAGCGCCTCGATAGCGCCGTAGTGAACGTGGAGATTGTTGAGTTCGAGTAAAGGCATAGGGAGAAGGAAAAAGACTATTACTTATTACTTAATACTTATTATTTAATAGTTATTGTCAAGGCATCGTGATGAGGTAAACATATATATTAATCTACGGCAACAGTGCCTTTCAATAGCTGTTAAGTAATAAGTATTAAGTAATAAATAATAAGTATTACTCCCCCGCTGGCTCCCCCAGATACGCCTTGATCACCTCGTCGCTTTTCTGCACCTGCTGCGGTGTGCCGGCGGCGATGATTTGGCCGTGGTCCAGGACGGTGATGTGTTCGCACAGATTCATCACCAGGTTCATGTCGTGATCGATGAGCAGAATCGTGACATCAAACTGCTCGCGAATTTTCTGGATCAGCGTGATCAGGCTTTTCTTTTCGCTGGGGTTCATGCCCGCCGCCGGCTCATCGAGCAAGAGCACCTTGGGAAGCGTGGCCAGCGCACGGGCAATTTCCAGCCTGCGCTGATCGCCATATGGCAGGTTGCGGGCCAGGTGGTCTTTCACATGAAGCAGGCCGATGACATCGAGCAGCTCGGTAGCGCGATCCATCATCGTCTGCTCATCGGTCAGATGACGCGGGGCGCGCAGCAGCGTGTGGAGCAGCGTGTGTTTCTTGCGCAGATGATTGGCGGTGCGCACGTTGTCGATGACGGAAAGGTCGGGGAACAGGCGGATATTCTGAAACGTTCGCGCGATGCCTGCGTAGGCGATAGCCCAAGGCGCTTTGCCTTGCATGGGCTTGCCAGCGAGGTGAATGAAGCCTTCATCAGGTTGATAGACGCCGGTGATGAGATTGAAGATCGTGGTTTTGCCTGCGCCATTGGGGCCGATGAGGCCGTGCAAATCGCCGCTGTTCATGCGCAGCTGAAAATCGACAACCGCCTTGAGGCCGCCAAAAGAGAGCGAAACATTTTCGATATGGAACAGAGCCTCGCTCATCATGCTTGTCATGCTTGTCATGGGCGTGCTCCTTTGGCTGCGATTTTCTTGCGCTTCCAGTAATCCCAGATTTCGTGGATGCCAAAGAATCCCTGTGGCCGAAGGATCATCATCAGTATCAGCGCCAGCGCAAACATCACCATGCGATAAGGCGACAGATCGCCGACCACCGCGCGCAGCACCTCCCACGCAATGGTCACCAGCGCGAGAATGATCGTAGGCCTAATCGCGCGCTTCCTGCGCACGATCGCAAGCACCACGATCAGCCCGAGCATCACCGGCCAGATCGAAGGCGGATCGCGCAAAACCTCCGGCAGCAGCGTGACAATCGCCGCCGCAATGATCGAGCCGCTGATGGAGCCGAGCCCGCCGAGTACGACCATGATGAGCACATCGAATGATTTCTGAAACCCGAAGGTGGAAGGAATCAGTCGCACCTGATGCGCGAATAGTCCGCCCGCCAGGCCCGCCAGCGCCGCAGCGATGACGAAGGCGATGACCTTGTAGCGCGTGATGGGCACACCCATGGCACCGGCTGCGACTTCGTTTTCACGTATGGCCAAAAGCGCCCGGCCATGCGAAGAAAATTTCAATCGGTACGCCACGATGAGCGTGAGTGTGACAAACGCATAGACCCAAAAAAGACTGGCATACTGCGGGATTCTGCCAAACCCGATGGCCCCGCCCAAGTGAGGCACGACGCCGGGGAAGCCGGTCTGTTTGACCTGTTCGATGGAGAGAATCTGCTCGGGGCTTTGCTCGAGCAGGACGCGCATGATTTCGCCAAAGCCGAGAGTGACGATGGCGAGATAATCTCCGCGCAGGCGAATCGAAGGAAGCCCGACGATCAGGCCAGCGAGCGCCGCCATGATGCCGCCCATGATGCAGCCGGCGAGAAAAAGCGAGTCGCCGCCGGTGAAGAAGCTGGTGGTCTCCATGCCGATGGGCGCGCTGAGGATGCCGCCGGCAAAGTCATAGTGGCCCATGAAGAGGATCGAGCCGTAGTAGGTGGTCGCGCCTGCGGTGTAGGCACCGATGGCCATGAAGCCGGCGTGGCCGATGGAGAACTGACCGGTGTAGCCGTTGACGATGGTGAGCGAGACGGCAAGGATGATATTGACGCCGATGTCCAGCGCGAGGCCGGCGTGATACGGACTGAGCATCGGCGCGATGAACCGATGCAGCACAAACGCCACCGCCAGACCAATGAGCGGAAAGAGCGCACTGCGACCGGCAGCAGTCGCCACGGTGACGTTCGCTGAGTTTGCAAGGTCAGGTTGTGTGGGCGCTTGTTCGCTCATGATTCAATGCAAGGGACAAGGTGACAAATCACAAATCACAAACTACAAAGCTCAAATTTCAAATTTCAAATTTGAGATTCGAAATCAATCCTCACACCTTCTCCGTTTCCATCTTGCCGAAGATGCCGCTGGGTTTGACCAGCAGCACGATGATGAGCAGGACAAAGACATAGACCTCGCGAAACTGCGGCGAGACGTAAGCGGAGCAGACGGTTTCGAGCAGACCGATGATCAGACCGCCGACCATGGCGCCCTTCATGGAGCCGATGCCGCCCACCACGGCAGCGACGAAAGCCTTGAGTCCAAAGAGCACCCATGTCGCGGCGGCAGGTTGCTGAAGGTTGCGATATTCAAGTGCGAAGAGCAGTCCAGCCCCCGCTGCCAATGCGGAGCCGATGACGAAGGTCAGGCTGATCACGCGATCGACTGGCACGCCCATGAGCGCTGCCGTCTGCGGATCGTGGCTCACCGCTCGCATACCCAGCCCCAGCTTGGTGCCATAGACCAGCCACTGTAGCGCGACCATCAGCGCGATGGCGGTGGAGACGATGATGGCATCGATGAGTTCGAAGTTGACACCCGCCAGTGTAAAGAGCGTGACATCAGGCAGAAGCTGCGGCATCTTCTGCGGATCAGTGCCGAAGATGAAATTGAGTTGACCGGCGTTTTGAATAAAGAGCGACACGCCAATGGCGGTGATGAGGACGTTGAGTCGCGGCGATTTTCGCAGCGGCCGATAGGCGAACCGTTCGATGAGATAGCCCAGCGTGCCGCAGACAAGCATGGATCCAAACAGCAGCACGATGGCGGCAAACCAGGGCGGCGAAGCATCGGGGCTGGTCCAGGTGAGCCACTTGGCAATCGTCCACGACACCCACGCCCCGAGCATGAAGACATCGCCATGCGCGAAGTTGATGAAGCGAAGCACGCCGTACACCATCGTGTATCCGAGTGCGACCAGCGCGTAGAGGCTGCCGACGGAGAAACCATCCAGAAGTGTTTGGAGAAGTTTGGTCACAGAGGGAGGAAGATTAAACTCGAAACAATCGCGTGGTGAAAGCGAATCATTCGGGAAGGCGAAACTGGGAGGGCGAAACTGGGAAGGCGAAACTGGGAGGGCGAATTTGGCTCGTACTCCCCTCCATCTCAGGGAGGGGTTGGGGGAGGGTTGGTTTTTCGATAAACAATCGTGCTGCGTTTCATGCCGTTTCGCTGAGCGATCGACCCTCCCCTAGCCCCTTCCTAGGAGGGAGGGGAATAAGAAAAAGCCATAGGCTCTTGCTCTGCTCGCCCTCCCGATCTGCTTATGAAAAAGGGTGAGCTAAGCCCACCCTACGTCACACTCACTTAATCCTTGGGCGGGTTGATCGTCGCCACATAAACTTCCTTGCCGTTCTCAATCTTGATCATGACCATCGGCTTGACCGGATTGCGTTCCTTGTTGAAGTTGATCGTGCCGGTGGCGCCGATGAAATCCTTCGTGTTGCGAATCGCGTCAGCCAGGTCGTTGCCCTTGAGCGATGGGCTGCGCTTGATCGCATCAGCGAGCAGCATCACCGAGTCATAACCCAAGGCAGCCAGCGCGCTGGGTTCGTGGCCATATTCTTTCTTGAATGCTTCGACGAAGGTGACCGATTCAGGACGCGGGTCAGCCGGTGCGTAATGGTTCGAGTAGTAGCAGCCTTCGAGCTTGCCTTCAGCGCGGCTGGGCAGATTCTCCGTCTCCCATCCATCCGAACCAAGCAGCGGCACTGTGATGCCCAGCTTGCGCGCCTGAATCGCGATGTTGGGAATGTCGTTGTAATAGCCAGGCACAAAAACCACATCCGGCTTGCTGTCGCGAATGGAACCCAGCACCGCGCCAAAGTCCGCATCGCCGCCCGAGTATTGCTGCTCGGTGGTGATGGTGCCGCCCAGTTTCTTGAACCAGTCGCGGAAGTTGTCACGAAGCCCCGTCGAGTAAGGCTCCTTCTGATCGAACAGAATCGCAGCGGATTTCGCTTTGAGATTGTCAATGGCGAACTTGGCGACGGCGTAGCCTTGATCGGGATCGATGAAGCAGACGCGGAAAATCTTGTCGCCGATGCGGGTGACTTCGGGATTGGTCGAAGAAGGGCTGATCATCGGCACGCCATATTTCTGAGCGATGGGGGCACCGATGAGCGAGCGACCGGAAGCGACTTCGCCGATGAGCGCGACGACCTTGTCATCGGTGATGAGCTTGGTGACGGTGTTGCGGGTTTCATCGGGCTTGGAGCGATTGTCGAGCGTGATGATCTTCAGCTCTTTGCCGTTGATCCCGCCGGCGGCATTGATCTGCTTCTCGGCAAGAGCGACGCCCTGATGGGTGGTCTTGCCGAAGGTGGCTTGTTCGCCCGAGAGCGAGCCGTACTCGCCGACGACGATCTTGTTGGCGTTCTCGTTGTTACCGCCGCCGCAGCCGGTGAGGGTAAGCGAAGCGGTAGCGATCATGGAAAGTAGTGCGCTGCGACGTGTGAAGCGGTGAAGCATGGTAAATCCTCGGGGCGGGTCAGAAGTCAGAGGTCAGAGGTCAGAGGTCAGAAGTCAGAGATCAGAATGAACTGCTTTTCGTTTAGCCGCTGGCCATAGGCTCGGCGGCGGCCAGCGCGATGCGACGAGAAAATCTTAAATCCCAAATCTCATATTTGAAATCTTCACGATGGATTCTTACCGCGCGTTTGCACATCCTTCTCATCCATCACCATTCTCGTCCTGCCAAGGCGTTCCTTGATCTGCACATTCAATTGATGCAGCGCGGGATTCACCGCCAGATCATCGCGCGTGACGGTGAACTTGCCATCGATGCGGGCCTGTCCGATTTTGTCTTCAAAGCCTTCGCTCTTGTCAGCGATGCGAAGCGAAGATTGCCAGAGGCTGCCGGTGAATGAATCGCTGCCGACGGTGTTGTTGGGATAAAAATAACCTGCGCCGCTGTAGATGGCGATCTCTTTGCCCGCTTCATCGAAGATCACGTACTGCACCGTGGCGTTGGTCGCGGTGGCATCAATGGGCGTCCTGCCAGCGTGTGGATTCCAGAACATGCGAATCGTCACCGCTGCTTTGGGATTCTCCGCGGGGCCATCGAAGAGAATCATCGTGGCGGAGTTTTGATCAGCGGTGGTGTAGATGCCCGTTTGAAACGAGCCGCGCGTGGTGTCATCGGTGTCGTTGAAACTGCGCACGGTCAGACTGCCACCTTCGCCGCCCAGCGCGGAGAACGGATTATAGAGCGTGCCCCAATTGCCCGGCTGCATCCACGAACAACCAGAAGAAGTCGCTAGCAGTAGCAGCGACAGAACCATTGCATCAACTCGGCAACGGCTGTGCGCAAATCGAATAAAGGATTTCATCATGATTCCGTTCATTTCTCAATCCCCGGGTTTGGTTTCTGATGGTGCATCTTCCAGCGATGAGTCGTCATTTCTTTCACCATCAACGTCGTCAGCAGCATCGTCTTCTTCGACATCCTTCGAACTTGCAGCGGCAGTATCAGCGACATCAGCATCAACATCAGACGATTCTTCAAGTTCGTAAGTGTCCGAAATATCATCCTTCACTTCGTCATCAACTGCGGCATCGCTGCTGACTGGCGCGATGGGCGTGACAGGCGCGGCCGTTATTACTGACGGGGCAGCCGCCGCCAAAGCAATAGGCATAGCTGCCACTGGCGCGCTAACTGGCGCGCTAACTGGCGCGCTAACCGGCACGCTAACCGGCGAGCTAACTGGCACACTGATTTCCTGCGCGATCGCCTGCGCCTTCTCTTTTTCTTTTCGCCGAATGCCCAGCACCTCCAGCACATCGCGCTCGACGATGGAGCGAAGCTGTTCGCGCGGCACGCTCGGCAACATCGTGCCTTGCGTGAGCGTGTTCACCGAATAAATCGTGGTGATCGCCTTCTGCGGAGTGCACTGCGGGAAGTCGCTGCCAAAGAGCAGCCGATCCATCACGCACTGCTGATGAGCACTGTGCAGCAAATTATAAAGCTGCCACGGCCGCGTCACGACGCTACTCAAATCTGCAAAAACATTGCGATGCATACTCATCAGCGTGAGCGTTTCTTCGATCCAGGGATGCCCGACTTGCGAGATGATGATGCGAAGTTTTGGAAACTCGCGGGCCACTTCATCAAGCAGCACCGGCTGCGCGAATTCCAATTTTCCTTCCGAAGACAAATGCGAAACGCCATGCACAAGCAGCGGCAGCCCGCGCTCCGCACAAGCTTCATAGAGCGGCCAGGCCTTGGTATGCGAAGGGTGAAAGCCTTGTGCAGCCGGGCAAATGGTGACGCCCACCAGGCCCATCTCCTGCGCCTCTGCGACGCGCTTAGCCGCTCCACCAAAGAGTGGATCGATGCCTGCAAAGCCCAGGTATTTGCTGGGCCTTCGCTCGACGTAGCGTGCCACCTGCTCGGCTGAAATCGAGCCGCCGAGCATCTGACTTTCAAAGCCCAGGATCACCGCAAACTGCACCGGCTCCATCGCGCTGTCATGGGCGCTGGGCGAAGCATCTGGCCGATCCCAAGGCTGACCGCCATGTCGCAGCAAACGCTGCGCAGCGCCGCGCCCCAGTTGCTCGGGCGATTCCCAGACATGGGTGTGCAGATCAACAATCATTGCGGGTTCTATTTGACAGCTTCAATGGACAGATCACAGGTAGCAAGGCACCACGAGGCCACGCCAACGGAGCCATGTTAACGCACTGGCACTACGAGGCCAACAGGAGGGGGAAAAGCGAGAAAGCAGCAAAGCGCAAAAGCGGAAAATAAGAGCCGATCGATAGCGATGGCACATGCCTTTCATTTCCCGCTTTCGCGCTTTCGCGCTTTGTATCTGCGCCTTACCACCCCGTCACCTTCAGCACGCGATTGTTGTAGCTGTCCGCGATGTAGAGCGTGCCATCGGCATGAACAGCGAGGCCGTGCGGGCGCGCCAGGTTTTTGATGGCGAGCGTGGTGAGGTTGCCGGTCTTGGCGTCGTACTTGCGAAGGAGGTTGTTCTCTGCGTCGGCAATGATCACGTTGTCATGTAGATCAACACACAGATGCTTGGGCCCGTTCATCGTTGATGCAGCCACATCGCCGTCACTCGCCCCTTTCTTGCCGCTACCACCACAGACCGTTTTGATTTTGCCATCAGGCGAGACGACGCGAAGGGCATGGCCATTGCGTTCGAGGATGTAAACATTGCCTTGTCTGTCGCTCGCAGCAGCGCGTGGATCAGCGAGCGGCGAATCGATAGCCACATCACCATCCGCAGGTTTGCCCGACATGCCGTTGCCAGCGATCGTGGTGACGATCGCAGTTTTCATATCGATAGCGCGGATGCGTTTGTTGCCCAGGTCGGCAACGATGAGGCGGGCGAAATCGGGAGAGAATGAAATGCAGAAAACGCCGTGGAACTGAGCTTTTTCTGCCGGGCCGTTGTCACCTGCAAAACCTTTTTCACCGGTGCCTGCGAAGGTAGTGACGATGCCGGTGCGGCGATCGATTTTGCGAATGACATTGTTCCACGTGTCCGCCAGATAGATGTCGCCTTCGGGAGTGACGGCGAGGGTGTGCATGCCGTTGAAAGTTGCTTTGGCGACGGGGCCGCCATCGCCGGTGTAGGCTTTGGCCTGCGGCGCGGGCTTGCCGCGCGTGGCGGGATCGCCGGGGTTGCCGCCCAGCAGTGTGAGTGTGCCCAGCTTGTCGAGTTGATACACCCGGCCGCCATCAAACTCATTGATGTACCCGATGCCTTGCGAATCAAAGGCGATGCCAAAGGGCGTATCGAGTTTCGATTTATCGCTCTTGGATCCAGCGATGATGACCTGCACCTGCGGCGCAGCCTGTGCGCTGACCGCGAGGATCAACATGAAGCACCATGCAAGAAGATTAGTTCGCATCTTTATGCTCCTGTGCAGTAGGCCAATCAACATTTTCCACGCCACTGTCAAACGCAACTCATGTGAAATCCATTTTTACCACGAAGGCACGAAGACACGAAGGCACGAAGAAAGGCATGTAGAAAATAGTTCATTGCTCATCAGATGAATCGAAGTCTCTGATTGATCTGTTCCAATTCATTTTTTAAGGAAAGCAGGAAAGCGAGAAAAATGGGAAAAGCCTCAATGCCAGTATTTTCCTGCTCTTCTCTGTTTCCTGTCTTCCTTAAAAAATGAATTGCCCAAATTATTCAATGGCTCCGAATCTCTAACTTCATGCATTTCTTCGTGTCTTCGTGCCTCGTGGTTAAAACGGATCAGCATTAGCATTAGATTGAGCTTGAAAACAGATCAGCACAGTCACATCAAATCACCAGATGCGTTGCCGGGCCGATCACATCAGGCAGGCCGGTGGGCAACAGGTCTTCCGCTTCAATCGCGGTGGCCTGTGAAATTTCCACGATGCCTTCGACGTTGCCCGCATCATCGCGCGTCACTGGCACGCCGATCTTCTCCAGCCAACGGCCGGCCCGCTCGATCTGAATCGCCACACTCGAGGCAGGCGAATCGACCTCCATCGGCTTGCCCTTCGCCGCATCCGCATTCTTGATCGGCGCAAATTCCTCAACGCGATCCGTCTCATACACGATCGAACTTTCACACAGCGGCAGCGCATCAAACACAAACGTCTCCAGCTTCACCGCATTGGGTTTCGTCGGCGACACTTCCTCACCCGTCGCCAAATCAACATACGGCACCTTCTTCTCCGCCCTATGAAACGGCAGCGAAAACCCGCTCGCACTTTCACACAGCGACTCCACAAAATCCTTCCGCAGCACGTGAATCGCAATCGATCCCGCACGGAATCGCAGCTCCCCATCAGGCGTCTTCTGCATCGCCAGTTCATCTGGCAGATCGCTGTACTCAATCACCGTCACGCGTCCATCGACCTTACAGAAATTCCCTAGCTTTTCCTTGGGCGCAACCTTGGGCAGCATCTTCGAACTCATCTGCGCGTTGTCGAGTGCGTGCAAGCCGATGAAGAGCGGATCGATGACTTTGACGATCGGGTTGTCGATCTGCACGTAGCTGATTTGTTCGATGCCGCGCTTGTTCATGTCAGCGATGGCGCCGCTGGTGTAGAGCGCTTTGAGTGAGCCGCCGTGGCCGTTGGGGGAGAGTGCGAGCGAGGAAGTTGAAGCGAGGAGCACCTTGCCGGTGGCCATGTCGAGGGCAGGCATCATGGCCTGCGGGAAGATTTTGATATCGCGATAAGCCAGGCCGAAGTATTCGTGTTCATCGAGAAAATCGCAGGTCGCTTCGTGATTGACCGGACTGGTCATGATGTACCAGGGCACGATGCAGCCGAACTTTTCCTGCGTGCGAATGATGTATTCCGCCAGGCAACCAAACAGCGGCAGCTTACGAATCGGCGTCGCCGGGAAACTCCCTTTAGGCCCATCCCAACCTAGGCGCGTGCCTTGACCACCCGCCACCGTAAACGCCGCAACTTTGCCCGCGCGGATTAAGGTCTCACCCAACGCCTTCGCCTCCGCATACTTCTTCACCAGTTCCGGTGTGCTAGCGACACGCGGATAAAACGGCGCAGGCTCCACATCCCTGGGCAAATCAAACGTCGGCTTACTCTTCACATAAGTCTCCACCAGCCTCGCCACCTCAGGCCAGTCGATCCCTTCAATCTCCGCCAGCAGCGATGCCTTCTCCACATCATCAAGCGTGTCATAAAAATGAAGGATGTGCGACTGATC
>Ga0105053_10005998_pt1 | contig 16963 bp, 12 predicted proteins | sample BON01_FD_78093 | JGI IMG/M metagenome (GOLD analysis project Ga0105053, IMG submission 78093) | Freshwater microbial communities from Lake Bonney liftoff mats and glacier meltwater in Antarctica - BON-01 | ecosystem: Environmental > Aquatic > Freshwater > Ice > Glacier meltwater | place: Lake...
ACCCGATGCCCGATGCACCCCCCACACACACCTGATGATGCTAGCCGCATGCGGCATGCATAGCATCCAGAACATCATCCACAAGACACCGACACAGCTACCAACATACAACATACAATGACGCTAGCCGCACCCGCCGCACGCCCCCAACACCCGATGATGCTAGCCGCATGCAATACCGCCACAAGACATGTGCCACCAGCCCTGGCCCTGGCCCTGGCCCCATAGTAGATATATCATACAGGGACCCTACTAATACTATATAATATATTAATATATATAGCTCTATAGACTATATATATATATACATATATATATGTCGAAACGATAGGCTCTGCATCCACATCATCCACCCTCTCAACATATTCGAACACCCCGGGGGGCGGGGGGGGGCGGGGGGCGGACCCCCGAAAAAAGGGGGGGGGGGGGGGGACCGGCAATGGCGGCGCCGGAGTCGGAGCACTGCACTGCCGCCGTCGCAGAACGACGAACGACTACGGATCACGGAACAGTTACAGTTGCTAGTTGCTAGTTGTAGATAGTTGCTGGGGGGAGGGGGAGGGGGGGGGAGAGGGTCACAGGCGGAGGGGAGGGCTTGAACGTTAGACTAAAACTATAGGCCCTGCACCCAGGCCCAGGTGCGCACAATGCACGTGCACGCGGTCTCGACCCCACCACTGTGTCAATGCCAACGCGGTGACGGCCTCGTGAAGCGCGCATGCCATCTGAGCAGCTGTGAGAACGTCATCCACTTCACGCCCAACTCACGCCGCCCTCTTCGCGCGCCTGGCCATGCGAGCACCGCTCACGCTCAGCCGTCAGCGTTCGCCGTTCTCCTCATTCGCTCTCTACACGCCCACCTCTTCCTCGTCTTCGCCGCGCCTTCCGCCAGCTTGCGCATGACAACCCCGCCCGCCCCAGCTCCTCAGCTCCCGCACGCCGCTTGCCCCTCCCACCTCCGCTTCTCTCACACCCCTCCGCCTCCCGCCTCCGCCGCCTAGAATATCTACAGGGGCCTCTCCCGTTCACGCCCCTCCGCCGCCTAGAATACCCTCCGCCTCCTCCGCCACGTATTCTTCCTCACGCCCTGCTGAAGACCTCCGCGTCCACGTACTGGGCCGAAACCTGCTTGCCCGCGAACCAGCGGCCGTGCAGCGAGGCCGCGGCGCGCGAGGCGCCCTCGGCCGCGTCGAAGCGCAGGAAGACGTGGCCGGGGCTGTGCATGTGGATCTTGGCGTCGAGCACCGCGCCGAACTTGGAGCCCTCCTCCGTCACGTCCTCCTTGAGGTCGCTGAAGAACATCGGGTCCTGCGTCTCGTCCTTGCCGGTCGGGTCGAACATGTTGGTGAGCAGCACGAAGGGGGTGGGGATGCCCGGCACGCCCTGTGGGACCTGCCTCCCCTCCATGACGCCCGGCGGCAGGAGGCCGACGCCGGGCAGGTTGGGCAGGCCGTTGCCCAGGAAGGATGGCTGCAGCAGCTCCTGCAGCATCTGAACCAAAATGTTGCGCCCGGCCAGCTCCAGGCCGTTGATGGCCATCTGGCAGTGGGGCAGGAGGCGGGGTGAGCGACTGGGAGGGCGATACAAAGTGGGGGCATCCTAGTATGTTGCGCCGGGCGAGTTCCCGTCCGTTGACCGCCACCTGGGGAGGGGACGGGGCAGGAGGCGCGGTGGTCGACTGCAAGGAGGGCAACCGTTAAGGGCCGCTGCCTAGGGAACAACCAGGCGGGGCACGAGGCGGGGCGAGTGGCTGGGAGGGGAATTCCGCCTGGGGTGCGGCTGGGTGAGCGGCTGGGAGGGCGAGATAAGCGGGGTAACGCAGGAGGGACACAGGGGGCCACGTAGAGGGGTGGGATGCCTGGCCTGGAGACTCCACCTAACTGCGCAGGGGAGCCCAACTCCAGCACATTGGTGCGGAGCCATCCATCCGAGAACCATACAGGTGGTTCGCTCCCGATAGGCCCAAACCCCCACACCCTGCTGCCATCAAACAGAGGCTCTTGCGTTCACCTGCGCGTCCCTCGCATCTTGGGGCCTGAGGAACGTCACGTAGGCAGAGCCGTGCGCGCCGCCCATCGGCGCCGGCGCGAGCTGCACATCAGTCAGCTCGCCGAAGGGCGAGAAGACCTCGCGCAGGTCGTCGGCCGCGATCTGCAAGTAGACAAGGGAGGGTATGGTCGTGTTCGATATAGGCATATTCGCTTCAGAGACGTGGAACATTACTATCAAGGAGGCGTGCTTGCGTTAGGGGGCGGGCGGGGTTGCGTTCGGGATGGGCGAATGAGTCTGAGGAAGGAGTTGATGACGGGCGTGTTTGCGTTGGGGAGGGGCGGGGAGTTTGGCTGTCCTCACGTGCGGGTGAAGCTCAGAGACGAGCAGTTTACGCGGCTCCTCGCGCGCCCCCATCGCGGGGCCGCCCATCATGGCCGTGGCCGCCGCCACGTTCTTGGCCGCCTGCGCCAGCCGGTTCTTCTCGGCCATCGAGGCCTGGACGAGCAGCGGCTGGCCCTTGAATGCGATGCCGTTGAAGGCGAGCGCCTTCATCACAGACTCGAGGTCCTCGTACTCGACGTAGCCGACCCCCTTGGACTTGCCCGAGCGCTGGTCCTTGATCAGCCGGATGTCACGCACCTTGCCCGCCTGCGAGAAGAACTCGAAGATCTCAAAGTCGTCGGCGCGCGGGTGGATCCGCTGCACCAGGATAGTGAGGTCGTCTCGCATCGCCTCCATCTGCTCGCGCTGTTCCGGGTCGGGCGCGGGGGGGCTCGGCGTCCGCTTGCGTCGGCGGTCGTCGGGCTCTCTCCGCCGGTCGCGGTCGTCGGGGCCTCGCCGCCGGTCGCGGTCGTCCGGCCTGCGCCGGTCGCGGTCCCGGTCCCTGCCGCGGTCCCGGTCCCTGCCGCGGTCCCGGTCCCTGCCGCGGTCGCGGTCGCGGTCGCGGTCGCGATCCCGGCCGCCATCGCGCTCAGAGCTCTTCCCCCGCCGCTCACCGTCGCGGCTCTTCCCGCGGGAGCGCTCGGCGTCGCGACCGCTGCCCTTCTCCTCCGCACTGCCGCTGCCCTTCGCCTTCTCGCCGCTCTTCTCGGGGTCATCGCTCTTGGCCTCCTCCGCGCCGTCGGCGATCGCGCCGCCGGCGGCGCGTTGCTCGTCCACCGCCTTCTCGAGCAGCGATTCCAAATCGAGGTCGGCCATTGCGCCTGCCAACGTTGCCGCGTGCGTGCGCGAGTTGAGCGGCGGCGCGGCAGCGCGCGAAAAGAAAACTGAAATGAAGAGTTGGCAGGGAGGGACCCCTTTTGTATTGTATAGAAGAAGGTTGCAACCTAAGGGAACCCTGCCAACCCTTGGCAAGCTGATTCGAAACACAAATACAAGCCCAACAGGCCGGGTCATAGGGGGGGCGATATGCCCACAAATAGACGGCAGTTACGTAACTGTTCGCGAGTTAGTCACTGTGCAACTGCTTGTCAACCGCAGCCCAATGGGTTGCTGCGGCGAGGGGAGGGACGCGTCGGAGGTCTTCAAGCCGCGGCGGAAGCGCTGGTGCACAGACATCCTTTGCCTGATTCTCTTCGCCGCTTTCTGGGGCTACTTGGGCGTCTTCTTCGTGATGTCGTACCAAAAGGACCCGACCCTGCTCGACGACATCCTCTACCCGAAGGATTCGTACGGCAACAACTGCGGCAAACCGGGTTCGGCCACCGCGAGCTACCCCAAGGCCATCTTCCCCACGCTCGACGCCGACATCATCGCGCAGGCCGGCATCCTCGCAGTCGGCATGTACTGGAAGTTCGAGCCGACGGTCTACTGCGCCGAGTCGTGCCCCACGGGCTTTTCGCTCGCAAACCCCGTCGAGTACGGCGGCTCCGACTACCCGGGCCTCACTCAGCCGAACTCGCGCTTCTACGCCTACGTGACGCAGGACGTGCTCTCGCGCTGTTTTCCGGTGGACACGACGTCCACCCACGAGCGCGTCGAGCTGTGCGCGGTGCCGGCGTGCTTCAACACGACGCTCAACGCGACGCTCGGCGGCGCCGTCTCGTGCTACACCGTTGCCGCGCAGCCCGACGCCAGCAACGTCTGGGAGGTGTGCAAGCCGGGCTCGTCGGTGGCGCAGTGCGCGCTCGAGCGTACGGCGTGCACGCTGCAGATCGACGTCGCCGACACGCAGACGTTCGTGCCGCACGAGCAGACGGCCGAGTCGGAGGCCTTTACCAAGACCTACGCGTCGTACGTCAAGCTGGCCGTTGCCGCGGTCGAGTCCATCATCAGGGGCCCCGGCCTCTACACCTTTCTACTCGCCGGCATCCTGCTGCCGTTCATCCTGGCCTTCGTGTGGGCCATCTTCCTCCGCTTCTTCGCCGCGACGCTCATCTACATGCTCACCTTCTTCTACGTGCTCCTGTGCGTCGCGGGCTGCCTCTATCTTGCCCTCAAGGCCGGCTGGCTTGACTCGAGCGCCGCCATCACCGACCTGCTCGGCACCATCACCGACGCCGCCGCCGCCGCCGGCGCCGCCGCCTACAACGTGACACAGGACCTGCTCTCCTCGGCCGATGCGAGTGAGCGGACGCTCTACTCAGTGCTGGCAGTGATCGCGATTATCTTTACGCTGCTCTCGATCATTGGGCTCCTCGCTGCGCGCAAGTCGATCAAGCGACTCATTGCGATGGTGCGCGAGAGTTAGATTTAGATAGATCTATCCGCCAGACTCAGGTGCTGAGCGAGCATGGCCGGATCGAACGCACACACGGCTCGTACCTGGTGCTGTAATCTAATCCCGACCCCCCCTTGGCGTGTCCTCAGGTACGCGAGATGACCAAGATCTTTCGGGACATGTTCCTGATCCAGCTCTTCCCCATCGGCTCCTTCGTCTTCCAGATGCTCCTCTTTGTCTTCTTCCTCATCTCCATCTACTACATCGCCTACGTCTGGCTCGACCAGGCCTGGTACATCTACACCGGTCTCATCCTCTCCTACGTCTTTGGCTTCCTCTGGTCCATCCAGGTGGTGCGCGCCACCACCTGGACTTCCATGTCTGCCGCCATCGCCTGGTGGTACTGCAACACCAACTCTGCGGCCAACAAGGACATGAGGCGGATGTGGTTCCAGACGGGCGTGCCGCTGCTCGGCTCGTCGCTCAACACCATCATGCTCAAGCACCTTGGCTCCATCTGCTTTGGCGCCGCCATCATTGCCATCGTGCAGCTGCTGCAGGTGGTGATGCACGCCATCAATTCGTTGACCAAGAACCAGCAGGACAAGAGCTACCTGCTCAAGCTCGTGGTCAAGTGCGCCATCTGCTGTCTCTGGTGCCTCGAGAAGACGATCAAGTTCATCTCGTACTACGCATTCGTCTACGTGGCCGTGCGGGGCGACTCCTTCTGCGGCGCTGCCAAGGACACCTTCGTGCTGATGCTCGAGAACCCGGGCCAGATCATCATCAACAAGATGGTGCAGAAGCTGCTCGGCGTGCTCGTCGGCCTCTCGACGCCCATCGCCTGCTGCCTTGGCACCTTCTACTACCTCGGCTCGCAAGCGGAGTACGCCGCGCAGTACAACCCAATCTACTGCGCCATTGCCGTCTTTATTGTCTCGTACCTCGTGACCGACTCGCTCGTCATCTGCTTCAACTGCGGCATCGATACCATCTTCGTCTGCGCCTTCAAGGACATGAAGGAGAACAAGCCGCCAAAGTTCATGTCGGACTCACTTCGCCGCGGCTTCGGGCTGCCAAAGACGCTCAAGGGCCGCGCCTCCGAGGACGATGAGGCTGGGGGGGAAGAGGCGCCAAAGGCGTCGCGGATAGGGCGGAGATCCAAGAAGGTGGCTCCGAGCCCTAACAAAGAAAAGGGCGGCTATGTGCGGCCTTGATGGATCGAGCCAGGTCGAGGCGGTGGTCCTGTGACGCCACCGGCGTCCGGCCGCTGTGGCTCGAACTCGACCGCGTCTCTCCCCCGCCATGCAGAAAGCTTTTGGGGAAGGAGGCGCTCAGCTTTTTGTGTTCGTGAGTGGGCCTCTGGCCTCTGGTGGTCAGGTGAAGGTGAAGGAGAGAACTGTGTTATTTGTTTATTGTCATGGTCATGGTCATTCTCATTCTGGTGATTGAGTTGCTGAGTTGTGTTGTGAGTGTCAGTGTGAGTGGTTCGCTGGGATTTAGTAAACAAATGCGCATTGTTGTGGGACAGTGTGGATTATGGATTGTGTGTGTCGTTTGTGTTTATGCGCGTTGCGCGTGTTTCATATGTTTTGTTTGAATAATTTGTATTTTATATATAATATGTTTTTATGTTTATGTTTGCGCCCACACTACACACACACACTAAACTACTCAATACAATTACAGTAGTCAGTATCTCAAGCGTCAAGCGGTATCCCCGGGAATACCCGCTGGTACACCGAGAGGCCATTCTTGGCTTGTTCCATGGAGCGACCTGCACATCTCTCTCGCACACATCGCCGAAGCCCGTCCTTTCGAACAAGATTTGTGTTCTGTGCCGAGATTCACGATTCACCTCGACCTCGAGCGAGGCACGCCCTCGGTGAATCTCAGGTGTTAGTTTGTAGTTTATGTTTCGTCAGCCTCAGCCTCAGACTCAGACGAGGCATAGGCAGAGGCAAACCTTCGTAGAAACGACAATTATACAATCCAGAATCGGACGAACGCTGTACTGTTCGTCCAACGCTTCCCAGCTGCCCACCAGCCCGAGCTCAACGCCAACGCTCAAGCTCAAGCTCAACAACTCTGAGTCTGAGGGAGTTTTATTATTCGCTTCTACTTCTATATCTATAATAATAAATATTAGCGTATAAACTAAAACGTGATATAATTTTTTTTTTGCGCGTGCGCATGAAAGACGACCGCGACAGCTCGCGGGCGCACCAAAAAGACAGCCTGCCACGCCACGCATCTCACGCAAATGATTATGATATTGTGAGAATTCACATGAATACTGCACACACACGTGACACGCCGCTGTGAACCGTAAGAACTGACCACGCCACACACAAACCCCGCACCCCGACCCTCTGGCGAGCGCCGACGCGGATCGTGTCGACGCGACCAACGGGCGTGCGCGGTGCCGTGCGAGTGGCCAGGGGACGCCGAACGGCGTGCGGCAACCGGGCCGAGTCGTCGAGCCGTCTCACTGGGGTCCATCGCACTGCCACGAAATCTCGGCTGCGTCAGTCAGCGATCCACCGCACCTTGTCCGCGAGTGGCCCGCGGCGCGCTTTGTACGAGGCGACCGTTTTCGGGGGCGCCACGCCGACGTGAAAAAAGCCGAGCACCGTGTCGGTCGCACCCAGGCACTCGCCGTCCATCCCAAGAAAATCACGCACGACTGGCGCGTCGGCCCAGCCGCCGCCCACCCCGCCCGACGACCAGTAGCCGACATATCCCTCCGCGTGGAGCGAGAGATGTAGGTTCTGGACAGCACAGGCGCACGCGGCCTGCTCCTCCCACTCCGGCATGAGCGTTCCCTTTGCGTTGGCCACACGCTTGCAGCAAATGGCGATGATCAGGCTACATTTGTGCAACTCCTTCTCCTTCATCGCGGCCTTCTCCAGGGCCCCCGACTGCGCCTTGACCGCGACCATCGTCGTGATCCCCTCGCGCTTCAGGGCTAGCAGCCGCGTAATGGCGGCGGCACCCTCAAAGACCACAAATCGCCACGGCTCGGTCTTGCCGTGTGTCGGAGCCCAGTTGGCCGCCTCTAGGGCGCGCTGGACGGCTTCACGCGGGACCTTGGCGCCAGAATAATCCTTGGGAAAGATCGACCGCCGGCTGCGCGTGAGCAGCGCAACAGACTTGACCGAGGGTAGCGATGCTCCATCGGTGGCCCGCGGGCGGATGGCGACTAGGGCGCCGACGGCGATTGCGGCGACCAGTGCCAGGAGCACCGCCAACGCCGGCGAGTCGAGAGCGAAGCCCCAGCCGGCGCCGCTCAGTGCGGGTGCAGTGGCAGCAACCCTCGCAGTTGCAGCGGCAGCCTTCGCCGCGCGTGCGAATAACGCGTGATTCAACGTCAGAGCGGCCATGAATATGTGAAGTGCTATTTTGGGAATGCCTTATTCACAAGAAACATATAGCTCGTTTTCACAAAGATCTTCCGACGGGGTAGGTATTTTCCCGAGAAAGTTCCTTGAAAAACATGGCAGCCTTCCGACTGGTTTTGCTCGCTCTATGCGTCAGTCCGGCGCACGGTTTAGTGCAATGGCTGCTCAACCTCTTCAATCGGCAGCCCAGCCCCTGCATCCCCATCGACACTGTGAACAATGCCACGTTCGAGCTTTCGTTGGACGAGTACACCCGTGCGACTTGGTGCAGACTCGAGCCCGCTCGCGCGCCGCGTTGCCACCTTTTTTGCCTTTGCCTCCGACCATCGCACGCATCACCTGCCCGCCCTACATCACACGCGCTCACGCCCTGCATGCCTAATCATATCGCACGCCTCTGCTCTGGTCTTGCCCTTCAGGTACGTCCAGAAGCAACAGCCCACCGAGTACCAGGCCCTCTCCCAGCTCTACTGCGTCACTGCCACGTACAATCTGGAGGGGCGCACGGTGCCATTCTTCGGTGGTACGGTCGTCACGGTCTACAATCAGGGCACCGGCGCAGACCTCGTGGGTGCTGTCAATAGCGGCGGTGCGATTTGTGCGCGCGTCAAGGACGCGTCGCAGCCGGACAAGCTCTACGTCGCTCCGTGCTTCCTCCCGAACGCGCTCGCCGGCCCCTACTGGCCCATTTATCTCGAGACCAATTCCGATGGGGAGTACACACTGGTCGTCGTGTCGGGTGGGCAGCCAGACGTTGTGCTCCAGGAGGACCCTCCCATCTGCACTACAAGCGAGCAGGGCACCAACGACTCTGGCATGTGGATTCTTGCGCGCGACGCCGAAGCCGACCCGGCGGCCATCGCACGTGCGGAGGCTGCGATGCTCAGCATGGGCGTCGGAACCAGCGAGCTGGTGACAGTGACGCAAGGCGCTGGATGCGCTGCCGCCTACGCCGATCGGTTTATCAAGCCGCGCGACTGCGCTACGCCCGGCAAATGCAACCCTAGCTCGGCGGCAGGCTCTTGCTCCAATTTCAACGGATTCATCGGCGGGCTCCTCTGCAAGATCTTCATCACTGTGTTCAGCATCTGTATCTAGCCGCCTTGGAACCTCCTTCGTGCTCTTGTTCGCTCTCTCTCGCCTCTACCCCGGCTCTCTCGGTTTGCCTTTGTGTGTTCTAATGTGGCTCTTGTCTCTCTCCTCGCTCTCACGCTTTCACCCCCCCTGTTGTTAGCACAGTTGTCTAGACACCGGGGGGGGGGGGCATGCCCCCTCCTGCCCGCCGTTGGCGCCCTTGCTGTTTCGGGTGCCCATCCTGTTTCGTGTTTCGTCGTGTCGAGCGGCGTTCGCTTTCTCTTTCTCTGTTTCTTCTCTGTTGCATCTCCTCTGCTGTCTGCGCTGCGCGTCTGCGCCCGCCATGTTGTGTATTATACGTGTATTGTGTATTATGTCTTTGGCAGGGTTAACCCGTCTTTTATTAAAGAGTCTTTGTTCTTTGATTCCGATATTTCGAGCAATATTATTGGATTTGTTAAAAAATGGTCGAAAATCCGCAACCTAATCCTAATTTTAATTTTTTTTTCTCGCTCTAGGAGGTAGGAGGAGGAAAACACACACACTCACACTCTCTCTCTCGATCTCCTCTCTCTGCTCTCTCTATATCTCTATATCTCTGCTCGTCCACTGCTCTCTGTAGACGTCTCTATGCTCTATCTGCGCTCTCTCGTCTCTGCTTGACGTCGTCTCTCTTTCTCGCTCGCTCTTGTTCACAACTTACAATTATTACAATTAATTACAACTTGTTCTTCTTGTTCTTGTTCTCTCAAACTCAAAGTCTCAAATTATGACTCTCACTCTGACTTTGACTGCCTGAGACCCTCTGGGACTGACGACTCTGTATCTGTACCCGTACTATGTGGTGAGCAGATGTGAGATATTAGCAGAGCATGAGCATATACATATATAAGAAGACATACACATAAGAGTCATACGAATTAAGCAGAATAAGAAGCATATATAGAAATATAAGCATATAAGTTATAAGAATGAAGAATGCAAAAGATATGGCACAGACACAAAGAGAAAGAGAGAGATTTTAGAGAGATTAGAGAGAGAGAGCAGAGAGAGGACCGAGAACCGAGAACGAACGACGGTATACTCCGTCCGTACGTTGCCCCGCTCATGCGGAAGACACGAGTTGCGGAGCTCACCACGCGAGGACACAGCCGACAGCGTTGCAGGACTCCCTGTCTCTCGCGAGCTCCCGCCGCGGAGGGAGAGCTCAAACGAGCAAGGCAGTAACGCCCCGGGTGCGCATCGCACCTACAGTATAGTTGCAGGTCGCGGCTCCGAAGCCCATCACGACGTCGGGTAGAGCCCACGCGAGGTTCCGATCCACCCCTGCTCTGGGAAGCGGAACACGTTCTGGTACCGGTTTGGCGCTGGAAATGGCTTGGCCTCCTTTACGTTAGACCCCGGGCCGGTCGGCCGCGGGTAGCGTATCTCCTTACCCCACGCGCTGCCCGTGCGCTGCCCGCTGGCCTTTTGGCCCCACGCGCGCTGGTCGGCGGCGACGCTCGAGTAGCCGATCTGAGAGGTGGTGGCAACCGCGGACGGCAGCGGCCACGAACGCGGCCCACGAGACGCAAAAGCGGCGGTGGGCGACTTCAGCTCGTGGATACCATTGGACATGTCCTTGGTGGCGACCAGTGGGCTGTACGACCTAGGCGCAGCTCTGTACCCAGCTGGCTTGCTGAGCGGCGGGCGGTCAGCTGCGTAGGTGCGCATTGCAGCGTGCCTCCTCTCCGATTTCCGCACAGCCTGAACAAGCGAGGCCTTGGTGCCAAGGCTCGGAGGGTCATAAAACGCGATGGTGGACAACGGCGCGGCGGCCTTGTGGTAGTCTCGGTCGTGCCGGTAGAGCGGCGGCGCAGCGCCGCGGCTCGGACTAGACCACGAGCGCTTGTCCGCGTCGAGACTCCAAAAGCCTGCGTGATGAAAAGGTGGGGGTTGGCGCCGTGTTCGCGCGAGGCGGCAGCGCGACGATCGGACGGCGTCGTATTCGCGCGAGGCGGCGGCGCGACGATCGGACTCCGCTTTGGCACTGCTAAGAACACTGCGGTGCGAGAAAGAGGCAGCTCACCTCCTGATGCAAAGTCTGTCGGGGTGGTCGGAGCAGTAAGTGCCGTGCTGCGCATCGGGGCATACAGGTTGCGTCCTCGCTTCTGGCCTGGCGGCGGTGCACGCTGTGCTCCCGGCATTCGAGGTCGGCGGGTGGTCCGTGTTTCGCCGGAGCTGCTTCGGCGCGCGGCGGTTTCACTTTTGAGTTTGGCGCCCTTGCCTTGCTTAGAAAGGGGACGTAGGAGCCTTGCTACCGCCGGGGGGGGGGGGGTAGAACGGTGCGGCCGCCGCGCGCCGCACAGTGCTGGCTGCTGGCTGTGTGCTGTGTGTGCTGTGGGCCCTGGCGGCTGCTGTGTTGGGGGGGGGTACCCTGTGGGGGTAAGCATATCATCATCTCCTACTCATACAGTACTGTGTACTGTAGCACTGTGTAGCTCTACGCGGATACTATTCACTAAGGGGACGAAGCGAGACATCCCCTTATATTTATATTCACTATTCTTTCTTGTGCGGAGTGGCCGGTGGCCGGTGGCCGGCAGTGGCCGGCCGGTGCCGGCGGTGGGGTCGCGTGATGCTGGCTGTGTGGATGTGTGCTGTGTGTGATATGGGCCATTATAGCCGCTGCTGTGTTTGGGGTTTGGGGGGGGGCGGGGGGATACCCTGTGGGGGTAAGCGTTGAAGAATATAAGCATATCATCAACACCCGCCCTTACCCTTACCCTTACCCTTACGTACACTACTCGTAGTCAAAGAGGATATTATGCCCGTGCCATTATTATTATTAATCCATTATCCATTATAGATATAGAGCTCGTGGCCCGAGCTAACACTAACTAACAATTAACGGACTAACAACCTCAGGTTCAACCTCAACCTCTTATTTATTATACTCTTACTCTATATATATATTATATACGACTCTAATAATAATATATTAATATTTTAGCAGTATATATGACTACATATACGACTCTATAAAAGGATTTATAATGTTTAATACTATTATCTATCATACTATTACAAGGTATAAGCTAAGAAAGCTATAAAGATATAGCTTTAGCATGCTGACCGCGTGCACCGTGCTGCGCTCAACGAGGCACCGACCTCTGATACTGACACGTCACACGCACCCCCGCCCACCCCCACGGAACCTCACTCCTTGACATAGTAGATCTTGACGCGGTTGAGCTCCGACTCGGCGCACTCGCGCTTGGAGGAGAAGTAGATGTACGATGGCGCGCCGCTGCCGACGGACGTCTTGGAGCGGAGCTTCTTGACGAACCCGTTCGGAAAGCGCTCGGGCTGCGGCTCGCCGAGCTCGAGCATCTCGCCAAGGTCTCGGTAGCCCGCCTCCTGCAGCCGGAAGACGTCCTCCACAGCCTCGCTCCACACGCTCGCGCGCTCCATCCCGTACGAGCCCGGCGGCGCCGACAGCTCCCCAGCCTTGCCGCACGCGTTGAGGCTGCCGCCCGATACCGGCTTACGCGGCTCGCGCTGCGGCTTCTGCTGCATACCGATGGACATGGGCGCAGTGATGAGCATCCCCACCGAGGCGTCGGGAGCGGCTGGCACCGCCACCGGCGCCGCCGCGCCGCCGCCGCGCCGCCCACCGGAAGGCTTGCGCCGCGTTGCGTGCGGCACGCCTTGTTGCCCCGGCGGCTGCTCGGGCGTCCCGCTAGAGCCGCCCCAGTGCGGCCTGTGGTCTGGATGCTGCTGCTGGAAGGAGGACGACGGGGCCCCGCCTATAATTGGTGCCATACTCCGCCTTTGCTGCTGCTGCTGCGGCGGCAGCGGCGGCGGCTGCTGCTGCGGCAGCGGCTGCCGCTGACGCGAGGGCGGCTTGCGCGGCGCCCGCTCCAACGGCAGCCCGTGGTCAAATTCGGTGGCTGAGAGCGCCGGGTGACTCGAGTTGAAGCTGGGCGCGCTCGCCCAACCCGACTCGCTGCTCGAGCGACGTCCGAACGGCACGCGCGGGTCGGCAGCCATTGGCGCACGGGAGACGAAGTCAATGTCGCCCGCGCGCATGCCTGGTGGCAGATCCGCCAGAAGCTGGGCTGCGTGCCGTTGGGCAAGGATCGCCTCGATGCCCTGAGCTCGTTTGGTCATCCGCATTCAGTCGTATCAACAGCCACAGCAGCGTTGCTCGTGCGTAGTTCAGCGGCTCGGCCGACGCCGTTACCGACGCCGTTACAACAGTGGCGCTGAGCTATAAATAGAACTCTGGTCTAGCTTGTATACTAGCTGGTGGGGGGGGCGGGCGGCGGGGGCGGGGCGGCGGCGCGCGCCGGGGGCTGTGCCCGTGCTGTCCTGGTGTGGGGAGGTGTCTCTCGAGGGTATACAATCAACATCACCGACTGGTGCCCAATACCAATAAATAAGTTGGGTGTGATGTGTGTGTGATGTGAGAGGTGAGAGCTTCGAGGTCCATTGTACGCGTACGACGAGGAGACAGTGCTACACGTAGTGACTGTCCTGGGGTTGTTTATGTGTGTTTTTGTCTCCTCACATGCACTTGCACTTAGCCTACTAATGCCAATGCCTATATAACTTGGCAGCGTGCAGCGTAGCAGCGCCCCTGGGCAACACCGCCCGACCGCGCACACACAAATCCCGCCCCTGCTACCCCATCGAGCCTATCCTCGCGACGAGCTCGGCCGCCGCGCACGCTGCGGCCACGAGCCCGCCCGCATACCCGAGCCACCCAAAAGCGGCGTAAGCCGCCAGCAATACAAAGACGGCAGCGTAGCCCAAGTTGTTCTGCTCTATTGATGCTCTGGCGTGGGCGGTCCTAGCAACGCTCGGCAGCACGCCGCTGTCCAACGCGCCACGCGGCGCGACGTTGGAGACCATAGGTCCTGCTCGGCGCTCCGTACCGGAGTGCCGCTGCCGCGCCCGCTCCATGAGCGCGTCCGCCGCAGCACCTGTAACACGCGCCGCCGCGCCGCTGCGGGGGCGGCCAACGTTGGGAAATCGGACCACGGCCTCTGGTAGCAGGGCTAGCGCGGCAACGACCACGAGCATTCGGCTGGTATGGTGTTCGGCGACCGAAGGCGACCGGTCCGCCACCGGTATTAAAATCACCGCAGCGCCGCCGCCGCTGCATCGCCTGGCATCCAACAGCTCTCTCTGCGCGCGCAGACGAGCGGCAGCTTTACGGGCAGGGAGCTCAGCCGGCCAGACGCAGCGCGGCGCGGGTCTGCCTGGCCGCGGCGAAGGGGTTCGTTGACGCCGGCTCCGCCATGATCCAGGCGACGAACAAAAAGGCGCTGGAGCTGTGCCACTTTGATGGATCGAAGCATGTTTATATCGAGGGCTCGGAGCCCGGCCTGTCGTTTGGGGAGTCTTCTTCCTTTGCTGTGGAGATCCACTTCTACTGCGAGCCGTGCTCGGATCCGATCGACCCGCCTGGCCACCAGCAGGGCCCAGCGCAGTGGCACGGTCACCAGGTGCTGCTCTCCAAATTCAACGGCTGCGTGAGCGGCGAGTACCGGATCGGGCTCGACGCGCAGCGGCACGTCATCTTCCAGCGCGAGGTGGCGCCGTGGATAGTCACCACCACCGACGTCATCCCGCTGCACGAGTGGCACTCGATCGTCTGCACGTACGACGGCCAGTTCATGCGCATCTACATCGACTGCCGCCACGCCGCGCACATTGCATGCGGGCCGCAGAAGACGGACCTGGCGTCGCCCACGATGCTCGGCGCGGATCTGTGCGGCTACGCCACCGCCCACCACTTCGAGGGCTACATTTCAGAGTGCTCGCTCTGGCAGCGCTGCCTGAGCGCGGCCGAGGTCAAGTCGCTCGCAACCTCCAACCCGCTCAACCACAAGACACTGAGCGAGGAGCTCATCGCCTACTGGTGCGTCTACCAGCGGGCGGACATGCGCGCGCCCGTCAAGAACGCCGTGCGCCTCTCCGGCGACGAGCAGTTCCACGGCCAGTACTTTGTCGAGGGGACGCCGCTGTTGGACAAGTGGCGCGGGTGGCTCGCCGCGGGGGGCGAGGCGCTGCCGCGGATAGCGCCGCCGCTCGGCGCCGGCAGCGGGGCCAACTGCGGGCCGCGCTTCTCGCGCGAGAGCGCGCTGCACGTGCACGTCTGCGGCTCGGCCTCGGTGCTCTCGTTCGGCGGCAGCGCCGCCTTCACGATCGCGGTGCTGTGCTCGCCGAAGGCGCAGCAGGGGGTGCTGAACGCGACGGGGCACCAGGGCGCCACTGCGGGCAGCGAGGGCGTCGGGGTGCTGCTGAGCAAGTTCCACTCGGGGACGCGAGGCGAGTACCGGCTGGGGATCGACTCTCGGCTGCGCCCATTTTTTCACCGCGAGGTTGAGCCGTGGGACATGGTGTCGGTGGGGGCGGTAGGCGCGGACGAGTGGCACGAGATTGTCGCGACGTATGACGGCGCCGTGATGCGTCTTTTCGTTGACCGGCGGCTGGCGGCGCAGTCCGAGGCAGGCGCGCAGTTCACCGACCAGGTAACGCCCGTGCTGATCGGCGCCGAGTACGGCCGCGCCTGCGTGCAGAACCACTTCAACGGCTTCATCGGCGAGGTGCGCGTGCTCGACCGCGCGGTGGCGGCCGAGGAGCTGGCCGGCATGTTCGCTGCGCCCTCAAAGGCCGTGGGGCTGCAGCGCGGGCTGCTCGGCCGCTGGCGGCCGGTCGAGGCCAAGCTGGACGAGGCGGACGGCCGCGTGACGCTCTTCAACTCTGTGGCGCCGCGCACGCCTGCGCAGCCCTTCATGGACGCGATGCTCAAGCGCAACGCCGTGACGCACCCGCTCGAGGTGACGCTGCGCGCGGGCGTGCGCGCCGTCTTGGTCGAATTGGGCACCATCACGCCGCACACGGTGCAGTGGCGCCGCGCCATTGACATGGTGAGCGACCGCGACCTCTACAAGCAGTACTGCTACCTGGGGACCTCGGTCGCGCTGCAGAAGTCGCTGCTGCAGGCGCTCGATCTGCACGCGCACGAGCTGGTGGTCAAGCAGTGCTCCCGGCTGGTGGACGGCGCCGATGCGGCGCTCAAGAAGCTGCACGATGACCTGCGCCAGAAGCAGGCCGACGTGCGCGGCCGCGGCTCGGCGCTCTACCGCGACTGGTTTTTTCACAACCCAATCTCCTTCCTGCGCGAGTGCGACGGCGACCGCTGCGAGTTTTGGCGCTTCCGCTACCCTGGGCGGCGCGAGGCGGCCATGCACGCGCTTGTAGAGCAGGCGCGCGGGCGCTTCCCGCCGAGCAGAGATGGGCCGCTCATAATCTCGTCCTTCGGCTCGGGGCTGCTCTACCAAGAGTTTTGCCACGTCTGCAAGCTCATCCAGGCCGGCTACCGCCATTTCCGGCTGGTGCTCGTCGACACGGCCTACGCGCCGTGGAAGCAAAAGTACCTCGCACGCGATGGCTGCTGTCGCATCTACTGCCAGCCCTCGACCGAGCTGCTCGACGACATGATGCGGCCCGCGCCCGCCTACTCGGCGCCGGGCACCACCAAGGAGACGCTCGACGCGGCCGCCGCCACCAGCGTCAACAACGCCATTTCGTTCGTCATGTACAACGACGCGCTCCACCAGTTTGTGCAGTGGTTTTCAACCTGCCCAGACGTCGACATGCAGGTGCGGTTGTTCGTCTCTCTCCCTCCCTCCCTCTCTCGCTCTCTCTCTCGCGCGCGCTCGCTCGCTCGCTCGCTCTCTCTCTACATATATATTTATATACATATACATACATACATATATATATATATATATATATACATATATATATATATATATATATATATATATATATATATTTACAT
>Ga0105053_10006007_pt1 | contig 16941 bp, 11 predicted proteins | sample BON01_FD_78093 | JGI IMG/M metagenome (GOLD analysis project Ga0105053, IMG submission 78093) | Freshwater microbial communities from Lake Bonney liftoff mats and glacier meltwater in Antarctica - BON-01 | ecosystem: Environmental > Aquatic > Freshwater > Ice > Glacier meltwater | place: Lake...
ATAACTGCACTATTCTTCACTACGTTACGAAAGCTGCTGTTATTACCAGCCCCTACGGACGGCTTGCACTACTCACTCGCTATCGCATCGTTCCATGTAGTGCGGCGACCGCAAATTTATACATAATCACGTGATCAGGTTTTGACTCAAACAACGGCTCAATAACCTTATGTCGCCACTGCATAGAACGGTTAGAGGAACTCAGTGAACCGTAGGTTTCAAATTGAGTCGAAGCAGGCAATAAATAAAGCCCATCTTGGCGATCACTCATGACGGCTGAAATTGAAGGATAGGGATCAACGACCACCATTAAGTCGAGTTTCTCCATCGCCGTTTTCATTTCTGGGCCACGAGTCTGACTATTCGGAGCATGTCCCCACAACACCATTGCGCGAACATTATCATTTTGATCGATATTTTCTTTGTCTTCTAATACGCCATCTATCCAGCGTGACACAGGGATACCGTTGGTATACATAGGACTCAGAGCTTTCTCGGCATCCTCTTCATAACCATCTGATCCTTCATATGCTTTTTGGTCAAAGCGATTTTTTATCCATTCGTAATCAAGGTCCCACACTTTAGCCCAATGTTTCCAGGCCGCTTCTGACAAGCCATAATAACCAGGAAGGGTGTGTGATAGAACACCTAAATCCGTTGCACCTTGGACGTTATCATGACCACGAAAGATATTAGTTCCGCCGCCCGCTACACCCATATTACCTAGCACTAGTTGGAATATGCAGTAAGCCCGAGTATTATTATTACCCGTGGTGTGTTGCGTTCCACCCATACACCAAATAAAGGTTCCTGGCCGATGATCAGCCATCGTTTTGGCGGCTTTTAACACATCTGCTTGTTTCGCGCCGGTTACACGTTCTACTTCCTCTGGAGCCCACTTAGCGACTTCTGTACGAATATCATCTAAGCCGTAAACTCGTTGATTAATAAATTCTTTATCTTCCCAAGCATTTTCGAAGATATGCCATAACATACCCCAAACGAACGCAACGTCAGTACCTGGACGGATACTAATAAATTGATCAGCGTGTGCTGCTGTACGTGTAAATCGTGGATCGACAACAATAATCGGTGCGCCTTTTTCTTTAGCACGGAAAATATGTTGAAGGGACACTGGGTGAGCTTCAGCAGGGTTAGCACCAATGATAAATATAGCTTTAGAATTATGAATATCATTATATGAATTTGTCATGGCGCCGTAGCCCCATGTATTGGCTACACCGGCTACGGTTGTTGAATGACAGATTCGTGCTTGGTGATCGACATTATTAGTGCCCCATAACGAGGCAAACTTACGGAATAAATAGGCTTGTTCGTTACTGTGCTTAGCAGAGCCTAACCAGTAGACCGAGTCAGGGCCTGATTGTTCACGAATCGACAACATTTTATCGCCGATCTCATTGATAGCTTGATCCCATGAAATACGTTGCCATTTACCTGCAACTTTTTTCATTGGGTACTTTAATCGTTTGTCACCGTGGCCATGTTCACGTAAAGAGGCACCCTTAGCGCAATGTGAACCTAAGTTAAATGGGTGTTCAAAGCTAGGTTCTTGTCCAATCCAAACTCCATTTTGCACTTCTGCCACAACACCACAACCCACGCTACAATGGCTACATACACTGCGAATTTTTGTTATTTTCCCCTCGTCATAAGCATGTCGTTTACCTTCTGATGCTTCAGCTTTTTGGATCATTGCTGGAGGCAGAAGGCTCAAAAATGCGGCCCCACCGGCAGCAATTCCTGAACCTTTCAAAAAGACACGGCGATTGACGCCTGACTTTTGTCCCTGTACTGCAGGATTACGTTTAGTTAATTTCATAAGTAATATTTAAAAATCGGCAAACTTGTAATAGGTTTCAACATGTTCACTGCGTTGATAGCCTTTAGATTGTGGTGAACTAACTGGCGTTGACTCTATCATCGATGAAGGTTGAGCTTGAACTATCGAAGAATATGTCACCACCATTGAGGCTGCGCCTGTCGCAGAAATAGTAAGTTTGCGTAAAAATTCTCGCCGAGCATACAGCGTCAAATTCGACATAATAATCTCCCGATTAATCGTTACTCAGTATTTTTAGATAAAACCTGTCCGTAGGTGCAGCAAAAACTAACGTAGATGTTCATTTTAACTGCTGACATGATTGAGAGATTATCATATCAATCGTAGGGTTACGATAGCAAGATAATTTTCAGGCATAAAAACCGACACATTCCGTTATACATGCGTTCATTGTCTAACAGTGTTCAATTACACCAAATTGAACTTATCAGCTAAACATAACATTGAGTATAATTCTTAAGATCAAGGGCTCAATTCTGTATAAGTCCTATATTCTGCAAATTGATAACAGATGTGTGATAATTCATTTTTAAATTCTCATTAAGACTGAACTCATGGCATTGAAACCGACAAGTTGGATATTTAAGCTATTCATGTTAACGATCATCGTTTTAGTTTTAATATCGTTGCAAAAAAATTGGCTGCCAGTAACACAAACCAAACAGTCTACCGATAACGTTATTCAATCTAATGAAAAAATAAAGCCCCAGAAAACAAGTGATAACACTAGTGGTGATGTGGCGCCGGTCGTAGTTGCTGAAGTCTATCAAGATGAATTCAAAACATACTTATATGGCTTAGGAGTTGTTAGTCCTATAAACACGGTTGACGTTCGAAGTCGAGTTGACGGTCAGCTGATGAATATCAGTTTTAAGGAAGGACAAGTGGTTAAAGCCGGTGATCTTTTAGCCGAAATTGATCCAGTTCCTTTTCAAATTCAATTAGATCTTGCTACTGGCCAGTTAGCCAGTGACCAAACATTGCTCAATAATGCCAAAACTGATTTGACACGTTATCGCAAACTACTAAAACAAGATTCAATATCATTACAATTAGTCGAATCAAAAGAATCGCTGGTTCACCAATATGAAGCAGCTGTGCAAGCCGATCATGGTCAAGTAACAGGTGCAAAAATTCAATTGAAATATGCCCAGATCAAGGCGCCAATCAATGGCCGAGTCGGTTTTCGCCAAGTTGATGCTGGTAATATTGTGCGTACATCAGATGCAATAGGTATTGTAACCATTACTCAACTAGACCCTATTAGCGTTATTTTCCCCATTCCTGAGGATGACTTACCACGCGTGATCAGTTTATTGAATGCGAATCAAGCTACCATTGTCGAGCTTTACGATCGTGCCTTAAAGAATAAGATAGCTGAAGGTCGTTTGATCGCAACCGATAACCAAATTGACTCAACTACCGGTACAATTAAAGTCAAAGCCCAATTCGCCAACCCAGATGGTCAATTATTCGCCAATCAATTTGTTAATGTAAAGCTTGCTATTTATATCGATCCTCAAGCGATGCTTATCCTGACTGCAGCCATTCATCATGGATCACAAGGCGACTTTGTGTATCGTGTTAATCCGGATCTCACAGTATCAGTAACACCTGTTAAAATTCGCAGTTCACAAGGCAATGTCACCTCAATTGAATCTGGAATCGACATCGGCGATAAGTTAGTTGTCCAAGGCGCTGACCGACTACGAGAAGGTGCAAAAATTAAAATCATTGCAAGTAATGATGGCAATGTTCAATAACCTTAGCTTCCAACAGAACCCATCAGAATAGAGCCAATATTTGTGTTAATTTCAAGCAACAATACGTTTAAACCATTGGCCAACTAAGTGTTTACTTTATGAATATTTCTCGTATTTTTATACTCCGACCGGTAGCTACCTCATTATTCATGGTGGCTATTTTGCTAATCGGATTATTTTCCTATCGATTATTGCCAATATCAGCATTGCCTAAATTTGATTATCCAATGATTCAGGTGGTCACCTTATATCCAGGAGCCAGCCCAGACATTATCGCCTCGACCGTCACTGCACCATTGGAACGACAATTTGGACGAATTCCTAGCTTAGATCAAATGTCTTCAACGAGTTCGGCCGGCGCTTCGATCATTACCTTGCAATTCGCGCTAGAACGCGAGCTTGATGTTGCTGAGCAAGACGTGCAAGCCGCTATTAACGCTGCTATAAGTCTACTGCCAAACAATCTGCCCCAGTTACCTATTTATAACAAAGTTAATCCGGCTGATCCATCGATTATGACCTTGGCATTAAGCTCAGATATCCTAACGCTACCTGCACTACAACATTTAGCAGAAACTAGGCTTACCACTCAATTATCACAATTATCTGGTGTAGGCCTGGTTAATATTAGTGGTGGCCAACGACCCGCTATAAAAATTTCCGCTGATCCCAATGTGTTAGCTGCTTATAAATTATCATTGGAGGATATTCATTCTGCAGTCAATAATGCTAATTCAAATTTAGCAAATGGTAGCTTTGATGGTCCCCAACAAGCATCGATCATAAATACCAATAACCAACTCAAATCAGTCGAAGAAATCAACGATATTATCATTACTTATCGTAATGAAGCACCTATCAGAATCAAAGATGTCGCCACCATCAGCAATGGTGCTGAAAATTCACGGTTAGCTGCGTGGGTAAATGAAACATCAGCATTGATTATCACTATTCAGCGTCAACCTAATGCCAATGTCATCGCTGTGGTCGATAAAATAAAACAACGTCTACCACAGCTGACTGCAGCATTACCACCTGCCGTAAACATGTCGATATTGACGGATCGTACTGAAAGCATCCGCGCTTCAGTGCATGATGTGCAATTTGAACTGATCTTCTCTGTCGCCTTAGTAGTGATGATTATTTTCTTATTTTTACGCAAATTTTCCGCCACAATTATCCCCAGTGTTGCCGTGCCTATATCATTAATAGGCACCTTTGCAGTGATGTATCTTGCCGGTTTTTCAATTAATAATTTAACCTTAATGGCGCTGATTATTGCGACAGGTTTTGTAGTAGATGATGCCATCGTAATGATTGAAAATATTATGCGTCACATTGAAGCTGGAGAATCACCACTGCAAGCAGCTATCAAAGGATCGCGTCAGATTGGTTTTACCATTATATCGCTCACTTTTTCTCTAATTGCAGTACTCATTCCATTGTTATTTATGGGCGATATTATTGGTCGACTATTTCGCGAATTTGCAATCACGCTCTCCGTAGCCATCTTGATTTCCGCCGTGGTTTCGTTGACATTAACACCGATGATGTGCGCTCGCTTACTACATAAAAAAAGTGTTCACCCCCGCTCTCAGCCTAGTTTTTTTGACACGTTAACGCTTCGTTATGGGCAGAGTTTGCAATGGGTGCTTAGACATCGATTTATGGCACTTAGCGTCGCTATATCAACGCTAATATTGACTATATTTCTTTACATTATTATTCCAAAAGGCTTCTTTCCTCTACAAGATACCTCGGCCATTCAAGGAATTTCACAGGCACCGGAAAGGATTTCATTCAGTGCCATGGCTGAACGGCAACAAACGCTTGCCCACGTTATCCTGCAAGATCCAGCCGTTGAAAGCCTATCCTCTTATATTGGAGTTGATAGTAGTAATCCCACGCTCAATAGCGGTCGTTTCTTGATTAATTTAAAGCCGTTATCACAACGTGACGTCAGTGCAACTGATGTTATTGAACGCTTGCAAACCGCCACAACTGATATTGTCGGCATTAAATTGTATTTACAAGCATTGCAAGATCTGACTATCGACCATCAAATCAGTCGAACTCAATATCAACTTTCGCTCGAAAGTGCGGATCCAGATATTCTGCACGATTGGGTGCCTAGATTAATCAAGCGATTGCGCGAGCAAACACCGTTATCGGAAGTCGTCAGTGATCAACAACAAAATGGTTTACAAGCCCATATAGAAATTGATCGTGCACTGGCAAGTCGATTAGGTGTCACACCCCTGGCTATCGACACAACGCTTTATAATGCCTTTGGTCAACGTAAAATCACTACAATTTTTTCTTCTACTACGCAGCAATCAATTATACTTGAACTCAAACCCGAGTTCCGTAACGGAATCTCCGCATTAGATAATCTCTATATCACAGCAATGGCGGCACCTTCGAACAATCCATATGCTCCCAAAGAAGCTCGACAGATCCCACTTTCTTCGATTGCACACGTGACCGAACAAACTGCACCGCTAGTCATTACTCGTATTGGTCAATTTCCTGCTGCCACTATTTCATTCAATTTAACCCCAGGATATGCCTTGAGTGATGCAATTGAGTCGATCAAAAGTGTTGAACGCGAGATCAATCTGCCCGCTAATACCCAACTAAAATTTCAAGGTTCAGCCGATGCTTTTAGTCGCTCTCTAACCAGTCAATTGTTGTTAATTATTGCCGCAATTATCACTGTTTATCTCGTGCTCGGCATGCTGTATGAGAGTTACATACATCCGATTACGATTTTATCAAGTTTACCATCAGCAGGGGTGGGAGCTTTGCTTGCGCTGATGTTGACAGGCAATGAACTTAACGTCATTTCAATCATTGGGATTATTTTGCTGATTGGTATTGTGATGAAAAATGCGATTATGATGATCGACTTTGCACTGGATGCACAACGACAACAAGGCTTATCTGCTGATGAAGCCATTTTCCAAGCTTGCCTACAACGTTTTCGTCCAATTATGATGACCACAATGGCAGCACTATTAGCGGCATTACCACTTATATTGGGTTCGGGCGTGGGATCTGAATTGCGTCACCCGTTAGGCATAACCTTAATCGGAGGTCTTGTGCTGAGCCAGCTGTTGACCTTATTCACTACGCCGGTCATTTACCTTGCTTTTGAACGGCTAGCCCGTCCAAATCAGGCGAGAAGCTGACAGTGAAAACAGTGGCATTATGAATTTTTCGGCACCCTTTATTCGTCGGCCTGTCGCCACGACTTTGCTTACAATTGGCATTATGTTAATCGGGCTATTAGCCCTGTATCTGTTGCCTATCGCTCCTTTACCCCAAGCCGACATTCCTACGATAAAAGTTCGTGCGGTACTAGCAGGAGCTAGTCCAGAAACCATGTCTTCAGCTGTTACATTGCCACTAGAACGTGCATTAAGTCGTATCGCAGGTGTCACTGAAATGACATCAAGTAGCGGACTGGGAACAAGCAAAATAGTGTTGCAATTCGACCTTGATCGTGAAATCAATGGCGCGGCACGAGATGTTCAAGCTGCTCTCAATGCCGCTCAAAATCAATTACCCAGTAACATGGAGAGCTACCCAAGTTATCGCAAAGTCAATCCAGCTGACGCACCAATCGTTATTTTAAGCCTTACATCAGATACGATGACACCTGGACAAATGTATGATTCAGCCTCAACGATCATCGCTCAAAAATTATCACAGTTAAAAGGCATAGGCGAAATTGAAATCGGCGGTAGTTCACTGCCAGCTGTACGTGTCGAACTAAACCCACAAACATTACACCAATATGGCATCGGATTTGAGGACGTCCGTAAGGCGATTATGGCATCGAATTCTAGTTTGCCTCGCGGAGTTGTCGAGCAAGATGACCGTCAATGGCAAATCGCCAGCAACGGGCAGGCGCAAAATGCTGAACAATTTATGCCTGTTATCATCGGCTATAGCAATACGGGGCTTGCAGTACAACTAGCTGATGTCGCTAATATTGTCGAATCTGTCGAAGATATTTATCACGCTGGACAGGCCAACGATAAACCCGCTGTATTAGTGATTATTAAACGAGAACCAGGCGCTAATATCATAGAAACCATCGATAGCATTACTCAACATTTGCCTGCACTACGAGCCTCATTACCTGCGGCAATAGATATCGATATTATGCTGGAACGCACCTCAACGGTACGAGCATCATTGCGTGATGCCGGTTACACCTTGATATTTGCAATTCTATTAGTCACCATCGTGGTATTACTTTTTTTGCGTAGTTTTCGTGTTGCGCTGGTTCCAATGATTGCTGTACCGACTTCGATTCTTGGCACGTTTGCTGCCATGTATCTACTCAATTATAGCCTTGATAACCTATCATTAATGGCACTTACCATCGTTGTTGGTTTTGTGGTCGATGATGCTATTGTAGTAATTGAAAATGTCACTCGCCACATCGAAAAAGGCCTTTCAGCCAAACAAGCGGCATTGATTGGTGCACAACAAGTAGCCACAACGGTATTAACGATGACCTTGGTACTTATTGCTGTATTTATTCCAATGTTATTAATGGGCGGTTATGTGGGCCTGTTTGTTCGAGAATTTGCCGTCACCCTCACGGTAGCTATATTAATTTCACTGTTTATCGCCCTATCGACAGCGCCAATGTTGTGTGCGCAATTACTCAAAGATAAAACAAATGGTTCACGACGCCAACGTGGTTATTTCTACCAATGGAGTGAACGTCACTTTAACACCTTACTAGATTTTTACCGGCATAGTTTGCACTGGGTACTTAATCATAGCCTGTTCACCATGCTGATTTTATTGGCCACCATTGGTCTAAATATTTACCTCTATGTCATCATTCCTAAAGGCTATTTTCCACCACAAGATACAGGTCAATTAACCGGCACGATTTGGGCGGATCAATCCACATCGTTCCAGTTAATGCAGGAAAAACTTAAAGCATTTATTGACATTATTGATGCCGATCCTGCCGTCAAAAACGTCGTGGGTTACACGGGTGGTGAAGGTCGAAATATCGGTGAATTATTTGTGATGCTCAAACCACTCTCTGAAAGAAAATCCAGTGCGTTTGAAATCATTGAACGTTTACGCGATCAAATAACCAATGTTGCTGGAGCAACACTGGTTCTCAAACCAGTTCAAGATATTCGTATGGGTGGTCGACGGAGCCGATCTTCTTATGAATTCACCGTGCAAGCCGATGATCTGGCAACACTACGACAATGGGAACCCCGTATTCGACAAGCCCTAGCCAAACTCCCTGAATTAACAGATGTTGATACTGACACCCAAGATAATGGTCTGCAAAGTACGATAAACATTGATCGTGATTCGGTCGCTCGTTATGGTCTACATCTCAAAGATATTGACACGCTACTGAACGATGCTTTTTCGCAACGTACGGCATCGATCATGTACCAGCCATTAAATCAATATCAAGTTATCATGGGTGTCGCACCAGAATACGCCCAATCGCCTGATGCACTGGATAAGCTCTATATTCAGAACTCACAGAACGAGAATGTGCCCTTGACTATGATAGCAAACCATCAACAAACTAAAACTGCACTTGCTATCAATCATTATTCAATGCTGCCTGCCACAACAATTTCATTCAACCGAGCTCCTAACGTGTCGCTTTCACAAGCGACAGATGCCATTAATCGCGCGATGAATAATATGGCTATACCTTCATCTATACAAGGCAGTTTTCAAGGATCAGCGCGCGCGTTTAAACAAATGTTAGATGACCAACCAATTCTACTTCTTACTGCCTTTCTAGCCCTCTATATTGTGCTTGGCATACTTTACGAAAGTTTGATTCATCCATTAACTATTCTTTCAACATTACCTTCTGCGGGTGTAGGCGCTTTATTGGCATTAATGTTATTTGATACCGAGTTTAGCGTTATCGCTATGATTGGCATCTTCATGCTTGTTGGCATTGTGATGAAGAATGCTATCATGATGATCGACTTTGCACTTGTGAGACAACGCCAATCAGCAATTAATGCTCGTGAAGCGATATTTGAAGCAAGTTTATTACGTTTTCGCCCTATCTTGATGACATCACTGGCCGCGTTATTAGCGGCCATACCATTAGCATTAGGGCATGGGGATGGCGCTGAAATGCGCCAACCATTAGGAATTGCCATTGGAGGTGGTTTAATTATGAGCCAACTGTTAACACTTTACACTACGCCTGTAGTTTATCTATATCTCGACCGCTTTAGTCAATGGACTCAAGGCTTTTTAGATCGTCCATTAAATAATATTACCCATCCAATAGCTGTCTCAGAGGATACGCCATCATGAACCGTTCCGTTCGCCAACTTAGTCCTTTAATCCTTGTCAGTATAATTATGACACTTAATACGGCCTGTACTGTTGTAGGACCTAATTATGTTCAACCTAATGTTGATGTGCCGAACAGTTATAAAGAAGCACCTGATATTATTGATAATGAAAATAGTGAAAATCTAAACACAGGACCTTGGTGGACTATTTACCAAGATGATATTTTAGATGATTTGATGCTCCAGCTTGAAACACAAAATTTTTCACTGCAAGCAGTTGAAGCACGGTTACGACAAGCACAATCATTGGCCACTAAAGATCGTTCAGCACAATCGACATCACTAATCTATGGCGGCAATAACGATTTGGGATTTTTAGTCAATTGGGAAGTCGATCTCTGGGGACGAATTAAGCGTAGCATTGAAGCGAGTGGTGCTAATGTTGAAGCCACTCAATCGGATATAGCAGCCGTCAAACTGTCACTACAAGCACAATTAGCACAAACTTATTTTATGCTACGTGTGCAAGATGCTGATCTTCAATTATTACACAACACCGCATCATCTTATAAACAGTCATTGCAAATAACGCTCAATCAATATGATTCTGGTGTCGTTGACCGGAGTAATGTCGCCCATGAACAAGCGCAGTTGAGCACAACGCAAGTACTCATTCATCAAGCACTAATTACTCGTGCTGAACTCGAACATAATATTGCACTATTGATTGGTAAAGCCCCAAGTGAATTTTCGCTTACTGAAGTGAAGGCCGAAATAACACCGCCTCATATTCCAATAACATTACCAGCCGAACTGTTAGAACGACGCCCTGATATCGCTGCATCTGAACGTCGCATGGCCGTTGCAAGTGCAAAAATTGGTGTTGCAGAAGCAGCGGCGTACCCTTCCCTCGGCTTGGGTATTGGTGTCAGTATCGCGCATGGATTAATCGGAGGTTCAAGATTAAACGGTGTTTTCTATGATGCTGGTGGTGTCGAAAGCTTAAAAACTGGTGCCACCGCCGTATACGATGAATCTGTGGCTAATTACCGACAAACCGTTGTCAACAGTTTCCGCGAAGTGGAAGATAATCTGGCCGCATTAACCATGTTGAGTGATGCCGCAAAGGCCCAATCTGAAGCCATCTCTGCTGCAAATGAAGTAGTTTCTCTCACTAACAATCAATATAAAGCTGGCATCGTTAACTATCAGACACTCATTATTGCTCAGGGCTTCGCACTTGCTAATGAACGTAGCGCACTAGCACTATTAAGCCGTCGTCTAGTCGCAGGCGTCAAACTCATCAAGGCATTAGGCGGTAGCTGGGAATCGCCTCAAAATGCATTAGATGATGACAATTCATAGCATTATCTAATTTTTTTAAATTTGTGAAAAGGTATGAGTAATAATGCAGTCAACCTAGCACAGATATAGCTGAGCTGGGTTGATTGGTTGAGATTTTACTATGCAGCTTATCAGCATCTAACTACAGTCGTGATATCAACACTGTTACTATCTGCCCACGGTACTAATTGCATTGGCTGCTGGTACTGCCAACGTTAGTAAACATGCCAACAATACATATTTTGTCATTTATAAACTCCTTTAAGGTGATAATTAATCAATGTCTGGATATCTGATAGAATATACGACCCTAACTATGTTGATGAGCACCAACAATACTGCCATCGATAAATAACTATTCAGAGTCGATATCATTAGATATTACTTTGCTGAATAATAAGCTTAAAACACCTTTCTTAGACCATCGATTGAAACAATGCAACACTGCACTCCAAACCCCATAGTCTGGCAAGAGATCTCGCCAAAGACATCCTGTTTTCATCCTAGAAAGGATACCTTCACCAGCATGTCGCTATTTTTGCGATAGCTTGTTTTGGGTATCCAAGCCAAAATAAGCAGCAAAAACTTAACACGACCGTTTAAGTCTCCGGCTCCCTAGTTGTCGTCCGTCCATAGCTTTCCGCCACACTATTGCAAGCTCAAGTCTGACGACAAACTATGAACACAATGACTTTACGATAACAGAAGGCAATTTCTAACATCAGTAGCGATAGCTTTTTCCATAAGTCATCTGTTAGCATTAATCTTGGCAGGGTAATTTTGTTCTTTTAATTCTTGGTGAAACTAAATCATACAAAATTACCCTGCTACTTTCTAAATGACAATTGAAAGAGCAACAGCCCCTAATTACAAACTTTTTTTAATAAATCGCTTTAAATAAGCAGTAATACTATTGCCTAATAAACCATTGAAATAAGAGAGATAAGCCTAATATGCAGGAAAATCAGTTACGCATCTTGACTTATAACTTACATAAAGGGTTCAGCGCGGGTAACCGCCATTTTATTTTACATAAAATTCGCGATGCCTTAATTGAATCCGATGCCGACATAATGTTTCTACAGGAGATGCAAGGTCAGCATACCGGCCATGAAAAAGCCCACCAAAATTGGCCTGACATTTCTCACTCAGAATTTTTGGCACACGATCATTGGCCGCACTTTGCATATGCTAAAAACGTTATCTACGATGCCGGGCATCATGGTAATGCCATACTCAGTAAGTTTGATATTCAGCACTGGGAAAATATTAATGTATCGCCATTTGCATGGGCTAGCCGTAGTTTATTACATGGTGTAATCAGCTTGCCTAATCAAGGCGGTGATTTACACATTATCTGCATTCATCTCGGATTAATAGCTATGGAACGTCGCCGTCAATTTAAGACACTATGCACACGCATTGACGAATATGTACCGCATGATGCGCCGCTGATCATCGCCGGTGATTTTAATGACTGGACTGGGCAGGCCGAAAAACTTTTTTCTCAACATCTCAATTTGAAAGAAGCTTATCGGACACTACATCACAAACATGCCAAAACCTTTCCAGCTTGGTTACCCGTATTAAAAATGGATAGAATTTATTACCGTGGAGTAGAGCCCGTGTCATGTGAGCGTCCAAATCGCAAATTGTGGAATAACTTATCTGATCACTCACCACTAGTCGCTACATTTCAACTATAAACCTAAGGGCCAATGTTCAAGTACCCGGTAATCTACACCACCCGCTTGTAGAAACAGATTCAACCAAAACAAAACTAATTGCCTGCTAACAGATTGACTCAACCGTAGTGGTAGGGTTAGTAAGCTAATGTCACATGTGCGATATAAGGTCGGTTATCAAATACAACACCATCGGCTATCATGATTATTGTTAATTGTTCAACTAAATCAATAATCTGTTGCGGTTTCTGATTATTCGTTAGACATAAAATTCGCGCATTTGATTATAAGGGCAATGGGGCAATTTTCGCTCTTGTTGCCGCATCAGGCCATAAAGCAAAAAATAACCTTTTTACGATTTATTGATGATCGCGCAAGAATACCCATTCATCGGCGTGTGACATTTCCGGACTAAATCGGTAGCCTTCGCTGTCAAAGCCTTTGATATTTTCCGGTTCATTAATATTATGGTCAATAATGTAACGGCTCATCAAACCTCGGGCTTTTTTTGCATAAAAGCTGATGATCTTATACTGACCATTTTTCCAATCTTTAAATACTGGTGTAATGATGCGCGCTTTTAACTTTTTAGCTTCTATTGCCTTGAAATACTCATTAGAAGCTAAGTTAATCAACACCCCATCTTCCAGTTCAGCCTCTATCGACTCACGAAGCTGACTACCCCAGAACTGGTATAGGTCTTTGCCTTTTACATTTGCGAATTTAGTGCCCATTTCTAGGCGATAAGGTTGCATCAAATCTAAAGGCTTAAGTACACCATACAAACCAGATAATATCCGTAGATGTTGTTGGGCAAATGCTAGCCCAGCTTCATTCAATGTATCGGCATCCAGTCCTGTATAGACATCGCCTTTAAAAGCCAGCACGGCTTGTTTAGCGTTTTCTAAATTAAATGGTTTCTGCCATGTTTGAAAACGCGTCATATTGAGCGCTGCCAGTTTATCGCTTAATTTCATTAATGAAGCGATATCAGCCGTAGATAGGTGTTTTAATTCATTTATCAGTTGTTGCGATTGCGGCAAGAACCTTGGTTGACTACAGCTTTCTGTTTTAGCTGCAGTTTCAAAATCTAATGTTTTAGCAGGCGAGATGGCAATAAGCACAATAAGATTTCTTCCTATACGTCAGATTTAGTATCGGGTTTTGCTATATCTTCTGAGACTGGCGCTTCATATTCAGCGTCAATAATTTCGCCTTCAGACTCAGCTGCTTGCCATGTTTGAAATGGGTAAGGTTTAGTCTCATTAGTATAGGTTAAGAATGCTGCAATTTCGCGCAAATATCGAACTAAATCGCTTGTGAATCGGCGAATTTCACTGTTTGGACTACTTGTTAGCAAGGCAAATATTGCTTGCACAACAATAACAACACAAAGCACCATCATAACCAAATACAGAATAACGCCAAATAACACCATATACAGGATCCGTGTCCATTGATTACTGTTTGTTATGTTATTTTTAATTGCTTGCTTATCCATGTTTAAAACTCCAAGGTGAACAAATATAGTTCATTGTACACGACAGGTCATAGAACTGCTTATAGTGCTTTCAGGTCATTTATGGGACACTCTACGCCACAAAAATAAGATAATAGCAATTAATGACCTCAAAACTCCGATTATTTATAAACCTCATCGATGCATTTATTGAATGGACGGGTAAAACCGCATCTTGGCTAGTGCTTGGCTTAGTCTTATTGATTTGTTATGACGTAGCAATGCGCTACTTATTCCAACAAGGCTCTGTTGCCTTACAAGAATTAGAATGGCATATATTTGCTCTGATATTTTTGCTCGGTGCGGCTTACACACTGAAACATGATGAGCATGTTCGTGTCGATATTCTTTATCAAAGCCATTTTATGACAGATAAAAAAAGAGCTTTAGTAAATATATTTGGCACATTATTTTTATTACTACCATTCTGTATTCTCATTTTAACCAGTAGTTGGCCATTTGTGGAAAATGCCTTTTATTATAATGAAGGATCACCTGATCCTGGTGGCTTACCTTATCGCTTTTTACTCAAAGGTAGTTTATTAATCGCCTTTAGTTTGCTTATCCTGCAAGCTTTGGCTGACCTAGCGAGAAACGCCCTAATTTTCAGCAATAACAACGAGGTCAAATAATGGAAATTTGGGCTTTGGCAATGTTTGCTGTGTTGTTTTTTCTTTTACTACTTGGATTTCCTGTTGCATTCACACTCGGTGCTGTCGCATTAGCATTTGGTAGCTTTTTCCTAGGTTTCGATTTTTTTAATCTTTTGCCACTGCGTATTTGGGGCATTATGACCAATTTCACCCTGTTGGCCGTGCCATTATTTGTATTTATGGGTGTAATACTTGAGAAATCAGGTATCGCTGAACAGTTGCTTGAAACAATGGGCCGCTTATTCGGCCGTATTCGAGGCGGCTTGGCAATATCCGTGGTGTTGGTTGGTGCGCTACTAGCTGCAACAACGGGTGTAGTCGGCGCATCGGTAGTCACTATGGCGGTCATCGCATTACCCTCCATGTTAAAACATGGTTATGCGCCGACATTAGCCAGTGGCACAATTGCAGCCTCAGGTACATTAGGGCAAATTATCCCACCCAGCATTATCTTGATTTTATTAGCAGATGTTATTGGTGTGCCAGTGGGACAATTATTTATTGCAGCCGCGTTGCCCGGTATGATGTTAGTCTTTGCCTATATCGCCTATATTGGCTATGTTGCTTGGCGACACCCTGAACTTGCCCCCGCCATTACCACCGTTCCAGAAAATGACGAACATCTTGGCTATACCGTGTTAAAAAGTATGCTACCGCCGTTGCTGTTAGTATTAGCTGTTTTGGGCTCTATCTTCTTTGGTATTGCGTCACCCACAGAATCCGCAGCCGTTGGGGCATTAGGTGCTATGTTACTGGCTTTAACTCACGGCAAATTAACATTCAGTAATCTGCAAGATGCGTCACGTCAGACAACCCGCTTAACCAGTATGGTATTTTTAATTTTGATTAGTGCAACAGCATTCGGTCTGGTTTTTGTGGGCATGGGGGGAGATAAATTTATCTTCGATATTTTTGTCAACTTACCGGGTGGAAAATGGGGCTTCCTCATCATCAGTATGTTAGTGATTTTTGTATTGGGTTTTTTCTTAGACTTTATTGAGATTTGTTTTATCGTAGTACCGATCATCGCCCCGATTGCTATTCATATGGGCTTAGACCCTCTATGGTTTGCCTTATTAATCGCACTGAACTTACAAACTTCATTTCTAACACCGCCGTTTGGCTTTTCTTTGTTTTATCTAAAGGCCAGTGCGCCTACACTTAAACTCCAAGCTATTTATCGTGGCATCATACCCTTTATTATTATTCAACTTGCCGTATTAGTAGCCTTAATTAGCTTTCCAGATGTTGCCTTGTGGCTGCCACGCTTTATGGATTAACTTAAGCTAACTCATTATTTTTTGATTTTGACCACATAATACATTGTGACAAAAACCAGATAAAAACAGAGCCTTACACGCTAGGTATTTTCAGTTACAACACCCGAGAAATACTAGAATGCCTTCTTTTGTGTTATGGGTAGTTTCTACGATGTTTTGTCCAATTAAACGGCCGCTTCGCCCTCTTCACCAGTACGAATGCGAATAACTTGTTCAATAGGCATAACAAAAATTTTACCGTCACCAATTCTGCCTGTATGTGCCGCTTTAATAATCGCTTCGACGCAGGCATCAACTTGCTCAGAAGGCAATACGATTTCCATTTTGATTTTGGGCAAAAAATCAACAACATATTCTGCTCCACGATACAGCTCAGTATGACCTTTTTGACGACCAAAACCTTTGACTTCTGATACTGTCAAACCTGTTACACCAATATCTGATAAAGCCTCACGTACATCATCCAACTTAAAAGGTTTAATAATCGCTTCGATTTTTTTCATCGTTGTC
>Ga0105053_10006012_pt1 | contig 16933 bp, 17 predicted proteins | sample BON01_FD_78093 | JGI IMG/M metagenome (GOLD analysis project Ga0105053, IMG submission 78093) | Freshwater microbial communities from Lake Bonney liftoff mats and glacier meltwater in Antarctica - BON-01 | ecosystem: Environmental > Aquatic > Freshwater > Ice > Glacier meltwater | place: Lake...
GTCGAGGACAAGTCTGAGGGCAAGTCCGTGGGCAAGTCCGAAGGCAAGTACGAAGACAAGTCCGAAGAGTCTGAAGGCAAGTACGAAGACAAGTCCGAGGGCAAGTCCGAAGACAAGTCCGAAGGCAAGTCCGAAGGCAAGTTCGAAGGCAAGTACGAGGACAAAGCTTCGGTCTAAACCTACTGGTTTAGATCGAGGCTCTGCGCAAAGCTCTCTACGAGGCCGGAAAGGACGTCCATCCGATCTTTTTGTCCCGGCGACGGCTGACGCTCGACGCCATCGAACGTATACACCACCGTTGTCTCGCAGCTGTCGCCGACCTCAAGGCCCGGACCGGTCGTTAGCCCTGGGTCGACCACAGGATCTGAGTTGGCCGCAGCGAAAGCATACAGGACGCCAATTCCGACTACGTCCCCCGACCAGCTCTCCCCTGAGTATTCCACGAAAGAGGCATCCAGAGTATTCAGCGCAATGAGCCGCCAGGACGAGCATGAACTCCGAATCATCATGTCCCCGTCCATCTGCCCGTCGTCCCCGGTTGCGATGTCTTCGTCTTCGCAAAGCATGAAGAAGTTAGCTCCCGGGTTTTTGGTGACGCACCGAGCACGGTCTTCCTCCGTGAATCGTGAGCCGTGAAACGTCAGCATTGTTCGGATGGCGAGCTCGTGAAAGGGACTCTGTGACAGCTCAGCGTCGATCGCGTCTCGCTCAGCCAGCATATACTCCGTCCCGTAGTGCGTCGCAAAACCCTCCAGGAACGGCTCTTTAGAGGTGACACGGCGAAACGCAAGGTCCGGAGTGCAGCTCCAGCTGACAATGTCGGACTCACTCCCCTGGGTCGATTTCCGGAAGTGTTCCAGGAAGGCCTCTACGAGAGCTGCCGCAGGGCCCAGCAGTGGCACAAGCGCAGTGGTCGCGTCTGTTGCCAACCCGGCCGCTGCTACCGGGTCCACGCCACCGCTTTCTGCCAACCCAGCCGCTGCTCCATGGTCCATCGTACGCCCGACCGATTCGTGAGGCACTATATGCTCAGCCAGCCTGCGCTTCAAAATTGAACCGACGGCTGTGGGCTAAACAAGCTACTCAGGTGAACTTCGAAGATGGACGAAGTTGCACTTGTAAGCGCTGGCACGGTCGTTGCAAGCGGCGGCGCACTTGCAAGCGGCGGCGCACTTGCAAGCGGAGGCACACCGTTCGACCGCGCGTACGTCAAGCTAATACGGAACGTGCTATTCAGAGGAACAATGACACCATCGAGACAGCGTTTGGAGGATGGCACCCCAGTTGAGACGCTGTCCATCACCGCGGAGCAGATCCGGGTCCCGTTGCCGAAACTGGTATGGAACACGCACGACGATGGCACCCTCCGAAGCATGTCGCTCGTAGGGATGCCAATTCTCACGGTGAAGCACATCGCGACAGGGGTGGTGGTGGAAGAGCTCGCGGCCTTCCTCCGCGGGAGCACCAACGCCTACGACTTTAATGCCAACGGCTGCAGAATCTGGAACTCCGACGCCGAAAAGTTCGACGCTCGGCAGGCGCGCGCCGGGGAGCGCCACATTCCCGGAGATCTCGGACCCATCTACGGGTTTGCGTGGCGCAGACACCCCCGAGTGGACCAGATTCGCCACTCGTGCTATCTCCTGGCCAGTGACCCGTACTCCCGTCGCAACTTGGTGTCCGCGTGGGACGTCGAACGACTCGACGAGATGGCTTTGCCACCGTGCCACTTCGCGTTCCAGTTCAAGTGTCGAAACCTATTCAAGGGGGCGGTGGACGAACTCGCAGTGGACTGCATAGTCTACATGCGCAGCACCGACGTTGGCCTGGGATTGCCGTTCAACGTGGTACAGTACAGTCTGTTGACATCCCTGTGCGTGGCGGAGGCGCAACGACTCAGCGACTCGGACTGGACGAAGATCGGCGGCTGCCTTCGGAACTACCAGCTGGGCGAGCTGGTCGTGGTGATGGGTGACTGCCACGTGTACAGCAGCCACATTGCCGAGTTGAAGATGTTGACAGTTCCAGAGGGACCCAAACACGAACCGTTTGAGATCGAACTGCCGGCCGCCCTAGCGTCGGTCGACGGCTTCGCGTTCGCGGACCGGGAGGCCCGAAAGGGGCTGTTCACTGCGGCGCCGCGCGCTCCCAGGATTGCGTTGTCCCTCCACACTTGAGGTCGGCCGCGCACTTCCAAGTTTTTGCTGCCCCCACGCCAGTGGCCGGCTGGCCGCGGCCCACGGGCGACCCGCGGTTACTTTTTGGCGAAGTACATGGGTTTACATAAGATGGCGTGGGTCATTCTCGTCGTGTTGGTCCTCGTGCTGGTTTGGGTTGTTGGGTCCGCGGCCGGGGCCGGCCTGCTGGCAGCGGGGTGCCTCGGATGCGTGGATGCGGGAATCAGCAGAGAACAATGGGTGACAGGGTCCGAAAGGCGGCTAGGCTTCCAGCCAGCCAACAGCTGGGCCGGAACGACCCACAGCCGCGCGAACCATACCACTACTCGACCCCCCGCTGATTTCCAGCAGATCACACCACGGACGGACCTATTGCCCGGCGACAGGTACCCGGTTACAATGACCCGTGAGAAGACTGGGAAGCGGAGCGAAATCGAGTCCCAACTGGGGGTAGTTGCAGCTGGAAGAAAGCCTCCCGTCCCGGGTAACACGCGATTTTCGACAGTCGTCGGCGTTCAGGAAATTGAACGGGTGGTCAAGTAATCATCCAGAACATGAGCATCGCGCACTTCGTCAAGCTGATGCGGGACGTGAGGCGCCGGAGCGAACAGCTCCGGCTGGCTCTCCTGCAGTCAGACCTGACGAAAGCATTTCTGCAATACGAGGATGCGTGCAAGAGACAGCCGCTCGGGCAGCAGGTCGCTGTCGTCGAGAATAACGTCTCACTGCAGCTCGAGGCGACGTCGACGATCGAACGGGGCCGGCCGATCACAGCCTTCGCAGGGGACGCGCTGGTCATGACCGTACCGATGCAGATCGAGTACATGGCCGCGTGGGACGGAAAAACCGGCAAGACACCCTCGGGTTCCGAGGAGGAGCTCAACTGTCACTACTTCGTCAACGACGGCAAACTGCATCTCGCCGTGAGTAGGACCAGTTTCCCGACCGCATACCTGAAATTCATACACCATCTCGGCGCGGTGGCAATCTCAGGCTTTGCGCCGGCTGAGGTCGCGGTAAGCCACATCGAGGGACCGCCCCACGCACCGGACGTGGCGGGAATTTGGGTTAAAGACGTGACTGACGGCTCACCCTACGACGCGCTGATGCAAGTACCGGAGGCAGTGGCTACGTTTGCGCAAGCAACGCTGAACTACCTGAAAAGGGTACAGGCTGAGGCAAATGTGCGAGTCGATCGCGCGGCCGGCCAGCCGGCTGTGTTGGTCGCAATTCGCGAGATCAAGGTGGGCGAAGTGCTCAAGACCGGCCGCCCGCCGCTGTTCTGGATCGGGAATCGAACCTACACTGAGAAGGTGTACGAGCATCTGGCTCGACCAGGGCTAAACGCAATTCCCGATACGCTGCGCGAGATGGTTTTCGGTGATGGTGCCGACTGACCGTCATGATAGATACCAGGTGTTTCTCGGCCTCCTCCTGGAGTTCGCCGGGTATGTCGAGCGTCCGGTACCTTCTTCTCCGTAGGATCAGCGGCAGCCATAGCACATCGCGGGGAATCCCCGTCTTTTTGGAAATAAGCCCTACTCCCCTGAGGTAAAGGTCTGAGCTCCAGTGACTGTCGGCGAGAAATGGCAACTTCCGAACGGCGCACATGGCAGTTAGTCGCACTTCCCGCGCGCCTATAAACTCCACCTAAACATTGCCTGCGTTCAAGACTGATCGCGAACTTTGAATTAGTTGCTAGCCAAGGTAGCAGGGGATTAGAGTTAGTGTAGACGTTACGCGATGGCCGCCGCGGCTGCACGCAATGCTCCCCCTGAGGACCCTCACGCAATTGCACTTCGCAATGCTCCCCCTGAGGACCCTCACGCAATTGCACTTCGCAATGCTCCCCCTGAGGACCCTCACGCAATTGCACTTCGCAGGGCCATGCAAGTGCAGGCCGAGCGCGCAAGGCTTGGTCTTGTTGGCCAAGTTCTACCGATAGTCTCTGATGATGTAGTCAATATTGGGAACCGGATCGGGTTCTACCGCGAAAACCTACCCGAAATGACGAAGGATGAGAAGGAGCTGAGAATCGAGGGAGACACGCAGCTGGTGCTTTGCTGGAACGGCCACGTGTATCAGTGTCGGGTGGGCGTCTCTTACGGGTCCTGTGACGTCGTGTTGTACGACAGAATACTCGAGGTTTCCATCCGCAGTCACGGGGTATTTGAATGCGTCAAGTTTAGCGAGGCCGATGCAGACGGCAAGTGGAAGTTGGTGGACTACCAATACAACGACCCCCACGAGTACGCGGGACCTTTCGAATGACGCCAAAATTGAATCATCTTTTTGTGTCTAACGCTTGAACCTTAACGCTTGAACCTTCAGGTTTGGCAACAATCATGGCCTACGTTGGGCCTGAAGAAACCATGGTGGCAGAGCTTGACAGAGCTCTCCGCGAAACTGTCCACCGAGAGCACGCCTTCGTAGAACTCATTCGCCATTTGGTGGGAACGCCGGAGGACGAAAAAGTTCCGGACCGGGCGGTTTGTGGCTTGTGCGCGCTCCATTACGACGAGTTCCTCTCACGGTACGTGGATGGCCACCTGACGTCACGCAAAGACGCATACCCAGCCGAGCACCCCGAGTCGAGGGCAGCGAATTGGGAAAAATTGTGCTCTGCGTCGCTCCGGGCGTTCTTCGTGTTGTCCGAAAGCACGACCACACACCTGGCTAAACTCCTAAGGGAAGCCACCCATGTCAGGCGGCAGACTGGCCGGGAGGCAACGGGCGTGACAATCTGGGGCGGCCCGACCCTCAACTTCCGAACCGAACCAACCGGCGAAATCACGGCAAACTTTACACTTTCCCAAAAAGCGAACATGCGTTACACCGTCACAACCCCCGCAGTATGTCCTGAGAGGCAGTTGCTAGTTGACTTAGGACAACTGCCTTCAGGTTTGGCACCGCCTGAAGGTTTAATGAGCTTTGCGGGCGCGTTCTGGCAGCTTCTGCTTGGCGACGAGACGACTGGGGTGTTCGAGTACACAGACGATGTTGAGATCACCATATACGTGGACGCGCACGCACAGGTTGGTGAGATCCACTGGGGTGGAGGCGGGTCGTCAGTTGATCACGTGGTAGGCGACAACGACCAACAGTCGGCATGGATGTTCGTGTTCGCGTTGATGGCCCTGGCGTTCCCGCCGGGGTGTGTCTGAAGCGGCCGTCCGGATGTCGGCGTGTGCCCTGCTCAGCCTTCGAACCACAGCACGTCGTCAGCCGTGCTTTTTGCGTAGAACTCCTCCACGAAGTCAGCAGGGCTGAGGCCAAACCCAATGATTGAATAGCCGTCGGCTGCGGGCCCTTTCGCACAATTTTTGCAGAACTTGGTATGTGACTCTCGGTCGCGAAAGCCGACAGCGATCACGATTTCTTTGAGTAGGTCCGAGCGAAGTAACGAGGCGGTCATCCCGCTGTCGTAGTAAACCCAGACGGTTCGGGGAACCCGACCATCGAACTTCTTTCCAAAGGCGTCCAGCAGGCGGTAGGTAAGCCAGCGCGCCTGAATCGTGAAATCTTCTGGTCGGCAGGGGGGGCCGTCCGGGAGTACCACATGGCCGGGCATCGCCTGCAGCATCCGCGACTCGTCGAGGCTTGCCGCTTTTCGGACTTGTCCGCCCAGGCCGCTAACGTATGCAGTTAGTCGGTCTACATGCGCAGCGCTGAAGGAGCCGGGCTCAATGATCACTTGGAGACGGGAGCCGGACGCCATCGCGATCGCACAGACCAGGGCAGCGTCGCAGTTGTTCCCGCGGGTCGCCATCGAATAAACCGTGCTCGCGTCTGCCGGGAACTTCCGGTGCGGGCATAGGGACTTTCCACCGAAACCCAGCCGGTCAGTCCGCGCGATGTTGCAGACGTTAGTTCGCCCAGCCGGTACGAAAGAATCGATCTCGAGTGGCTTGGTTTCGAACGTTAGAAATGCGTCTCCACGCGGAGACACCACAGGTGGGCGAAACCAAGCCCGGGCGGGGCGCAGCTTGCCCTCCGCGTCCTGAGCTTTTGGTGGTGCGTGGCTTCGAAAGTCGTGTCGGTGGCGGCTGGCGGCGGCTGGTGGTGCCTGGACCGTGAGACCGAACGTTGTGCCTGGGCGCGCGCCCAGGTCCCTCAGGATCTTCCAGCTGTCGTGTTCCAGCGGGTATTTGACTCGCCCTCCCCCCGACTGGATGTGGACGTCAGTGATGTAGACCACGATCCAGCCGCCCGGCCGGAGGCCTTTGTAGGCGTTGGAGTAGTACGGCCTCAGGAATTTGTCCACCCATTCCTCGTACTCGGGGTAACGCTCGACCGACTGTGCGTTCGACTCCAGGTCGGCCGGGTCGACGTAACGCTCCAGCAAGAAGAAGGGCGGGCTCAGGAGGCAAATGTCGTAGTACTGTTCGCGGACCAGATACTCCTCCCCCGGCAGATCCGAGAACTCAACTACCGTTGATGACACGTGCTGAAGCGCCTTGACAATGTTTGCATACCCCGTCCGCAGATTGGGGTTGGGGTCTGTCCCATGGTAAACGCTTGCGCCCGCCGCGGCAGCAGCAATCGCACGATCACCCCATCCCGCCGAGAGGTCAAGCACGCGGGGGGCAAATCCGCCGAGCCGCTGGTAGACAATTTTCGCAAATGCCGGGTTGAACACGTTGCACTCGCGAGTGGCGGAGTATACCTTCTCCCTCTGCTCCTCAATGCCGAGGAGCTTAACGTTGGAATCCTTCCCGACGCCAGTATGGCTACGGTCCCCGCACAGAGTCCGGAAAGCATCTCGAGGGGTGGCGTTGCCGTTGAATGACGAATCGATCCGGGCGTCCTCGGTGAAGTGGTTCGAGATGCCGTCGACCCGCCTGTGGTCCCCGGGGTATCGCCGGACCAATACCAGGTTACCTAGGCGGTCGCGGACGATTGGCGGGTCTTCGTTCGCGAGGGCGCGATACATCTCCCGGAAACCCGGGAGAATTTGGCGCCAGTACGGGAACTCCGACATCGCCGATTACAATTTGAAGGCGAACTTCAAATTGTATGTGTAACCATGTCCAGAGAGTTGCCCGTGTGCCAAGCCCCGAACACGCTCGGAGATTGGGCCACGAACATGTCCGAAGAACCGGCCGCGAAAATGCCCTCGCGATTGAACAAACTCTGGGCTTCGAACAAGACCAAAGCCCAGGAGCGGGACCTCAGGTTCGACGAACAATACAGCCTTCCAAATGGGTGGTGCAATCAAAACATCAAGGTGGTTGCGAATCTTAGCGGTGTGTCCCGGGCCAATCTCCTGCGCGAGAAGAACAAACGGGACTATCGAATGCGCGTTGCGGCCACCCGAATGCGCGTTGCGGCCACTCGAATGTGCGTTGCGGCCACCCGAATGCGCGTTGCGGCCACCCGAAGCTCACCGTCTCATGCCCAAAAGACGACCCTCGCCTGGCAGCTCTCCGACCAGTATTCTGAGACCAGGATCAGTCGTCGGATTTTCGAAAGTCGGAATTCCATCTTCAAGTCCAACTACCCAGAGTTTGGCGCCCTGCCGCCGGGGTTTCCCTCGGTCGGCCCGACGCTTCCACCGAACCCGTTCGGATATCTACTGACCCCGTTCGCGCCTGAACGGGGGAAGTACCCCAGACAGCTCGTAGGGCCTCCACAGCAAGACGTACCCCACCTCAACATGATCACGGCCGACCACCTGGGAATATGCATCGAGAGGTCGCAAACGCTCGTTGACTTCCAGTGGGCTGCATCTGAGCGGGCCCGCTAGGCGTGGTGACTCGGACATGCCGCCATTTTTTCGGCTGTTTAAAACTGAAGCCATTCTCTGGCTGTATATCGAGACTTGTCGGCATTTAAACCTAAAGCTGGAGCCATTAATCTAAGGTTTAAACCTTCAGGTTTGGTAACTGAGAGGTTTAGAATGGCTGCCATGAAGTCCCGGAAGTTCAACCAGCTCCGCCAGGACGACAGGCTGTCACAGTTTGTGATCACGCCCGCGCCGGGTTGGCCGTCGTCAGACTCTGTGGGAGATCTGCCCCAATACGTACACACACTTGTCAACAACCTCTACCGGTGGACCACGTGGGATGCCTTGCAAAACTTGTGCAGACAGCATGGATTGTGTTTGTTCCTGCATGTGACCGAGGCGGCCGATGGGGCTGGGCTGTACACAGTGCATCACTACAAACTGGATCAGGCAGAGAGCATCGCGCTTGAAAAGCTGAAACTTCGACCGGAAGACACCCAGGAAGCTCTGAAGTACATCAAACCCGCGGCCGCGGGAGACCTTGTGGTGCTTGCGCTCATAGAACGCACAAAGCACCACAGAGTGGACGCCCCCTCAGAACCCCCAATCTGCTCGACAATTGCCTTGCTTTGAAGCGCGCCGGCAGCGCGGGAAATTTTTGTGTGCGGCGATTGGGCTGCAGGATTTTGATGGGCCTTGATACTGGTCAAATTGAATGCTATGGAGTGGTATTATTGGGCCGTGGTGTTGTTGATCCTCGTCTGCCTGGCCGCGTTAGTCATGTCGGCCATGCTGGGCGCCGCCGGTCAGCGGGCAGAAGTCCGCGGAGGAGGGGAAGTGATTCCAATCCAACAACCATGGTTCCGCCTTATCAAGGAGGGCAAGAAAACTGTGGAAGGGAAGCCGAGCCCCGTGGAGCGGTGGAAAGCCCAAATCGGGCGAACCATCACTTTCATGCACGGCGACCAAACGGTCGATAAACAAGTGGTCGCGGTCAGGGGCTACCCAGACCTCGACACGTTCCTAGAACAGGAGTGGCAACACTCCGCACCCCAGGCAAAATCGTTGGAGGACGCGAAGGATCTGTACGCAGCCATCATGATGAAGTGGCGGGAAAATCCAAAAGACGGGTGGAAGTTGGTGCAGGTGTTCTCGCCCGAGCGGGTCAGCGCCAAAGGGGGCATGACTGCCATTGAGCTGTCCTCATCCGAGCAGCCCGTGCAGGAGCTCGCCACATTGGGGCAGCAGCTCAAAAAAAATAAGAAGGCTCAGGCGACGTTCGAACGAATCTGGAACTTCCTTAGGCACCGTCTAAGGAATGTGCCGGCGGAGACGCTCGGCGCTTTGGAGTCGCAGCTCAAGGAGTGGATGGTCAAGGGCGAAACGGACGGCCGCATCGTGGCGGCTCTGAACAGGGTGTCAAAGCAATTTCCGCCTCTTGAAACCGTTGCCAGCAATCGCAACGGTCGAACGATGTCCCGGATAATGGACATCGAGGAGCCCCTGACAGCCCTTATCCTCAGCAGCCACTTCCCGCCCATAACGAAGTACCTCGACATCGGCTGCGCCGAGGGGTCTCTGACGGGCGTGATCGGTCAGGCACTGGGGCTGCGTAAGGAATCCGAAATACATGGCTGCGACATATTTGCGAGCAAGCCAAAGGCGCTGCAGGGTGTGAAATTCACCTACGCCACGGCCCGCGCCGAATACCTTCCGTACAAGGACGGCGAGTTCCAGGTGGTGTCGTGCATCATGAGCTTGCACCACTTTCAAAACCTCGAACAGTCCCTGAAGGAGATTCGCCGAGTGTTGGCCCCTGGCGGCCTGCTCCTCATTCGGGAGCACGACTGCCCGGACAAACACTTCGGTCTCTTCCTCGACTTTGTCCACTATTTCTATGCTGGCGTGGGGGGAGAGATCGCGCTGCGTGAAGGACACGAGACGGAAGACTTCGACCAGGTCCGGAAAGAACGCCTTATTGCCTGGTACCGTTCAGAAAAAGAATGGCAAACTGTTCTCGGAAAGGCCGGGTTCGGCAAGGGTCAGCACTTCCTTCCGCTGCTCGGCAAGCGTAGGATGGTCGACAGGTTCCGCAGCTTCTACGGCTTCTACCGCAGGATGTAAAAACGCTTGCTTTTTCACGCCCACACCCCCCAGGGGGCTCTAGAGCATACCAGAGGGCTCTAGAGCATACCAGAGGGCTCTAGAGCATACCAGAGGGCTCTGGCATACCAGAGGGTGCAGGGCAGGTCGGAAGCCTGCCCGCAATGTTTTGCGCCCAGGAAGCCAGGCCGGACGTGAGGAGTGACGTCCGATGCAGTTCGTTCAGGATGTCGGCCAAGTCCCGCCGGATCTCGGGAGGCATGCAGGCCTGCGAATGGGAGTGCGTGATCGAGGTCGAAATCGTGTCGGGCTCGATCATTTGCAAGGCCTCGATTGCGTTGTTGAGGGACTCAAGAGCGCCCCGCACGTCGCCGCCCTTCGCCTTGTCGGCGAAAGCCTGGAACTCTTGCTGCATGCGGCCGGCTGCTTGAATATCACCCGACGTCCCTTTCTGGTTAAAGCTGTTCCCGATCTTAGAGAGCGAGTGTATGGGGGATGGAATTGGTGATGGGGTGAATGCCCCCCCGCTGGACGACCGCGCAAACCCGTAGTAGTAGATGAGGACGATGGCCACAACGATGACCACCCCCATTGCAAGCATTGTCGCGTCCATGGTCGCTGGGATGTCACAAACAGCTGCGTTACCAACAGCTGCGTTACCAACAGCTGCGTTGCAAACAACAGCGTCGCAAACGACAAGTATATCAGCGCAGACAGAAAGTTCGGCGGTCGGGCGTTTCGAGCAAACAAAAATTAGGCCTGGTGGGCGCGCAGGGATACGCGCCCGGAAGAACCTCAAACGCGCAAAATGCGAAACACTAGGCCAATGATCACGTCAAGGAGAAGGACCCCCGTGGGGTCGCTACCGTTAAGCCTGGCTCCGGCAGCGACGCCATACGCGAGGGCGTGCAACGGGCGGGGCCACCAGACCTCACCCCCAAAGAATCCGGTGTCGCGGCCGAACGCTGACGTGTACAGAAACCCCGCGGAAATTGCTGCAAACAGGCTGGCCGGCAGGTCTTTGGATCGCAGGGCAATCATCGCCCGAAGCGGAACACAGATTGTGAGAAACAACAACCCTCTGAACATGCCGGCATCGCTCATCCGATCGGAGCCTAACAGTCGCAGGCCGTTCAGGGACAGCAGCGCGAGCACGGCTGCCAGCAGGAAGCCTGCCATCCTATTTGAAGGAGATTTAATCTATGTACTGGTAGCCCTGCCATCCTATTTGAAGGAGATTTAATCTATGTACTGGTAGCCCTGCACCCCACTTCCTTGCCCCATCCCACTTCCTTGCCCCATCCCATTGCCTTGCCCCATCCCACTTCCTTGCCCCATCCCATTGCCTTGCCCCATCCCATTGCCTTGCCCCATCCCATTGCCTTGCTCCAAGACAAAAATGAGCTTCACCGAAGATATGCTCAAGAGCTTCAAGGATGCCCTGGAGCAGGCTGCCAAAAAGCCGCCCGCAGCTTGGGAGAAGTACCTGGTTGGCACTTTCACGGTCGACCAGCCGATCCCGCCGAGCAACGTCTCCGGGACCACCGATATGATGATTGGTCCGCTCGCGGCGTTGTGCAACTCGTTGCGCTACATGCTAGCGCAGAACACTCCCGACCAGCGGGACGAGGTTCAGAAGGCCATGCACGCCGAGCTTGAGGCGCTCCGACTGGTACACGGTGATAAGCCGTATTGGCCCGCGAAGGCTGTGGAGGAAGCGATGGGCGCAAGATTGACACTGTAGCCCGAAAAGTCTCTTAAACCTGAAGGTTTGACGCCAGCCTGAGTGCTTTTTTTGAATGGGTAATACGCCTACATACACGGCCGAGGGCAATTATGGCGGAAGCCCACGCAAAGAACCCATGTACGCAATGTGGGAAGCCTGGGACCATGCACTGTAGCGGCTGTATGGGCGGTCCATCGTATTGTGGTCGCGAGTGCTTCGTGACTGCCTGGAAAGCAGGCCACAGTGTCACTTGCGCAAGGCTGAAGCTTCCTTTCAGGGGAATAAAGTACGAGTTTCATGCGGCCAGTTCACACGAGCTCCCGGCGGGCATCAGACTTGTCCAGGACCACGACTTTCAGATCTATATGTGTGAGGAGGGCGATGACGGCTGCCCGGCTCTCGACATCGCGATGATGACCGCCGCAGAGACGGACGCGGCAGCGACCCCAGTCGCACCTGAGGAACTTAGAGAGTTGCAACAGAGGCAGGAGACGGGCGAGTGGTTGTTGGTCGCGGCAAAGGAACTCCCAGCGGGTTCCTACAAGCTACCTTCCGAATTCTTTGTACAAGTGGTATCGCGGCTTGCGTTTCACAAGTCTCTGGACCGATTTGCAATCGGGCCCATTGGGGTCTGGGACGCGCTTGCGATGGGTGTGTTCGTCGGGGACGAGTTTCTCGACCCGGGTTGTCTGACACCCATCGCACCCGCGAGTGCCCGACTCGCGTTTGCCCGACCCGCGCAGATCACCGACCACATCCGGGTCTGGGTGTATGGTCCGGATAAGAAAAATCGCTGGTTGGGAATGGGTCTCAAAGGTCCATGTCGCCTGACGATCGATGAGTGGATTGCTGAGTCCTGCAAAGGGATATTGCAAGACGCGGCCGACCAGCCTACGACCAGTATGGACGGGGTGGCAGAGATGCTGGGAAACAAAAAGCACTGGAGGCTGCTCAGAAAGCCGCCCATGCCGGCCCCCAAATAGAAGAGGGGGCCTTTTTTACACGCGCGGAATTTGATTCGGCTGTAGACATCTAACAATATTCTCGCGGACCATCATGTACCACCCGATTGGCGCAGCTCCAATGGCACCGGGTCCCCACCCGCCACCGCCGGATGAATCGGAGACCGAATCGGAGGATGGATCGAAGGATGCGTCGGAGGATGACTTGGAGGATGGATCGTTAGAGTATTTGCCGGCCGCCCCGGCAAATGCACCGCAGCTCTCCCCGGGGTCCGCGCAAGCTGCCCCGGCGTCCGCGCAAGTCACGCTGGGGGAAATGACAGCTGCAACGGTGCTACGCATTCTCCAGGAGGACGTCGAGGAACGAAGGCATCTGGCGGTCGATCCGATCGCTGCGGTAAAGTCGTATGAGATCAGAGACAAATGGCCTGAAGAGCCAGCGTGGGACTACTCGCTCCCAACGATCAACCATCACGAGGCAGTTCGGTGCGAAGTCCGACGTACTCCGGAAGATGCGTGGCGCGCCCTCGTGCGGGAAGCTCCCCTCATCGACGTACCGAGCGTGAAAAACGGAAAGTTCCGTGTGGCCGGCGGAGCTGTCGGATCTGTCGTCACGGGCGCTGCACTCAGAGGCGACGTTGACATATTCTACTGCGGAGCTGATGCCGACGAGGCAACCCGGGATCTCAACATTATTCTGCAGGAGATGATGTACGAAGCCAGGTTTCAAGTGTACGACAAGCTTGTCAGTGACTTCCTCGAGTTCGCCGAGTGCAGGGCAGTAATCGCTCCGCACCGAATCGAAAAAACGCAAACGATGATTGTGCAATGGGGGCAAAAATACGACCGGATCGTCGGCGCCCACGATCCGACCATCAGCAGGGAAGCACTGATCGACACGTTGCGACGTCGAAGGGTGCTCGACTGCGGCACTGCCGGCGGCACGGTCAAGTTGCTCACCGACATGGAATCGATGAGGCAGTCCATGAAGGATGTGACAATGCAGGCTGTTAAATCGGGGGTGCTGAAGGCCGTCCATCTCCCATCATTCAAGATCATGCGAAACCGCAACGCCGTGACGTTCACGCATATGGTGACCAATGCACGCGACTCGCTGGAGAGGGGGTGCACGTACCAGATCATCCTCCGTTTGTACAAACGCCCGGAGCATATTCCTTTGGGCTTCGACCTGGGATCGTCAGCAATCATGTTCGGCTTCTCCCCCGCGCCCTACCTCGTGCTGTCACCGATAGGTTACTACGCGTACACGCGCGGGCACAACATCCTCGACGTTGCCCGTCTGAGCACCACGTTCAACCACCGCCTGAACAAGTACCTCAGGCGCGGGTTCGGTCTGATCCTTCCGCATTTCGACGTTCAGGCCATACCCCAGGAAAACCTGAAGTATGGATACAAACAGGTGATCGAGATGGCCGGGTTAGGGTTCATAGCATACCCAAGCACACACCGAAACCAGATATCGGTCGACATGCCCTACCGAATCAGCAGCGCGGCTGACCAGGCCGACCAGGCCGACTCTGACTATTCGATCGACGAAATCGAACTGTACCAGGCGATCCAGAGGAACGTTCGGGTCCTGGTCGAGGGCGGCGACAACTTCTACCACGTGCCAATTCCCAACAACCTCGTGCTCGACCCGTCCGACGTTATCAGATTGCGCCCGGCGCTCGCCCCGGATCACATCATCAGATACTATGACGGCCTACCGGACAAGATCTGGAAAAACTATCGCCTGAACCTCCAATTGTTCAAGATGCACATGCAAGATTCGATTGTCGGTTGGGCAGGCCAGCCTGCTCCACGCGTAACTATCGAGGAGTTCCTCGAGGCGGACAACAAGCACGAGCTCATCATTAGCACCATCAGGCCGCGGTGCGAAGCCCTCGTGGCGATGTGGACACTTAAACCTGAAGGCGTTGCAAGCAGCCGGCTGGGCCAGCTCGGCACCATCAGCTGGATGGACGTCCATCCAGCATCGCAGGAGAAGAACTACCTCTTCACTGGGTCCTTCAAGCCCGTGTTCTACAACAGTCCGGCAGAATGGTACGGCAAGTACTTCAACCCCAGGGCGTGATCGTCTCTGTTTTTGTTGCAAATTGAATTGCCCTGCAGATTGGCATATGTATCGCTGCCCACCCAGCCAGCCAGCCAGCCAGCCAGCCAGCCAGCCACCCAGCCAGCCACCCAGCCACCCAGCCATCCACGGCAGAGCTATGGCAGACTCGACCACCCAGCCAGCGCTAGCTAGTGCTGAAGTGCCAAGTGCCGTACAGGCATATTTCGGAGTAGATCCGGGCACTATGCGAATGTTTCAGGCACAACACGCGGCGAACCTGGAGAGCTGCACGAGCTCAGGATACTTAGTTCACCAGCTGTCTCTTGAGAATCTGAGCAGGGGGCGAGTGAACTATCTGATCTCGCTCAAACCCGACACTATTGTGAAGGTATGTGCGTCAGACGCAGCGGACGCGGGCGGCATCATGGCCGTGCTCCAGAAGGTGACGCAGAAATATATCACCCTCGCGGTCTGGACCCCAGCAGCGCCTGGCAAGTCGCCCGAGGAGTCGCTTGCCGTCGCGCGATGGTACCTTGCTGAGTCTCGCGCAGTGCAAGAGCCACCCCCGCAGCCCGCGGCACTGCTGCCCACGACACTGCTACCCGAGGGCCCGATTGACGCCGCGCTAAGGCGCATTGCTACCTCCGGAGGCGCAGAGCCACCCCCGCCCGCGGCACCCCCGCTCGCGGCACCGCAGGGGCTGGCGACCAACAACCGGGAGGCAACCGCACTGCAGGTCTCGAGCACCCTGCTGTCAACACTCAGGAAGATTCGGGAGCAGCTTCTGACCTCTGGTTCGGAAGAACCGCTCATCCATCTGATGGGAATCCCAGACAATACCGGCATGGTGCACTATCTGGTTCAAGTTCCACGCCCCTCGATAGTGGTCTTGTATGACTGCCGGCAGAACATTATGCAATTTGTGCTCAGGGTGTGCGACAGGGACGGGTATGTGGCGCTCGAGTTTCGCCCGCCGGCCAGCGCAGGGGCTGCAACGTAGTTCTTCGCGTTAGCGAAACGCTTCGCGTTAGCGAAACGCTTCGCGTTAGCGAAACGCTTCGCGTTAGCGAAACGCTTCGCGCTTTTTGAAGTGACGTTTTTGAGGGTAACGGAATGCCTGCCACGGCGAAATACCGGAGCGAGCGCAGCGAAGGGGGGCACGCCCTCCCTGTGCTCAAAAGCGCTCTCCAGAAGTACATCCGGCGGGGCGAGGCAGTTCTCGCGCTGCAAACCGCTCGCGAGTTCCACACATTTGCAAATGTGCCTCCGGAGGAAGCAGGCCAGGCCAAACGGATCAGAACAAACTATGTGCACCGGCTCATGGTGATTGTGCTTGAGGATGTGGGGGACTTGGCCCTCATATCGGGGCTAGCGGACAGCCTTGCGGTGATCGCCCGTCTGCCCTTTGGGGACGCCGAGGCGAAAATGCATGAGACCTTCGTCATACGGCAGGCATGCGCATGGGCGAAGTCGCGCGCCGGTTCGCACGCGAAGGCAGTTGCTACCCTTCCCCTGGCACCAGGGGGGGAACAGAATGCAGCAGTCGCCAGATACCCGGAGGTGCGCGCAGCCATGCGGGAGTTCAGTAAGCCCGAATCCATTGCTGCACCAATCACCACCTGGACCGCAACGTTTGCCCAGCTGATTGCTCAGGCGCAGCGCAGCCAGTCGCCCGTGGCGAAGATAGAGGCGCTGTTCTGGGGGTGGAGAATTGCGAATAGCGACCAGGCGTTCACGCCAACAGTCCTATTTCCCCGTCGGAAGAGGGGCATCTGGATAGCGCTGTCAGTCGCCCTAACCGCATGTGCGCGTAAGGGGGAAAGGTGGGACGTGATGGGCTCGTACTTGGAACACCTGATCGGCATCCAGGAATGCCATCTGTGTTGGTTGCTGCCGACGTTGTCCGCGGTCGGGTTAAGTCCGCCGTACCCTTCGCCGCTGCCATTACCACCGATCACCCCGGCGTTGTTGCAAGCCGTCCAGACGCAGGCGTACGAAATCAAGCCCTACGTACTTGACAAACACGTCGGTGGGTCTCATCAATGTCGAGGGCTACGACCGGAGGGCGAGACGGATGGGTCTCATCAATGTCGAGGGCTACGACCGGAGGGCGAGACGGATGGGCAGCGGTTCGTCAACGAGGGAAGTGTGGTCTACCCCGAA
>Ga0105053_10006022_pt1 | contig 16911 bp, 11 predicted proteins | sample BON01_FD_78093 | JGI IMG/M metagenome (GOLD analysis project Ga0105053, IMG submission 78093) | Freshwater microbial communities from Lake Bonney liftoff mats and glacier meltwater in Antarctica - BON-01 | ecosystem: Environmental > Aquatic > Freshwater > Ice > Glacier meltwater | place: Lake...
AACGTGTAGGATTCGAACTACAACAAGCCAAATGTAAACCTCCTTCAAACAAAACCTTCTTGTCTTTTTTTTCACAAAAAGGGCAAAACTCAATGTGATTCAAACCGGGAATCGGTTGTTTTTAAACACAACAAAAAATCGATTTTTGGCATTCTTTTGTTATCGTTGACGATGATCTTGCCAATAACTCAAACTGTTTGCATTGCAATATTCCTTCAAATGAAAAATTGGTGCATGATTGACGATATCCGTCTTTTTCAAATCCAATGATAGAAAGTCGGACTCAACAGTGCTAGTTCCAGGGAAAACACTTGTAAGTCTTCCAAAGAACTGGGACATCAACGGATATCTTTTTCGGATGAGATTCCATGCATTTTCAAAATCTAATCCGTCCAGTCCAAGAATCATTTCCTTGAATTCACGACGAAGTTGAGATAGAGAGTCTCCGAACTCCTGTTGAAGACTTATCAATTCTTCTTCATCGTAGAAACCCCGCAAGCGTGGGCGTTGTAAAACAATTAGTTCATTAAAAGCAGCCCTGGTCATCCTTGCCAGCTCATTGGGTAACACGGGGGGCAATCTGTTTGTTCCTCTATTCGACTCATTGCGCTCTATCAGTATCTTTTTAATTCCCATGACTGCTTCCGAACACGACGAAGAATCTCCAGATACCGCTCAGGGTGCGAGTCTTTCAACTTGCTCATTGATTCTACAACAAAGAGGTCTGCATGTCGAATGAACTCCAATGTACCTTCTTCCACAGCATAGTAAGAGCCGTTGATATACCTGTCTTCCGTTTGTCGCACCGCTTCACTGTCGATCAAGGGACCCTGCACTCGGCCGTCTCCTCGCAAATCGCATGCCAGTTTTTGGGGTATCTCTGTCTGCTCACTAACTTATGTAATCAAGCCTTGAATGCTTTTCAGAGACTTGTTGACAATAGCAGTGAAATCGAAAAGTATATAAACCATCATCCGCCAGTCCAGATCAGGATTGGAACTCGGTTGGTATGTTTCCATGTGTTGCGTCAATACCAATCGGTTGTCACGGAGCCATTTCAACAATCGTTCCATTGAGAGCCAGCGTGTATCCACCAGCTTTACTTCCCATTGACCTCAGATTTACTTGGCGTCGCAGATACACAGTCACCATGTGGGTTTGCTCGACAAACGCTGAGTTCAACAACTGGCGGAATATTGCTTGTATCATCGAATCCAGTTGATGCGCACCGCGCCATATGCGATAGAATCCATCCTCGCACACACGATCCAGGCGCGAGACAAGACCTTGATAGTGGCCGTGCATATAGGACGCTCCATCAGTTGAAATACTGATAAGTTTCTTCTTCCACTTTGGACACAAGGCATTAAGGAATTTGGAAACCAGCTGGAAGCAATTTTCTTCATTGTGACTGTCATACATAAGCAAGGTGGCCAAATGAATATCAAACAGCTTGCCGTTCAGCACAAAACGAATCCGGCAATCTAAATATGGAACTGATCATTTGGTTATTCCATTAATAGAAATCGAAAAAGCCCAAACTCTTTCCAGTGCACATCGAACGATATCGTAGTTGATGGCACAAGCGATTCGAACACTATTGATGACTGATCCGATGCTGGTACTGCCTGTGAAACCCAAGCCATTTTCTCTTTGTCAACAAGCAACAGCCTCGCGCGCTGCCAGAAATAAACGCCAACCGAGACGTAAGAAACAATAATCAAGTCAAATTGAAGTTTCTCGTTCCCACTGACCATATAGTAACTCTGGGGTGGTTCCTCGCCAGTGATTTCACCATCAACGAATTCAAACAGCTCCAATACAACGTCAGAGGTGACAACTTCATCATCCAGGGATGATTCCTCGTTATCCACCAATAGTTATTTAAGAATGACGTCGACTATCTCCTTGGTGATATTGAAACGGAGTTTCTCTTTCACAGTAAGTCGGATATCCTCATTACTAGTATCAGGACACACCACGAACACTGCAAGTGGTCGTTGCACTTCAACAGCTTTGAAAAAACCAGGCCTCAAGTCGACACCCGAAGCCAAATACTCGGCATATCTTTGTGCATGATACTCATTCACGTGTCGCTTTATGTTATCCACGCGATATGCGGCTGTGAAAAACTTAATGTGACCAGTCTTCTTTCGTTTCCAACTTTCAGGGTCTGCGACATGTTTTCCGAATTCGCAAAAGCGACACCGCAGAGATACTGGTACAGAGGTAACAGCGTCAGTTGCAGTAATTTCTAATCCAAACCTAGCCAGCCAAGCATGTTGGAACTTCCCTTCCTTTTTCTTCCTTGCGCCTGTAACAGCTGCATTTTGCGCGATTGGCTTTAGCAAAAAAACATACCATTTCAAAACATTATTCTATAATAACCTTCGATTCACTTTTAACTTAGGAGTGTATTACAATTGAACTAAATCTAATTCCTCTTCGTGGAATTCCTCTTTGTCAGATTCTGCAGAAATAGATTCTTCAGAAGTAGATTCATCGGAAATAGATTCTTCTGAAATAGATTCTTCAGATTCATCAGAAATAGATTCAACTTGTACTAATTCAAGTGGGAGGCGTGGTGCTTCGTCAGATCCTAATACGTCAATTGAATCTGAAGGTATAGTGTCATCATCTTTCAATTCGGGTGTTTCTTCTTCGAAATCAATAGGCACCGATACGTCTGTCATCTCTGGTTTTCTGAATTGCGGATTGGCCAAATTGATGTTGCATGCATTATAAGGCGTCTTCTCGACAATCTCTTCGTCCTCATTGAACACCAGAAACCAATCTCTCCAGGAGAACCGTTCAGGTGATGTAACGAGTTCTTCAGCAAATAGGTGAGGCTCTGTTTGCAACCCAACTACGATATCCATCATTCCGTCCCATGTCTCAACAAACGTATCTTTCATTGGTGCATAATCTCTGACTAAAGGGTTCGAATTACACTCAAGCATATGAATACCTCCCCATGCATCAATAATCCAATCTAAAGCAAACAATTGGAAAGTGCCCGGAATACCTCGTATATCTTTGCGAGAGGCCTGAAGGACAAAATTTTCTACTTTGAAGGCATGAGCTCGAAACACTCGTTTCATGTAATCTTGTGGGAAACCAGATTCAGAAGTTAGAACTTTTTGCAGAGTCGGGAAATCGTAAAAGTGATCTTCACCCTGCTGGGACTCGGCGTTTGTAATATGTGCATTCTTGTCTGTGAGATCAGTGGAATATACCGAGGAAGCCTTGCGAGCAAACCCATCATGATAAAAGGCAATCAAAGGGCTCGTACGCGCCACTAGTAAATAGCTCCTAACATCGAATTTATGGCCGCCTAAAAGGGCAGGGTTCAAGTATGGCATCATAAAAAAACGTGCGTTGCTCTCCGTGCATTTTTCAAAACTACTTTTCAAATCTTTGCACCCTTGATGTACAGTCATGCCTTTACCGTGTTGACCTCCACTGGGTTTCTTAATCCAAAGTCGGTTTGGATCGCTTTTACAGGCTGATTGAAAAAACTCATTGCATTCATCGACAGAAAACAACCGATATTGAGGGGGCTGGATTCCCAATGCGCGGTAATCACATCCATGGGACAGTGCTAATTTACTACGACAGTTTATTTGCGCGTTCTTTGTTCCTCCAAAGCAAGACTGTCCCCCCCATCCTATGTTGTTGACCATGGAACCGGGATACGACCGGATAATTTTGCTGGCACTCGCTTGGTCTTGTACGAGAATCATTGATGCCAATTTCGGTGCTCTTCCAATATGTTTCCAACCTCGTTCCATGAGTCTCAAACGAAATGGGCCGTAATTGGTGACTGACTTTTCAGCATTAGATCGATATTCAGTGACAATCTTTGTCAGTTTCATCGAAGCATAAGCCAAAAGAGGAGGCAACCTGCGACGAATAGAGTATGTAGACAAAATAGTGGTTCTTTGAGTTGGTGTTTGAGTTGGTGGTGGTTTGACATTTGAATTTAATGCTGGAGATGCTTTCAAATTTGAATTTAATGCTGGTGGTGATTTCACATTTGAATTTGGTGCTTGCGATGCCTTCAAATTCGAATCTGATGCTTGAAATGATTTCAAATTTGAATTTGATGGTTGAGATGCCTTCAAATTTGAATTTGATGCGAGTGGTAGCTTTTTCATATTGAGCGTCTGTAAGGTTCGTGTCACCTCAGAGGGTAATTCGAAACTAGGGTATTTTAACTTGAGATAATCAACAAGAGCATTCGTCCCAGGAATAAATGTTCTCTGGTTATTATGCAAGAAGAAGATAGCAGGAGAGGTCGTAAATTTGTCTGGAATCTGCTTCTCCAGTTTTCTCTTACTCAGCCATTCTAAATAGGTGAGTTTGTCAGTTAGCCATGTAGATATAACTATATTCTCTTGCATGTGAATTTTTAAATACTGCAGGGTCACTTCGGCAGCAGAAGCATACGGACAGTCGTTGCCACCCACCATCGTGACAATGGCAGTTCTATCACTCGGGACACCGACTATATACTGTGATATTTCCAAGTCGTACGAGCTGGTGTATTGATAGTTCAGAAGGATGAGCCATACTGATACTGCCACCAACGCCGTCATAGAACCAAACCAGGATGATGACCCACCAAACATCGGCTCTCTTGCTTCTTTCACTAATACACTAATAATACAACACGGATACTACTTTCAAAAAAAGTAGACCCTTTAACCTTTTTTCCTTGGTGCTTCGAGATCGAGTCTGGTGGAGGATGTCCGAAGCAGTATTTGCTAAAGTATGTGCTGATAGAGTGAGTGGAGAGTCGATTGGTTCTAGAGAAGCTACCCTTGCAGGTGTTGTATCGAAGGTCGATTTGACAGCAGAAACGGTCGAGGAGGGCTTGAATGGCGACGTGTTTAACGAACTAGACAAAGATGATAAGGTCGTGAGGACATTAGATTTAGTGGTTGCTTACTCTGAAGATGGCTCCATTTTTGACCTGAATAAGCTATGGCGAGAGCCATATCTATGTGAAACAATCACAGTATTCGGCACAGTGCTAGCGCCGTTGACCTATGAAGGCAAACGATTATTCAAGCGTACAAAGGGGAGGCTAAACGAAGGGAAACAAGATATGGTCCTTGATATCATTGGTTTAGCTGTAGGTCCAAATCCCATGCAAGTGACTGTGGTGAATTGTAATTCGTCTACTATTGCTGTGCCGGGGTACATACCGGATATAAGCAGAGACGAAGCATACAAGCAAGCTCAATTGATATTTGAAAGTCATCCTCCTCCATTGGGATTTGGAAGCACTACGGTTGTCGAGTATGGCGATGTGGTTGCTCAAGATAAATACTACAACAGCAAACATATCTTTCCCATTGGATTCAAATCCCAACGGTTGTACACCAGTTTGGATGATCCAAATAGAAAAACATCATACACGAGTGAGATCGTTGATGGAAAATCGGGACCCATGTTTAGAGTTACGTGCCAAGAAACAGGAATTGTGTTTGAAGAATCTACCTCATCAGCTGCTTGGCTTGCGTTGCTGAAGGAAGTGAATGTGAGGAGGAAGCAAAATGGCCTACCTGCGAAAGGAACTGCGATATCAGGTCCAGAAATGTTTGGATTTGCTAATGATAAAGTAGCTGCAGTGCTGGAAGGTCTCCCAGGAGTGATTGAGTGTGATACCTATGTGTTCCGGGCCCAACGCCCAAGTTCTTCTGCTGGTGGAGGCGGAGGGGGCGGAAGAGCTGCTAGAGCCTCTATGGGAAGCGCTCCAAAGACTCCTACGCTAACAAAACGCCAACTGGCGAAACTAGAGAAAGAGGAAGCGAAAGCCAACAAACCAATGAATCGGAGAGACGTAACTACACTTAAATCCGCGGCATCAAATTTGAAAAATCTGATCCAGAATGAGCATCAGATTCTGATGTCGACTCTTTCAAGTCTACAAAGCGTGCGACCAGATATGGATTACCTCTTTGCAACCGGTTTAGGACTAACTTTGAATCGACTTCGAAAGTCAAAAGATAAGCATATCGCCAAAACAGCAAAAGAACTGCGCAATCGATGGACTCGACAATGCGAAGAAGACAAATCACCAATTTCATCGAAACACAAAACCATTGCAGACGATGCCGTGATTACTTTTGCGCAATGCATTGGGTTCGAAGGGGATGTCCCTGCGAGTATTCCTGCACGGGCGTTGAAGCAAAACAGTTTGAGTACTCCCAGAGGCAAATTTCTGGATGTGCTTCATAGTTTGAATAAAATATCGTATGTGACGTCAGAAGAAGTGACAAAACATGAATTAGGTCTCACTGTTGGTAAACTAGGCAAGCATGCAGATCCTGAAATCAGTCAATTGGCCGGATCTCTCAAAGAGAAGTGGCTGGCGATATTCGATGGAGTGTCATTTGGAACCGAGGATGTAGAGATGATTGACGATGAACCCAGAAAGCGATCTCGTGAATTTGGCGAAGAAGAAGATTCGAAAGTAGAGAAGAAGCCAAAACGGGATCACACTCTTGGGGATGGGATTGAGCAGATTGGAGTTGAGGTTATTGCTGCATCACTTGCAAAGAGACCCACATCACGAGTTCACCTGCAGCATATCAAGGGCATCAGCTACAGAGACTCTACCTTGTGGCTAGAGACGGAAGCTGCCAGGTATAGACTGCTGGGTGTTCACGTACCCACAATCAATTCGCCGAGATATGTGGAGCATTTCAATGGCTTGAAAAAAGTGTTTGAATGCGTGAGTCGATTTATCAACTACTTGGGGCATGCTAGTTCCAAGGATGATTTGGACACGGTGTTGACGACGTTCGCAACCGCTGGAGAGGAGATATTAGTGCAAGATTTTTTTGACAGTTTTGATATTATCCTGCATGAAATCGTGCGCAGTCATAAACACGACAAGAAAGTTCAGAAGGCTCTGGAAAGCAAGGTAGTAAAGGATCTCGTTAGCAGAGCGGTGGAAGGATTGGATGAGGGACAGAAACAAAACTTTCGGCAAATGCACACCAAGGCTAAGGAAGCGCAACGCGAAAGTGCCAAGACATCAAAGCAGCGAGAAATGGAAGCCAATCGACTTGAAAACCAAAAACGACGAAGCGTTGAAGAAGGATTGAACTTGCCAGATGATTTAATCGTGATGGAAGAAGACCGAAAACGTCAAGGCACTCAAGGACTTGAAAATGTCTTTTTAGAAATTTATCTGGAGCAACAAAAGTCTATTCGTCCAGCTCCCTTTGTTCCTCAAGTTGATGCAGCTTTACTAGATCCTGATGTCATGTTGAGAGACTTTGCGGGGTCTACCAGCTGCCTGCCGCTGGAGGATTTTAAAGCCAATGATACAAAGAAAAGCGCCCAAGAATCACTCCAAGGTTGGATATTCTCCACATCAATGTCATTGTGGATTGCCGTTTTAAACCTCGTGGGAACGCTAGACACGAATAAGTTCACCATAGATAAGAGTCCATACAAGTCGCTAGGGAGTTTTCGCAGTGCATTGAATACTTGTTCTTTGGATAACCTGCACATGGTGTTATTATCGCTGATTATGGAGGAGGTGAAGATCGGTGACAGCACTACCGAAGAGCATTTGATCATGGGAGTGGAAGACATGGCGGGCGTGTCCACTCGACGTGGTGGAGGCTATAACGAGCATATCTCAGGCGCTGATGGTGTATCCAGTTTTCCATACAACAAAGATCATCTTTGGCCTCCTCCTGCAACTTTCATGGGACAACCGTTAGCGTGGCCTGAAGTTGCAAGGAGACTCCTGGAATCGTTGATGCAAAAGAAAGCTGATGCTTTGGAACTTTCCTATGCAAATGTACGACCTGATTTATTGAGTTCATGCGATGAAATCCTTCAAGACTTGATGAATGAGGAGTATGCAGGAGCCTTTTCAGTACCAGTAGACCCTGAAAAGGATAATGCACCAGGGTACTTGGAGGTGGTGACGCGCCCGATGGATTTATCAACGATTCAGTCTAGACTACATACAGGTCACTATGATGAGAAGAATGCTCCTGAGGGCAATCGTTACAATCAACATATAGAGGCAATGAGGAAAGAAGCGACCGAGGAAAGCCAAGAAGACGAGGAAGAAATAGAAAGTCAAGTCAACAAAGACGACGAGGATGAAACGAACAAAGAAGGAGACAATGAAGCCAAAGAAGATGAAAATGAAACGAACAAAGAAGGGGAAGAAGATATCGCTACTTCTGATGCTGAATACTGGTTGGCCATGGACCAACGGTTCTACGAGCATGATTCCATCGGAGGCGGGCATGAAGGCCTGGCTGCAGATGTCCGTCAAGTGTGGCGTAACTGCCGAGCGTTCAATCGCTCCAAAACGAGGCTTTATTTGGACTCGAAAAAGCTAGAGAGGAATTTCGTCAAGCTGTATGATGAAAAGGTGATCAATCGTGATCCAAAGTACCATCTGGTTGTTCATCAACCGGAGGAAATCACAGAAGTTAAACAAGTACCAGAACTTGAAGATTTGTTGATCAAGATGAAGGATACAGACTATGCATTACTTCCGCTGGCTTATAAAATTCGGATTCTGATGGTGTTGGTGGATGAAGCGATTCAAACAACGCCGTTGAGAAATGACTTCACAGATAGACTAGAACGATCTGTGACCCTCACTCGAGACAGACAGAAGGAATTGAAAGACGAACAACGAGAGGAACGTGAACTCGCAACCAAACCAAACAAGTTGCGATCTTTTCGATTGAAAATGCAAACGACTCGTGAAGTGCACGAAGAAGCTCTGTTACAGTTGACAGCACCTGTACGTCTAGAGCCACTTGGACAGGATCGATTCTTCAACACTTATTGGACTTTTGATCAATGTCCTTCCATATACGTGGAGTTTGCTAAAACTCGTGAATGGGGCTTTTACTCTCGGGCGAATGAAGTTGAGGATTTCCTTGTTTCGCTGGATAGACGGGGGTGCAGAGAAAATGCATTACATCGTAGACTGAGTTTGCTGCTTCCCTCTATCGTGGCCTCTATAGAAAAGCATAATATTGCCTCAGAGGCGAAAGTAGACAATTACAAACAGTTGTCTGCCGGTGTCGTGAAGGATCCTCCTGTGGAAGTTACTCGTATGAAGAAGGAGATTGCACTGGCTAAAGTGACACTAGATTCCCTGACAAAAACTGCTTTGCATTGGAACGCAGCCAAGTCCGAAGATGGCGAGGTCTATTATTACCACAAAGTCAGTCGAGAGTCTTCATGGGAGATACCCGACGACATCAAAAACCAAGAGGAAGCTGATAAAGCCGTGAAACAACTTCAAGTCAAGTTGGCAGAACTGCGTTCTAATCCAGGAGCATTCTTGAAGCTTGCCAGAAGAGAACTTAAGGAAGAACCCGTGATCCACTTTGTGCTGGATCATTTTTCACCGCCTGAACAAAAACCTGATCTCGCAGAAGCGGCTCGTTCGTGGATGAACGCTGTAGAGATGTATGGATTCAAACGAGGAGTGGTGAAATTTGTGGCCCATTTGTTGACGCTAGAAACGATGGCCATCGGTACTCTTGAATTATCGCCGCATGCTGTATCATGGAAAGGTGAATCTCAATCAAAATGGATTTTGACCGTCAAGTCCCTGGTGGATCAATCAGAAATAGAAACTGTAGTATCTATGGCGAAGCAAGTGATCGAGACTTTGATGAGATTATTTGTTGGCAGTCCCTACACATTATCGAATCCCGAGGCGCAGATTGCCACGGTCCAAGTGACTCGCCATGAGTTCAGATGGACTAGGTCGTTGGCCAATGCCCTGACCCTTGGAGATGTTGGAGTACTAGCTGTTCAACTTCAAAACCTTTTGGGTCTCAGAACGAATGCTGAATTTGCTGAAAACGTATCAGATACAGAACGTGATTTAGCATTAGAAGAAGTATTCTAAAAATATGGATGTTGGTTTTTTATTTGTTTTAAAATCATAACTCTTGGCATCATAGCTATTATACGAATAGATGGGTAAACCTCGGATCTCTGGAATAGGTAATCATCTTGTTGAAAGTCGGCAAGTCAAATCCGTCGCTGTATTCAAGCATATCTTGAGCTTCAAGAGTGCAATCCTCTCGAACTATTCCATTGAACTCGTACACTTGCCTAGGGTTACGATTAGAGAAGCTACTTTCATAAAATAGTACTTACTGTATCGAGAGTCTTTCATTTGTTTGCATAAGCTGGACTGTTACAGCATTTCCATCCTACTCAACACAGTGTGAGCCAAATAGGCTACTACCATCCATTCAGAATACTTACTGCTGCTTGCACCTGTACTACATTTCCTTGTAAGCTCAGCACCTTTCCCACAAGAGTTACATTTTTTCCAGTACAGCTTGGAAGCATGCTTCCATTAACACGAGGAGATACCCAGTTCTAAATCAACGTTATATAAGAATTGCTTTACCTCTCTCGCACTTACTACAACCTCACCCATCGCTTCTTCTCTTTTTGAAAATTTATATAGTTTTGCGTAGCCGCAATGTTACGAGGAAACGAGCCGGTACGACCCCCGTGTAAGTCGATTTGGAGAGAGATGTTGGTGAGTAGTCTTCACATGGGTTTTTATTGTTTATTGAATATGTCAGGTACTTATGCGGCACGGTCAGTCTATGTGGAATCAAGACCCTAACAAACCGCATGCTCCTTGGAAATATGCCGGTGCCGTTGACATCCCGTTGAGTGAAAAGGGAATCAAGCAGGCCATGCAGGCAGGCAGACACCTAAAGGACCTTCCTATCGATGTAGTGTATTGCTCCATGTTAATTCGTGCCCAAACCACTACCTTGATTGCCTTAGCCACTCATGAAGACGGGAAAGCTCCCCTTTTGGTACGAGATACGGATTCTCCTGAAGCGCGGGGATTAAGAGCTCATACTAGACAGATGAGCGAAGGGGCTCATCAAACCGTTTTACCGGTATATTGTTCTCATTTACTCAATGAGCGAAACTTCGGTATTTTGCAAGGCATGTATGAATGGGAACAAAAGCGAAAGTATTCCAAGGAAGACCTGAACGATTTTCGAAAAGAATGGAATATTCATTTTCCTGGAGGTAAGTCGTCCTTATGTTTTTTAAATGTTTTAATTAATATCGTTATAGGAGAATCACAGGCCGAAGTGTACGATAGAACTGTTTCATTTTTTGAACGACATATACGACCTCAGTTGGTTGCCGGTAAAAACGTTTTGATTTGCTGCCATGGTTTTGTCGTGAGAGCTTTAGTAGCCCATATTCTGCGGTTGAATCCTTTAGAGTATCGTCAACACATGCTTCTGGATTTAAAACACGATAAAGCCTCGTTGCTGAGGTCGGCTAACGCAATTCCGAGAGTGTTCAAATTCACTGCGGATGCTCTCCCGGATGATGAACCAGTTTTCATTCACCAGGGACAATTTACGGAAGTCAGTGAAAAGTATTTCCCTCAAACACCCGAGAAGAAGAGTAAATTGTAGCAAAGATTTTCTCTATCACTAAAAAAGGAAACGAAGTAGATTTTTGATTTAAATCTTTCTATTACCAGATTGTTTTCCTTCAGGTTGAATTTCGTTTCATGCGAACGAGTTGAGTCCCTGAAATCACGAATAACAACTGCATCATCTTGCCTGAGAATACGATGATTCCGGATTTTAAAAAAAGTATATAGTTGCCCGAAGAAAAGTCGATGCGCCCAAGGCCTCGTGTATCTCAATGGAAAGAACTGTGGAAGGCCCAAAAACAATCATATCGAGACGAAGCTGTTTGGGAGAAAGTCCCTCATAAAGCCAGCTGCAATAATTGGCTGGCCAAAATCTATGCAAGACTCATTGTGGCCTTTCACCAAGATTCGGATGTTCGATTGGTGGTGGTGGAGGTTGGAGCAGGACATGGAAGATTTGGGTTTCTTGTAGTTACGGAATTACTAGATATGGGATTTCACAATTTTATATATGTGCTTACAGACTTTTGTAACGATGTTATTAATAAATGGGTGGAAAATGCTCAGCTGATGAAGCTAGTAAGAGAAGGTTGGATGGATTTCGCTGTGTTTGATGCTGATACAAGTACAGATCTCTTTTTACAATGCCGAAATATGAAGATTCATGTAGACCATTTAGTGGTGATTATGAACTACGTAATCGATTCGTTGTGTCAAGACGTTTTTGAGTTTGAGGAAGAAAACGTATATGAAGTAAGTGCGCAATTTGGCAAGGATACGTCTTGGAATGATACCGATGAATGGGAATGGAAAAGACGTCCTATTAAAGATATTTCTTCGTATTACCGCGGATACGCTCATTCAGCCGCACTGCAATCCTTGCTGCATACATACAAAGACGTCGCTGCTAATCATTCCGTAATACTGCCTGTAGGTGCGATTATTGCGCTGTGTAACTTGCTGGAGATAGCGCAAGGTAATTGTATGACGCTCGCTGGTGATAAAGGCGACATGGAGGTTTGTGCCTTTCCGACATGTGGTGTCGTTCCACACGTTTCGTCGCATCATAGCGTTTCTTTCACCGCGAATTTTCATTCTCTTCAACTTGTTTTTGAATCTCGGTTTCAAAATTGCCAGGTTTTGAAATCTTTGGAAAGCGATGTATTTAATTGTATGTGTTTGATTAGTAGGAAATGTACTGACGTCTCACTGGAATGGAGGGATACCCTTGGTGAAGTAGCTGCGGATAGTTTCTTACATTTCCAATCAGTTCTTGGTCCCGATTCAGTTGCTTTAACTTCCGTGTTAGCGCTTCTTCGCCTGAGCAATTTTGACTCCGATATATTCCTGTTGGTATGCAATCGTTTATTGCAGCACTCCCCATTTGTAAATGGAGGGATACTGAATGATATGGTGGCAGATCTCGTGAGAGTGAGTCAAAGGTATTTTTTTATGGCCAACAAAGATGTGATGTTTGAATTGGGACGAGTGATGATGGGTCTGAAGGAATACCGACATGCATTGAACTTTCTGAGTCAGTCGCGCAATGAGGAGCACTTCATTGCCATATTCAATATGGGTGTCTGCAAATTTCATCAGAGGCATTTCGAGGAATCTGTGGTTCTCTTTGAGGAAGCTTTCTTGGCATCCAATGAGAAGTATACACAGGCATTACGCTGGTCTAAACGAGCAAAATTGCTTTGTAAATAACTAATTATGCTGTTGCTGGTGGTGCCTTTTTCTTCCAAATTGAAGTCCTTTTTAATAATGAAAATTGGTAAATGTATTTAAATAATAAACCAAAATGATTCAGATGTCGTATTCAAGTCTTTCTCAATGATCCGGATGCTGATTCTGCGGCATCCTTTTCGACATGTTTAAAGAAGGTCCTTGATGTTTTTTTCTTCTTGGCAGAGGCCACAAGACTCTGGTGGCGAATATTGATGGCTAAATCCTGCATATTTTTGCAATTTTGACTTTTCGATCGAATCAAATCCACCCATGTCTCCATTTCTTGCCTACTATCGACTTTCAATTTGATAGTTTTGTGTTGTCCTAAAACCAAACCACCATTCTTTTTCAGGCGAGCGCTTTTAACCTTCAATTCTGGATGCCAGGAATACAATTGAAACCAGAACTTGCCTTGGAATTTGTTTTCTGGTGGAGGAGGTTCAACTTCATTAAAGGCCAATTTACGAAAGATGAGATTTCGCAGTGATTTCCTAGCTGATGGTTTGCTGGAAATACTTGATGCAGTGTCAGCTATGCTGTCGGTGGAATCATTCTCCCCATTGTTCAGAGCTGCTGGCGCTGATCGTCTCTTATAGGTGACTTTCGGATCTAAACAAGTGCGCACCAATATATTTTCAAGTGGAATAAACCCACGTGGTTCTACATCTTCACTGTTTTTGAAATAATAAAGAGACTTTTCGGAAAGAATAAACCATCTGGGCCTCCACTTTGAAAATCTCCCAGCTCCTTTTTTGTACAAGAATCCAGCTTTATCAGGACAGGTAAATAAATTCCCCAACACGTCATTTCGGTCATTGTTATGCCTAATTTCATTCGATATAATGGACTCGTAAACTTCTTCCAGTTTGCTTTGAAGAAAGTCAGTCCCTTCGTTGAGTCCTCTTAGGTTTCGTACATAGGCCTGTTTCGTCATACGAGTCATGTTATTAGGGTTATGCAGGTCGCTATTAAGCATAATAACAGAGAATGCCAGTACGGTTGTGGCAGATATGTCAAACTCTGGTTGAGGAGCGGCTCTAATTCTAGCCATATTGGTATCCTCATTAAACTTGGCCCCGAAACATTCAAGAATCCTGCTTATCTGTTGTGCTTCACCAGGCGGTTTAAAGTGCTGAAAAACCATACGAAGACCGTCTTCGAGTCCTTTAATGGTCGGACCGAGATTAGAGAAATCAAAGAGATCGAAATAGTTCACCAACACAGATTCGTGTTTTTCATCCCCCAACACCCGACCGACTTGCTCTTTATTAAGCCCAGGCACGTGGTACAAAAAACTCGCAAGTCTTCTGGTGTTACCCTCTCTATCTCCGGGTACCTTATGCACAACACCCAGCTCCACAGTCAGCTGAATTCCGCGTTTCCAGTTTAAATTGAAAACTCTAATGGATCTGTTCAGCTTGTCATCCATGTTAGATTGAAGGGCAGCTGAAGTGCTCTCAACAATTGTATCTTCGGTATCGATCCTCTCCATTACCACTGATTCTTCTTCCACACACTCTATATCATCATCATCATCGTCTGACCCTATCGTTCCTGCATCAGACATTTTTTATCCTACAATAATACAATTTTTTTTAGTGCACACCTTCCAAAAAAGGCTCTGCGCCGTCATGGTTCGTCGGTATATGAGTGGGTACTCGTATGATACATGTGGAAGACCGAGTGACTATGTGACACTGCGAGATGACCTCCCAGTGGCGTTCATTGACAGAGAGAGTAATTGGGTGCTTGTGAAGGTTCATGCTGCCTCCCTGTCGTCGATGGACTTGCGGCGTATCAAAGGGGACTACCCGGGCATGGAAAGGAACAAGATGGGTATGGACGTGAGCGGCGTGGTAGAAGCAGTTGGAGATATGTGTCATAAGTTTCAAGTGGGTGATGAAGTGATTGGGGTGGCTAACGGCTCCGTGGCTGAGTTTGCGGCAGGTCCTGAAACACAATGGGTTCGAAAACCAAAAAACATCTCCTTCCTTCATGCTGCAGCATTTCCATTATGCGGATTAGCTGCGTTTCAATTGTTGTACATTCACGGTCAGTTAAAGCAAGCTCAGAAAGTTCTGATTTTGAACGCATCAGGAGGGATCGGAAGCCTCGTGGTACAAATGGCAAAGTACAAAAAGGCTAAAGTATATGCTACGACCTCGACACATGTTAAGTGGGTGAAATCGTTAGGAGCCGATGTCGTTCTTGATTACAAGAAATGTCAATGGTGGCAACAATTAGCAGGGGAGAACATTGATGTCGTGATCGATCTAGTCGAAGGATATAGCGCATGGGTTCACTGTCAAAAGGTTGTCAACAAACAAAAATCTCGTTTTATTACCATGGTTCCAGATACGCCAGATGCTCCATATTCATTTGTAGATAACGTGGTTAAGCCCAAGATGAGACACATAATGAGCCCTCGGGGAGGTTGCACGTATACGTATATGCCAGAAATCGATTTTTCGAAAGGCAAACATCTGAATTATGTTTCTAAAATGGTTTCCAAGGGCCTATTAAAACCGGTTTTGGATCCGGAATCTCCTTTTCCTTTTTCAACAAAGGGTGCTGCCCATTTGCTGAAAAAAATGGAAAGCAAGGAAAACCGAGGAAAAATGATCGTAGATGTGGTAGGGATGTCAAACGTTTAATATATATGATAATTCAATCATTTTGGAATCCGAAAGACTGGTAGCCTGTCTGATTTACAGCGTACTTGCTTCTTAATATAGGTTGTGAGCTAAAAGCTTGGTCATATTCTGGATCATCCTCAGAAGAATCGTCTTGAAACAATTCATGTGTTTGCGGAGTAGTATCTTCAATTACAAGCACACTAGTTTCATAAAACGTACTTTCGAGGTCTTGGCTACCCACTTCGAGCCACATGAAACATCTCGTGAGTATGTTATGGTTGCCGCCGATGGCACAGGCCCTTCGAATAGTGATAAGCTCAATTAAATTGTGATAAGCAACCCAAATTAAAGTGGTCAGGAATACATTTTGGAAAACGCTGCTACTAAAGTGAGCCCTGTTTGAAACAATCAGACAGAGGCCGATCAGCACATACAACGATATCATGAATTTGGTCAGCGCAGCGTGCCTTGGCTCATAACTAACTGATTTTTCTAATATTGGAACTGTATCGAAGTAGGAATACCAAACAAGTCCCCCTAAAGTTAAATTGGTGGTGTGTACCGAAAAGATAATATCAGAGCACGTGGAAATCTGACGGGTAAGTATCAAAAACGCAGTTCCAAAAATAGATGTGGAGTCATAGGTGCATGTAAGCGCCGGAACAGGAAATACAGTAAGAATGCAAGTTATTCCTCTGAGAATAGATAATGTCCCTGCACAAAACATCCATCGTCGAATGATTGTCAACCCCAAGTTACTAAGCATGAATCTTAATGCAGTGATGATCACACCAACAAGAACCCAGAAATCTACAATTTCAGGAGCATCCCAGAAAGGAATCAAGTAGAAGCCAAGATCTGGAATGTCTAATATACAAGATTGGTTGAATGCACCAGGTTTGGTTATGTTGATAGCACCAGATGGGCTTTGCGGGGTGACGGATCCAAATGATCGAAGCGCGGCTTCCCTAGACCATAGGGTCATTACCACTCCTACATACGTGCAACATAGCATGTAAACCAATGTAGCTACAAAGCGCACATATCGTTTACTTGTCATTGAAATTAGAAGTCTTCGATTTTTTTTTTTTTTAACTTCTC
>Ga0105053_10006023_pt1 | contig 16911 bp, 9 predicted proteins | sample BON01_FD_78093 | JGI IMG/M metagenome (GOLD analysis project Ga0105053, IMG submission 78093) | Freshwater microbial communities from Lake Bonney liftoff mats and glacier meltwater in Antarctica - BON-01 | ecosystem: Environmental > Aquatic > Freshwater > Ice > Glacier meltwater | place: Lake...
CTCTTTAAGTTTATTAAAGCGTAGTATTAAACACTGTTTAACTAACTCAAGTCTTTCGGCATTTAATAGTACATTAAATTTTTTATCTAACAATGTAATTGAGGCGTTTAGTTTGTCATTGTCAAAGAATTCTTTAATGGTTTGTTTATTCAATCCCGTTTCCGTTGATTTTATAAATTGAACCATTTGAAAATGATCAATATCTTGGTTGTTATGCCAACCAATTTTAGGTTTAGAATCTCTGATGTATTTTTCTAAAAACGATTGTTTTGCTTTTTTATCATTTCGCAAAGATATTATTTTTTTGTCTGAAATATTCCATAATAATCCTCTAGCAGTGTCATAAATTGGTGTAAATCGGGGTTCACTATTTGAATTTATACTTTCAATAATTCCATAATTATAAAAATGCCGATCATTATTTCCTACTAAGGCATCGAATAAAATCATTTTTATAAACTCTGAAAAAATGATATTAGCGTGATGTCCGTAAGCCATTGACACACAGTTTTTAAATAATTGTATATTATTTATTTTTTTCTCTAAGTTGTTTTTTTCAATGTGAGTTATAAACTGGTCGCCATTAAAACATTTGGCATATAGGTTGGCACAATGAACCAAAACTTCCTCTTTTTTTAAGAAATATTTGCTTAAAAACCTTATTTGGCCATTGCATAAAACCAAGTCTGATTCTGCCATGTTTAAACCCCAAACTACTCCAATTTGATTCAATAAGTACTCTATGATAGACTCGTTGGGATACCATTTCCTAGCAGTTTTTGCTAAATATAATGGCCAGGTTTTTTTATTAGTTCGTTTGCTAGTTTTTGGGTCATAAACCTTAATAAATTCTTTTGGGGCATCTCCTGTAATGGTATAACCATTTTGCACTTCATAGTCTTTCGAGCGTAAGACCTGAATTTTTATTTTTTGGACTTGGCCTGCATAATTCTCGGGTTTTATACGAGCAAGTTTCTGAATTTCTGAATTTCGTTTCATATCTTCTCTCCCAATATCCCCTTATAAATTTCTATATAATTTGTAGGTTTACCCAGTGCTGCCAGATTTCGTTTTTGAGCTTTTACAAGTTTCGCATACCTACGCTCATACCAGTTTTCCAGTTCACGTATATCGGCCCAGTTTAACCCATAAGCCTGATATACTAAAGCATCTATTTCTAATTGTTCATGGCTAGCGTAGTCATAATGTGGGTTTTGTTTTTGGTCAGTAATAATGTTAAAAATAATCTGGATTACTTTCTTTGATAATATTAAAGAAATGGAAACCTCTTTTAATTCCTCAACCTGGCAATGAACAGTATGGCCCATAAAACATTTAGCAAAAAGTTTGAATGCTTTAGCTGTTAATACTGCCAGTAGTTCATTGTATTCAAAAATTTCTTTTTCTTGAAAAATCATTGAACCTTCGGTGTCAAATGAAGAAATTGAACCAATTCTAAATGTTGGGCTATAAACACCAGTTCTAGAAAAACTTATTGATTTTGAAAAGTACAGACTGGGGCTCCTAAAAACAGCACAAGCAGTATTATGATAATGATTCTTAATAGTTTTGTTTTCTTTTTTGTCAACAATTCTTTCGGCAATTGTATAGGTTTTTAACCTATTAAGGCTCCATTCACTCCAGTCGATAAAATAATTAGTTGGAACATAATAATTGGGCATCCATCCTTCACCTGAATCTGACTCACCTCCTTTATCATAGGGCACTATATACCGTCCTCCGAAATATCTTTCTGAACTCATGTCATTCTTTGATATTCCTTTAGCTATGACAGCTAGTCTCAAATTATCATTATTCCTAATTCGCTCTAAATCAACTTCTGTTAATAATAATTCACGGCTTTCATTGATGTTTTTATAGTTTCCTCTAACTTCAGGATTTTGAAACAAATAACTGTGATTATCTCCAGTAGCTAGTCCTTGTTTCACATCAGCTATTTCACTTAATTTAACTAAATCAACAGTTTTATTATTAATTGATATTCTTCTACCTAATATTTGTTTTCCTTCAATAGTTCTGGTAGTTCTTTCAGCAGATGTATCATTCATCAATCCAAATAATTTGGGGGAGGCCACAAAAAATGGATGATTGGTGTTAGTTAGGATAAGACTTTGCGGATAGGTATAAACACCATATTCTGGGCTGCTTTCGCTAGTCCAATCTTCACCTTTCATATAAAGCACGCTATTATTTTCTAGACTATCGGTTTCATAGCAAGGCTACTGGTATTGTACCACTTTGCCCATAAGCTGCTCAAAACGGTCGTGATTGTCATGAATGCTGGTATTGGTAAAATCTGCCATCAGTAGGCTGTTCTCTGCATTTTTGGCCTTTTCTAAACGCTCTGCTATTATCACAGCGGTGTTTACTGTGGCCTTAAATGTATCTGGATGTACGCGTATCATGCTATGCAGGCAGTTATCCAGCATGAGGTCACGCAGCTCTTTATGTGTTTTAATGGTCATAAAGGTATCAGAGACTATATAGGCCAATATACCGCCATGTGCCAAATGAGTGGATTGCCGTTTCCTTCCTAAAAACTTTGCAATAAAAGCTCCGTAGGGGTCTTTTGAACCTAAACCTAATTTTCGTTTTAAATCTTCAGGAATTTTAGTGCCACCATAAGGGGGATTACCCAGAATAATATCAAACTGTTCTACGCCATACATCCATGCGGGGTCAAACCACGGCGTTTCATGATGTTTAAAAGGATCCCAGTCGGCTAGCTGATTGGCTTTAATGTTTGGGTTGTCATTAAACTTTGCCTGATCCATTTTAATTTCATACTGCACATCTTTAAACCTTCTTTTTAAGGCCTGCTTGTCTTCTCCATGTGCTTGTAAGTAGTCTTGTCTTATCTCCTGTAACTCTGGTATTTTGTCTGCTATTAAAGGCGATTCTATGCCAGAGGCATCTAGTTGTATGAGCGTATTTGCAGTTACAAATTTGAATTCCAAGTTTGGTAATTCTAAAACACCACGGTTAGGTTTATCGTCTTCTATGTTCTCATCTACAATAAGGGATAAGAAACTTCTGAGTTTAGATATTTCAGCGGCAATGGGCTGAATATCAGCACCAAATATCGAGTTTTGAATAATTCCTAACTTTCGGCGATATTCAGAGCTCGCTTTGTCTAATCGTTGTTTAAGTTCAGACCGAATGGCGGCATTACTAATTTTTGCCAATTGTTTATTCTTCCACTTTTCGGCATCCGGGTCTATTTTTTGTAGAGCTAAAACTATTTTATGTAAAGCACCCATAGGGAACGCCCCAGAGCCGCAGGCAGGGTCTAGGATTTTTACCTCGTCAAAAGCATTTAAAACGGCATCGCTTTCAATATTACTTAAATTACATTCATCGCTTTCTTTAAATAATGGATGCAAGTTTTTTTCATCAATACCCGTTTTGTTATACAGATATTTAACCAAAGCCGCCTCCACCATGTAGTCCACTATTTCTCTAGGCGTATAAAAACTACCTGTAGCTTTTCGTACAGATTTCTTTTCACTGTCTTCTAAGTTTGGGTCTATTTCTGCCAAAAGATTCTCAAAAATTCTCCCTAACATTTCTGGGTCAATGCTTACCTCAGCGTCATTTATAGAATTCTCATCAATCGTAAAGTTATACTGTTCTAGGGTTTCATAAAGTTCAGAAAACCAGTTGTTAGGAATGTTTAGTCCTCTATTGGCTCTTTGTTCTATCTGGGGGCCATTTCCGTAAAAATCCGAGTCGTCTCCATTTTGGGGTTCAAAAAGCCCGCCATTTAAAAATGGAATTAGGGAATGATTATCTGGTAAAACGGCTTTTCTGTTTTCAATTTTTTGGTTCAAAACCTCAAAAAATAGTTTTTCCAAAAGTCCGTGATAATAATCTGCAATTAAAGATTTGGAACCAATCCAGCCATCTGGAATTAATGGGACACCATTTTCAGATGTTTTGATTTTGAGAAACCAACAGAAAATTAAACGACCTATAAGCCTGACGCCAAACTGCCTCACAGCATTTCTGTCTTGGGTTCTATTGCCTGGCAAAGCGATAGCTATAGGAAAACGTTCGGCATTTCTACCTGAACCTACTTCTCCGCCAACTAAAGAATAGAAAGAGCGAACTATTTTTTTGTAAAACTCCTCATTTAGTGGTTCTACACTAAAGGATTCTTGGATATTATCCAAACTGGAAAAAGCACAATCACCAATACGTTTGATAAACGTTTTGTTTGTTTTACCAGGCTCTATGAAGTACGTAAAACGTTTCCAGTTGCTATACTTTTGGATTTCATCGCCATAGTTTTTACGAATAAAACTGAATCTGAAATTGCCTAGTTCGTCATAAAAAACAAAAATGGCTCCGTCTTTAAAATCTTCTTTTAGCGTTTTTTTGGCAATTTCGAACTGAACTTTTTTAGAGCTTCGGCTACTAAGATTTTTGTTTGATTTACAGCTAAAAATGAGTAATTCGTCGGAATTCGTAAAATTTGCATGACCTAACTTTTCTAAATTCGAAAAGTTTTCATCAGACAATAAAGAATTCCAATCTTCATTAATTGGTTTAAAGTTGCTGATTTTGCTTTTAAAGAATTTTTCAAGGGTCTCATTGGAATAGTCTTGAATAAGGGTTGTCATGTGTTTTGGCTATTAATATTAATCCAATTTAGGAATTTTATTAATTCAAGATTGGAATTAATTCCTTTAAATTAGGAGCAGATGTCTGTGCTCCCATTTTAGTGACAGAAAAAGCGGCAGCCTTGTTGGCAAAAGAAATGCTTTCTTTCCAGTTTTTTCCATTGGCAAGTGAAACCGCCAATGCACCATTAAAGACATCACCCGCTGCTGTAGTGTCTATGGCTTTTACTTTTTCAGACGCTACTAAGAAAGATTCGGTTTTTGACTTAAAAAAGGCTCCCTTTTCGCCCAAAGTAATAATGACATGTTGCACACCCATGGATAATAGTTTTGCTGTGGCAGTCTCACATTTTTCAAAATTATCTGGGTACACGCCTGTTAATAATTCTGTTTCCGTTTCGTTTGGGGTAATTAAAAACAGATTATTCAATACCTCAGAAGGAATGGTCCGTGCAGGAGCAGGGTTAATAATTAGTCTCTTTTGATGCTTTTTTGCCATGGCAGAAATGGCATTTGTGGTCTCTAAAGGTATTTCTAGTTGAGTTAAAATAATGTCAGCTTCTTGAAAGGCTTTTTCCATATTGGAAATATGTTTTGGGCTTAAAGTGGCATTTGCACCAGGAGCTACTATGATCGTGTTTTCTGCATTTTTATCCACGCTTATTACCGCAACTCCTGTTGGCTGGTCTAGGTCAAGTGTGGCATATGAAATATCAATAGCGTCTTTTTGGAAGTATTCAATGGCTTTCTTACCAAAAAGGTCATTGCCTAAATTACATCCAAAGGTCACCTGAGCACCGAGTCTTGCTGCAGCCACGGCTTGGTTAGCTCCTTTGCCTCCAGCAAACATAAAAAAATCGCCACCAATGATAGTTTCGCCCGGTTTGGGCAACCTCACTGTTTTTGCCACCATGTCGGTGTTTGAGCTTCCTATGACAAGGATTTTAGATTTTTGCATAACATTTCTTTATTGGATAAAGTTAGAACGTTTAAAATCACTATTGAATTAAAGAAACAGTAAATGATTTCTGAATTGTTTACGAAGCATAAATTTGATTCATCACATAAAACACCTTTCTATCCCGAAAGAAAACTTGACGATTACTTCTTGATAACATTTCTCTTCTTTTGGTTGATGGTTCAGCCCACTTTTGTCAGAAAAAGTGGATTGGTTTCAGCATATTCAACAACTAACACCTTTGGAATATTTTAGAAAAAAGAAAACGGTCATCATAAAGTTTTTTCTGAAGCTACGCCTTCGTATATTATCTAATAATCCATTGAAACCCGAAACTAAAAGTGTGTTTTTTGGCAAAAATAAACCTGATTAAAGAAATAATTTACCAGTTATTTAACCCGAATTATGCATTAAAATTTTGATAATTTAGATAAACATCTGAATATCAATACGTTTCTAATGCAAAGCATTAGAAACTATCTAACCCATAGGGTTTTAGCAAAGTTCATATAATTTGTTCATTATAAAGGCATTACATGTTCTTGTTTTTTCTAATGCATAATTCGGGTTTAACAATCCAAATACCTTTTTTTCGATTTGAAATCACTGGACCTCACTATTCTTAATACTTTTTAAATGCTAATTTCACATCGCTAAAAAATGAAAATTATGGTATATAAGTTTGTTCATTTTCAAGGATGGTTTTTTCATAATCTGACTGATTAACCCAGTCAGTTGGTATTTTTTCGCCGTTCATAAATCTTTCATAAAAACCGTTTACTTCTGTAAAAGGGTATTGATCATAAATATCACCATAGCCCCTCATTCTCAGATCTCCTTCTTGTAAAAGCTTAGCTTCCATTTCAGTTTCCATTCGTACTAGTCGCTTTTTAAATGTCTTTTGATAAGCTAAATTATGAACACAATCCTTATCCTTTGATAAGTCGTAAAGTTCATATGTTTCTCTTTTTCCAAAATTCATTTTATAGTATTCTTTATTTAGACCAAGCCTTCTTTGATTCAGAATGAAGGTTTTAGTGGCTCCGCCATCGCAGTTCAAATAGCCAGTTTCAGGATTACAAACTGGCCATCTACTTGTTTTGTAATTTTTTAGCAACAAAAAGCCATCTTTATGTAAACCTCGAACGGGATAGCCTACATCTTTTGGCCTTCCATAATCATGCCTTTCTTGCCCCACAAGCATATAACCTCTATAGGCAACATTTTTAGTCAAATTCAATAGATTTTTACCCGTAATAGGATGCATTCCGGATTTTTTTTGGTCAATTCCTGCGGCTTCTAAAATGGTGGGGGCAATATCAATAAATTTGGCATATTGATTAATTCTTTGCCCATGTCGCTTGATTTGGTTACCCCATCGCATCGCGAATGGAACATGATTTGCAGATTCATATTGATTGCCTTTTACTCTTGGGAATGGCATTCCGTGGTCTGAGGTATAAATGATAAGTGTATTTTCTAATTGACCTATTTTTTCTAAATGCTCCAGTACTTTTTCTACCTGCTTATCTACATATTCTATTTCGTAAGCATAATCTAACATGTCAGTTCTTATGGTATCTGTGTCTGGCCAATAGGAGGGAACACGCTCAATTTGAGATGGATTTTTGTTCGCTAGTTTTTTAGAGGAACCATATTCATATGCCCTGTGCGGTTCTGTAAATCCTATCCAAAAACACCAGGGCTTATCGGAATCATTTTTATCGATAAAGTATTTAAAATTAGCAGCATAGTCATTTTTGGAAATATGTGGGGTTGGAGGAATAAGGTTAAACCTACTATAGTTTGGGCCTAATAATTCTCGTTTGGTTCCGTCTGCATGAAATGCTTTACCAGGAGCATAGCCTTTTCCTGTGTAGCCAATTGAATATCCATTTTCTTCTAATGTTTCAGGATATGACTTGAATTTTGTTGGGAAAAATATGCCATGATTCATAGCGGCATCTAATTGCCACGGATTTCTTCCAGTTAGTATCGTAGCACGCGAAGGGGCACATTTTGCATTTGGAGTATATGCTTTTTCAAAGAGAATTCCTTCTTTTGCTATTCGGTCGAAGGCAGGTGTTTTTACCCAAGTTCTTCCATATGCACTCATATCTAAACCTGCATCATCCAAAACTATAAGTAGGATGTTAGGTTTTTTCTCTGCCTTTTGGAAATACATTCCTGTGGCAAAAAGAAATAAGACGATAATTAATAAAGTATATTTTTTATTCATAGGAGGTATACTATAATGTATTCAAATTTACGTGAATTCTTTAAATTCTATTGATTTGTTAAATTATGTTAGAATTAACCCTTTGAAATGAAAGTATTACACACGGTTTTTTCGTTTTTTATCCTAAATGCAGTTATTGCCCAGCAAAAACCAAATGTGGTCTTTATTTTGGTGGATGATTTGGGCTATCATGATTTAGGATACACAGGAAGTAACTTATACGAAACTCCAAATATTGATGCCCTAGCTGCCAGAAGTTTTAATTTTATAAATGGTTATGCAGCTAGCAGAGTTTGTAGCCCGTCCAGAGCAGCTATTATGACAGGTAAATCGCCTGCAAGAGTTGGTATAACAGATTGGATTGGAGCTAAAACAGGCACAGACTGGAGAAGTTTAAACCATGAAGATAAGCTTTTGCCAGCGGAATATATCCATCAATTGCCTGCTAATGAAATTACTATGGCTGAAGCATTTAAGGAGTCTGGCTACAATACTTTCTTTGCAGGAAAGTGGCATTTAGGTGATGAGGGATCGCATCCTGAAAATCATGGATTTGACATCAATATAGGTGGTTATCATGCTGGAAGCCCTTTTGGGGGTTATTTTTCGCCTTATGATAATCCAAAAATGAAGGATGGAGAAAATGGCGAGAACTTATCTTTAAGATTGGCAAATGAAACAGCTGAGTTTATGACTAAAAATTCGTCTCAGCCCTTTTTTGCCTTTTTATCTTTTTATGCAGTTCATGGCCCCATCCAAACTACAGCAGAAAAATGGGATAAGTATCAAAGCAAAGTAAAAGCCAAGGGAATAGATAATAATGGCTTTGAAATGGAAAGAGTTTTGCCCATTAGAAAAAAACAAGATAATCCAGTATATGCGGGATTAATAGAAACTATGGATGACGCGGTGGGCATCGTTTTATCTAAACTGAGGGAACTGGGTATAGATAAAAATACTATTGTGGTGTTTACATCTGATAATGGGGGAGTAGCTTCAGGAGATTCCTACTCTACTTCTAACGCTCCTTTAAGAGGTGGAAAAGGCTATCAATGGGAAGGAGGCATTAAAGAACCCTTTCTTATATTTGTTCCTAATAAAGCCCCTAAAGTTGTAGAAACTCCTGTGATAGGAATGGATTTTTATCCTACTTTATTAGCATTGACTGGAATTGAAGAAAAACCTAATCAACACAAAGACGGTATTAACCTTAAGCCTTTAGTAGATGGTTTAACCATCAAAAAGAGGGATTTGTATTGGCACTATCCGCATTATGGAAATCAGGGGGGCGAGCCTTCTTCTATCGTTAGAGAAGGAGAATGGAAGTTGATTCATTATTGGGAAGATGGACGAAATGAGCTTTATAACTTAAAAAAGGACCCAAGTGAGGAAAAAGATTTAGTGATTAAAAAAGTTAAATTGGTTGATGCCATGGAAGAAAAGCTGATGGCCTGGTTAGACCAATCTAATGCTCAAATACCTTTAAGAGACCCCGAGTTTGATATATTAAAACGTCAAAAGGTGTTGGATGGTTACGAATTTGTCAAATGGCCTAAATTGGAAGAAGAACGAAAGGCTATGCTGTCTGATAAGTATAAACCCAATGCAGACTGGTGGGGAAGTCAATCTGTAAATGATTAATAAAAACACCTTAATTTTAGAAAACAATAAACCCTATTCAATGAAACACTTATATCTTTTATGTTTGCTTATTCTTGGATTAAATTATTCAATTGCACAGGATATTCCACTACCAGAGCACCCAAGACCAGATTTTGAAAGATCCGATTGGCAAAACTTAAATGGGAAATGGGGTTTTGAGTTTGATAGTTTGGATGCTGGTTTAAAGAATAATTGGTCAATTAGTCAAAAGGGTTTCACGAAAGAAATAAATGTACCTTTTCCTTGGGGCTCAAAGCTATCAGGTTTAGAAGATTTAGCAGATATTGGTTGGTATAAAAGGGAAATAGAAGTTTCGGCCGAATGGAAAAGTAAGAGAACTTTCTTAACCATTGGTGCGTCCGATTGGGAAACTACAGTTTGGCTAGATGGAAATCTTTTAGGAAAACATCAAGGTGGCTATACTCCATTTAGTTTTGAATTAACAGATTATCTGAAATACGGCTCTAAACAAAAACTTGTTATACGCGTAGATGATGCACGTAGAATGTTTACACTTTATGGTAAACAAGGCTACGGAAATGCAAGAGGTATTTGGCAAACCCCTTATTTAGAAGCAAGGGGTGAAAATTTCATAGAAACCATTCATTTCGAACCAGATATAGACAATTCTTCAGTAACTGCAAAACTAATTTTAAATAACTCTGCCACTAAAAACCAGTCTATAAAAATTGATTTTTTAAATGCTTCGCAAAGTTTTACTGCCGTTTTTCCAAATGGACAAAAAGAAGCCGAATTTAAGATTGACATTAAAGATCAAAAGCTTTGGAGTTTAGAAAACCCACATTTGTATGGAGTTAAAGTAACTTTCCAAAACGATGAAGTGAAATCTTATTTTGGAATGCGAAAAATATCGGTGACAAAATTACCGGGAACAGATATTCCATATGTTGCTTTAAATAACAAACCCATTTACCTTCAATTGGCACTTGACCAATCTTATCATCCAGAAGGGTTTTATACATTTCCAACGGACGAGTTCATGAAAAATGAAATAGTACTGGCGAAAGAATTGGGCTTAAATGGCATCAGGACACATATAAAAGTAGATATCCCTAGAAAGCTTTATTGGGCAGATAAGCTTGGACTTTTTGTAATGTCAGATTTACCAAATTCATGGGGAGAGCCAAACTCAGCTGCACAAAAAGAATCTGAGTTTACGCTGCGTGAAATGATTAAACGAGATTATAACCATCCTTCCATTTTCTCATGGATTGTCTTTAATGAAACTTGGGGATTAAAAACCGAAGTGACTAACCAAGGAACAGGTAAAAAAGAGAGAAAATACTTACCAAAAACTCAAAATTGGGTAGCATCCATGTATTATTTAGCCAAATCTCTTGACCAATCTAGGCTGGTAGAAGACAATTCCATCTGCTGTGGAGCTGGACATACAGAAACAGATATAAATTCATGGCACTCCTATCTTCCTGGTTATGAATGGGAAGAGTTTATGACTAAGCTTGATAAAAACACCTATCCTGGAAGCACTTCAGATTTTGAAAAAGGTTTTGCTCAAGGAAATCAACCGATGATAAATTCGGAATGTGGGAATGTATGGGGTTATAAAGGAAGTACAGGCGATATAGATTGGAGTTATGATTATCATCGAATGATGAATGTTTTTAGGCAACATCCTAAAATGGCAGGTTGGCTTTATACAGAACACCATGATGTCATAAACGAATGGAACGGCTATTGGAAGTTTGACAGAAGCATGAAGTTTACAGGGCTTGATGCCTTTGGTATGAAGGATGCCGATTTCCATTCCAAATTCTATGTGTCTACAGGGCAGGATATTACTCAGAAAGTTACCGTAAAAGAGGAGGTTGATGTACCCCTATTTATTTCTTGTCATACAGAAGAAGCATTGCCAAACAATACGATGATTCTGGAATATCAATTAATTGGCGTAACCGAAAAAGGGGAGACACTTACATTTCCGCTTACCTCAGTTAACATAAATTATTTGCCTTGGATGCAAAAACAACTAAAGCCGTTAAAATTAAAAATGCCAAATGACAATGGTATATTTTATCTACAATTGACGCTTAAAGATGAGAATGGAAAAGAATTGCATCATAACTTTATAAATTTCAAAGTAGAAGGTGCCCCAGAAACACAAAACATTCAGTTGGAATCAAATGCCTATTCAGAAGCTAAATGGTCTGTCAAAAGTTGGGAAGTTTTGGATGGTCTTAAAATGAACGGTACTGGTAAAGGATATTTTGAGTATGAATTTAAAGGGGAGGTTTCTAAGGCAAAATCGGGCTATTTGTTATTTGAACTTGGTGCTAAAGAACTTTTTGTTAAAGATAGAGAAGGAGTGAATCTAACAGACATGGATTATATGTTAGGGGCGATAGCTGAACCAAGTCAAAACAAAAACTCATACCCAATGACAGATGAAACCAAATTCTCTTCAGTTATTAATGTTTCAATCAACGGCTTAAAAGTAAAAAATGTAACCTTAGAGGATGACCCAGCAGACCATAGAGGTGTTTTAAGCTGGTTGAATCAAAAAGAAGATGGAACACTTAATGAGGCAGGTTCTTATGGTTATTTAGTAAAAATACCTTTAACAAAAAGCCAGTTAAAAACGTATAAGAAAACAGGCTCAATGAAAGTTAAATTAGCAACAAACGGCGAAGGAGGCTTAGCGGTTTATGGTAAAGATTTTGGTAGATACCCTTTTGGTCCAAGTTTAATTTTAGAGTAATTAGAGTAATTTGAAATTGGCATTATGCCAATTTCAAATGCTCCTTTAAAGAATCAGAAGTTTTATCGATGATTAAATGGTAAAATGGCAAGGTATTATTATTAACCTGAACGTCTTCCAAGGTTTTATAATAGGCCAATCTAGCATCTAAATCACCTTTTAAAATAGCTAAAGTATAACCATGCTTAAGTAAAATAAAATTCATAATTAAACGGGCTGTACGCCCGTTTCCATCTATAAATGGATGAATGGTAACAAGTCGCTTATGCATTTCTGCTGCTAACAAAACAGGATGCATGAGATCCTTATTCTGCGTATAGAATGCAAAGTAATCATCCATTTGCTCAGCAATAACCAGTGCATCGGGTGGCACATGTTCACTCCCAGAAATTCTCACATTCACTTTTCTAAATGAACCATCATTTTCATTGTCAATAGATTTCAAAACAAGACGATGAATGTCAAGTAGGTTTCTTTTTGATAAATCTTCTGTTCCATTCACCATACTACGGATGAAATCTATAGCTTCATGATGATTAATGGCTTCTAAATGCTCTCGCATACTTTTGCCGCCTATCGTAATCCCCTCATTGATAACTAAATGAGTCTCTTGGAGTGTGAGCGTGTTTCCTTCTATTCTGTTGCTGTCAAAAGTATAATTGACATCAAAATACGCCAGTAGTTTTTCTAATTGCAGGGCATTTAAAGGTTTTTGGTCTATCCATTGTTTTTTTAGATGGTCCAAATCCAAAAGTTTTTGTTTGATTTTTGAATTAACGTCTTGTAGTTGTAATGCTTTATTTGTGCTCAAATACGCTACTCTACTTTCGGCGGCCATCAGAATTTCTAGAGGGTTTTGCTCATAAGCTAGCCAGTTTGCTATTTTATCTGCTAAAAACTCCTTTCTGATCGTGTGTAAAGGAATGTCCATAGCGGCTGATAAATAAAGCAAATGCTTATCAGAAGGCATTCTTTTCCCACTTTCATACTTAGAAATCAATGCTTGATCTATACCACTTTCTGCGGCTAGAACTTGCATTGTTTTGGTATGTTGCTCACGCCAATTCAATATGTATTTTCCAAAGCTCATAATATGACAAAAATATACTTGACAAGTATAGTCATAATTATGTGTTTTGAACATTTACCCCACTTTTATTATGAGCTGTAAGATGTATTTATCAACTTTAGTAGTGTCAATTAATTTTCAATCATGAAAAACTCAAGAAGAGAATTTATAAAGGGACTTTCTTATGGAGCTGCCTTAGTTTTTGGAGGTACTTATCAAAAACTGTCTGCTAACGAGATTTTTAATCAACGATCCAATGTCAAACTACGGTTTTTAGTAGCATCAGATAGTCATTATGGTCAGGCAAATACGGCATATGATGCCATGTTGGATGAGTTTCTAAAAGAAGCGAATCTGTTCCATGAATCAAATCCGCTAGATTTTTGTGTAATAAATGGCGACATTATTCATGACGAACCTAAGTTTATGCCTGAAGCTAAAATTAAATATGATCAGCTTAAGGTTCCTTATTATGTCACTAAAGGAAATCATGACAAGATTTCGGACGGAGCTTGGCAAACTATTTGGAAAATGCCCGTAAATCACCAAGTTGTTATGGAGAAGAATAGTATTATTCTAGTGACCACTTCTAATGAAAAGGGCGATTACCTGTCACCAGATTTAGGATACCTAAAAACGCAATTGGATGCTTCTACCAAACTAAAAAATGTGTTTTTATTCGTTCATATTCCTCAGACAAAACGAACGAATAACGGCATAGAAACTCCAGCGTTTTTTGAATTATTAGAGAATTATTCAAATGTAAGAGCCGTTTTTCATGGTCATGAGCATGATCAAGATGGAATTTCCTTTAAATCAGATATTCCCTTCATTTTTGATGCTCATATTGGTGGAAGTTGGGGTACCAAATATAAAGGCTTTAGAGTGGTAGAGCTCATGAAAGATAAAAGCTTGGTTACCTATATGATGAATCCTAGAGAAGAAATATTGCGGGAAACTATATTATAAGTTTTACTAGTAAAGAGAGGCGACGGCCTGTATTTACTACATTATCTTTGGTTCTTTAACCTTACTGAATGAAGTTTTCTAATATTCTATTTTCTTATATCCTATCTATAGGTCTAGGATCTGGTCAAATTGTTAAAATTACACCAAACTCACCCACCATTAGTGATGCGATAGAAATCGTTTTTGATGTTATCCAAGGAAATGCTGGCTTAGCAGGTGCTAGCTCTGTTTATATGCATTCTGGAGTAGTTATTGATAAACCAGATGGAACGGCATGGGAGTATGTGAAAGGGAACTGGGGAAAAGATGACGGTATTTGTAAAATGACAAAAGTGCCGAATGAACCAAACCTCTGGTCTATCAAAATCCCAAACATAAACACCTATTATGGTATTCCTGATAATCTGCCTGTATTTAGATTGTCAATTGTGTTTCGGAATGCCGATGGAAGCAAAGAAGGAAAAGGCAATATAGGAAGCTTTGAAGGAGGCTCGGTAGCTAGCAATGGTGACATTTATTTGGATTTGAAGAATTATGTGCAAACACTACAACCTACAGCATCAATAATTTTTTTGGTTACAAAAGCTGTACTACCTGTAAGTATAAAAGCATCAGGTTTAGCAGATAAAATAGTTGTCTTTTTTGATGAAGGAAAAGGTTTTCAATTAATAAGTGAAATAGAAAATGCCACTATCTTAAATACAGAAATAACACCAAGCAAAACAGGACTTGTTATACTAAAAGCGGAAGCCATTTTTGGAACTGATACACAATCGGTTAGTAAAGAATTTCAATTTGTCTATAAGCGAGAAATATCTACAGCCAATTTGCCGTCAGGACAAAAAAAGGGAATAAATTACGCTGCAGATAATTCAAAAGTAACCTTAGTTTTAGAAGGTCCTCAAAAGCAGTTTGTTTACGCTGTAGGTGATTTTAGTAATTGGGAAATCAAAGATAAATTCTTGATGAATAAAACAGCCGAAGGAGATTTGTTTTGGCTGGAAATTGACAATCTTATTCCTCAAAAAGAATATGTTTTTCAATATTGGGTTGATGGAACCATCAAAATCCCAGACCCTTATGCCGATAAAATAGCGGACCCTTGGAATGACAAGTACATCTCTGACTCGGTATATCCAAATTTGCCAAAATATGAACAACAGACCTTTGGGGTAGCATCAGTATTTCAGACTGGTCAGAAAGCCTTTAATTGGAATGAATCGGAGAAGAAATGGCAAAGACCAGCAAAGCAAGAACTAAGAATTTATGAATTATTGGTCCGTGATTTTATTAGGTCACATAACTATAAGGATCTGACAGATACACTCTCGTATTTGAAAAAGCTAGGTGTAAATGCCATTGAGCTTATGCCTATTATGGAGTTTGAAGGAAATGAAAGTTGGGGTTATAATGTTTCACAATATTTTGCTCCAGATAAATATTACGGCACCAAAAATGACTTAAAATGTTTTATACAAACAGCTCATCAACTAGGTCTTGCAGTGATTTTAGACATGGTGCTTAATCATGCTTTTGGCCAAAATCCACTAGTGAAAATGTATTGGGACAGCTCAAATAATAAGCCAGCTGCTAATAGCCCATACTTTAATCAAGATGCTAAACATTTATACAATGTTGGTTATGATTTTAATCATGAAAGCCCATATACGCAGGCTTTTGTTGATTCTGTAAATGCCTATTGGCTTAGAGAATATCATTTTGATGGCTTTCGTTTTGATTTGTCTAAAGGTTTTACGCAAAAACAAACGAATACAGATGTAAGTTTTTCTGCAAGAGACGAATCTCGAATTGCAATTCTAAAAAGAATGGCACAGAAAATTGAAGCAGTTGACAAAAACGCTTATGTCATTTTGGAACATTTTGCAGATGCTTCAGAAGAAAGTACCCTTCACGCGGAAGGTATGATGACCTGGGGAAACCATAATCATGATTTTGCAGATTTAATGTTGGGTAAAATAGCCCAATCCTTAAGTTCCATAGATGATACCAACCGAGTTTCATATATGGAAAGCCACGATGAACAACGACAAATCTATTTAGCAAAAAATGGATCAGCAGCTCTAAATAGTACTTACAATCCTAAAAGTGAACGAGTGGCTTTCAACAGACTAAAAATGATGTCCGCATTTTTCTTTACACAGCCAGGCCCTAAAATGATGTGGCAGTTTCAAGAGCTTGGCTATGATATTGATATCAATTTTAATGGTCGTGTAGGCAATAAACCCTTGGTTTGGGGTAATGAGAGTTTAAATTATTATGAGCATGGAGAGCGTCAAAAATTATTTAAAACAAATGCTGCGATTTTAAATTTGCTAAATAACCATTCAAAGGTTTTTAACGAAGGGAAACTGACTAAAAACATGAGTGGAGCTATAAAGTCTCTTAAATTTGAACATGATAACTTAGATGTGGCGATAATAGGAAACTTTGATATAAAGAATACAAACACCTCTTTTAGCTTCCCGAAAAATGGCTGGTGGTTTGATTATTTTGGCTATGTTTAAATATATGTAGTTTATTTCGTATATTGAGATATGAAGATAGAAGAAATTCAAGAACACTTGTCGAAGCTTTCAGATGCTGATAAAGAGCTGGTATTGAATCAAGTGGCGA
>Ga0105053_10006024_pt1 | contig 16908 bp, 16 predicted proteins | sample BON01_FD_78093 | JGI IMG/M metagenome (GOLD analysis project Ga0105053, IMG submission 78093) | Freshwater microbial communities from Lake Bonney liftoff mats and glacier meltwater in Antarctica - BON-01 | ecosystem: Environmental > Aquatic > Freshwater > Ice > Glacier meltwater | place: Lake...
ACCTCAGCAAGAGGAGCAAGAAACATTAAGATCGAAAGACACCCAGTTCGCAGCTGTTGAGCTCCCCAAATGTCTAGAGGGGCCCCACAACACCTACAACAGATCCACCAACAGCAGCAGATTTAAACCAGAATGAATTTAAACCGTCAAATTTTAAGTTTGAAAGGTAACCCTTTCTCAAGGTTCGAGGTTCGAGGTTCGTGAGGTTCATTCCAATATTAAACGAACCCTGGTCGTACCAAGAGAAAGCTCTATGAGGTGGACCTGACCAGTTGAACCGTTGCGGTCCCATCACAATTTGTGAAGAGGGTCATTGCGATGGGAAAATGATGGGATCCTGTAAGGTAAACACGGTTTAGAATAGGGTTCTTACCACAGTCCCATCGCATTGGGATTACGTTCCGATAAAACCCCCACAAACACCATTAGGCCAAAAAAGCCTCCAAATGGCACACGAGCCAAGGGGGGTTTGTCTCAAACTTTTGAGTGAAAAAATCTTGCAGCTGTTTTCTTCACTCATCTCGCTCGCACGATGGGGATGTTTTGTGGAATTCTGAACCAGACTCACGTCGCCAATTCTCACACTGCTGTTAGTCAGCTTTATTGGTTCTCAGGAAAATGTGTTTTCGGGGCACGCGGCAAGCGGAGCCGCCGCGCGCCACTCGCATTCAGCCAGAGTCCGCACGGATTCGCGCCAAACAACATTTTTTCCACCAAAATTTCAGGTTGAGCACCAAAATTTCAGGCTGAGCCTGCTATTGGCAAAACAAATTAGGGACTGTCTGTGGGACTCTGGCTGAGTTCTTTTGGGAAAAAATAAATTTGAAACTGTGGGACTCTGACAAAAAGCGAGTGGCGCGCGGCGGCAAGACATTTGTCTACATTGTGAGGAGCGAGCGCGTGCAATGTTGAGTGCCAAGTCTGCCTCAACCAATGCTCAACCTGGAATGCGCGCAAATTGGACAGCCAAACTGAAAACTTATCGTAAAGGCAGGGCATAGGAAGTAAAAATCTGGCAAAAAATTACAACTAAACCCCTCTAAGCAAAAAAAAAATTCCAATAACACATACATATATATATGTATGTGTATATATACATATAAAAACAAAACAGGCCAAAACTCCAAAATTCAGACAAAAACGGGCCCAACAATAATAAATGATCAAACATTTGGCCTGAAAATTTGCAAATGATGAAAAAGAATGGCTTGAAATTGTGAACATGATGAAAAAAAACATGAAATAAAAATTGGAGAAATATCAGAAAAACAAGGCCTGACAATTGAAAAGGCAAAAAATAAGTCACACATGTCACAAATGGTCACACTTTCAGATGTGACGGGGTGAACCGGGGGAGCTAGCGACATAGTAAAAGCGAAGAGTTCTGGAGAAGATCCCAGGGCAACTGGAGGCCTCGTTTGTAATCTTCCTCACCCTCGGGTCAATAAAACAAAGCAACACTGGTACCAACTTGTTTATGTTTACGTTTTCCAGGAAATGGTTCAGGATGAATCAAATCCAGAACAACATAACAGAATTTGACCTCTGGTGAGGGGATGGTCACAAACCTACTTTATGGCTCAACCTGGGATGCGCGCAAATTGGGCGACAAAAGTGGCAATGACTTGCATGGGAAGGGCATGAGAAATAAAAAAGATGGAAAACAAGACAAAAAAACCCCAAAAAAAAATTCGAAATTTGCAAAACAATTGAGAAAATCGGGTATGAAAATACAAAAACAGAAAAAAACCGGACCGAAATAAAAAGGTGACGGAAAACATGGGCACGATAGTAATGGTTAGTGAAAAAAAGTGGACTGAAAATTTGAAAATGGTGGAAAAATGTGGCTTGAAATTTTGAGAATGATAACAAAATTGACCAAAAATCGGGAACATCACAAAAACAATGCTTGAAAATTTGCCAAAAAAAGCAAAAAAAGCGGGCGTAACAACTGAAAATAAGTGGAAAAATGTGGCTTAAGAATTTGAAAACGATGACCAAAATGGCATGAAAATTTGCAAAAAAATCGAAATAAAGGCATCTAATTTTGGAAAAAAGAACATAAACCTTTGGCCTGAATATTTGGAATTGATCAAAAAATAAGACTGAAAATTTGGGAAAAGATGAAATTTGAAATAAATATTTGTATGCCACTTTTGGCCCATAAGAATGTCGAAAACGTCATTTGAAATACAACCCAAACTGCCGTAGCGAGACAACACGACACAGGAAGACCACAAGGCGACAAAAACTCCGGAGCAGTGAACCCCGCACATGTAACACACACGCTGAGCCGTACTGTCTCTTGTAAGATATGTAGTATTAAAACAACCCGGGATGGGGCAGCAAGGTTGAGGGAGGGCATCTTGATTGGGGGTTGTGCGAAGGTGCATCCCAGTGGATGCACAGGGAGCCAAGTGGGATTGTAGGTGCATCCCTGTGAACGCACAGGGAGACCAGTAGGATTGTACTGTCTCTAGAAATGGACCAGCAGTGCTTGCCAGTGGATTGATTCGATCGAAAATAGTTGCTTAAATATCTTCAAAAGTTCAAGTAGAGATATGACAAAAAAAATTGCTGAAAACAAGTAAATCGTGCTGAATTTGTTATTCGAAATCTGCCATATCACGGGTAAATGTCTCGAATTTTGTCCGCATCACAGAAATTCTTCCTGAGCCTGGAACGATTCTCGACATTTGATCAAGCCTGAGAACCCATGCAAAAAATCTCAAAAGGATAAATTATAAACACACCCAAGGCCTTTTCTTGAATTTGCTCGCCCAGGGTCTTCATGTTTCTGGGAAGCATGAAAGCGGCATTTGTAACGTCCCACTCCCTGGGACCTTGGCGATCAAAAACTATTTACTTGTTTGCACGAGGACTCCTTATACCTCATCCTCTCGTGCAAACGTAACAGAAGTGTTTCTCCATACAATAGGAGTCTCTGAGAGTCCATGACTCTTCAGAAGCCCCCCCTTCCCTTTAGTGTCTCGTGACAGTGTGACGCCTGGATAGTGCAGATGTGGACTCTCGTGTTTGCCAAGTTGGCCTCAACTTGGACTATCGCCTTTGCGGTTCCCTTCATGGTCTAGATACATTCTGGGCTCGGGGGTTGAGTTGAATTAATAAAGAGACAAGAACAACAACAGCAGCACCTTCCATTGTTGCTGGTGATTCATCTGGCGTGAAGCGTGTGTCAGCAACCGAGAGGTCTTTCAGAAACTGACTGAGCCTCTGCAAGCCAATGATTCGCGATCTAGCTGCTTGAAGAGAAGTGACGAACCGTTGCATGTTGGGAGTGTCTTGTAAATTGAGTCGAGTCAAAAAATTCAAGAATTTTATGGGAAATTAACGTGTTAATTTGATCGCGGAAGCTCTATAAAAGTGAAACATTTGTCTGTACGAGAGTTGAGGAATATACAAGAATTTGAATATGTGTGACCGCTGGTTTCAGATTTGGCAGCCGTGTGGGAGCCGTGACGATTTTCGGTCTCCGATTTTGATTTCGTTCGGCCTAGGTAGGACTTGCCCTGGGTAGGTACCTGGGTAGGTCAAGTGATTAGGTCAGGTCTTCGAAACCCAAGAAAGAAGGAAAGAAAGAGTTCCCGAGTCAGTCAGAGAATCGCCCAGCTCTGGAAGAATCCCTGTGATGCGGACAAAATTTGAGTTATTTTACCTGCAAAAAGTGATGAAATCTGGAGATTTTATCTCCGGGGATCGAACCCGGGACTCCGCGACAATCAGCTGGCATATTTACCACTGCGCCACGGATGAAACATATCAAGCGCTGGATATGTTGCAACGTATCAAGCTATGTCGAATTGATGTAAGCAGGAACCGTGACGTTGCAACTGTGACTTCAGTGATGAAATCTGGACATTTTATCTCTCGGAAATCGAAGCCGGGATTCTGTGGTAACTGACCTATGAGTGACCACTAGGCCACCGCGATCATATCAAGCGCTTCATACATTCATCCGCGGTGCAGTGGCAAATATTCCAGCTCACTATCGCAGAATATCCCCGGAGATAAATTTTTTATATTTCATCACAATCTTGAGTCCTTGCCAAATGAGATGTGCATGTGACCGAGTCTGGGGACGTGACTCGATACTAGTGACTCGTGACAGAAGAGAATCGAATTATAATGAGATCCGTGTTTTAAACTTCTAAACTTGGAATGTCGGCGTCGGTCATGGCGACGACACGCCTATGAGGGGATCGCAGTCCGTGATTGTGACACCGCTCATCTCAGGTTATGAGCCCTTAATTTCCACTACGACAATACGCGGAAGCGCCATACGGTTGCATACATGCGCAGTGGCTATGTGGCAGACAATGTTCACAATACATTATAATCGCACACGCAGTCTGACGACTGTAGCGGGAGACAGCGCAAGTGGTTCGGTAACCGCAGAGCGTAGCGCGAGCGATGCCTGCAGTTCGTAGAATGCAAAAGACTGTTTGCCAACAGTCTCAGGCGAAAATCACGCCAGCAGTTTGATAACTGCTACTCAAGTCATTTCAGAAACAGTATCAAGCAACGAAAGCAGTGTGATCACTGCATTGTTCGGCAACAACAGCCAGCATGCTCGCAGTTCGGAAACTGAAAAAGGCTGTTCGACAACAGTCTCAGGCGAAAATCATGCCAGCAGTTCGATGTCTGCAACTAAAATCAGCGCGCAGAGCGTCAACAAAGCAATCAAGGCTCACAAGCATGTGCAAGCCTCGTGGAAAACAACCACATACTGTGTCATAGTGACAGTCATGCTGGCATCATTTGCAACTGAGGTGCACAGAGAAGTCAGCGGCCCAGGCATCGCGACTGGGGAATACACAAACACTGGTGCAACCACGGGACAGTGGGGAGATTTCCGCACTGGCACGCCAGGAAAATGCACAGTATTTCAGGTGCAACCTGACAAGATACGACAACAGCGCTCAGTACAATTGCAAAAATGGCGCACACAACATAGTGAGATGCAGATTTCAGAGAAGCAAACCGCAAGCACCAAGAAGACCGGAGCTTGCAGTGCAAGCACAACAAATGAAGCAGCGCTAGGTAAGTTGTATCAGATTTTCTCAGACTACGCCGGGGCCGAAGCAACAGCAGAGAAAGAAAGCCGAACTGTGGAACAAACAGAGCGCAAAGCAGCGCAAGTAGCGCAACAGGTAATCTTGCAGGACATTCACACAGCACTAGAAAGCATGTCCAAGCGTGTCGCGGGAATAGAAGAGACACAGCAGCGCGAATGGCAGACGTAGGTGCAGCAGCGCGACAAAATTCAGAAAATTGAAATACAGATGCTGCAGTAACAGCAGGCAATACAGCAGTACGAGCGGGACGCGCTCAACATACAAGCAGGTGAACAGAACAAAATCCATCAGCGAGAGCAGGAAGCAGTTCAGCAGCACGCAGAAGTGTTCCAGCGACTTCACACGCTTAGGCAGGGCAGCAATCACAGGAAAAGCAATAGACCGAAAAAAAAGGGCAAGACAACACAGATGCCGCGCTACACAACGAACGCAAGGTTCATCAACAGAATCCGTCAAGCGCAACAGACACAGACACAGTGTCTGTGTCAACAGGAGCACAGCGCAAGAGAGACGAGGTGGATGCAGCTGAGAAAGTTGCAGACGGAAAGGTATGCGCGTTGACAGAGGATGACCACGCGAGAGTGCACCAAGCGACTGGCGCAGATACAGAGACAGAGACAACAGGAGCGCACAGCAAAGCAGGCGGGATGAATGCAGAAGCCTCAACCACATTCAGAAACCAAGGTTATCGCCCTCCAACAGAGGATGCACAACCTCATCCAGCTGGCAACACTGCCGCGGGCACACTAGACTATAGCGAACTCTTAGGCATCATGAAGCAGATGCAAGAGAGGACAACTGCGCAAGCCGCACTCGCTCACGACCAGAATGAGAACCTTGAAATCCAAGCTCAGCAAGTTGACTACGAAACTGTATGAGGTCACACATGTGATGGGGGAGAAGCAATTCAACTTCACACGCGGCAACAAGGTGCGAGAAACACGCGTTGACAGCAACACGCAGAATCTAGAACGCGTTGATGGCGGGGAGATTGAGACAGACAAAGTGGATCAAACACGTAAGATACAAAATGTAACAAACACCATAGTCAGTAACGATAATCTGATACCCTCACTTGGTTCATAGGTAGACATGTACACAACATTAGCAGAGAGAATTCGACCAATCAAACTCACTTGGACAAGAACAACATAGAAGATATGTCAATGAAAGTCAAAACAGTATGTGTTTGTATGTTCACAATGATAAACAGTATGTGTTTGTATGTTCACAATGATCGGGTGTCTCAACTTAATTCACGCGGCGAAAACGGGCTACACCAACAAGACACATAAAAACAGTGTAAATCACAGCGAGTATCAGTAGTTAGCACCACCTCGACATGAAACTACATACACACGCACACATACCAACATTTATGTAACATACCTACCATATATATTCAAGACATATGCCAAACGAAATATGTACACACATACTGTATATCATACACAAAACACATGTGGCATGAACACATGATACACGTGCGCACACAACACACAATAATGCGACGCACGTACATGTTCAATGCGTATGTGTATACAAATGTGAATCGATACATGTGTGTATCGAAAGAAAGAAAGGACCAACTAACTCTTACTCCGTATTAGCATCAGCAGGGATCATAGGACAAGGTGTTCAATAAGAGTCTCCTACTCCGTACACGAGTCAGTGGGGATGACCGAGTCTGGGGACGTGACTCGATACTAGTGACTCGTGACAGAAGAGAATCGAATCATAATGAGAACCGTGTTCTATGAATAAACATCTAAACTTGGAATGTCGGCGTCAGTCATGGCGACGACACGCCTTCAAGGGGATCGCAGTCCGTGACCGTGACACCTCTCATCTCAGCATGCGGCATGGAAGTATCAAGGTTTAGCCCAGGGAGTAAGAGAATAACCTGGGTACCCCGCCAAGTGCGGAAGTGCAAGATGGACGGGAATACATACCTGAGCGACCATCCTGAAGCGGTGGACACGATGAAAGACCTGACAATGGTGACGCACCACCGAGATCGCCGGTGGGGGCAAAGACTAAATTGCCGCATGAAATGCACACAAGACTCGTAGTTGGGTTGTCCGCAAGGGCAATATTGATTATGATGAAATCTGGAGATTTTATCTCCGGGGATCGAAGCTGGGATTCCGCGACAGTCAGCAGGCATATTTACCACTGCACCACGGATAAATATATCAAGCGCTTAATATGTTTCATCCGTGGCACAGTGGTAAATATGCCAGCTAGGTGTCGCAGATCCCGGGTTCGATCCCTCGAGATAAAATGTCCAGAATTCATCAAAAAGGCTGATTTCAAATAAAAATCCAACACGATTTTCTTATTTTCAACAATTTTTCTTGTCATATGTTTAATTCAACTTTTTGAGATTTTCAGGCAACCACCCTCAATCAGATTGATAGAAGCACGGGAAGGATACCTGAGAAATTTTTGAGTTTCCTCACTCAGTTGGGACTGTAAATTAATTTTGCCCCGCACAGACTTGTACATTTTTCTCGGATGCAATAAAACATGTGGAGTTTAACAAATTCCTTTCTTTGTTTTCTTTCTTGTATGGCGAAGACTCTCCAATCACTGGACTAAGCGAGTGGTGAGCACCCGGTCAACCACTTAGGATCCAAGAAACTGTCCCGGACCGGTGGACCAGAGCCCACATAGTTTAGGGCAGACCCAAGCAAGTTTCCTGCAAGTGGGTAAAACAGTTTACAGTGTTTTTGGGCTGGCGTGTATCCTCAGGCTAAACTCAGTTGCCAATGCCAATCTGCCTAACTACCAAGAAACATAATGCCTAATCCAAGTGATGCCCCCCCAATCGGGGGGGTAGGAAGTCAATCAAGAAAGTGCACCAAGCCCAATAGAGCCCAAATGGTACCAAGCCCAATAGAGCCCATATTTGAATCAAGATGGGGCACCATCGACTCTTGACAGCAGGTCACAGACCAGCCCACTAAAACGACACACACACAGCAGAACATACACGCAATAGTATAGGCACATGCATATAAAACCAAAACAAGAAGAGTGTGTGACATAGTGTGAACAAGTCTATCTCAGTCAAGCACCAATCTATACAGTACCATCCTTAGCGGAACATCTGTCCTTAGCTGCGGTTGGGATGAAGCCCAGGTGCGCGCGCGGGTTTTACGCCTGGTTTTACGCCCGGGTCAGCAATGCACATACCAATCTCCATTAACATAGGCTAAAGGTACATACATAGAGACCTAAGCAAACATGAGCAAACCCTCGACGTGGTTGGATGTGTGTGCATGTATGTATGTATGTGTGTGTGTGTGTGTGTGTGTGTTTGTGCGTGGGTGTGTGTGTGTGTGTATGTGTATGTGTATGTGTGTGTTTGTGTGTGCGTGTGCGTGTGCGTGTGCGTGTATGCATGTATGTGTATGTGTGTGTTTGTGTGTGTGTGACATGTACATACAACGGCGGAAACATGAACCCAAGCATACGCACATACACACACACATACATACGCTTATGTATGTTTAGGTCTCGAACATTTTGATATCATCGGTAATGATGATGATTGCTTTTATTATCACTCTTGGAGAAATAATGTAGTAATTGCGTTTGGAACTCTCTCATCTTTTCTTACCTAGCCAATATGCTGCAGACCCAAACAAACATGAGCAAACCCCCGACTTGGTTGGAGGGAGGCCGTGGCACTTGTCGGATTCCTGGGAATATGTCGCAGATAGGAAGGAAAAATGCACACACACACACAAATGAAGATCTCAAAAAGTTATTTTAAAGTCATCCAAAGGACTTTGCGATCCAGGAAAAATTGGCTGCGATATTCGTTGCTCAGTTTGATTTCACGGGAAAATGGAAGAATGGCCACGCTACCACGGACACAGGATAAATCTGGCGTAATAGAGAGCAGTGACTGCCTGGCACAATCAGAGGGATCACAAACTCTAAGGCGCGCGGTGGTGTCGGGGTGAAGGCCCTGGCACCGCCGAGCGCTCATTGCCAATTTCTAGAATAAGGACACAGGGTAAATTCAGCGTAATCGAGAGGAGTGACTGGCTATGTTTGTCTCATGTCTCTTGATCATCTGTTATCTGACTGTCTAGTTCTCCAAGTATAATTGTTCTCATCCAGGAGGAATTATGAATGCACGGCGCGCGGCGGCGTCTGGTTAAGGCAATTGCACCGCAGCGCGCGCATTGGCAATTTCTACAGGAACTAAACCCGCTGTGATGCGCAGCCGCGCCGGGTTTAGACCTGGCGCCGCCGCGCGCCTGTCAGCAATTTCTAAAACAAGGCCTCCTCAAAAAAAAAACTGGATACAATTCTTGACAAGTGAAATGGGATGACATGCTGTGCAAGAGCAAATAGTCTTTTTTCAATTCGTGCATCAGACGATAGACATCGTCAAGTACATGGGGAAATCCACCTTTCAAGATCAAAGTTGCGCCGAGCGGTAGACATGGCCTTCAAACAAATGTCTGTGATGCAAAGCAAGGAAGCTGATGTCGAGACGTTAAGGAAGTGGAATGACAATGTTCACGGCGCACTTGAACCCATTCTGTGGGAGATCTGTTGTTCACATACACCACGTGGAAGATAGAACATCCCAGCCAAGGCGATGAAGTGCGTGACCCACGCTTCAAATGAGAAGCAAACAACGCCACTCACTATGTGAAGCTAGGTAAGAAAAGACGAGAGAGTTCCAAATGCAATTATTGCAATGCTATTCCAAGAGTGATAATAAGAGCAATCATCATCTTAAAGTGGTGACATGACACCAATGCCAAACACGATGCCGAATCTGGATCCAAGTCGCAAAAGCCTGAGAAAAGGAAAAAGAGGCGAACTTAGTTGTACCCCACTGTATGATGCTACACGTAAGTGAAGAGTGAAGGGGGGGGTTGATTAGTAGTCGGTGACGACTACTTTCAAGGGGGGGGCAGAAAAAACTGTTTGTATCCATTTATGAAAGGTGTCCAGATAAATGGAAGACAAATAAATGTTATTCAAAACTAAACCATATTTTGTCTAATTTGTTCACATGTGTTGTCCAAATGTTCCTCATATGTTGTCTAATTTGTTATGTACACAACTATATGGTGTGTACTGTTTTGTAGTATGATACCTAAATTTTAATCATATGTTGTGTAATGTGTGTCATATGTTGTTCAAAAAAAATTCTTTTATGTTGTATAATATTTTGTTATGTGTTGTACAATATTTTGTCATATGTTGTGTGATTTATTTTCGTATGTTGTGTATTAAACAACATTTTTTTTGTACAAGATATGGGTGTATTGGTAGGAGTTCGATGTCTAAATATGTTGTGTACCCTTACATAACACTTAATTCGTCTCTGGTGCAACAAATGAACTGCCATGTATTTTGCCGACGGCGGGGGTCGTTTGCAACATCATCATCGATGTCTCAGTGTTATGCCTGTTCAAGTTTTTTGTCACGGCATTTCCGATTTTCATTCGATTTTTTTTTCAGGAATCGCAGGCGCCAAGTGATGCGCAAATAAGTGAACACGTGCCCTTTGGCTGCTGTCAGAATCCTTCTTCTCTCCTCCGCCTGCCTGTCGCACCTTTGCGGCAAGAGAAGGCCCATTTGCTCTGATGTAAGCCACAACCATGTTGACACGTCCGCCAACTCCACATCGAAAGCAACTGCTTCTCTAACTCTCTCCATCGTCACAATAGTGTCGCCACCTTACTTGTCATCTGATCTGCCAGCATACCTTAGATCTGCATTGCTGAAAATCATGCCGCTTAGCGGCTGCTGTGTTGCTAGATTTGACTTCCACCACCTTCCTTTACAAGCTATGCACTTGCCCCCTCGACCCCGTTGCATCTTGTGAAAGTCCTTCCTAAGCCCCTTGATGACTCAGCACATGGTGCACATTGCTTGCGCCATGTTCGGTGTGACGGCTTCTACCACCATCCTGCTTTCTCAAATTCTGGCTCGTGCTGCCCACTACACCAGATTCCCAGTAAGGGTAGGATGGGTGTGTTCTCTAAATTTGTCGGCGCTGCCAGTCTGAATGATGCTAATTGGATTCTGCCAGCCTTTTCAGTCCAGAGGAACGAAAACAAACTATTCGGAATAAAGGATGTTTTGAGACATTTCGCAAAAGTGCATCAAACATTTGACGCACTTTTGCGAAATGTTTCAAAGCATTGAATATTGTTGTCCTTTTAACGTTTATACGACTGTGGAATCTCAGCGGAATCCAATCAAAAATGAAATTCATTGATTTGTTTTTGCTGGAACAAACGAACGTGTAATGCTAATCTGGAGACGTTTGGAGCAAATCGAGCTTCCGGCAAAGCTACTGGGCGATTGGAGAAATGATAGCAACATCAATCAATATCTAGATGTGGCAAACATGCGGCCAGGGCTTGAGCATGGCTGTCACGAGACATTGTCATAGGTGGTCACAGACTCACATTGTAAGAGAACATCTTCTAGTTCACGTGTTCATGTAAACGCGTGCGAGCTCAGATTAAACCAGTTTTACCCTTGATGATGCCTGCACGTACTGTCCAGTTTGTGCAATATTTTATATGTTTCATATCTTGTACGATGGTCAAGATTTCAGTGTGATGAGTCGTAACTATCAGTCACGATTTATCACACTGAAATCTGAAATCACACCACGTGTTTTTAAGTCCACGAATAGAGTCACGGAGTCGTAACTATCAGTCGCGATTTATCACACTGAAATCTTAACAATCGTACGAGATATGAAATATACCAAATGTTGCATAATACTTGACAAATAGAGTGACGGAGTCGTAACTATCAGTCACGATTTATCACGCTGAAATCTCAACCATTGCATAAGATATGAATTGTATAAAAAATTGCATAATACTTGACACATACCTTACCCAACTTGCCTGCAGACAATCCCCATCACATCACTGCCCTGGCACCGTCTCATTATACTTGGTAGCGATATTCTTGTGAGAGCCTTAGGGTGGCAACAGCAGCGGTCGGAAGATAAATTGGCCGGAGGCAGATAGGGGAATGAGGAGTACATTTTTTAAAGCGTAAACTCACAACACTTTCAACTGAGCTTGGTTCACACAACCATTACGAGCTAGGGAGAAGGAACGTTTGTTTAAGCGCAACACTCTCAGGCCGTACAGCTGCGAACCGGACGAAACGAGAGCGGGCAGCTGGCAGTAGCTGACGAGCACTGACGACCACACGGCACGAGATTGTCAGGACAGAGGGTCACAACAGGGCACGACAGCGGCAGGGCAGGCCGGCCGCCCCAAACGACACAGAAGCAGTCAGCCAGCGTGCCGACGACCACGAGTGGGGAGCCTACATCAGGAATCATCTAAGCCAGACCTTAAGCTCGGCCTAACACGAAGTGCTCCCAGAAGCTGGGTCAGTTTGGCATCGATTTGTCAATCTTCCGTGGCGGCGGAGCGAAGTGCAACATCTACAGGCAGCAGGGCAGCCCAAGTCGAGCACTTAAGGGCCGACGAGCGAGGACAAGACAAGCAGTCAAGGGTAGACGAGCTAGGTCAAGACGAACAGAACAGTCAAGGACTGACGAGAAGAGCAGTTAAGTGCTGACAAGCGGGAATGCAACCAGCATTCAAGGGCCGACGAGTGGTGGCTTGCACCCACGCTGAAAACCAATGTTAGTGTGCCTTTGGAGTGCACATTTCAATTTTTGGTTGTGTGATGTGATTTTGTTTTGTGTGTGTCTTGATTTGTATCACGTGGTGATTTTTCATTAGTGCAGATTTTTTCTCGGAGTGCAGTCACAGACAACGAGCTGACCAATATCACTGTACTTTTGGAGTATGCATTTTCATTTTGAGTTGTGTGATGTGATTTTGTTTTGTGTGTGTAGGGCATCACGTGCGGATGTATGTGTGAGCAAGTGTCACGAGACATTGTCACAGGAGGTCACAGACTCACTTTGTAAGAGAACATCTTCTAGTTCACGTGTTCATGTAAACGCGTGCAAGCTGAGATTAAACCACTTTTACCCTTGATAATGCCTGCACGTACCTTACCCCCATTGCCTGCAGACAACCCCCATCACACCACTGCCCCGGCGCCGTCTCATTATAATTGCTGTGAGAAGCAAACTCATTTCATCGTGCGAACTATGTATCGGTTTCTCATATCGAGATGTAGAGGAATCTGAGATCTAAGTTTGCGAATCCGGGAAAAAAACATGTTTCGACGCAGGAAAAATCGGATTATGCCATTGCACTTAGGTGCTCCAAGCGCAAGTACCGAAATTGTGCACAGACCTAGATCTCAGTCCCCTCTACATTTTGACATTAGGAACATATAGCAAATTCGCACGCAAAATTAATTTTCTAGCGCTCGGCGTTTACTGTCCCGCGGGTCAAAGCGCGTTCCGCAGATCGCGTCCGCAACTGATATTGGGTGAGGAAATCGAATCTTCGAGATTAGTCGACGACTAATCGCGCCAAACTCCCAGATACCCAACCCCACCTTAAAAATAGCGACAAGACAAAAAGTCGAGGGGTCGACTGTGACGAGGTGTGGGAGGCAAACTAAAAAGAACTAAAAAAAAACCGGCCCGGGACGGATGGCCGAGACGCCTCGCGCTAGTACGGGCGGCTTCGCGTGCAGAAGTTGACGTTATCGGTGTTCAACGATTTCAAATCGCCTGGGCAATCTTTCAATCATAGGCACTTTCTTAATCAGCTCGCTCCCTCCCCCTGATAATCGTGGATAAAAGCAGTACAGGCTACTTTCCAGATTGTTACTTTCTTTCTGTAACCGATGGGTCCATTTGGATACCGTATCTCGCCAGATATTCGGAGATATTCAAGAAACCCAATTTTCAGGTAGTAAAACGGAAGTCCATGTTCATCTGAAAAATGCTATCCCAGACGGAATTGGAAACCGAAGGATCATGTTTGGCTACATTCTTTGGTTTGCCTCCCACCCCTCGTCTCGCCTACATTTTGTCATTAGGAACATGTGGCAAACTCGCGCAGTGACATACATCACAAGCGCTCGGCATTTGCTTCCCGTAGCCATGCTCGAGTGCTGGCCACATGTTTGCTGTGTTTAGACCAAGTGTGAACTACGACAAAAAAAAATCGATGCAATGCATTCAGATTAGATGCCAAGGAGATTCCAGGTTCGTTGGAACAATTTTCTCTGCGACCTTACTGGTCATTGTCCCGGACTCATTCAGCACTGTGACTGCGTCTTCAATCCTATCATCTTCCTTCTATCGCAGTAAGTTCCCAAAAGTAAACAGCGTGAATGCATGAATGATGACCAAGTTTGGATGTTTATTGGTACCAAACGACTGTGACTCAGTGGTAATGCTTCGATCCCAAAAGGTACCCCCTATGGAGACCCTACACTCGCATGGACTATACGCTCCTTTCTGCGCATAGATGCGCTGTATAATTTGGCACACTGGTACACTTAATCGAGCCGAGTCAACTTCGAAGATTTAAGAGAGATCTGTAACAAGTTCATATACTCGGACTAGACGTGTGAATTCCACGTATGTACACACGCACATACACAGACACACACACAAACACTCATTTTCTGGTATTTGTCCGACGCTTGAAATCCCTTCAGTATGAGGCTGAAAGCAGTGGGAAAAATATATGGAAGCACGATCATTTGCAACCAAACGGCGATCCAGCCAAAATTTTTGATTATGTCGGCTTCTTCGGTGAATTCAAAAAGTTCCGAGGAAAATCCACATGTACTTGTAATGATCATCGGCGTGGTGTGCAAATCGCAATTGTACTCGTCACGACACATCGAGTTTGCAATGAGAAGACAGGCAATCAAGAGGGCAATAGGAAATAGGGCTAATGCAACTATTATGTGCATTTCATACGGCGGGGGCTCAGACTGCTCAAAATTTGAAATTGTCCGACTCGGAAACTGGTCTTGCTTACGTCTTTCTGAGGCTTTCTTTCTTTCTTTTCGCGAAAGCTCGTGGAATACGGCGTCTTCACTCTTCTTCTGACGGCGTTCGTTTTGCACCTTTTCTACTGCAGATTTGATGACGGAGGCATAGAATTTTGATCCAGAGGTTGTTGGAATGTTCAGGTTATTTTGCATTTTTCGGTTGACTGTAGAAGACTTCGATGACCTGGCGTCTCGACTGGACTCGGAGCTCACACCTGCAAGCGACGGCGCACATAGAAATTGGGGCTCAGGTCCAAAGCGTCCTAGTCCCAGGCTGCTCGCCGCTATTTGATTTCTATTCTCCAACACTGTGGCAGGCCTGACTGTCGATCGATGTTTTTGGTCCTGCCGCATCAAGCATGAAGATGTTGTCTGTGTCGAGTCAGAATAAGGGCTGGAATAAGAATCTGTGCTTTTCTGTTGCTGCAGCCTGCTGTCGATGAATGAGGATAAGGGGCGCAGGCCGTCAACGCGCTGCAAGTCTGCGAGTGGAAGATTTTTTGCGTAGGTCAAAGCAGGCGGGCGTTTCTGCTTATCTGACACCTTTGTAGCTGGTGTAGTCTGCGGCCTGAAGCCATGCCAGCCTGGGCCGCTCTGCGTCCGACTGAGAGTATTGGCACTGCCAGGATTGGCAGTCTCACTGGACTGGTCAGTCCGACTGAGAGGAGGGGGGGGGGAAACATGACATGTGATCTTGCGCGGTGATTGATGATGCATGTTTGCCAAACGAATGGTTGCAATGCGAGACCTCGCCAAGAAGCTCCAAATCACGGAGGCTTCCATAGGAAAACAATAGAAAGATGTCAGAATTTCCAAGTTCGTTTTCAAACACGAATCTCGTTCGATTCTGCACCCTTACCCTTACAAAAATTTCATTTTTATGGAAACATAGTTCGTGTGAGGTCCCCGGTTCGATTCCGGCCGAAAACACGTCACCTCAGATTCACATGGATTTGAGCACATAGACCCTCAATCACGGGTTCTAAACTACTGTTTCCAGTAATAAAAGCAAATAAAATCAAGTCACGGAACGAAAAAATTTCTGCAGAGAACAAAGCAAAATCAAGAAATAATCTCGGGACGAAGGTGTGGGCGCGAGGGTATTTAGTATGATATTCACGAGTTTGGATTTGCTGTCCCAAACCGACATCAATCGCTCGAAGATTGTCTGGTGGATTGTTTCAAAAGATATTCGCTGAGCTTTGATCGTAGGAAACCCCCCCCCTCGAGGTGGATTCTTTGTTGAGATGTTCCCTGATCAAGAGACGGTCGCATCTCGTCGTGAAATCTCTTGCACATTCTAAGGATTCCGCCTGGGAAAGCATTTTTCAGACGAACGTGGACTTCCATTTTACTACGTGAAAATTGGGTTTCGAATGGATCGGTTACATTCTAATGACATCCTGCAGCTATTGATCCGTTTAAATCGATTTTTTCATTTGGGAAAAAATCGCAATCGATCTAATCGATTTTTTGCGATTTATTGCGATTTATCGCGATTTATTGCGATTTATTGCGATTTTTTTCTTGGAAATCAATTTAGACGCCGGGAAAAGACTGAAGAGGACTGTAACAGAGTTGTGCGGGTACCTTATATTTTAAGGTACCTTAAAGTCTAAGGTAGTTGGAATTACCTACCTTAAGGTATCTTAAGGTATAAGGTAGTTTTAAGGTAGTTGTTACCAGTAGATAGGAGGACACACGGACACACCGTGACTGAAGGGATATGACTCGGAAAAAAAAAACTGATCCAATTTGAGGTGTTAGGTGTGAGGTGTGACTCCAACCTCAACACATTTACGACACAATGTGGACACAGACACAGACACAGACAACATGTGGAGACACACAGACACAC
>Ga0105053_10006029_pt1 | contig 16894 bp, 8 predicted proteins | sample BON01_FD_78093 | JGI IMG/M metagenome (GOLD analysis project Ga0105053, IMG submission 78093) | Freshwater microbial communities from Lake Bonney liftoff mats and glacier meltwater in Antarctica - BON-01 | ecosystem: Environmental > Aquatic > Freshwater > Ice > Glacier meltwater | place: Lake...
CAGCACCCCCAAAATACCATCAAAGCCAGCCAAGTTCAAGCCTTCAACAACACTTGCTGCTTCCATGACACCAAGTGGTGCTTCCATGACTCCCAATGATGCTTCACCATCGAAAAAAAGAGGCGTGGGATATGCCCTGTGGAGCCACAATATCGCCTACTCTGCCTGTCTTTTGGGTTTACTATGCGGAATCTTTGCTATCTTATGGTTCAATGAACAAACCAACAACGATCGTTTGACATCAGCCAACATTCTTTGGGCAGAAGAATGGTGTGGATACTCCACGGTGGCTCTGAGTTGCATCGCTCTCGCATTCGAGTATCAGTTTGGACTGCGGCAATGCTGTTGGCTATGGGGAGAGTCCGAGGAGGCTAGGTCCCCGCTGCGACCTCTTCTATTTGGAGTCACGGGGGTTGTTTCGTGCTTTTCGATTCCTACACTCCTACCGGCTTGCGTCTACTTCATTTGCGGATGGACTAACTATTGTTCCATTGTACATAAAGAGGCCTTTAGAACACCGTTGAATGGGGAGTCATATTGTCTATGCCACGCTAGCACCAAAACGAAATATGATGACGAACCACATGGAGATACTTGTGACAGAATATCTATTTGGTGGAGACGCCAACATGACACTGGCATGATAGGAGAGATATTATTTGCATCGTTGTATATAATTGCTAACGTTCTCTTATGGTCTGTGAAACTTGCTAATTGGCGAGGAATTGTGGCTGATTCTCAGAAAACCTGTGCAATTGGTCAAGAATACAATTGTCTAAGTGATTATGCACCGTTTGCAAAAGCTTTTGGTGGTACATTGAATATGAATTGTTCTTTTATATTGCTGCCTATTTTGAAATCTTTCATTCGTGCTTTGAATGATTCGTCTATTTACACCAATAAACACTTTTACACGGATTATCTTCCTCCGCTTCGAAAGAATTTGGTACTTCATAAGTTCATAGCATTGATGGTGTTCATCGGCACAGTGGGTCATGTATTTTTTCACTTGATGAACTTGATGAAATCGCCTGAAGGAACCATTGCGAGATTCACATGGAACCCGATTGTAAGTGGAGCTTTTATAGCGCTTGCTATGGTGATTGTATTTACTGGTGCTCAGAGTAGAGTGAAGCGAGAGCAATATGAGATATTTTGGGTCTCTCATCATTTCTTCGTGGTGTTTTTTGTCTTTCTTTTGGCTCATGCTCCCAGGTTTTGGGCATGGGCGTGCTTGATTTTAGTGGCCTATCTTTTGGAGATATTTTACCGCAAATTTTCTAGCAGTAAAATCTTCTTCGTGTCGAAAGTAGTCTATGAAAAGCCTGTCATGCGAATCCACTTTTTCCCCAAGAATCGAAATAGTTTTAGTTTCTTAGAAGGCCAGTATTTGTATCTGTTAGTACCAACTATATCTGAATCTCAATGGCACCCATTTACCATATCTTCGGCGTCTGAAGACCTTAAAAGGACGAATGGTGTTATGACTTTGCATATTAGAGTACAAGACGAAGGCAGCTGGACGTACAGAGTTTGTGAAATGTTCCGAGCACTTGCTCGATCGGAATTTAAGCAAGGTCAGGACTTTTCAGTATCCCTTGATCACTTTGACAGCAATGGTGTCCATCAATTGGGCAAATATAAATCTGTTAGCGGTGTTCCTTTGATTAAGATTGATGGTCCTCATGCAGCTCCGGCGCAACATTACTCTTCCTACGAGCAGATACTTCTTGTGGGTGCTGGAATCGGTCTCACTCCCTCTGCTGCTATTCTCAAGTCTATTTTGTTACATAAATGGAGCAAGAATTTTCTACCCCACGATATCACCTACTGCTGGGTTGTGAGGCATTCTGAGATAAAATCCTTTCGTTGGTTTATTAAATTGCTGTTAAGTCTTGAGACTCGAGTTGCACATGACTACAAGGTAGGAAATGTCGATGCAACTTTAAACAAGTTGAAGATACATATTTTCGTTACAGGTACTCCAGGGCGAGCCCCTAGTGCACACAGACCGCCTAGCTTGAGATTGGACCCAGGCACAATCAACGACGATGATCAGCCAACACTCGATATCTCTCCATTGCCTTTTAACAGATTTGATTTGGAGAATGCGATGCTTAATCCGATAGCGCCCGTGACCCAGCTCGCACTGGATAGTTGTAAAACGAATAGATTCAACAACATCCGCATTTGGAATGGCAGACCGCCTTGGGAACCTGTATTTGATCAGCTTTTGAAGGACGGGAAATTACGATCTACAAGTGAAGCTGCGCTGCACAGAATAGGGGTTTTGTTTTGCGGAGCATCTGTCATAGGGAAAGATTTAAAGCGGTTCAGCAATCAATTTTCATCCCTTGAAGAAAGCGTAACTTTTGATCTACACAAGGAAAACTTTTGAAAATTTATATGTATATCGATCGGTAGTCATGGAATCTGCTTGCAAGCAAAACGTTTTGTGCAGAATTTGATTTCAACAAATTCAAAATTTATGTTTATGCACCTACACGAGTTCTTGGAAATGAATTGGGTTTGAAGTACTTGGAATCAACTTCAAAAACTGTAAACGAACTTGTCTTCAAAATTGATAAAACCGCGCATTAAATCAAAGTCATTTTTTATATAGATGTAATAACGAATTAGTATTGAATTCTGGTTTCCGTTGAATGAGAATCACGCTGCCCAGCGTCTGATGCCAGTGATTCTCAAGGCGATTCATTCATTAATCCCACATGAATCATCAAAATTGAATCCCTTATTAGAATTGTATCTGGAGTTAAAAAAATTCATGATTTAGTGTTAGTCGCATGGCTAGGCGAAACCTCAATCGTGACACAAAAAAACTAAAAAAAGCTTCCTTGTTGAATCCAAATTTAGAACTCGTAGTATAACACTTGAGTAGATTGTCTATCGTTGAGGAAACCGACTATGCATTTTTTCATTATGAAACTAGTCAAAATAGCCGATTTCGATGAATGTTCCTACTCTCTATTAGAATATCGATATATTGCAATTGGGCCTAGAGAATGAAGCAGATGACTCAACGTAAGACGAATGCGTTAATACTCCGAATATCGCTGCTTGCAATGGCAGTAGTACTAGCATACTCGGCCATCGACTACAGTGACCTACGTGGAGCATCGAGCTGGAATATACTCGTATTGAACAAGAACAAGCATGTTCAATTGGACGATGCCACCAAGTATTTGAATGGTAATCTAGATCAAACTCGAACAAAGGTTTGCGTGAAAATGAAAAGACCAAATGTGCGTATGCTGAGTTTCTTTGTATCTTCAACTGTGTCAGAGATGGGAGCAAACTTCGAATTCGTTTTGAGTAACAACTTAAAACGGGAATACCGAGGAAGAGAAAGAGCATACAAGCGAAGTGGTATGAATGTCGATTCCGGTGTTTCTCATGAAAGCTGCACGGAAGATATGCCTGTTATCAATTTATATATCGCTGAAAGAGCCTCAATAGATTACCAACCCCATGTTGTGAATGTTGTTGTCGGTGATGAGCACTGCTACTGCTTGGGACCAAGAAAGAATAAAAAAGGATGCAATCAATCTGATTTAAGACAGTATTTGAAAAAAGATATGCTACCTGCATGGCTACCCTTAGGCCCTCGATATGAATTCAAAACAGTTCAGTTTTCAGAGATCTCAGCTTCATCTGAAAGATCTATTCCGTTCAACTTTTTTGGCACTGTGGCTAGCAATCGCGTTCGAGGGAAACTTCGAGATATTGTCTCAAGACCGGAATGGATTCTAAAGTATCCGTTTTTTAATGATGGTAAAACCACCTTTTCATCTCAATGGCAAGGAATGGCTACTTCGGGCAAGTATCTTTCTCCTGTTGAGTACAGAAGCATTTTACTTAAATCAATGTTTACATTGTGTCCAGAAGGAGCCAACGCGGAGTCATACCGAATTTATGAAGCTATAGAAAGTGGATCTATCCCAGTATTAGTGCATTCAAAACGAAAAGAATGCCAAGATCCTTACACTGAATTGATGAAAGACAATGCTCCAATTTTGATGCTAGATTCTTGGGAGGAATTTCCAGAGAAAATATCTTATTTCTTGCAGAATCCAGCAGAATTAGATGCCTTGCAAGAATCTCTAATGAAATGGCGAGAGCGATTCTGGAAACGAATAATCCAAACGGTGCAAGTTGCCATCGAATCCAAATATCCAACCGCATTTCAAAATATTCAAAAACGACAGATGGTTCCAGAAATTATGAAACAACAAGCTTCAGGTGTAGCTACTTTTATCAAGCCGGAGAAAAACAATGTTAAACGAGTGTGTGTGTCGATGTTGAATCCTAACGTGAATGTTCTTAGCTTCTTCGTGTCGAATATACACGCTGAAATGGGTGCCAAATTTGAATTCGTTCTTCAAGACAATCTGATTCAGCAGTACAGGGATCGCGAAAGAGATTACAAACGAAACCATATGAATGTAACTTCTGGGATCTCAACGGCGAGATGCACTGATGACATGCCAGTTGTCAATATCTACTACGCGGAGGGAAACAGACATTACAAAGAAAATGCCGTCAACATTATTGTACAAGACGAACAGTGTGAATGTTATCATGAGTTTGCCAATCAACTAGGTTGCCAAAAGGCTGATTTGAGACAATATTGGAACTCCCCAATGAACACGAAATGGTTGCCATTAGGACCTCGCTACGAATTTGAACCAGTCACCCCTGCAGAAATTGTGCCTTCATCCGAGAGAACGATTCCATTCAACTTTTTAGGAGCTCTGTCTACCAATCGTGCAGTTCGTGGGTATCTAAAGCAGGTCGTTCTTAATCAAGAGTTAATACAAGCATTTCCGTTTCTGCGAGATGGGATGACACTATTCTCATCACTGTGGAAACGAATTGCAACTACAGGACAGTATTTAGCACCTCGAGAGTACAGAGATGTTTTGTTAAAGTCAATGTTTACTTTGTGCCCGGAGGGATCCAATGCTGAATCATTTCGGATTTATGAAGCTATTGAAAGTGGATCGATTCCTGTATTAGTACATTCTGCGAAGACCACATGTAACGACCCATACAAAGAGTTGCTAGAGGATGGAGCGCCAATGACCATATTGGATTCATGGGACGATTTTCCTGAACGGATACATTATCTTATTCAGCATCCGGAGGAAATGGACTTAATTCAAACCTCTCTTAAAGAATGGCGAAATCGATTTTGGAAGCGAGTCACTAGCAGAGTAGAAAAAGTCCTTGAATCCACATATCCTGGAATATTTAACAATGATCAGCAAGTTGAATCCAACAAGTCAATTCTATTATTGGAACCTGATACAAACAATTTATTGAATCTAGAGGCAACGCCGATTTCACAACATGACGACTCTGCAAGAATTCCCCTTATCACTGGTTGTGGGAGAAGCGGGACATTGACATTGAAGAATGCTCTTCAAAACTTAGGAGTTTCAGCGGTCCATGAAGGCGTAGCTCAGGGAGCTGTTAGTGTTTCGTGGTTGTATGCAGCCTATGATGCTCACAAGTTCCCTTTTGAAAAATCAAGACACGCTTCATATAGAAAATCCCGCGAAGCAAAAGTAACTGCAGGTTCTATATTTGGACCTGTGATTCATTTGGTGCGACATCCTCTTAAAGTTATCAGCAGCACACGTCGATGTTTCTGCGGAAAGGGCACGCCGTCATCAAGGAAATCAGCCATCAGTAGCTTCAAAAGCTGGGGATTCGCAAGTAAATACTTTCCATCGATCGACCCCTTCTCGGAGGAGTTTGACATAGCAAGGTCTGCTAGATATTGGTTGTATTGGAACTTGCTTGTTGAAAAGAATTTTCCGCAGAATACTTTGATGCTATTAGAGTCTTGGACCTCGGAACAGCTGCTGAACAGTTTAGGTTTGCATAAACCAAATTTACCACAACCAAAGGCAATGAGTGTTAACGGGCATACAAGTCCCAATACCGTGAAAGAGAATGTTCCAGACGTTACTTGGAAAGTTCTGAATGTAACGGATGAAAAATTGGCACGATCGGTATTTGAACTTGCTCAAAAATACGGATATGAAATAGGAGAGACGTTTGAAAATGCAATACTTAAATAACTGAACATCATATACTTATTCGTTCAATAGCGAGTGTATTTCATGGGCTCTCTCTAGAAGCTCCTCCTTGCATTCGTTATTCAGGTGTCCTTTCTGCCCAATATAGGCATCAAAAAGAGCCCAGGATATGGTTTCCGAATGCAAGGAAAGGGTTCGCACACCATCCACCTTGAACTCCAAAACACCTCCCGGCATTCGAACGAACTCCAAAATGGTTCCCTTTTTCCAAACGCCTTTTGAAATAATAAAACGATTCAATTTCTTGAGTGCTTCTTTGCCATCCCCCGCTTTGCCTTGAACAGATTTCACCCTCCAAAGCAAGGTTTTATCGAAACCTAAATAAAGGGAGTAAAGACCATCGCTTCGAAACACAAAACAAACTACGTACCATGTGCCAGGTGCTCCCCTCCAGCATCATGAAGAAACACCAATCTCAATATCATACTCTCGTATCTATGTTCACTATATATACACCATTAGTTTCTATTACTTTCGTATACATGAAACGTACCTGGCAACAGTATTGCTCACAATAGAAACCATATCTTTATAATAGCCCAACAATGGAATATTATCAGAACTATCATTAGGAACACCCATCTTAAACACATATCCAGGTTTCGATCCCTGAAAAGAGGATACAGCAATAAATTCTGGGATATCATCTCGCTTCACCTCGGATGTCAGCGCTGCTCGAGGAAGGAGAACTTCAGCCATTTCTTTAGGCGACATAGAGTCCTTAACCCTCGTAGCACTTTCTGGAGTGATGTATACTCCGTAGCAATATGCTCTTGCTCGATCGAAGGCACAGAGGTTCAACATGCATCTGACGGATGCCACACCTAGCCAATGAGTGCTGTCGGAGGCAGTGTATCCAGACAACGTCAGAGGAAAACTAGTTCCCGTGACTTTCTCCTTGTGAACAAGAACTGAATCCACCGGCTCACATTGAGGTCGGGTAGCTTCGAAGTAGGCGATGGTGGACAAGAAGGCACATGCGATTCCAACACCTAGCGCAGCGACAACCACCTTTGGGGCTCTATCTGCTGAGGAACGCTGGAACTTCTGACCTTTTTGACCTGCTTGAACTGGAGTAGGCTTGGAATGCTTCGTGCAAAACTGTCGCAATTCTCGTTTCACGGTCCGTCTCAATATCATCATCATGGAAAGAAAGGCTTTACCGGGGGACTTTCCTCAATTGCTCATATTCACAAATTATTGTTTTGACTAATTAGAATGTTACGCAGATTCATTCAATTTCAAAATACATTTTTTCCCGACATGACCATCGTTGGGTTTCACGAGCAAACACTTTTGAAGAGCAATGCTTCAAGCATATCACCTGCGTCTCGTCAGATCAACAAAGGCCTATCAGATGTCACAAGCATATCACCTGTAAACAAGGTTCTCTCTGAAGTGTCCAAGTCAGTAGCTCACAGATCGCTGCTTAACCTCGGATCGCCTGTCCGAATGTGTATCACTCCCTTCAAATCAGACACTAAAAAGTGCAACACTAAAAAACGAAACACGCAATCCAACAGAAAACCGAAACGCTGCCATGGAAAAGAAAATAGGAAACCTCATCAGAAACCAGAATGGAACGATTCGATTCATGATTTGACGACATACAAGAGGTCACCCGCGGAGTTAAAGCATCAAAAGATACTTCATACATCACGATATGATTCTTTTGCAAAATCGAGATTAGAACAGAATGGAATTGATTTGGAAGAAGTCGAAGCTACTTTAAACTCCATTCTATCCCCTCCTCCAAAGATGAAAGTACACGGTGACGAAGACATCTACTCGGAGAAAGAAGCAAATGAAGAAGATGGAGTTAGCGAAGAGGAGGATAATGCATATGCGGAACTCATGGAGCAGATAAACCGCTACGAACAAATATCAGGCAAAGAAATATCAGCATCCCCTCTAGACAGCGAATCGTCGCTTTTGAAAATGTGCATAAGACTTGTTGGACATTTAGCAAGTTCTGAAAAAGATATTCGCGTTGCTAGAAACGACATAGCCAACAAGGATAAACTTATCTCTCAACTCAATCTAAAGCTGAATGATTGTATTTCCTCGAACGATGAACTTTGTATGCGTGTCGAGCATTTGGAATCTTCAGTAATACCAACCAATTCTTGCTCGCATAGTGAACCTTTGATAGAAACAACACCGCTAAAGGTGGATAGCATTTCCAGACGGCATAAGCTCTTGATGAAGTGGCGAGAACAAAACCGATGATTAAAAGTATTCCAATTTTTAAACTTGATTATTCAAATGTGACTTTGTATTCGTAGGCGCCTAAAGTATGCTTGACGCACAGCATTCGGTGTTTTCGGTGCAATTGCTCTTCGAGTATCTTCCGAGGCTGTGAACCTGGCATTTCTGATGAAGGGAGATGCACGTGGATTCAAAGGATTGACTCGAACAGAAGGCGACGGTTGCATCACGTCCCCTTTCTGACTTAGAACTCCGTCTTCATCAATCATAAATAGCAAGTAAGAGCAGAACAATGCTCCCAAGCCACAATACACGAAACATAGCTCAACCTTTTTATAATCAGGAAGCCATTGTGTCACTAATAACGGGCCAATGGCCAGTCCAGTGTTTTGAATCGACATCATCAAGCCGTATGCTGTGGATATGTTACGGGACTCAACGACCAAAGACACTAACGGCCACAGGGATGCAGCACAAGTACTATATGTTATACCTAACCACACCATCATCACGCTCGGTGGAACTTCACCAGGAAATAAAGCAAAGATCAAGTGAAAGACCACCAAGGAAGCACACGCTAGCCCTACAAACAGCAACCCTCTGCCTACTTTATCCATTGCATAGCCCAAGAACGGGGAAACAACTGCAGATACGGTGTAGGGAATGGAACAGTAGAGACCAGCTTTCGCTTTGTTCACATTGGGATACGAATCGACTAGTATCTTGACTGCAACATTTCCAAGAAAAATAAACACGGGGACATAGAAGAGAACGCAGATCAAGTAGATGAGGATCTCACGTCGACCCAGTACTGCCATCATGGATCTAAAAACACTCTCATGCTTCACAACTTGCTCCTCACCTTGCTCATTGTCACCTATCAACAACGACTGTTCTAACTCATCTTCTTCTTCGTCTAATATACCGGCGGTCATGCCTTCATACTTGAAATCTAAGTACATCAGTACGATACACGCAAACATGGAGCACAAACAGAAGCCCACACTCACCCATAGAGCGAACGTGAACCCGTGATGGGTCGAGATTGATGGCTCAATAGCGAAATTGACTGCACTCCCTACTCTAGCAAATGAGAGTACAATGGCAAACGCAGTAGCTAATTCAGATCCTCTAAACCATTTAGCTACGAACCCATTTTGGGTAACAGATAAAGTTTCTCCCCCGAGTCCAAAGATGAATCGACCTCCAAGAGCCATTTGGAAAGCCGTGTGCGTCCCTGAAAAATAAGACGACATGACGAGGAGGATGTTACCAGTGAAGACAAGTAAACAACATATGAAGGCCCCGCGACGCAGACCCAGGTATCTATCGATAAGAATGCCTCCAAAAAACGGTTGAATGGAGTTGGGTAGACTGTAGACGGAATAGAATAGGCCTGATTTCAACGTGTCGTTTTGGCCCAGGTGCTCCCTGAATTCATCGGGCATGGACCCTGGTAGATCGTACGAGAAGTAACTTCCTAGTGTGAGCATGCAACAGCATACTAACACGAAAAACCTAGTCAGTTCCATTTGAAGTTTTTTGAATGCTAGTTCACAAAACCTCCTATTGGATGATTGTGGTACAACTGGATACTTTTTGATTTCTTCTTTGAAGTATGCATATTTATATTAATAGCTGCTTTCAAAGGGAAAGAATGGGGATTAAGTTTAATCTGTTGTTTGTAATACATAGTGTAGAAAAAATAGAAGAAATAGATGATTTCATACAGGAACGAATCGTTATTTATCCCAGGAGGTATCCGACCACATTGAATATTTTTCTAGAATGGGAATGATTCAATTTTATAAAAAGTAATACTATAGATGACAGAAATTCAATTCACTCGTTACTATACTATGATTTTGATTGGCTTCAATCCGCTACTATGTATTTTGCGCGGAATCCATTTTTGTAAATTTGTAAATTTGTTGAGGTATCGTTTTGCACACATCGTGAATACGGAATGAATTTTAGTGTTCATGGAGCAACAAATACAAAGGACGAAGAATTCGAAACAAAAGATGAAGAGCTTCAAACCAGAAGTTATCCTGCAGTGAGGATGTTGGGAAGGGAAGCGTACGCATCGACTAAAGCATTCTCACGCTTGGGCTCTCTTAAAAATGATTCGCTGGCCATGAAAAACGCTACTGATTCACTGGTAGACAACCATCAGAAGAGGATGAAGGAAATGCTGCATGAGTCTCTTTTAGCACTCCCTTCTCTAACACAGAAGGATTTACCTGAAGCAGTCAGAAAGCAGCGTCTCAACGTGAAGGCGATGAATTTATGCGGTGATGAGGATCTCAATCAAAAATCCTTGCGAGTGGTCACTGATACAATGAAAGTTAAGCCTAAGACGCTGCTACTAACGGGAGAAATTGAAATCGCAAGTCCAAAAGTAGTCAAGGTTCTTGGGTCAAGTGAGGGGGACGCACAAGCCAGACAACAAGCCGACCTCGCAGTGGCAAAACCTGATTCACCAAGGCGTGATGCAAAGGCTAGAATTAAGTCCGTGAAGAATGCGCTGTTATTCCTTCGTCGATAATTAAAAATCATGTACTATAAATACTCATTCAAATAGGAACTCGTTTTGGATAACATTTTTACAAGTAGTATTAGTATTTAAATAAATAGATAGGCGTTTCGAATGATTGCTTATATTTGAACCCAACGCATCCATTCTTTGCTGGTCATGTAGGTCTCTAGGACGCGTAAGAATGCGGGGTACAACTCATCAGGTGGTGGCAAATCTCCAAAAGCCATTCTCTCCATCTCATCAAACGAGGCAGGTTCTGTCAAAGCCCCAAGTAGCACTGTGCTGTCACTTGTCCCAGCAGGTGTGTACTCTTGAATACCGATATTCCTGGTAGCAATTACAAGCATGTGCTCAAGCGGTGAGAAATACTTGTTATGTAAATTGTGTCCCGGAGAAAACGGTCGCTGGAACACTTTGGCGAGCTCCTTCAAAGTTAGTCCATGGACCGATCCTTGTTTCAAAGTCATCGTACTCAATATCATAGTCGCCACGCATCCCTCAGGAATCCCAATGCCTCTCAATGCCACCGAGTCCTTCTCGATGTTGATCCTTTCGATGGCATTAACAGCGGCTGGGTCAAAAGGCCCTTCTACTTGAGCCCAGTACGCCCAATCAAAGAAAGCCTCGGCCAAGAAATGCCAATCCGGTATACTCATTCCATGGTCAATGGGAATCAGTGTGGTACCGTTGCTATCTTGTTTGCATAAAATGTTCCCGCCGTGCCGATCGGTGTTGAAAATACGCATGTCCAATATGCCTATCTTCTGCACCTGGAGGTTGGATGCTAATCTCACAAGATCAGGTCGGTCTTCTGCTGACCCATCACTTTCACAGAAACGCTGCAACGAGCCACGCTTCTGGGTCTTGCGATTAGAAATAGCAAGTTTGCCACCGGCGACTACATTGGAAATAGCAAGCTTCCCAGAAACGAGAGCTGTTTCTGGCACGCCGGAGAACCTGCCAATGTTGGTATCTAGTAGATATGCCGCCCGCTCACGCTTGGCGCCTCCACCAACTACTAGACCAGCTCGTTCTGGATTAATCTGACCCAGGGCATGCGTTAATTTAGAACCTGTTTCTTCATCCTGAGGTTTGAACACAGCCACTCTTGAATTGCTACGTTGTCTGTTGGTAGGCTCGTGGTGTACCACATATGTTTCAGCTACGGATTTGGACCTAGCCAACACCACTTGCATCAGCTTGTCCGACGATAGTGAACATGCGCTGGGAGATTTCGGAAAGCTATCACTGTTTCGTGATCGTACGAGATGTGGCTTCAATGAGCTCGTGATTTCCTCAACAACTGGTTGCCCGTACACACTCTTTTGTCGTCGTAGTTGGTATACTCCGCCTGTGCTCTCGTTGTCCATCGGGGTTAGAGTGCAGTTGGAATTTAGCACTTCCATGACTTCATTTATCATGATCATCGAGGGGGTGTGTTGAAGTGACTGTCGTCGTAAGGAAGCCGCGGATATCACTGGGCTTCCGTGGGTACACTGCCTAAATAGAGTAAGCCCCTTATCCGCCACGATGGACGTGTACCCGGTGGCTGGTTCATCTTTCGACTCTTCGGGTGTTTTGAAACTGATGTCGAGTTGAGAGGAGGAGATGACTGCGTCAGAAGACTCATGTTGCTTTAATACTCCCATACCAAATAACGAATTACTCATCAAACTGTTCAGCCCTCCCCTATTGGAAGATCAACTTCAATTAGCGAATACTCTAGAAAATAGAAACGCCTCATGCTTTTTTTAATTTTTTTGAGAAACAACGGATATGTCTTGAATCGAATTATCTTGTTTTCCAAATTTTAATAAAATAAAAGGCTGGCTACAACTAACTGTATGATAGAATAAAATAAATTATTTGAGCCATTTGGGATCGGTCTTGAATGTATTCAACAACACTTGCAGTGCTTCTACCCATCTCTCTCGATCTTCAACGGAATGCGCTTCTAAATCCAAAGATGTCGCTCTTCCAATGATAGCAAATGCCAAATCTGGATCAGCGGTTTTTGTTCGCTTTCGATGGCCATCGTGCAGACCGGATCTCACATTCCTAATGTCTCGCAGACCAATCTTACTCTCTGACTTGGTTCCTTTCTTCGGGTCTTTCCAGCAGACAGATCTCCAATCAGGTGAGACGTAGATGTGTCGGACATGAGGCCCTCCACCACTCCACTCAACGAAGGAAGCCCCTGTTTTAAGCATACTTCTGAAGGAAGCCAGAGGGTCGGTGTTGGTCTGGAGCACGGTGCTGTCACTTTGACCGAAAGCATACTTGGGCTTGGCATTCTTGCGATCGATCTGCGTCATGGATAGCAGCGCACTCTTGCCAGTTTGAGTGACTTCTTTGTCGTCTGGGTATGCCCCGATGACTTCTTGAATGGTTTGCTTGCCGCCTGCAGCTATCACAATCTTTGATTGCTCTGGACTATGCATGGCTATATTATCCAAGGTTTGAATGCATCGAATGACCAGGTTTCGGTCTTCAGGATGGTCCAAAATGTTGTTGATGATGAGATCGATTCCCCCGTATTGAACGATAATCTTCAGATTGTTCTGAGCGAATGCAAGATGGCCTATGAGAGTGAAAATTGGAACGAGGAACGACGTGTCGTTTTTGTAGACGTTTATAGACTCTAGCAGAATATTCATTCCTTTTTGGGCGATATCTTCTGACAAATCTTCCGAGCGTGTCAGTCTCACAAAGAAAGCGACACACTCGAGCAGTAGCTCCTTGCTACCCATGTTCTTCTCGCATATCCTTAACACTGTTTTCACTCCCCCAAGTTGTCCGATGGTTTGTCGAAGTTCGTCGTCGCCTGCAAGATTCTTCAAAGCAGTGGCTACGTTTTCAAGAAATCCAGTCTGGCCATCGTGACTTTCCATCGTGTTCAATAATATCTGAACTCCATCATTGTCTCCAATAGCTTTCAACCCGGATTTCGAGTAAGTCATAATCGCAATTAATCGTACACATCGTTCCATCATCTCTTCATCCCAATCGTACTTCTTCATTGCGCGGAAGACTGTTTCCACAATACCCATGCGAATCAACTTGTCCACTGAAACAGGGTTGTTGGCAAGATTACCCAATGCCTCCAATGCACTCATCATCAGTTCAGGATCTTCCATGGCTTTCACTGTGTCAAGAATACGTTTTGCTCCACCTTCAACCACAATGATCTCGTAGACACTCGACTGTTCTCCTTTCTCGATCCTTCGGCGGATGGTAGGATCGTCTTCATCATAGGAGGCAAAGTTACCAATCACATCGATGGCCGTACGCTGGATCTCAAGACTACTATCATGTGCCGCCATTCCAGCTACGATGAATTTGGTAGCTCCTTGTTCTACAATAAACAAAATATTTTCATCTAAGTAAGCCATGTTTCCAAGCGTCCTCAATGCTCCTCGAAACACTTTTGAATTGTCGTAATTGATTCGCGTTGCATTCACGACTTCTTTGCCACATGTTTGTCCAATGACAAGTTTGTTTTCGTCCTCACCAACCATCAGATTAGACAATAAAACCATTGACATGGAAAGAACTGTTTCGTCTTTTGGGTACTTGGACATCACCTTCCGAACTGCTTCTGGGCCTTTATGTTTCATGGTTTCACGAACATTCACCTTGTTATTGTAAACGAGATTGGCCAATGTACTGAGACACTTTTCTACCACGGAAGAGTGATCAATGAATTTGAGCATCAATACTATCAAGGCTTCAATGCCTCCAAGAGCAGCTATTTTGTCCTTGAAGAGTTCATTCTTGGCGAATTGGTTGAGTAGATCAATGGCAGCTGCTAGGAAATCAGGATCGACATTGTCTCCATTGAGAGCCCGCATAATAGCTTCCAATCCACCAGCTTCTGCAATTGCATTACGGTTCTCATCGTTTGTGGCAAGGTTGGCAAGTGCGCGAGTGAGCGGGGTGATCTTTTCAGGGTCGTTGGCGTTCTTGTTCAAGTACTCCACAGCGGCACGCAGTGCATCAGGGCTCACTGCTACAATGTTGTCTTTATGCGCTTCAGTTAGCTTCTGAAATGCCACCATTGAATCAAATGCGTCTGCTGCTTCTGCCGAGTTGTTGAAATTGGTGTTGCTAAGTGATCCCATCAGGTTATGGAGTCTTGATCCGATCATATCTGCTCCATCTTCTTTGTACAGAGCACTTAGTCCATCGAGCAATTTCCCACCGTTCTTCTGGATGTCCCGGTTGTTGCCGAACTTGTTGACTGTACGGTTCAAGAGACGCATGATGTCGGCGTCCATGCCAACCTTCCCAACACCTTTTGCAGCAGCCATCTTGGCCAACACTTGAACTGCATTGCTGTTGATATCCTCATCCTCAGGATGAGCTTTCATAACTGCTTTGATTGATTGGGCTGCATCGTTCTTCACAAGCTCGCTCACAACGTTCTTGTCGGAAGCCATCTCATTCAACACCGACAGTACACTTCGAACAACCTCCGAATCCTCAAAGTTATTGTTCATCATATCAAGAAGCTTTCGTACTCCGTCAGCAGCTACAAATGCTGCAGCACTTCCAGCAGTGAGATGCTTCAACAATGCCAACGTCTCCTTCTGGCGTTCCAAAAGAGATTTCTTATCAGCAGGACTTAGCTTTTCTGAATTCTCGGTTAAGGCACCTAACAATGCCATCATTTCAGACACATCAGTAACTTTCAATTTATCTCCACCATTCTCCAGTCTGTTTCTCATTGCTTTCAACATTTCCAATTTGGCTTCGGATGACGCATTTGAAAATGCATCTGAAGCCAACACGCTCATAAGACCTTTCAGTCCTGCTTTGGAGTTACCGATGTTCTTGATAAATTCCTTCATTCCAGCGGGGTTGTTGTTTTGTGCCTTGATCAGCTCAGCTAGGGCATGGATACCTTTCTTGTCACCAGCCAAATCAACTGCATACAATTGTGCTGCGTCTTTGATCTTTTCCAATGCCGACGTTGCAGCACTACGAAGCTTTTCATTCTCGGCACTTTCATTGATAACTCTCTCCAAGATATCTACACCCCCATTTTCAACAATCGCTCTTACCGCAGATGCCGAAGTAGCTAAATTACCGATTGCATATAGGGCACTTTCAACTAGCAATTCGTCATCTCTGTTTGAATCAATCACTCCTAGAAGCGCTTGAATCGCACGTGCTGAATCGATTTTAGGAGCACAACCCTTCACTAATGCTGTTCTTCCGAGTGCTTGAATAGCCGCGCGCAACAGCTCCTGTTTCGCTGGACCTGAATGCATTACTTTGTCTACAATCATGATGGAGTCAATGGCGGTCTTCGAGACCTCGCCTGCATTTTTAGGAGACACTACACCGTCAATTGCAGTGAGGTTGGCAAGATTCTTTAATTGCGTCACGAGTTTCGATTGTACTACGCGATCACTTGGCGACTTGTTCAGCTGAGATCCAAGTTTGTTGATGTCAGCTAACACAGTTTTAATGGTATCGCCTCCAGAGCCCATCAGCTGTTGTAATGCTTTTGATCCAGTTGAAACAACGTTCTCATTGGTAGCATTCAAATTCATGGCTTGCATAATGAGATCGACAGCACCATCCTTCACCAAGGCTTCGTGAACATCCTTAACCAACGCGCACGATTCAATCAAATATAAAACGGCCTCCATACAAAGCGGATCAGTGAGATATACAATAGAAGAGTTTGCAACTTGAATAACTCTCCTTACAGCTCCTTTTTTCACGATGGTTTTAATAGTCGACTCGGATGAAGCCATGCGACCTAGTAGACCCGCTGCTGCGTTCAACACTCGAGGTTCGGGATTCTGAGGATCACTGCAATGGCTGTCTAATTGGGCCATGGATAAATCTATCACTCCAGCAGCCAGCATCGGTTTGGTATTTGAGTCCATCAGTGCCAAGTTTGCTAACAGATCAAGTCCTTCCTCACTCATCTCCGGCGATCCAGTATCTGCATGGTTCTTGAGAGTGTCCATACTTGTCTTGACAGCACCTGCATTGGTTGCTGTTTTCA
>Ga0105053_10006040_pt1 | contig 16870 bp, 12 predicted proteins | sample BON01_FD_78093 | JGI IMG/M metagenome (GOLD analysis project Ga0105053, IMG submission 78093) | Freshwater microbial communities from Lake Bonney liftoff mats and glacier meltwater in Antarctica - BON-01 | ecosystem: Environmental > Aquatic > Freshwater > Ice > Glacier meltwater | place: Lake...
GATCTGCGCCGCCGCCTTGAACCCCCCGACCGGCGCTGTTTCGCGTTCTTTCACCCGGTGATGCCCGACGATCCGCTAATCTTTGTCGAGGTGGCGCTGACCCGGGGCATCCCCGGCGCCATCAACGATCTGCTGGCGCAGGGGCGTGACGCGCTGGCGCCGGGGCAGGCGGATACGGCGGTGTTCTATTCCATCTCGAACTGTCAGCCGGGGTTGGCGGGAATTTCCTTTGGCAACTCGCTGATCAAACAGGTGGTGGCCGATCTGACGCTGGAATGGCCCGATCTGCGCAGCTTCATCACCCTGTCACCCATTCCCGGGCTGGCGCGCTGGATGGAGAAACGGAAGCTTCCCAGCGACGATCCAACGACGCTGCAGCGCACCGCCGCCCGCTATCTGATCGACCTGAAAGACGACCGGCCCCGCGATCCCGTCGCGCGGTTCCACCTCGGCAACGGTGCCGAGATCCACGACATCCACACCGACGCTGATCCGTCGAAAACCGGCATGGCGCAATCCCATGGCGCGATGGTGAATTACCTCTACGATCCGACGCGCATCGCCCGCAACCTCGAACGCTTCACCGCAGGGCAGGTGGTGGCCAGCCGCAAGGTGCAGGGTCTGGCCCGGCAGGCTGACGTGAAAGAACCGACATGAACCCGCTTTACGACACCCTCTTCGCCCGCCATGCCGACAGCGATGCGCCGTTCCTGCATCTGCCGGGTGGCGGCAGCCTGTCGTACCGCACATTCGTCGAGCGTGCGGCGCGAATGGGCGGGGCGCTGTGCGCCATGGGTCTGGCGCCCGGCGACAGGATTGCGGTGCAGGTGGAAAAGTCGCCCGACGCCGTGGCGCTTTATGCCGCCTGCGCGGCGCAGGGCATCGTGATGCTGCCGCTGAACACCGCCTATACGCCCAGCGAACTGGCCTACTTCACGGGCGATTCCGGGGCGAAGATGCTTTTGGCAGACCCCGCAAAGGCCGATGGCCTGCGCGCTGTGGCGGGCGACGCGCGGCTGGAAACGCTGGGGGTGTCGGGCGACGGAACGCTGGCCCTGGCCACCGACTCCGCCCCGCCCAAAGCGCCGGTTGACCGGGGCGAAAACGATCTGGCAGCATTCCTTTACACCTCGGGCACCACGGGGCGGTCCAAGGGCGCGATGCTGAGCCAGAAGAACCTGCTGTCCAACGCCGAAACGCTGGTCGACCACTGGCGCTTCACCGACCGCGACGTGCTGCTGCATGCCCTGCCGATCTTTCACACCCATGGCCTGTTCGTGGCGATCAACGTGACGCTGATGGCGGGCGGTTCGATGATCTTCCTGCCGCGCTTCGATGCCGACGCCGTGCTGGAGGCTCTGCCGCAGGCCACGGCGATGATGGGCGTGCCCACGTTCTATACCCGCCTGCTGGCCGAACCGCGGTTCAATCGCGAAACGGGCGGGCACATCCGGCTTTATGTCAGCGGCAGCGCGCCGATGCTGGCCGAAACCCATCACCGGTTCGAGGCGCGGATCGGGCAGCGCATCCTAGAACGCTATGGCATGACCGAAACCAACATGAACACCTCCAACCCCTATGACGGCGAGCGCAGGCCCGGCACCGTGGGCCTGCCCCTGCCGGGGGTCGACCTGCGCATCTGCGCGCCCGGCACCGCGCGCGAACTGCCGGCGGGCGAAACGGGAATGATCGAGGTGCGGGGGCCGAATGTCTTTCAGGGGTACTGGCAGATGCCTGAAAAGACCGCTGCCGAACTGCGCCGGGATGGCTGGTTCATCACCGGCGATCTGGGGGTGGTCGATGGCGACGGCTATGTGACGATCGTTGGCCGGGACAAGGATCTGGTGATCTCGGGGGGCTACAACATCTATCCCCGCGAGGTGGAAGAGGCGCTGGATGCCCAACCCGGTGTTGCCGAATCCGCCGTGATCGGCGTGCCCCATCCCGATATGGGCGAGGGGCTGGTGGCCGTTCTCGTGCCCGAACCGGGTGCCGCACCCGACCCCGACACCATCGCGCAGGCCATCGCCGAGACACTGGCCCGGTTCAAGCAGCCCCGCCGCTATGTGATCGCCGACGCGCTGCCCCGCAACACCATGGGCAAGGTGCAGAAGGCCGAATTGCGCCGCATCCATGCCAAGGTCTTTGCGCGCTGAACTTCACATCCATGCACGTCCGGAATGGATCGGGACAGCCCCGCCGATGCACCGCCCCGTGACCAGCCCCTAGACTGTGCCCAAAGTGGCGCAGCGGAAGGAACGACATGGACCCCTGCAATCTGGTTCTGGTGATGTCCGATGAACATGCCGGGAGCACCCTTGGCTGTGGCGGGCACCCGGCGGTGCAGACGCCCAACATCGACCGGCTGGCGCAGCGCGGCAGCCGGTTTGCCAACGCCTATTGCAACAGTCCGATCTGCATGCCCTCGCGCGCGTCGTTCATGACCGGGCGCTATCCGCACCAGACCGGGCACTGGTGCAACGTCACCCCGTATGACGGCCATGAACCGACATGGGCGCACGGGTTGCAGCAGGCGCGGGTTCCGGTCCACGCCATCGGCAAGCTGCATTTCCGCGACGCCGCGGTGGATGCCGGGTTCGACGCCCAGGACCATGCCATGTATGCGGTGAACGGGATCGGCGATCTGTACGGCGCGATCCGACAGACCGCCCCTCTGCCCGTGCGCCACGGCGTGCGCCAGGTGGCCGAGCAGGTGGGCCGGGGCGAATCCGACTATACCCGGTATGACCGGGCCATCGCCGATGCCGCCGTGGATTGGTTGCGCGATGTGGCGCCCACCTTGCCCCAGCCTTGGGTGCTGTATGTCGGGTTCGTCGCGCCGCATTTCCCGCTGATCGCGCCGGATGAGTTTTATGACCTCTACGATCCCGAAACCCTGCCCCTGCCCAAGGCCTGCCGCCCCGAGGACTGGCCCGATCATCCCTGGATCGAGGGATTCCGCCACGCCTATATCACCGACAGCTTTTTCGACGACGCCCTGCGCCGCCGGGCCACCGCCGCTTATTACGGGCTGTGCAGTTTCGTCGATCACAACCTTGGCCGGGTAATGGACACGCTGGACACCTCGGGTCTCGGGGCGGTTACGCGACTGATTTACGCCTCCGATCACGGCGACAATCTGGGCGCCCGGGGGCTTTGGCAGAAAAGCAACTTCTATCAGGAATCCGCCCAGGTGCCGCTGGTCGTGTCCGGCCCCGGCGTGCCTGCGGGGCGGGTGGTGGAAACAGCCGTGTCGCTGGTCGATCTCTGGCCGACGGCGTTCGATTGCACCGGCACGCCCGAACCCCGGGACGGGCGGGCGCGTGACGGCGAAAGCCTGCTGCGCCTGGCCACCCGGCCCGACGATCCGACGCGCGAGGTGTTCGGCGAATACCACGCGGCAGGGGCGATCAGTGGCGCCTTCATGCTGCGCCGGGGGCCTTGGAAATACATCCACTATACCGGGCTGCGGCCGCAACTGTTCAACCTCGAAACCGACCCCGAGGAACTGGTCGACCGTGCGCCCGATCCGGCCTGCGCCAAAGTGCTGCGCGATTTCGAGACGCGCCTGCGCCAAAGGCTTGACCCCGAAGCGGTGGATGCTCGCGCCAAGGCCGATCAGCTTGCGATCCTGAACCGCCATGGCGGCGCGGCGGCGGTGCTGGCCAAGGGGTCGATGGGGGCCAGCCCGCCACCCGGCACGACCGCTCAGGGCAACCGCACCGCCTGATCCGCTGCCACCCGGCGCACATCCTCGATCAATTCGCGCGCCAGAGGTGGCAGATAGGACGACTTGCGCCGGATCAGCCCCGATTTGCGCGCCACGCTCAAACCTGCGCCGTTCACCGGCGCCAGCCCCTCGCGCCCCGGAAGGTCCAGCCGCAGGACCGACACGAAGGTCAGAAGATCGGTGCCCGCCAGCACATCGTACAGCCCCTGGGTATCGGCGCATTCCAGCGTCGGCAGGGGGGGCGTGAGGCCCGCATCCGTGAACAACCTCTCGAACCGGCGGCGCACGACGTTGCCCAGCGGCAGCGCCCAGCCATACCCAGCCAGATCGGCCAGACCGGGGTTGACGAGGGCATGCACCGGATGCCCTCGCCGCGCCACCACCGCCAAAGCGCTTTCCAGCAGGGTTTCACAACGCACCCGGGCCGCGAACGCCTCGGGGATGTCGATGGGGGCCAGGGCAAAGTCGATCTTGCCCAGCAGCAATTCGGCAACGAGGTCTTCGGGGGGGCCGGGCACCACGCGCACCCGCACATTGGGGCGGCGCGCCAGAAGCCGGGCCAGGGCGGCGGGCAGATAGATTTCCTGCCAGGTGCCCCCGGCCCCCACCACGATTTCACCCTCCATCGCGTTGCGCGTGGCGTCGATCCGGCGCAGCACGGCATGCAGGTTGCCGTCGATCTCGCGCGCCGTCTCGGCCAGCATCCGGGCGAAGACGGTGGGCACCACGCCGCGCGGTTCGCGGTCGAACAGCGTCAGGTCCAGATCACGCTCCAGCCGCTGTACGGTTTTCGACACGGCGGGCTGGTTCATCCCCAGACGCTCGGCAGCGGCGGAAATGCTGCGCGCGTCGAACACCGCCAGAAAGATTCGCAGGCTGCGCAGATCCATGCCATTCCCCCGATGCGCCGCACCCGCGCAGCCCACTCCGCCAAGGCATGGCACGCCGCTCTGCTCAGGTCCAGCCGGAGGGCCGCTGTACCTCGTGCACGACGGCGCGCAACTGGTCGACGAAGGCATCGCAACACGGCAGCAACGTGCGGTCGCGCAGCCGGATCACCCCGGCCCGGCGCGACCAGCCCAGCCAGTCGGCGGGCAGGCGGCACAACCCCTCGGGCAGGCGGTTGCCCGCGATCTCGGGCATCACGGTGATATAGTCGGTGTCGAGCAGGATCGCCACCGTCAGGCTGTGCGCCACGGTCAGAACCACCGCCTCGGGGGTGGGCAAGCCGTTGTCGACAAAGGCATATTGCGTCGTCGGGTCGGCATCGGCGGGCAGCACCCAGCCAAAGGCGCTTGTGTCGTCGAACCGCACCGCCCGCCCGAGTTGCGCCAGGGGGTGCCCGGCCCGCACCACCATCGACATGCCCACGTCCGCCATCGCCTCTCCCATCAGATCGCCCGGCATGTCGTCGGCGATGCGGCCCAGCACCAGATCGACCTCTCCGCGCATCAGCCGGGTGATGGATTCGCTGCGCGGCCCGGTGAGGATGCGGAACCGCACGTTGGGCGCCATCCGCGCCATCCGCCCGATGGCCATGGGCAAAAGCCGCCCCAACCAGAATTGCCCGACGCCCAGCGACACCTCGCCGCCGCGCCCCGCGCCAAGCGCGCGCAGGTCGCGCGACAGGCCGCGCATCTCGGCCTCGAACCGCTCCATCCGGGCGAGGAAGAACCGACCGCTGGGGGTGGGGGTCATGCCCCGGGGGCTGCGGTCGAACAGGCGGGCGCCCACCTCATCCTCAAGTCTTGCGAGGATCTTGGTCAGCGCAGGTTGGCTGAACCCCAGATCGCGGGCGGCGGCCGACAGGTTGCCCAATTCGGCAATCCGCCGCACCAGAGTGACCTTGTGCACATCCATCCATCATTCCATTTCGTTATGACCTGTCGCCAATAAAACGATAATCCAGAATGGGGCCTGCGTCTATCCTGCCGCGACACTGGTCCCGGATGTCTGCCCATGCCTGCCGCCCGCAACACGCTTTTCCTGCTGTCCGATGAACACAACCGGCGGATCGCGGGCTGTTACGGCCACCCCCATGCCCATACGCCGCACATCGACGCGCTGGCGGCCTCGGGCACGCGGTTCACCCGGGCCTGGTGCAACAGTCCGATCTGCGTGCCCTCGCGCGCCGCGCTGGCCACGGGGCGGCATGTGCACGAGACGGGGCATTGGGACAACGCCCACCCCTATGACGGCACGCCCGGATCGTGGCATCACCTGCTGCGGAGCGACGGGGTGGATGTGGTGTCGGTGGGCAAACTGCACTTTCGCGGCACCGGCGACCATGGCTTCACCGAGGAAATCCTGCCGCTGCATGTGCTGAACCATCAGGGCGATCTGAAGGGGCTGTTCCGCCGCGATTTGCCGCCGAAGTCGGGCACCGCCGATCTGGCGGCCCAGGCCGGGCCGGGCGACAGCACCTATTGTCGCTATGACGAACGTATCGCCGATGCCGCCTGCGACTGGCTGGACAAACGGGCGCAGGCGGGCAGGTCGGAGCGTTTCGTGCTGATGGTCAGCTTCGTGATGCCGCATTTCCCGCTGGTCGCGCCGCAGGATCACTACGACCGCTTTGCCGACCTCAGCCTCGACACCCTGCGCGACGGGTTCACCCTGCCGCCGCCCGACCACCCGACCCTGAACCGGATGCGCCACCATTTCGACTATGACACGCATTTCGACGATGCCGCCCGCGCCAGCGCATGGCGCGCGTATCTCGGGATGGTGTCGAAGATGGACGCGCTGGTGGGGCAGGTGATCGGCGCCTTGAACGACAACGGCTTTGCCGATGACACGGCGATCCTCTACAGTTCCGACCATGGCGACAATCTTGGCAATCGCGGGATGTGGGGCAAGTCGGTCATGTATGAGGATTCGCTGGGCATTCCCATGGTTCTGTCCGGCCCCGGCCTGCCTGCAGGTCAGGTCTGCGATACCCCCGTCTCGCTGATCGACGTGGCGCCGACCGTGGCCGACATCGCAGGCATCGACGCGGCCTGGTCCGGCACCTCGCTTGCCGCCATCGCCGGGGGCACGCGTCCCGATCGCCCGATCTTGGCGCAGTATCACGCGGCGGGCAGCGACACGGCCATGTTTGCCCTTCTGCGCGACCGCTGGAAGCTGGTGCACTATGTCGGCGCGCCGCCGCAACTGTTCGACCTCGACACCGATCCGCAGGAAACCACCGATCTGGCCGCCCTGCCGGGTCATGCCGGAACCCTTGCCCGCCTGACGGCCGAATTGCGGGCGATCCTCGACCCCGACACCGTGAACGCCCGGGCCTTCGCCGATCAGGCCCGCCTGATTGCGGCCCATGGCGGGGCGGGTGCCATCGCAGCGGGGGCCGACATTCCGTTCACCCCGGCCCCGGCATGAAAGGCCATGGCGAAACATGCCGACACGGAATGGAACAAGACGATACACAGGTTTGAACGACATGGCAGAATTGCCCATTCTGCCGCACACCGGACCATTGATACGACAAGACCAAAGACAGGGAGGAGAACCACAATGAAACGACTGATCGCATCGCTGGCCTGCGGGCTTGCCCTCACGGCCGGGCTGGCCACATCTGCTTTCGCCGAATATCCCGAACGCCCGACACGGGTGATCGTGCCCACCGATGCGGGGGGCAGCGTCGACGCCATCGCCCGCGTCATCCAGCGCCACGTCGAGGCGAACAATCCGCTGGGTCAGAACCTGGCCGTGGTGAACATGCCCGGCGCGGGCGGCACCATTGCCACGCGCAACGTCAAGGACGCCGATCCTGACGGCTATACCATCGGGCTGTGGCACGAGGGGTTGGTCACATCCAAGGTGATGGGCGTGGTCGATTTCGATCACACCGATTTCCAGATTCTCGGCGGCACCGGATACACGGAAATCGGCCTGGCCACCGGCAAGTCGAACGACATCAAGACCTATGCCGACATGGCCGCCAAGGCGACAGCGAACCCCGATACCGTTCTCGTCGCCACGAATGTGGGCCTTGCAGTGCACTTTGTGCCGCTGATGCTTGAGGACATGGCAGGCTACCAGCTGCGCTATGTGCAGACCGGCGGGGGTGCCAAACGCTTTCCCTCGGTGGTGGCGGGGCACACCGATGTGGCCATCTTCGGCGTGTCGGAAATGATCAAATGGGCCGAGGCCGATCTGAACCCGCTGGTGATCTTCTCGAAGGAACGTGTACCGGAACTGCCCGATGTGCCCACCGCCCGCGAACTCGGTCTGGACATCGTCGCCGACGGCCATCGCTTCTGGCTGGCGCCCAAGGACACACCGGCCGACATTGTCGCGCAACTGACCGACATGCTGCGCAACGCGGTGAACGACCCCACCTCGAAGGGCGAGCTTGAGGCGGCGGGCTTCCGCGCCGTGTTCATCGAACCCGGCGAGGCGATCGAGGTGCTGAACAACTGGCGCGACCGCGCGGTGCCGCTGATGGACAAGGTGAACCAGTTGCAGACCAACTAGGGCGGGTTGTCTTGCAGCCCTGAAAAAGGGGGCAGCCGATGGGCTGCCCGCGATCCCGCCCTTCAGACATGATGCGAGGTTTCCATGTCCTCCCCTGCCCGTGACAGGACCGATCTGGCGCTCGTCCTCGTGATCTGGGCGTTCAGTGCGGCAATCCTGTGGTCCGCCTGGCACCTGCCGCCGCCCCGCTATGATCCACTGGGACCGGCACGGGTTCCCATGGCCATCGCCATCACGCTGATCCTGATCGGCGCCGGGATACTGATTTCCAATCGGTTGCGGCGCGAACCCGCTGTGCCCGCCCCGTCGGACGACACAAGGGCCGCGCCCCTGCAACCGCGCATTGCTTTTGCGGCCATCGCGATCACCGTCGCCTATGTCGGTGTGATGACTCTGGACATCCTCGGGTTTCGCGCCGCCACGCTGCTGTTCGTCATCGGTCTTGGCGGCGTGCTGTCGCGGTTCGCCCGGCGCTCGATGATCCCGATAGCGATTCTGGCCATCGCGATCAGCTTCGGCTTTTCCTGGCTGTTCGCCGAAGTTCTGTTCGTCGATCTGCCCTATCGCGGCTTTCTGAGGTGACGTTCCATGTTCGGTGATCTCGGTTCTGCCATTCTTTATATCTTCCAGCCCTGGCCACTGTTCTTTCTGGTGCTGGGCACATGGCTGGGCATCTTCGTGGGTGCCATTCCGGGGCTGACGGGGGGGATGCTGATCTCGCTTTGCATTCCGCTGACGTTCTACATGGATTCGACCATGGCGCTGGTGCTGATGGTGGCGATGTATGTGGGTTCGGTGTCGGGGGGGCTGATCTCGGCGATGCTGTTGCGCATGCCAGGTACGCCCAGTTCGCTGATGACGACGTTCGACGGCCACCCCATGGCGGCAAGGGGCGAGGCGCACCGGGCGCTGTCGCTGGGCATCGGCGCCTCGGTGGCGGGCGGGATGATCGCCGGGCTGTTCCTGGTGCTGCTGTCGCCGCCGCTGAGCAAATGGGCGCTGCAATTCGGGCCTTGGGAATATTTTACCATGGTGCTGATGGCGATCGTGCTGATCGCCACGCTGTCGCAAGGATCTTTGTTCAAGGGGCTGCTGGCGGGGTTTCTGGGCATGATGTTCGCCATGCCTGGGTTCAACGACAGTGACGGGCAGTTGCGCCTGACCTTCGGTTTCACCGAGCTTTCGGCGGGGTTTCAGCTGTTGCCGATGCTGCTGGGCATCTTCGTGATGTCCCAGGTCATCAAGGACGCGCTGGAAATCGACCGCCAGCCGGTTCCGGTGAAGCTGACCGGCAAGCGCAAGCCGATCGGCTGGGCCGGGTGGCGACGGCATGTGCCCAACATCCTGCGCTCGTCGGTCATCGGCACCTGGATCGGCATTCTGCCCGGCGTGGGTGCCTCGGTGTCGGCTATGGTGGCTTACGGCGTGGCCAAGAACGTGTCCGACACGCCGGAAAAGTTCGGCACCGGCTGCGAAGAGGGCATCGTCGCGTCCGAGGCCAGCAACAACGCCAACGTCGGCGGCGCGCTGATCCCGCTGATCACCATGGGCATTCCGGGCAGCCCGATCGACGCGATCCTGCTGTCGGCGCTGATCATGCACAACATCCAGCCCGGCCCGATGCTGTTCCTGACCAACGGCGATTTCGTCTGGGCGCTGATCGCCGCCTATCTGGTGGCCAATGTCCTGATGTTCTTCACCATGCGCTATTCCGTTGGTCTGTTGGCAAAGGTGGTGACGGTGGACCGGGCGGTTCTGCTGCCGCTGATCTTCGTTTGCTGCGTCGTGGGTGCCTTCGCGCTGTCCAACCGCATCTTCGACGTCTGGGTCGTGGTGGCCTTTGGCATCGTCGGCTTTGTGATGGAGCGGGCGAAGGTGCCGCTGGGGCCGTTCGTGATCGGCTTCGTGCTCGCCCCGCTGTTCGAGACGGAACTGCGCGCGGGGCTGCAAACCTCGGGGTCGTTCATGGGGCTGTTCACCCGGCCCATTGCCACGGCGTTCTTCGTGGCAGCCATCGCGATGCTGTTCTGGCCCGCCGTTCAGGCCTGGCGACACCGGGGCAGACCCGTCACCGGGGGTGTGGACACCACGATGGACTGAGGCGGATCACAGCGTCCAAAGCGTTTCGGGGACTACTTGAGACATTGCGCATCGCCAATGTCGCGAGAGCGCGAAGCGCGGCAGGGTATTGGCGATTCAAGATTTTTTCCCGAAACGCTGAAGAGCGTGTTGCGCTCAATTGGTTTCATGTCCCGCAGCTTTGAAGAAGTTGTAGCATTCTTCCTCCTTGAAGATGCTGTCGACAGCTTGCCAGAGTTGGTCGCATGTTCTGGCTGCTGCCTTTGTGATCAGGGTCTTGAGCTTGGCGAATGCCATCTCGATGGGGTTCAGGTCGGGGGAGTATGGCGGCAGGTTTGAGGGACAACAAAGGCGTCCAGTGGACGGCTTTGCCCGAAAACGGACCGAGGCGCCGATGTCTTTCAGGATCGCGGCGGCGAGTTATGCCCAAAAGTTGGTGACGGCGTGATCAGGCGGCGTTTTTGAAGTTGCTTGATCCCGTCCTTGAAAGCAATCCCCTGGATCACTTCGGGCAGACGGTTTGGCCCTGAGATTTTCCGCCACTTCTTCTTGGCGGACATCATCAGCCTGAAGACCATGGCGAGGGCGGTCTTTCGGTTCAGGCACCCTTTGGTTTTGCGTGTGCGGTTGGATTGCCGCCCTTACCTTTGGTGTCGTCGTCGCCTGCTTGTGAAGATGGATCAGCATGGTCGCACCCCGTCCCGAATGTCCCTCAGAACCGATCTTGTCATGAAAAACGCAGATCGCCGAGGGTCTATGTGATCATCTGGGACGGAACAGCTGACAACTTACCACATTTTTCTCGATTTTGCTCAGAATGGAGTTGTCATACCGGCCGGGGTTATGACCTACCGACAGCATTCAAAAGCTAACGATGGCACCCCACAAGATTTTTTCGTGTTTTCCGAACCACATGAAATTTCGCGAGATTAAGCGAGTGACCGACGTTTCCAAGGGTCAAAAAATATGTTTCTGGCCAGTTATTGTTTTGGTCTGATTGAGATCCGAGCCGCCATTCATCATAGACCGACACTCCCCTGCAACCCGCCCTCTCACGCCTTCGCGCCCTTCTTGCCACTGCCCAGCATCGGGCTGGCGCTGCGGTCCAGGGGCCAGCGGGGGCGGGCGGCCAGGGTCGAGTCGTCGAACAGGCCCAGGCGGAACCGCTCGATCCCGGCCCAGGCGATCATTGCGGCGTTGTCAGTGCAAAGGGCCAGGGGCGGCGCCAGGAACCGCAGGCCGGTTTCGGCGCACAGCTGTTGCAGGTCCGCGCGGATGGCGGTGTTGGCGGCGACGCCCCCGGCGACGGCGAACACCGGTTCAGGGGGCGACAGGGCCAGATAGGCGGCCACGGCGCGGCGCGATTTGGCGACCAGAACATCGCGCACCGCCGCCTGGAACCCGGCGCACAAATCGGCGCGGTCCTGTGTGCGCAACGCGCCGTCCACCAGCACCTTGTCGCGTTCGCGCAGCAGCGCGGTTTTCAGCCCCGAGAATGACATGTCCATATCCGCCCGATCCAGCAGCGGCCGGGGAAACGCGAAGCGCGTCGGATCGCCCGACAACGCCGCGCGCTGCACCTCGGGGCCACCCGGCTGTGGCAGCGCCAGCAGCTTGGCGGTTTTGTCGAACGCCTCGCCCGGGGCATCGTCGATGGTGCCGCCGAGGCGCGTGAAATCATCGGCGCCCTGCACCAGCAGGAACTGGCAATGGCCGCCCGACACCAGCAGCATCAGATAGGGAAAGGCGCACATGTCGGTCAGCCGCGGGGTCAGCGCGTGCCCTGCAAGGTGGTTCACCCCGATCAGCGGCAGGCCCGCACCCGCGCACAGCCCCTTGGCGCACATCACCCCCGACAGCACACCGCCAATCAGCCCCGGCCCCGCCGTGACAGCCACCGCGTCGCAATCGGCCAGAGTCACCCCGGCCTCGGCCAGCGCCTGTTCGATGCAATGGTCCAGCTTTTCCACATGGGCGCGCGCCGCGATTTCCGGCACGACGCCGCCGAACCCGGCATGCAGAGCCGTCTGCCCCGCCACGATGGACGACAGGATCGCCGGCATGCCTTCGCCATGGCGCACCACGGCGGCGGCGGTGTCGTCGCAACTGCTTTCGATGCCGAGGATGGTGAGGGGGGGCATGGCCGCTCCGCGATTGAAAGCACGTCAGGGGGCAGGTATCACCCGGGGGCAGGCCAGACAATGCCGGGGGAAAGATGCGCGCGAAGCCGATCCTGCTGCTGATCCGACCAGAGGCGCAATCGCGCGCCTTTGCCGAGGCCTGCCACGGGGCGGGGTTTGCGGGCGAGATCGTCATTTCGCCGATCCTTGACATCGTGCGCCGCGCCCTGGCTGCGCCGCCCATGCCCGGCACGACCCTGATCTTCACCTCGGCCAACGGGGTGCGACAGGCCACGGGCCAGGCCGACCTTGCCGGGTTCCGGGCCGTTGCCGTGGGCGACCGGACGGCGCAGGCGGCACGCGAGGCCGGGCTGACCTGCACCTCGGCGGGGGGCGATGTCGACAGCCTGCTGGCGCTGCTGTCGGGCACCCGAACCCCGCTTCTGCACCTGCACGGTGCCCATAGCACGGGCGATCTTGCGGTGCGGCTGCGCGCGGCGGGGTGCGTGGCGGACGAGGCGGTGGTCTATGACCAGATCGCGCGGCCCCTGTCGGACGCGGCCCGTAAGCGCCTCGGCGGCGAGGGCGCGGTGATCGTGCCGCTGTTCTCGCCACGCTCGGCGCGATTGCTGGGCACTGCCTGCGCCGAGGTCACGGCCCCCCTCTATCCCATCGCGATCAGCGCCGCGGCCGCCGAGGGTTGGACGGGGCCAGGACAGCCGCAGGTGGCCGCCCACCCCGATGGGGCGCAGATGCTGCGGGCGGTTCTGGCCTGTCTGGGGGAACAGTGGCAAGGTTCTGCCCTTGTTGCGCGGGAACCGAATAGCTAAGCTGGTTTTGTTCAGGAAAGATCGGCCCATCCGGGCCCGTCAGCGAGAGGTACACAGCGCGTGGCAAGATCGACGAAACCCAGAAGCCCCCGCTCGCGGTCCGCCCAGCCCAAGGACCAGACGGCACAGGGCACAGCGCCCGAGATCGAAACCCCCGACACCGATACGTCCGAGGACAGCGCGGTTGCCCTGACCGAGCCCGGCGCCGATTCGCCGGACTCGCCCCCGGCCGGGGTCTCGGACCCCCTGCCCGAGCCTGAAATGGCTGGTCAGGACAGCATCGAGGGTGCATCTGCGGCGTCTGAGGACACCATCGAAGCCGCCATTCCGGATGACGCCGAAAAGCCTGCGCCCGAATCGGGCGACCTCGCGCCGGTGCCCGACACTCCCCCCCCGTCCGACGACTTCACGCTGCCCCCCGAGGCCGCAAAGTCTGCCGAGTGCCCAGTTGAAACCGGGCGCGACCCCTCCACCGAGCTGGCCCCCGTACCGATCCAGCAGGCGCGAATCGCCAGCGGCCCCGGGTTCTTCACCCTGCTTCTGGGTGGCGTGATCGCCGGGATCATCGGATACCTGATGTCGCAATACGATGTGTTCGACCGCGGCGGTGTTGACCCGCTGATCCAGATCGAAACCCGGCTGGGCGAACAGGCGGCCCGTCTCGACGATCTTGGCGGACAGGCCAGTGCCGCGGCCCAGGCCGCCGCCGATGCCTCGACCGCCGCCCTTGCCGCCGCAACGCCCGACGACATCGCGGCGTTGCGCGAAGACATCGCGGCGCTGCGCGATGGAATGGCCAACCCGCCCACCCCCGTCACCGAGGGTGGCACCGATCCCGCGCTGGCCGAAAGGCTGGGCGCCGTCGAACAGCGGCTCGACGATCTGGGCGGACAGGTTTCGGCCCTGCCCACCGACCCGGGTGCGTCGTCCGAGGCGCTGGCGGCCTACGAAAAGCAACTGGCCGCTTTGCAGGAACAGATGGACAGCCAGCGCGCCGCCATCGCCGAGGCCCGCAGTTCGGCATCCGACGAAACCCGGCGCATCTCTGTTCAGGCGGCATTGGCGCAAATCTCTGCGGCGCTGGAAAACGGCGCGCCGTTTGTCGATGCCACCTCGGCGCTGTTGACGGCGGGTGGCATCACGGTGCCCGACGACCTGTCGACCGTGGCCCCCGAAGGCGTCGCGACCCTGGCCGCGCTGCAGAACGATTTCCCCCGCCTCGCACGCGATGCGCTGAGCGTGTCGATCCGCGAAACCAGCGATGGCGGCGTGCTGGACCGGTTCGGCGCCTTCCTGCGCTCGCAGACCGGCGCCCGGTCGCTGAACGCCCGCGAAGGCGATGACCCCGACGCGGTCCTGTCGCGCGCCGAAGCGGCGGTGAAGACCGGCGATCTGGCGGACGCGCTGGGCGAACTGGCCACCCTGCCCCCAACGGGGCAGACCGTGATGGCACCCTGGGTGGCCCGGGCCGAGGCGCGGCTGGCGGCGCTAAAGGCACTGGGCGATCTGGCCGCCACAACGAACAGCAATTGAGGACGACATAGATGCTCTGGTCCCTTCTTAAAATCGTCCTGTTCGTCTGCATCATCGCAGCCCTTGCCGTCGGTGCCGGGATGCTGTTGGAAACCGATGGCGGCGTCATGGTCTCGATCGCCAATGTCGAATTCACCCTCGGGCCGCTGCAACTGGCCATTGTCGCGGCTCTGCTGCTGCTGGCGGTGTGGATCGTGCTGAAGCTGGTCAGCTTCCTTGTGGCGTTGATCCGGTTCCTGAACGGCGATGAAACCGCCATCTCGCGCTATTTCGACCGCAACCGTGAACGCAAGGGGTTTCAGGCGCTGGCCGACGGGATGATGGCGCTGGCCTCGGGCGAGGGCAAGCTGGCCATGGCCAAGGCGAACAAGGCCGAGAAGTACCTGCACCGCCCGGAACTGACCAACCTGATCGCCGCCCAGGCCGCCGAGATGACCGGCGACAAGCGCAAGGCCGAGGATGTGTACAAGGCCCTGCTGGTGGATGACCGCACCCGTTTCGTCGGCGTACGCGGACTGATGAAGCAGAAGCTGGCGGCGGGCGACACCGACACCGCGCTGAAGCTGGCGGAAAAGGCGTTCGCGCTGAAACCCAAACATGGCGAGACGCAGGATATCCTGTTGCAACTGCAGGCCGGGCACTCCGACTGGTCGGGCGCGCGCAGGACGCTTGGCGCCAAGCTAAAATACGGCAGCCTGCCGCGTGACGTGCACAAGCGGCGCGATGCGGTGCTGGCCCTGTCCGAGGCGCGAGAGGTGCTGAACGAGGGCAACGGGATCGAGGCGCGCGAGGCCGCAATCGAGGCGAATCGCCTGTCACCCGATCTGATTCCCGCCGCCGCCATGGCCGCCCGGGGATATATCCAGAGGAACCAGGCAAGGTATGCCACCCGCGTGCTGCGCAAGGCGTGGGAGGCCCAGCCCCACCCCGACCTCGCCGCCGCCTTCGCCGAGATCGAGCCGGACGAGACACCGACGCAACGGATCAAGCGGTTCAGCGTGCTGACCCGGATCAAGCCCGAGCATCCCGAAACCAAGATGCTGCTGGCCGAATTGAACATCGCCGCCGAGGATTTTCCCGGCGCCCGCCGTGCCTTGGGCGATCTTGCCACGTCCAGTCCCACCGCGCGCTCCGTCACCATCATGGCCGCCATCGAGCGGGGCGAAGGGGCGGACGACGCCATCGTGCGCGGCTGGCTGACCCGGGCGCTGACCGTGTCGCGCGGCCCGCAATGGGTGTGCGAGAACTGCCATACCATGCATCCCGCCTGGGGCCCGGTCTGCGACGGCTGTGGCGCGTTCGACACGCTGTCCTGGACGGTATCGCGCTCGGGCGAGGTGGCGATGCCCACCAGCACCGAGATGCTGCCGCTGATCGTTGGCCAGATCGCCAAGCCGCCGGCGGCGGAGGAGGCCGTGGACGTGACCACAACCGAACCGTTGGCCGCATCCGACCGGCCGACGGCGGAACCCGAGGATGCGGAAATCGTGCCCGTGCCGCCAGAGGACAAGCCCGACACCCCCGCCCGCCCGGCATAGGCCCGGCCTTCGGTCGAGAATCCGGGGCGCGACAGTCTTGTCACGCCTCGAACACGCTGCTAAGGGAGCGCCTGCAAGTCCCGATCATCCGGGCGAGCATGGTCCTGTCAGATAACCGTTCGCGGCCTGACTGTCCGGCTTGGCCGACATGTTCAAACCCAACGGGACGAACCGAATGGGCCATTTCAAGGCCCGAACGCCGCTGTAGCTCAGATGGTAGAGCACGTCATTCGTAATGATGGGGTCGGGGGTTCGAGTCCCTTCAGCGGCACCAGTTCTTCAAGAAAATGACGCGCTGTGCCTTTCGACCGTTGGGTCGGCTGGCACTTGAGCCTGCCCCCCGCCTCAGCGCTCTTTCGGTCGCCCGTCGCCAGCAGGAGCGTCAAGGCGCGATGGGTGTGACCGCGCCGCGCCGGGGTGATGTCGGATTCACCCGGCGGGGTTCAGTCAGTGCCATTGGTGCATGGCAGGCATGGAACGGCGGTCGCGGCGGCGCCTTCAATGCGCGAACGTCGCAGCGGCATCGAGCATGGCGTGCAGCACCTGCGGTTTTGGCGCGGGCGA
>Ga0105053_10006043_pt1 | contig 16864 bp, 20 predicted proteins | sample BON01_FD_78093 | JGI IMG/M metagenome (GOLD analysis project Ga0105053, IMG submission 78093) | Freshwater microbial communities from Lake Bonney liftoff mats and glacier meltwater in Antarctica - BON-01 | ecosystem: Environmental > Aquatic > Freshwater > Ice > Glacier meltwater | place: Lake...
TCACTACTTTTTAGCGAAAATACATTTTGGTAGTTGTTGTACAATATTATAACAAAACACTAATATAATACTAGAATGTCTCGTTCCATTGTAAACGCTTTTTCGCTACTTTTTAGTGTTTTCGTCCAAAAAGACTGTTTTGTTGTGTTTTGTAGCGAAATACATTTTGGTAGTTGTTGTACAATATTATAACAAAACACTAATATAATACTAGAATGTCTCGTTCCATTGTAAACGCTTTTTTCACTACTTTTTAGCGAAAATACATTTTGGTAGTTGTTGTACAATATTATAACAAAACACTAATATAATACTAGAATGTCTCGTTCCATTGTAAACGCTTTTTTCACTACTTTTTAGTGTTTTATCGTAAAAACACTATTTTCACTACTTTTTAGCGAAAATACATTTTGGTAGTTGTTGTATAACAAAACACTAATACCACAATGATCTAGAACTGTTTGATATTATATTAACTAATATAATAATTACAATATGACATTATTGAAAAAATTAGCCATAGGAAAGCTTTGCAATTGCAATTCATTATACAAATTGATCGTTCTAATATTATCTCTAGCTATTATGGCTTGTATCTGTTCTATAAACTGATTGTTAAACTGTGTCCATATTTTGATACCTTTAGATACTAATACAGGCTTATTACCGGCAGCCTGTATTACATTTATAAACAATACCGTATTAGCATTCAATTTAGCTAACATATCATTGATACCTTCACCGTTAATTAAAGCTCTAGCGATCTCTATCATAAGTATTATATTATCTTGTAATATAGCGCTTATTAAAGCTCCCCACGTCGATCCCATACCTTCAATTATAGTTTTAATTTCATTGTCAGGTAATCTATTTATGAACATAGCCAATTCGTCTTGATATTTTGAAGGTAGGTGAATTTTTCTCTTTTTAAACTTAAGTATTTTATTCACAGAAGTCCCTATATCTAAAGATAATAATCTAAGTCTATGAATACTATCTTGTAAGATAATAGCATTAGTTGATATAGCAGATATTATCAAATTAGTATAAGAAGTAAAAGAGCTCCATAACATATGGAGTAATTGATTACCGTTACTCGGATGTTTACGGCCGAATTCACTTATAGTTGGTTCGTAATAGTGGAACTTCATTTTTATAGTAGTGGATAATTAAGGATAGATATATAATATATATGATCGATTTATGTAATAAAATGGATGTTCGTATACCTCGAATCGTCATGCAGACGAGTGACGATCATAATGTACCTTTTAAATGGATAAATAGTCCATCCTCTATAAGAGAATATATGCCTGGATGGAAATACGTATATTTGACTAAAGATAAATATAGAGATTTCGTAATAAAGTACTTTCCAGATTATTTATTTTTCTATGATTCATTACCCTACGATATTCAAAAAACTAATATAATATGTTTTATGTGGATGTATAAAGTGGGAGGTGTATATATGAGTCTCAACTATGAAGTAGTTAAAACTTTAGACAGTCTATTTAATAACGGACATGAGGGTGTATATTTTGTCCCATCTGCCAAAGATAGTAAATGGTATACTAATTCTTTTTTAGCTGCCCGACCACAATGTCCTATCTTTTTAGAATGTCTGGAAGAGATGAAAAAGATAACACCCTGGTGGTGTTTAGATAGAAGAAGTAAAATACTGTACAGTACTGGATCTGGTATGCTGTCCAGAGTGCTTAAGAATACCAAAACTCCTTTTAATATCATTAGTAGCTATGATATACCGGCGTGTTCTGTATGCGAGAATGTATGCGATTCTCCTAACGCTTATATTAGAAAGATAGCAGACGATTCTTGGGACGAGTGGGATACATATTTCTATAATGTATTTTATTGTAATTGGAAGAAACTAGTAGCTCTGATAATAACGATCATAGTAATATCATATGTATATTATATCTATAATCAACCTAAAAGAGAAATATATACTAAAAAGTCCTCGAAGAAAAAGAGACATATAAATATAGATGGATGGAAACTTAAGACTGAAGAGCTATAAATGTACTCTACTTTAAAATTGATAAAACTAAATATGTGACGAGATAAAAATTAGTCTCACTTATCGATAATAAATAGGAACAATAAATAGGAACAATAAATAGGAACAATAAATAGGAACAATAAATAGAAATGTACCGTCCCAATGTTCAACCTTATCCTGAAGTGTTTGAGAGTGTAGCTCTCAACAGCTATGTTATGATAAACACCAAAGACTATATGTCTCTGTTTGGTGACAATATTAGTCCGAGTTTTGTCAACGTCAAACAATTTGTATATAGAGCTGTACCCGATAGTACTGTTGATAGAGGAACTATCTATCTGAATACAGCTCAGAGAGGAGACATAAAAGTTCAAGTCGGAGGTAAAGTTCCAGTTATTCCTGTAAAGCCTGTTCTGTTGGAAGAAAAATGTATCCTCAAGAAGGTACACTTCGATATTTCTTATTTTAATGATTCGCATGATAAGAGTCAGGTCTATACAATGGAAGAAATGAAGTCGGTTATGTCTGAATATTTCACTTCGAGATTTGTTACTGTGAAGCAGAATTTTGTTGTCCAGTATGGCGGAACTATATTTGCAGTTCAAGCTGTCCTCTTTGAAGGAAAGAACAATTCAGGATTGTGTACTAAGAATACAGAGTTCGAGATGGTATCGGATACTGTAAATATGTATATTGATAGGTATGTAGTATTTGATTATGATCTACTACAGAACGATGGAAAGTGTGAGCGTCAACAATTGAAAGAAAGTGAAGTCCGAACAGTCAGTGAGAACGTCAAAAATAATCTATCTAAAAGAGGTTTTCTCCATACTGTAGTATGTGTGGATGGAGAAAACCTACGCCTATACTTCAAATTCATGTGCGATGCTAAGTCAAATTTACAAAAAGAATTTGACTTCCTAACTCTCCTAAGTGTGGAAGATTTCTGTCTGAAGCAAACGGCATTTGAAGAGATCGACGAGGAAGATTTTAGTAGTGGCATGTTGACAGAGCGAGACTTGTATGAAGATTAGAAGTGTTATTAATTAATATCACAGTTACTATATTGGTTTGGTATATAACAACGTATACATGTTACATAATGACATACTTTACATTCAACCAAATTAAATATATAACATAGTCTTTTACAGATGATACAACTACGTAGTGAAGGCATATTTTATATATTAATCAAGTATATAAAATTGGTCTTATATTTTAACTTGAAAGCTTAAAATACAATAATCATGAATAATACCACACCTTCCAAAGAAATTCCTTATGAAGGAGAATTGAAAAGTATTCTAAACAGAATAGAGGCAGGCACTGGCAAGAAATACAAGATTATACTTAAATCTCTATTCGAAAATGAGAGAGAAAAATATGTAGTTGGAGTTTTTAAAGATCGTAGTATGACATTTAAGGTAACAATGGATACTTCATATATTAGTCGTGGAGTATTTTGGAATTCAAAAATTTCACTTAATCAAGAAACTATCGATGTATCTGGCATATATGATAGTGAAGAAGAACTTAATGACAAAATAGGTATGGCTGATTTTTTCTGTACCAGCGGAGATATTAATCCATTCAATCTTGGAGATAAATATATCTACTTTATCGAAGGAAGTGGTTATACTCATAAAATAGGAACAGTCACCTATTATTAAAATTGTTTATTAAGGGAGTTTTGTGTATATAAAATTATATACAATTGTAGAACTTCTAAAGTATAAGAAAATGGATTCAGAGTTAGTGATAGATTCAAAATATAAGAATGAGTTGGAAGTCCTCAGGAATAAGATGGAAGCTGAAACTGGGAAGTTATTTCAGTTCACCATTAATCAATTCAATAGTGAAGGGTCACTAAAACTAGGCGACTTCTTGGAGAGAAAAAATAAGATAGATGTTACCATATTTCCTTCATATGAAAAGGTAGAGTTTAAGAAAGGCGAAATAGTTAGAAAGGATATAGATACCATAGACAGTATAAGATCATTGTCTGGAATATATACCAATGTGGAAGAACTGAAAGCTCGTATTGAGTGTGTGAGAAGAGAAAACAATATTTTTGATGTAATTGAAGTATCGTCAATTCTTGATACTATTTATATGCATGGGGGTGGTAAGTTTGCTCATTGTGCTACAATTGGAAAATGGAAGTATCTAGACAACGAAGTTGAAACTAAGAAAATAGAAGAAGAAAATAAGAAAGTGGAAGTTACTATCTTTTCCTCATATAGCGAGAGAGGATATGTAGTAGATGCTAATCATGAAGGAAAATTGAAACTTTTAAGTATCAACATAGATCCAATTATACAAGATATATCTGGAACGTATGAACATTTTGAAGATGTTGTAGAAAAGATAGATCAGATAGGTAAATCGAATCCGACGTTATCCACTGTTGAAATAGAAAAAGACGATAAACATATTTACATATGCGAAAGTGATGGTGGTTTTAGCAATCTTATTAAGATTGGTAAGTGGAAGTATGTCTAATCATGATATTAATTAATATCATGTTAAATGTATCAGTGTATGCTAAATGTATGTTAGTACATTCTAAAATAATATACTGACTAGAAGTTTTATAACATATATAAAACTATTATGGCTGACGAGTGTGCAAGCGGGTCCGGATGGATTTGGTGTATAGCTATTGTTATGATAGTTATTCTAATATTTTTATTATGGTTATGGGCGTGGCCGTCGAGATGTGGTACATGTCCATCTAACAAAGCTGGAGGTAATGGACAGGCTAAACAGGTAGAAACTTTCGATGTGACTGTAGCTGAGAAAGATGAAACGCATCCCAATTACGGAAGAGGTTGTAAGTTTGGTTTTGTTATAAATGGAGTACAAGGAAAATCTCTAACACTTAAATCAGGAAATCAATATAGATTTATTATTAGAACTGAGGGTTATTCTTTTTACATAAGTACTAGTGAGAGAGGAGGCGACGAAGGCTTTGATGTAGAAGGAACACCTACAGAAATAGGTTCTTTTCCTTTCATACCTGTAAACAATATGCCTCAACCATTATATTATACCTGTAAAGAAAATGATTATATGGGTGGGTCATTGTTGATCGAATAAAATGGAAGACATTATTAAGTGTACAGATTGTAATCGTAGTGCTGATTCATGTTTCTTCATGTATATTGAAGGAGAAAATGGTATTTAAACATGATAGTGTCAAGGAAGGTTCAGAATTATGCTACAATGATATGGAGACCATTCTGGACGATTTCTGTTTAATGACAGATTATTATTCTGACTAATTATATAGCTATTTTTATCAGAATATGACATAAAACTTGAAATCATACTAATTATGTTTAAAACGAGCTATATGTCCTATAATCTATACTTTGTAACAAAGCATGAATTATAATAAACCATCAATCTATACTATTTTCCTTAACCAGAACATAGCAGTAAACACTATATATTATACATATCCATTTCTAGATTCAAATCTGTAAAAATATTTATAACTTTTAATACATATTAACTAATATGTGCTTTCAAGATAAATCATGATATAACCATCAGCCTCTCGATCTCATGTAAACTTTTTTTGTCTAGAACGATTTAGTAATGACCATTATATTAACATGATACTAAAATGAGATGAATAGCACATGCTGTTGTGGATACTTACCTTATAATGTACTAAATCGTATTTCAGAAGTGGAAGATTTAGAACTTATACAAAACTTATTAGAACAGCGTGAAATAGCTTTAGAAGAAGCTATAGAAGTAGAGGAATTAGTCCCTCAATATGAGGCATCTTTTTTTTCTCGGGCTTCTAGAAAATTATCGTCGGGTGACAACAAGAAGAAGAAAGTCAATAATGTTACTCCAATTACTACACCGAGATCTAACGATAAGAAACAATATTTAGCTTCTAGTTCTTCTAATACAAATAGTCCTCGAATTATTACTAATGTCAAATCTAAAAGAAAATCTATACCTAACAGTTTTAAGATTATTAGTAAAGGGAAAAGTAAAGACATCGAACGGAAACTGAAGAGTGAAACTATAAGTCATTCTTCATGTAGTTCAGAACTAGATGACGATTCTCCAGGTCGGGGTAGGAAGTTCGTATTTACTATGTCTAAAAGTTCTTCGCCTAAAAGTTCTTCTTCTAATAGTGAACATTTAGAACCCCATGCTGAAGATCAGTTATACGTTTCGGAACCTTTACCGTCAACATATATGTCTCCCAGAAAAGATAAAGTAAATGTGGATTTTCAAATGGATGTAGAAGGTGACCCTTCTACATCTAAAAAAAAAGAAAAATAGATCGATAGAAACTGAAGATATGAAAAGACTTCAATCCGAATATAATATAATGTCAGACACTTCACAGTTTACAGGACCATCCGATACCATAATTAGAGGTTTTATTAAGTCAGGGTTTTCAGTATCTAGAAAGGCCAGTGAAAGAATAGATGTTGTAAAGATGAAGCTGTACAACGCTTTCAATACGGCCGAATTGCCAGGTTCTTTAGTATTATGGAAACAATCTAATTTATCCAAACAATCAGATCCTGCTGTTCTTGAAGTATGGAATCATACCGAGAAGTATTGTACATTTCTGAGAGAAACATTAGAAATGTACAGTATAGATCATAGAGGGAAATGTGTAATATCGAGTGTTCACGTTGGAAAAAGATTGTGTAATGCTTTTTGGAACGGTTATTTCATGGTGTATGGTGATGGAGATCTGTCTAAATATTTACAACCTTTTTGTAGAGATCCTATGATTATTTATCACGAATTAACACATGGGGTCATTCAATATAATTTTCCACTAGATTATAGTGGACAGTCTGGAGCTATAAATGAACACGTAGCTGACGTCTTCTCAGTTATAGCACATCACTATTTAAACGAATCTACTCCTAAATGTGGTAGATGGGATCCAGGATCTATGATAGTTACAAAAAGAGGTATGAGTCTAAGAACATTTGATGATAATAAAGCGTACGATTATGAAGAATTAGGAACAGATGAACAGGTTAAACATGCCAGTAATTTCTACGAAGGTCCAGAAGATGAAGGCGGAGTACATATCAATTCAGGTATTTTGAATCATATGTTCTACATTTTCTGCACTTTACTAGATGAAGTTATATGGGAGAAACCTTTGAAGATATGGTATGGCGCTCTAGTCGGTATTAGACACGATTGTGAATTTGAAGAATTTGCAGGAAGATTAGCGACGTCTTGTGATAATTTATACAGTAATAGAGAATTAGAATTTCTGATAGGAGCATTACAAGGTGTTGGTATTGCATAAGATAATGGTATTGCATAAGATAATGGTATTGCATAAGATAATGGTATTGCATAAGATAATGGTATTGCATAAGATAATGGTATTGCATAAGATAATGAAAAAATATATTAACTAATATATTAATTAAAGCACTATCTCCTTAAAATATATAACATGTTCTCCTCTACTCTCTATCTTTTTATGTCTTATATTCTTAAATACACTTCTACTAAATATTCTTCCAAACTCTCGAACATCGTTAGCGTATAGTATTATTCTTTTCTTCATCATTTAATACATCCATTATATCATCGTGGTATTCTAATATACTATATATTTCTGATCTCCCATTATCTAAATTATAAGAATTACCATAATCGAATAGTACTGGTAGATATTTAGATGTAGCTAGATATTTTTTACCATTTATCCTATATAATCTATTAGTATCTGTATAGATATATCCTATATTACCAGGATGTAAATCTCCATGAGCAATATTATTGTTATTTAGAACGTATATGGCTACTAACAACTCAAATATAAAATCTATTCTGTCTTCTACATTTAAGGATATTGGATAGCCAATACCTTGTATAATTTCTGTGATAACTGTGAAGTATGTACCTTCACGTTCTAACATAGGATGCATATATTCTTCACTAGAATATTTCTTCCAATAGTATTGTAACATAGATCTAACATTTTGGTTAAAAAATGCGAAATGTTTTACATTCTGTAGACTACTAGTATATACTTTTAAATTATCAACTAAACAATATATGTTTAACTCTTTCTGTATATTAGTATCAGATACTAGACTTACTCTAAACGCATAAGCAGTATTATCTAACAATATCATATATACAACACTAAAAGTGCCAGATCCAAGAAGACCTATTATATTTAATGGTATAAAATCGTCTTCGTCTAACAATAAAGGATTGTTAACATTTGAACAATCTTGTAGTATATTCATAGTATCCATTTTTATATTAATTAATATTTATTTCTTTGAACATGGTTACAGTTTCTCCTTCACCAATTATACTTCTATTTCTCAGCTGATCAAACAATGAAAATTCAAATACTTTTCCAAATTCTTTTATATTATGTGTGTGTAATATTTTATTACACTCCTCATCGGTAAATAGTGACATTATCTTACCAAATTCTTCTAATATTTCATGAACTTCTACTATATCGTCTTCCACAATCTCAGAATTTCCATAGTCAAAAATAACAGGCATATACTCTGACACTGCTAAATAATCTCTACCATTTATTCTGTAACATCTTTTAGCTTTAGTTTTTATAAATCCTACGTTTCCGGTGTGTAAATCTCCGTGTATAATATTGTTACTATTTAATATATACAACGCCATAAATAATTCGAATGTATAATCTATTAAATCTGCATTGTTACGCATTAATGTATCATATTCCCGATCTATTAATATTTCGCTCACTGTAGCTAAGTATGAACCTCTATATGATGGATCCATCATATCTAAATTATAATCCACCACGTAATCTGCTAATTCTTTTTCTAATTTTCTTAAAGAAGACTTAATACTATTATTGAAATATGCAAAATATTTGATAACTTGCAAACTGTTGGTATATTCTCTAAGATCGTTAGCCATACAACCTATAATCAATTCGTCATCAATATTATCTTTAACATCTGCTATTCTGAGCGCATACAATTTATTGTCTAACACTATTTGATATACAATACTAAATGCGCCTTTACCTAGAACACCAATAATGTTTAGTGTATCGAAATCTTTGCCAGATAGTAATTGTGCATCTTTACGCCCATCGCATTGTTTGAAGATATGATCATCCATAGTTTTAATAGTAACCACTAATAATATAAACTGTTGTTATAAAATGAATATTGTAAAGTATAAGACTATCAGCGACGATGTCGTTCTATTAGATAGTCTGATAGAAAAAGACTATCGTATTCTATCATTGAAATCTAATTTCCAATGTAATTGGAAATGTATATCGTGTAGCGATATATGGTTAGAATCTATTCATATCAGAAAGAGATACAATCTGTGTCCAGACTGTCAACCACGTAAAGCGTTAAGACTGTGCCTATCAGACAACTGCGAAATATCAGCTAATTACAACTTCCCAGAATACGATTGGCCACGTTATTGTTCTAGACATAAAGTGGATGGTATGATAGATTATCTTAGAACTTCTATAAATGTTAGTCAATGCGACGGAACATGTGAAGATGGACAACATGTAGGTGGAGGATCATATATTTGTCCGCATAATAGTTTAGACGGGCTATATCCTCATATTTCTAGAGAATGGGATATTAAGAAAAATATAGGCCTCGGCCCTAATACTATAGGACCAGGTAGTAGAAAGAAAATACATTGGATATGTAAAAATGGGCATTCTTTTGTAAAAACGGTTTCTAATAGAGTTAAAAGAAATATTAATTGTCCATATTGTTACTAATATTGAAATTGATTCAATATTAAACACGTCTACATTATAAACTACATAACTCGATATACCATATTGAAATTGATTTAGTATATATTTTTTTTACAAACTAAACTACTACACTCGTCTTATCCAGCTCGATAGTAACACTCAATTTACAACATGGCCGCTAACATTCAAGAAGCTGCTCATATGGAACCATTGCCCGAACTGGCTCCAGGACAAATGATTGTTCGTCCCTACAAGAACAGTATTGCTGTATTTGGTGATACTAAACCGTGGAAGGAGAACATCAAGAGTCTGGGTGGCAAGTTCAACATGTATCTGAAACCATCAGGCCCGGATGGTCCAAACGAAACAGGTTGGGTACTACCCAAGGGTAAGGAACAAGAGCTTCGAAAGCTTGTCGACGATGCTAACTCTGGCGACATTAAGCGAATGTCACCAACCACTGCTGCTGCCGGTGCAGGCCCGCGAGCTCGCATTGCTGCAGGGCAGAAGATGCAGTATCAAAAGATCACGTACAATGTACCCTTACCGTATGTGGGTCAAGGAGTGACTCTGACTATTCCCAATGACTCCGAGAGTATGATGTCAGTGATCAGCATCAGCAACGACGGGGCAGGAGGAATGGTTGACATCTGTGCTCTTCAGGATGTTGATGGTACAGAATACACTGGAGCTGTCGTGTCTGGTGTATGGGAGATACTGGATTTCTGCAAGGATCACACTCTCACTTTCCACTAGAGAGTAGGTGTTTTAAAAAACTTATTAACTAATAAGTTTAGTATTAAAATGGCAGATAATATACAATTTCCATCTATCGAAAGGTTTCCGTCTACCTTTAGTTTTGGCATTACAGCTAATGCATATCAGATAGAAGGTGCTTATTCATCATATGGTAAAGGAGAGTCTATATGGGATATTTTTAGTCATTGTCCAGATAAAATATATGACCACAGTAATGGCAATATAGCATGTGATACATATCATCTATACAAAGATGATATTCGTCTATTGAAAGAATTAGGATGTCAGAACTATCACTTTAGCATATCGTGGTCTAGAATACTTCCTACAGGTAGAGTGGATAATATTAATCAGGCAGGTTTAGATTATTATAACAGTTTAATAGATTGTCTAATTGAGAACGGTATAACGCCTTCTATTACATTATACTGCTGGGACTATCCAATGGCTCTTCATAGAGAATATGAAGGATGGTTAAGTGAAAAATCACACGATGATTTTCTAGACTATGCTGAATTATGTTTTGATATATTTGGCGACAGAGTTCAAAAGTGGATAACTATCAATGAACCTTGGGTAATAGCTATATTAGGACACGCTTTAGGAACTCAAGCGCCTGGGCATAATGATAAACCTGGTACTGAACCTTATATAGTTATGCATAATATTATTTTAGCACATGCTAAAGTGGTCAGACTATTCAGATCTAAATATGAAGGGAATATATCTATCACTAATTGTGGTACATGGTGGCACCCTGATTCCAGAAGTAAAGAAGATATATTGGCTGCTAAACGAGCTATGGCTTTCACATTAGGATGGATTCTAGATCCAATAATGAAAGGAGATTATCCGAGTATAATGAGAGAAATAGTAGGTGATAGATTGCCTAAGTTTACAGAAGACGAGAAAGTGCTAATTAAAGGTAGTAGTGATTTTATAGCCATCAATCACTATACTACCATATTTGCTTCTAATATATCTGCGTATAAAATACTTAAAAATATAATGTCTCCTACTGGTCTACAAGGCGGAGAAGATACATTGAGTGTGATGAAGAACAAATATCACTACTTCAAAGATATGAAAGTAGTTAGTAATAATAAAGATTTAAACAGAACTGACATGGGGTGGTATGTAGCCCCAATGGGTCTTAGTAAAATTCTACAATATTTACATAAACATTATTCAGGCGAAATACATATACTAGAAAGCGGATATGCAGGATTTGAACTTGACTATAAGTCTGCTATTAATGATCATAATAGAATAAAATATTTAGACAGATATATACGGGAATTACATAAGTCTATACAAAAAGGCGTTAATGTGAAATGTTATAATGTATGGACACTTCTCGATTGTTATGAATGGCACCTTGGTTATACTAAGAAATTTGGTCTAGTACATGTAGATTTCAACACACAAGAGAGAACACCTAAATTGTCATACTATTGGTTATCTAATTTGTTCAAAAATATGAAACTGTAGAAAAGTATTAGCTAATACTTTTTTAATCTGGGATAATTGAGGTATAGTCACAACTTCTATAACTAGTAGCTTTCTCAACTGAGAAATGCATATATGGAAATTTAGGATACCACTTGTCCAATCCATTGTGGTGGTATACGCCTAATTTGGAAAAGAATGTCACTTCATCTCCTAACGAAACACTATTAATTAAATTATTACCGTGTACCCAGGTATGGTCGTATCTTTCTCCAGCAATATATACGGGAGACAATAATATCATCTTTTGTCTAGACTTAGCCTTCGATTTGGTAAAAGGGTTACTATTTCTCATAGATGCTACAGTGCCTTTTATAGTGACATATGTTCCCCTAAGATTATAGGGGATATTGTCAGACATTCTGCTACTTTTGTTTTCCATGTTTGCTTCTATTATAAGTTTATGGTTAAAAATAATAACTAAATATATCAATTTCAATAGAATGGTTATACCATAATATCATGTTGACGACCATTGAATGCAAGTCTGACATTCATTATTTGTACCACATACTCCTCTACAATATGGTCTATTACACATATTACACATTACTATTAAATCTCTTCTACCAAAACATATGGGGCAGTATGTGTGTGAATCTTTAACACAACAGGAATATGTATGATCGTCACAATACGTTTCTCGACACACTTTACATTTGACGTTATCATTTTCCGCTTGCCCATCTTCCGCTTGCCCATCTTCTGCTTGCCCATCTTGGGCTATGCAATATGTACAAGTCATCTTTGATTAATTTGATATATGTTCTTATATCAAATTCATCTTTTCTTAATTATTAAAATTGATAATATATTTAACTGTTTTAGATATAAATTACTTACTAGGTTTATACATCATTAACCATGGCTGCTAACGTTTCATGTGCTGAGGAGCTGAAGGCTGTGCTTAGGCTCGATCGAGCCTGCCGTGAAAAGACACGCGAGGGTGTTAAATTACGAGAGGCGGACGTGTTCAGTGTTGGAGATTTATGTGTTAAAACGTGGGACAAGTCTTGTCCCACCGCTGATGCTATTACTGGCATTAGAACTGCTTCTAAAGATTATGATAAGATCACTGACAAGTACATTCGAGAACATTTATTAAGGATCTTTCCTTGTCTTGAAGGTGTAGATCTATCAGGTGTGTTGATAGCTGGCGGATCCATCTGTGCTATCCTTACAGGTGACCAATCTCGCGACACAGATATAGATCTGTTTCTGTGTGGTTACAAAACTGTGGAGGAATTAGAGACTCGAGCTAAGAGACTGGCTAAAGATTTATCAAACTATTATATTAAGATTAATTCGAATGTCACAATCTACAGAACAGAACACGCTGTTAGTATTCTTCCTCATTATATCTCGCCTATTCAGATCATTCTCAGAGGTTACGAAACTCCTTCGCAGGTTCTGCATGGGTTCGATATAGGTTCTTGTGCTGTGGGATTCTGGAACGGCTGCTTTATGACCACATCGTTAGGACTTTTTGCTATGAAATATAAGATGAACATATTTGATCTCTCACGGAGAAGTACTACGTACGAATTTCGTCTGTTTTCCAAATATGCTAATAGAGGCTTTTGTGTCATCGTTCCAGAACTGGATCTATCCAAACTGAAACCCGATACTAGAATAAACAAATTTATTCTAGTATCAAGTGTTGATCATACAGCTAACACTTTCTCATACGACATTACCTCGTATGGTGGTTCTGACTACAGTGTTTATGCACGCAATTTTGAAGATATCAAATATCACAACATTGATCAATTCGCCAAGCCAGGAGGACCTAAGAACCTACTGTATGGAAGAAGATGCAAAACGTCTGATGAGGTGGCGGATAACATTTTTAATATCGAATGTCAATATCCTTCGGAAGAAGATGTTAGAATTATGTTGAGCAATAAACCTATTATCAATGCTCATGGGTTTCAAATTGGTCGCTTCAAGAAGTATCACGGAGAGGAGAGAATAGTCGAAGCTTTCCAAGCCGTTCTTAATATGAAGAAAGATGAAGAAACGTATAATAAGTTGGTAGAAGAGTTGAATGAGATTGCTATGAATAGAATTATGGCCAATGTGGAAAAGTTTAAAGCTGAAGGAACGTTGACCATTCCAGTGAAGTGGACGCTAAATAATCCCGGTAAGCAACTTACATCCTCTTTCCATCCTATATATTCAACTGCTGAAGAGTGGTTTGGTGAGTACTATAAGGAATTTAACCTCGATTAAGTAAACAGGAATAGGTAAACAGGAATAGGTAAACAGGAATATAAACTTGTATAGTAAATTAAAAAACTTGTATAGTAAATTAAAAAACTTGTATAGTAAATTAAAAAACTTGTATAGTAAACTGTAAATATATTAATTAATATATTTATTACATCGATATAGATAGCATAATCTTTTCTATCAATAGATTTTCTTCCACTGAAGAGCCAGGAAATCCTGGAGGTATATAGGGTGGAGGCAATTGATAAGTTACCTTCACTTTTTGTTCTTCTCTTCCAGAATTATTCATAGCAAAATGATCTGGACATAATAATACTTGTATATCTCCTATCAAATCTCTTAGATAGAATGTATTTATTCTGTTATACAAATAATGTTCTTGACGTATCACTGTGGCTGTGATGATATCGCCCGAATTTGTATAACTAACATATATCTTGTCTAACCTACTACCGTTCTTGTTAGCCAGGTAGAGATCTCGAGATAAAGTCAATCTGCTGATATAATGCTCTATCATATGCTCACAATAACATCCATATAATGCTAATGGCCAGAAATCGCCGATGGCATGGTTTTTACAACCGACTATAGCGATGTGGATATTCATATTGAATATTTTCAACTAAACACAAGTTACTAGATGATCATTTTTAACTCAAAGTTTTGGTAACGATTTAAAATATAATACAACTATGGATCGAGGTACAGCGTATATTAAAGATGGTAAACGATATTTCCCAGAGGAGTTTATTATAGGAACAGCTACAAGCGCCTATCAGATCGAAGGCGCACATAATATCGATGGAAAGGGTTGGTCTATATGGGATGAATATTCACATACTCCTGGAAAAATAACCAAATCTCACACTGGAGATATTGCATGCGATCATTATCACCTATTCAAAGATGATATTAAACTTATGAAAGATTTAGGGTTTAAGAATTATAGATTCTCTATTTCTTGGCCTCGAATATTACCTACAGGTAAGATAAATAATATTAATCAGAAAGGTATAGATTTTTACAATAATCTGATTAACGTGTTGTTAAAGGCTGACATACAACCATACGTAACTTTATATCACTGGGATTTACCAAACGATTTATATAAAGAATATGGCGGATGGACTAGTGATAAGATTATTACCGATTATATTCAATATGCACATTTGTGTTTTAAATTGTTTGGTGATAGGGTTAAGACATGGTTGACATTTAATGAACCTTGGTGTGTGGCAGTGTTAGGTTACGGTACTGGCGAACATGCACCAGGTCATAGTGATAGACCAGGGGAAGAACCCTATATAGTAGCTCATAACATCTTAATAGCTCACGGTATGACAGTGTTACTTTTTAGAAAGATGAACATTGAAGGTAAAATCGGACTCACATTAAATACTAATTGGTGGGAACCTGTAACTAATAGTATAGACGATTTTAAAGCTTCTAGGAGAGCATTATCTTTCTCTCTGGGTTGGTTTGCAGATCCTATATATTTTGGCGATTATCCTCAAGTAATGAAGGATACTGTAGGCAATAGATTGCCAAAATTTACTGAAGAACAAAAAAATATTATCAAAGGTAGTGTAGATTTTCTGGGACTTAACCATTATACTACCCTATATTGTGGCGTTCCATCTAAGCAAAGATTTATGACTAATCTTAAATCTGTATTAATGATGACACCTACCGGTATAGAGGGTCTATCTGTAATGTGGAATGTATTGACTAAACCTTCACATCATTATAACGACATCAATGTTATGGTATTTGCTGAAGAGGGAGCTCCTTGTACAGATATGGCTTGGATTATAGCCCCCTTTGGTATGAGGAAACTATTGGAATATTGTCAAGAAAAATATAAAGATCCCGGCGGTATGTATATATTCGAAAACGGTTGTGCAGTTAGAGAAAAATGTCTAGAAGATGCTCTCAATGATATATCTAGAGTATCCTATTTTCATGATTATATTGAAGAAATGCACAAAGCTATGATAAATGGGGCGGATGTTAGGGGGTATTTTGCTTGGTCCACGGTATGCAATTATGAATGGCAGTGGGGATACGACAAGCATTTCGGCCTGGTTCATATAGATTATGAGACACAAAAACGGACACCCAAATCTTCAGCATATTGGATGAGCAAACTGGCTAGAACAAAATGTATTCCTCCGATTCTAGAAAAATAAATACATTATTATAATTTTAGCTATCATCGAATAATCCAAAATTAAAATTGTAAATGTAACGGTACAGCAGTTATACAAAGACAGTATTTGATAGCAAGGAAAATGAAAATCAAAGTATTTGATAGTAAAGGTAACTTCAACCTTCGATAAACTAATAATATACGAGATTATATATTAATTAATATATACAAATGATATATGAGGTTTTATTTCTAACTATTAGTTGTAGTATACTGATGGGTAGTATTTTGTGCTTCATTCGACACGAATTCAATACATGCGAAGATAGAAACCTTAACCTGTGTAGTTGCATGTCATGTCTGTGTTAAGTAAAATTAATATTATTATTGCTCTAACCAATATTTTGGCTATATTACCTTATAGTGTAGCTGA
>Ga0105053_10006048_pt1 | contig 16850 bp, 13 predicted proteins | sample BON01_FD_78093 | JGI IMG/M metagenome (GOLD analysis project Ga0105053, IMG submission 78093) | Freshwater microbial communities from Lake Bonney liftoff mats and glacier meltwater in Antarctica - BON-01 | ecosystem: Environmental > Aquatic > Freshwater > Ice > Glacier meltwater | place: Lake...
TATATATGTATACATATATATACATATATATATACATATACATACACATATTTATATATGTACATATACATATATATACATATATACATATTTACAAATATATGTATACATATATATACATATATAAATATATGTATATGTATGTGTATGTATATTCATACATATGTATATATATACATTTATACATATACACTAGCCAAGGCAGATCCCGAGTCTTTCTTTCTTTCTTTCCTTTTTTCTTTCCTTCTTTCGCTCCAAGTCATTGTGTCTTTGAGGGAGTCACAGTCGATGAGACATCCTCTGACACGATAATCTTGAAGATCCCACTATTGTACATGAGGGAGAGCGACAAAGCGCCCACGAACAAGATCTGCCGCCGTGCGCCATTGTGTCTTTCAGGGAGTCACAGTCGATGAGACACCGTGTGACACGATCATCTTGAAGATTTTGTCACGCAAGTCGTGTCAGACAATTCGCGCGTTATACAATTTGTTTGTAGATCGCAAATGGAAACTTCTGAAGTTTTTTCAAAAACCAATTTTTCCGAGTGAGAGGAAAACTGGAAAATGCGTCTTAATATTATCATAATGAAGAGGCATGGAAATTCTGGAAATGTCGTTTTTTGAAGGAGTTTGTGAATTCTACTAGTACTCAGCATGATGTCTAGGTGGCCCTGGCGGAGTGTGTGTGTGTGCGTGTGTGTGTGTGTGTGCATGTGTCTGTGTGTCTGTGTGAATGTCTGTCTATCTGTATGTCTGTACGTCTGTGTGTCTGTGCGTCTATATGTCAGTGTGTCTGCGCTTCTGTGTTTGTGTTGGTGTGTGTGCGCGTGTGTGTATGTGTGTGTGTGTGTGTGTGTATATATATAGCGCTTATGTGTATGCAAATGGGTCTGTGTGTCTGTCTGTCTGTCTTTCTGTCTGTGTGTGTCTCTCTGTCTCTCTCTCTCTGCCCCCTGCACTCTCTTGAGGAACGAGTGATTGAAATCAACGACATCCTGTGTGTGTGTGTGTGTGCGTGTGCGCACGCGCGTACGTGTGTGTGTGTATGTGCGTTCCACTGAAATCACCAAAAAGATACATTGTTACACACTGCAACACACTGCAACACACTGCAACACACTGCAACACACTGCAACACACTGTAACACACTGCAACACACTTCCACTGACATCACCAAGAGTTTGTGGCCCCCATCTGCTGGGGGCCATAAAAATTGAGGTACTTTAACCAGCACAAAATATTTTCATGTTTTGCTAGCTCGTACGCTAAACCAACTTGAAATTGATTTAGAATGGCTAATTTTCTGCCGGTGAGTGCTGTGCAAGCGCAACATGCGCGCAGTGCAGCATGTTCGACGTCACCTTGAGCGCAATGCAGCCACTTTTGGCGCCTGTGCGCGCCAGGGGGACTTCAAGTTGACTGCGCTCAAAAAGACATCAAAAGTGGCTGCACTGCGTGCGTGTGCGTGCAGTGCAGGCATGAGGCAAAACTCTGTTTGAACGTAACAGACGTCACGGTCGATTGCATATGAATCTAGTGCTTCGTGCTTGGCATATGAATTCAGTGCTTCGTGCTATGAATCTAGTGCTTCGTGCTATGAATTCAGTGCTTCGTGCTATGATAAATCTAGTGCTTCGTGCTTTTCTTATATGAATCTAGTGCTTCGTGCTTGGCATATGAATCTAGTGCTTCGTGCTTTTCTTTTCTGGACTCTGATTCACAATTGTTCAAGTTATGTGACTCTAATTTCCCCTGCAAGGGCAGGCAGCGGCGTGCAGTGTGTCACAGCGAGGAAGGCTGCAAGCGTGCGCCCAGCGAGGAAGTAATGGACCCCCGATCGCCTAGACATGAGACACGCAACCGCTCAAAAATTCTCTCATATCTAGCTAGGTGATCAATGGCCCGGTTGGTCTATCGCTGAGGGCGCAGAGGAAAAGCCCGCGGCGTCCTGCAGGTACAGGAGCACGGCGAGCGCCGGCAGCACGCGACGCATCAATCTGCTTGGGCGCTCTCAACGAGAGCGCGGGAATACGACTTGAGTATCCGTCCGTCTCACACTCTCCAACACACTCTCCTGCTGCAGCTGTCTCGATCTCCTTTTTGAATTTGGGAGTGTTTATTAATTGTTAACCTCAGCAAGAGGAGGAAAACTTTTACAAATACGAAAGACATCTCCTTGCGTGCTCCAAATATTAAGGTTCCGTGCTTGTAAAAAAGGGGACCGGAGGATTTCAGAATGCGGATTTCAGAATTTGAGTCATGTCCACAAGACGGAAAAAAAGAGGGCCGTTTGTCAGACAAAGACTAGTCTAGTGATTGGTTGGGTCTTCGAAACCCAAGAAAGAAAGAAAGAAAGAAAGACGTGAAGGGAGAGAAGCTGATGGAGGATCGGCCGTTCGCCGAGAAGGCGGGTGCTCACGGCTGAGCGCCAGCGTTTCAAATCAAGAGGTCCTCCCAGTATCTAAGCAATAAACCGGTGAGACTAAGAACTTAAAAATGGGATCTAAACTGAACTATCTCGTTCGTGGACCGATCTTGTTCGTGGGCTGCCCTTGGCGCGCGACGGCAGATCTTGTTCGTGAGCGTGTCTTCAAAAAGATTATCGCTGTGATTTTGGATACATACAATCCGCAGCTACTGACGTTGTTGAGGACAACCTGGCATGCATTGCTTTGAGTAAAAACCCTGTGCGTCGAAAATTCTCTCGACAAACTTGAATTGATAAGATGATATGTTGTTCGCGAATTGGTCAAAGCTAATATTGTCAAACTTATCCCACTTCGCACACACAAAATGGTAGCAGATTTGACGAAAAGTCTGCCTTCGCCAGCCTTTATTTCACATCGCAAAATCATGTTCGCGCAGGTCCCCTTTTCTATGAAATGTTTAGGTACCCGACAAACTTCTATCTCTACACCAACAATCTACAGATTTAGATGTGTACACACGTGTTCTACCTGAATTACATGAAAGAGATTTTTGGGGGGTGATTTTTTTTGGTTGCTCAATGTCGATACCTCCACAATGTGCATTGGGGAGATAAACGAGGTAAAACATTTGTAGACAGGCCCAAGAACAAGATCTACCATCGCAGCGCCAAGGGCACCCAACGAACAACTTGAAGATCGGATCACGAACGAGATAGTTTAGTTTAGATCCTATATTTTTAGTCTGAACAATTCTTGTTAGCGAAGCTATAGATACCAAGGGCCACGAGGCCGGGCATTTCTACCCTGTGAGTTTTTACAGGCGTTGAATAAACATGTCTCACGTACGGCTCATTCTTCTGCGGTGACCACATCCCCGGTCGCCGTTCTTGCTATCTACGAATCCTGGTGTCAAAGGACTTTTGTGCCGCATGCCGCCGAGACCAACCACCGACCCGCCCAAGCAGGACGAGGTGCGCTGACTGCAACTCCACCCTATATTCCGCCTAGTCGACGGATTTACGCTCCAGTGTCTCGAGTCCTTCAGTGCCGCACACACGCCCGTAAATGTCCACATGTTTAAGGCCGAGATCCGGCCAAGAGCTGCAACTCCAAGGCCGACTACAGTTGTGTGTTGGATACGTCGGTACCACATACTCGCATTCTCGAGGGGCACCCAATGTCATTTCAAACACAGGCTCGACCTTGGGAACAGAACTAACGGTCACTCAGCTTTCAAATTCAGAAGTTCGTGCAAGGGCGGAGGGGGTCAGGAAAAGGTTGATATTGAGGAGTTTTGGGACTACACATATATTTACACTTAACAAACGGAAGCCTCAGACTGGAACTTTCGTCTTCTTGTTCGACATTGCTTTCAGACCATTAGGTCCGTCAGCGCGAGCAATAATCTCGTCAGCCACCATCAAGCCACTCCTGGTCGCGCCCTCCATCGAGTCGAGGTAATCCTGGTACGTGTAACTACCTGCCAAAAAGAAGTTTTCAATAGGTGTGGCCTGTTTGGGCCTGAGCCTGTCTTGTCCTGGCTTCTCGCGGTACAGACTCTGTCCGAGCTTCACCACGCTTGACCACGTGCACTTGAGCTTCTTGCTGCTAGGGAAAAGAGTGTTGAGCTGGCTGATGCAGTCCTCGACGATCTGCTTTTCCGAGCGGGCAAAGGCGCGCTCGTCAAAGACTGCCTGGATCAGACTGCCCTCGCCTGATTTATAGTACTCGCCAGGACTGACGACGGCTAGGTCGGCGAAGCAAGAGAACTCGGCGTCGGCGCTGTAGAGAAGGTTGTCGATGCCGCCACCGCGCCCATCGCTCTGGTCCCCAGACACGTCCATCATGCGTGCGTCGTCGTTCATCTCGGTGACCCAGCCATCAAAGCGCACCTGGACGGTGGCAATGGGGACAGTGTCGAGCTGGTAGATGTTGTCAAACATTGGGTACTTCCTGAAGCTCTCGGGCATCACCTTTTTGATACCGGGCACGTCGAGCGCGCAAACGACGGCGTCAAACTCGCGCACCTCGTCCTTCGCTCCAATCTTGATACCCGTGACACGCGTGGGTTTGCCGTCGGCATCGACCTCATGAACAAGATCCCGGCAACCGGCACCAAGATTTATCTTTACGCCTCGGTCCTCGAGGTACTTAATGATAGGGTCGTGCAATCCTGTTTGGGGGCTTCCCTCGAGCATACGCAGGACGGACGCCTCCGTCCTGATCGCGAACAGCATGAAAATGGTGAGCATGCAGCGAGCGCTGATTGCGTCGCAGTCGACGAAGCCAAGGGCGTACGCAATGGGGTTCCACATGCGATCGATACTGCCGCGGCTGCCGCCAAGCTGCGTAAACCACTCGGTGAAGGTAATGTCATCCAGATCGCGGACCATGTCCATGCCGCCATCGAAGTCGAAAAGGGCGCGAACAATAGGTGAGGTCCCGAGGCGCACAGCATTGTGGAATTTGTCAGCCAAGCCGAGCTGCTCGGTCGTGGCAAAGGCAGCGAGGCCGGAGATAGGGGCGCCGATCGGGAACTGGAAGTCAAGAGCGCCAAGGTGCCCACCTTCATTGACAAAAGTGTGAATGTGCTGCTTTAGCCTCAGATTCTCGTCGAAGCTGCCCGTCCGCTTCATAATGCCAAACAGGTTGTAGTAGCAGCCGAAGAAGACGTGGAGGCCCATTTCAATGTGGTTGCCTTCCTTGTCCTGCCAACTCGACACCTTGCCTCCGACAAAGGGGCGCAGCTCAAACATCTCAACGTCGTGGCCGGCGTCTGCAAGGTCCATGGCGGCCACCATCCCTGCCAGACCAGCGCCCACAATGCCGATTTTGAGCTTCTCCTTGTTTGTGACGCCTGGCCCATTCTGGGCGCGCGCCATGAGGTCCTTGTTGAGAAACGAGTCATTGCCGATCTGCTTCTTGGCCGACTCAGATTTGAAGGTGGTCTCCTGTGCGCGCAGTGCAAGCACGGGCGAGCGGCGGCGGGCTGTGCGCGACAGCAAGGCAGGTTGAAGGCGTGAGCCCAACGAGGGCGCAAAGGAAAAGCCCGCGGCGTCCTGCAGGCACAGAAGCACGGCGAGCGCCGGCAACACGCGACGCATCATTCTGCTTGTGCGCTCTCAACGAGAGCCGGCGAAGACTACTCAATTAACACTCCGCCTCACTCACTATCCAACACACTTGTGCAGCTGCGGCTGTCTCGATCTCCTTGTGTGTACGAGAATTGAAGGGGCCAAAGGATTTCAGAATGCGGATTTCAGAATTTGAGTCATGGCCAAAACACCCAAAAAAAGATGGCCGTTTGTAGTGGTCATCGGGCTGAGAAGGCAGGCGCTCACGGCTGAGCGCTAGTAAGATCTGGAGATCCTTCCGGGAGGCCCAGGCTTCTACGAAGAATGGCATCACAGGACTTTGTGTGCCGCATCCCGCTGAGGCCAACCACCGACCCGCCCAAGGAGGACGAGGTGCGCCGACTGCTGCTCAACCCCAAGTTCCGCCTCGTCGACGAATTTGCGGTGCGCTATCTCGAGTCCCTCGGTGCTGCACCCACGCCCGCCAACATCCGCATGGTCAAGGCTGAGATTCCGGTCAAGCGCTTCAAACTCAAGGCCGCCTACAAGTCGCGGGGCGGGCTTGAAGACATGATCTACATAGAAAAGGTAGAGCCCAAGAACGAGGGGCGGCACCTCTGGCGAGGCTGTGCGGCGCGTAGCCTGTTCTCCGAAATGGTGGACAAGAAGCTCGCCCCCACCATGCTGGCAGCCAGCATTGAGCCCAGCAGGGACAAAGCGCTGGGGGGGGCAGGCAAGACCGATCGAGACTCGGCACGCACCGGCGGGCTGGGAAGCATGGGACTACCAAAGCTGAATGCTGCTAATGTGCCCACACCGAGCCGCCCAGCACCACTGTCGCCCTCGCGACGCGACGACATTGCATCGCGCGTCGCCCTGGCGCGGCTGGCGACACAGTCGTCGCAGGAGCAGTCGCGCACTGCACGCAGCCGGAAGAGCAGGCGCTCGCAGGTCGGACACCCAGACCACTTTGAGGAACCCGAGCCCGATGTAACTGAGCTGGGCATGCGGGTAGCCATGGACGATGTGCTCTCTATTCAGACTATGTTCACACGAACCTTCCCACTTGCCCACATCCGCGACAGGTGCGGAACCCACTCTCCGCCTGCACTACTGCCTAACCTGAGTAACATGGGCTCGTGGCGGCGAGGCATGCCGCGCCGAAGCGGCCGTGCGTCATCAGGGTCGGTCCAAATGAGAGAGCGGGGGATTGCGGTTGTGTATCTACCCCCGTCGTAATATACTATGGGGGAGCTCCTGTGCCCCGTAGTAGTATACTAGATAAATCCCCGCTATCATAGGGATCCGCCATATTTAACTTCATGTGTTTGGACCTCCCTCATGGCGTGCAACCGCTCCGGCGCGCTGCGCCTCGCCGCCGCGCGCCACTCCCCCCCTATCGGGCCCCCCAATTTTTCCCCCCGTTCGTTGGACCCAGCGCGCAGTAGGATCGGCGCAAACCTGGCAGCCGCGCGCTCGCATGACCTCGCCACTAGGGTGTGCAGCAAGGCGAGGCGGCAAGGAGACAAGCTGACATTGAATTGGTGCTGCGTGTTGTGTGGGCAGGCTGCCGCCGGAAGACCTAGCGGTGCTGGTGGGCGAACTGACTGGCACAGCCATGGCGCAGCTTATTCTCTATCTCTGCCAGCTCTGCGAGTGGGCTATCTTACACAACTGCCGCCCGCCCTCAGGACACAGCCTTGCGCACCCGAATCTTGAACCATCCGGCATCAAGCCCCTCACCACCCAGGGTGGCCAACTGGGCGCCGGTGCGGGTAGGGCAGAGCGCGACGCAGGCGCAAATTCAGGAATCACACCCGCGGTAGAAGACTTACTCATAGACACTTTCACGGCGTGGGTAGAAATGCAGGGGCGCATCGTGAAGCGCACGCACATGGTGATTGCGTATCCCATCTACCTGATGCTTATCCGAGTTGCGGTGGAGACAGTGATGCGCAACTCAGCGCCCTCCATGTTCAAGGGGCCCAAGGACGAAGTGCTCGTCCTTGAAAAGACGGAGCGGCTCGTTACCTGCATGCTTGACCCCGACGGTTATCTCAACTACCCCCTGCCTGCGCCGCCGGGCAAAGCCTTTATTGAGTCTCTCCAATCTGCACGCCCTCCGCCTGAGGGTGTACCCCTTGTGAATTCCAACGCCCGCCCATGGGCACCGTTGAGTGGGGCACAGGCTGTCAAGGTGCACCCCTCAGCGCGTTTCTATACGGTGAGCGCTCACGTCAAGACGCTCCTCACCACCTCTACCTGTCCACAACTCTCTTTCTTCCGACATAATCAGGTCCTGTCTCCACCCCCTCCTGCGCCGTGTGTCTGTGTCTGTGTCTATGTCTGTGTTTGTGTCTGTGTCTGTGTGTACGTCTGCGTCTGCGTCTGCATCTGCGTCTGCGTCTGCGTGTGCGCGCGCGAGTGTATATTGTGGCACGCGGTGCTGTGAGGGCGCACGGGGGTGGCACGCGGTGCTGCAATGACGAGGTGAGGTGACATGGAATGTGGTGCACCAAAACGACGACAGATGCAGGGCGCCAGTTCGCAGAGCAACACAGTCAACGCAGGCGGTAAGACTCCTCGGGGAGACCATCCTGCCAACCGCGTGCCGGGCGCTCCAGGGGAAATGACGGATTTCAATGATGTCTTGTCGGCGGTCCTGTCGCCTAGTATTCTGCGAAAAATTTACCACTTGGCGCTGAAAAAACGCGACATGTTGCGGAATCTCGGCAGCAAAAAGAAAACGGGCTCGGATGCCATCGAGGACGAAGCCCTCCATTCTATCTTGCCAATGGGCGTTGAGTTGCTGAAGAAACCGTCGATGGTGGGGGCGGGCGGAGGTGGCAGCTGATCAAGTGTGATAGGCGAATATCATTATCAAAATTATTACCGCGCTGCACACATAGCGAATGCCTCTGATCACGTGTTACAAGCCAATCCTATCGTGTTTTCATTTGTGGTCCTGTGACATTAGCTACATTTCACACGAGCACTTCTCAACTATTAATAATGTACATTAAATTAGACTTGCATCAAATTCAAGGTTGACTTGGAAGTCTGTAATCGCATCCATTGAAGCACGAATCTCCGAGTCGAGAACCAAGGACTGTATTAAAGATAGAAACATAATCAAACAACCTAAACTCAATCCTGTCAAGGTGACCGTGACTCCAGTTTTCCCTGGATGATTGAATATTCGACGAATCTCCGAGTCGAGAACACCTTCGAATATTCAATCATCCAGGGAAAACTGGAGTCACGGTCACCTTGACAGGATTGAGTTTAGGTTGTTTGATTATATTTCTATCTTTAATACAGCTCTTGGCCAAGAGTCATCTCTTCCTTGGAGTGGAGTTGAAGGCCACCCTTTCTCTCATCTCGGCGGAATCTCCAAGTCGATAGCTGAACTCCTACAGATACCTATACCGTCTGAACCAACAGAGACTCAAATCAAAAAAAAGTTGGCTTCCGCATCACAGAACAGCCAAGTCGAGCACCTCCATGGTTACCACCCCCCCCCCCGGATGGGGGCGGTCCGTTTTGGCGCGCTTTATTGCAATCCTAGACACATTTGGGAATTTGTTATCCGTGGGGGAGCCGCAGCATCGACTGGAAAACCCCCCCTTCGAGTGGGGAAGGCACCATGGACTGTGTTTAGCGCGTTAAGGGCAACTGAACTTGGCTTCAAACCGCCCACGACGCAAGAAATCCGAGTCGCACTTTGGCCGCCGGCCTCCACGAACTTGTCGATTTCCGAAGTTTTAGTATCGGCTATTCAATAGACTGATCTTGATTGCGGGGTTGACAGGCCGTTTGACTAATTCATGAAGGAGCAATTTGCACCGGAACTGATCCCTTATTTTGAGATTTCATCTCCTTATTTGCAAGGCGACGAACTAAATTAGTACTAAAATTCGATAGCCAAAATCAGTCTACTGATCTGTACTGAGATTACTGGGTTCAAACGTTTTAGTCAAATATAGCCTCGCCGTGAATTCAAATATAAAGTGAGTAAAGTATTGTACCACTGGATCTTATTATTAGCCTGATTTCGTTTTTGTGAAACACACTGTCGGGCGGCGCGCGGCAGCGAGGCGCAACGCGCCGACGCAGCTGCGCGCCATCAGGGCAGGTCCACATGAGGGAGCCAAAAAAATGTGGGTCTCAATACCGCTGCACTCGAAGATAAACCCCCGGATTTTTAGTGGAAATCCGATAAACCCCTGGTATTGGACCAAAAATCCGATAAACCCCCGGTATCAAAAAATCCGATAAACCCCCGGTATTTGGGAAAAAATTCGATAAACCCCCGGTATTGGGGCCCAAAAAATTCGATAAACCCCAGGTATTGTGGACCTGCCCTGATGGCGCGCGGCTGCTTCGGCGCGTTGCGCCTCGCTGCCGCGCACCCCATTTTACTACAAGCGCGTTCGGCCACAGCGAGATTTCTCCATTCTTGGGCGTACTACGATACGCTGAATTCAGGCAGCGGCTAAGGACTAAGGAGAGGCCCCACGGGGCTGGTGGCCCTTTCTTTGAGAGGAGACTCCTTATTGACACTCTTGGAAAGTAGACCTTCAGGCTTTATTGAAACCCGATATCAGGCTCTTACCATGATCCCCTCATCAAATTAGCTAGAAAACCTTTCGGGAGATCGCGACCTTTCCCACTAACGGTATTGTCCATTCAGTCCTGAACTCTTACCATGACCCCCTTATCAAATTGATTGAAATGATGATGACTTCAAAGCTTTCACCGAAGTACACATGTATGGGCTGCGCCGGGCCTCTTGTCACATTCAGCTGGTGTCCCAAGTTTTGCTGAGCTATGCAGTCCTGGAACAACTAACACCGATTGGCTACAGTAGCGTTCTGGGACATAGAAACTGGCAGATACAAACTGCAGGCTGGAATTGGGCCAGTTTCTTCACTGAGGGTTTAGAAACCCGCTGGCAGCGATTTGGGCAGTTTCTTAATGATTTATAGAAACGGTAGTCTGAAAGTTGGCCGGTTTCTTTACTGTGGGTTTAGGAACCTGCTGGCAGCGATTTGGGCAATTTTTTAATGATTGATGATTTTCTCTATGAAAATCTTAATTTTCTCTATGAAAGTCTTAATTTTTGTATGAAAATCTCAGATTTTCTCTGTGAAAAATCTTAATGATTTCCTCTTTGATTTTCTTAACGATTCACAGAATCTCTTACTGCAAATTTAGAATTTCTACGGGAAGGATGAACTCGACAAAATGAAAAAAAAAAGTGTGTTATTGGAAAAATTCCGTGTGAACTCTGGCGTACTGCGAGTGGCGCGCAGCTCCGGGGCTAAAGCCCCTCCGCTTGCCGCGCGCCCGAAACTCGCTGGCTGGGTGGCAGTTTTTTAATGGTTCATAGAAACAACGCTGGCAGGCTGGGTCCTGGCGTCATCAGTGTGTGCTTAGAAACTCGCTGGCTGGGTCAAAAAAGCGGTTTCTATGTCCCAGAATGCTACTGTAGACCTTGTGCGTATAAGATGATATGCGCGCTCAGTCACGGTTTGCCGCAACAACTTGCACGCCATCATGATGGAACCGTGACAATTGTTGCGAGCTCCTGCGCACCCAAATCCTTTCCCAGGTCTGCCTTCACGTTGCGAATCCCAAGGGAGGAGCTCTCCCATGGAGCTCAATGGAGGGTTTCGATTGAATGATTTTTCAAAAAAAATCTCCCTTGCTTCCATATCTTTGTCGAATAATGTCGAGGCTCATCTAGACCCGTCATCGGTGCGTCGGTGCACTTCACCACCACCATGCGACATTATTTCATCAAGATATGGAGCCCAATGGAGAATTTTTTTTTGAACAATCATCCAGCCAAAACCTTCCATTGGGCCCGATGGGAGAGTCTCTTCCTTGGGATGCGCAACGCGCATGACCATCATATGATTCTGATGTTTGTAATATTTGTAGGACAAGATACGTGTACGTGATGAGGATGGTAGATGCGCATGACTATGAAAATATTGGCGCATGACTATGAAAATATACATGCACATGGATAGGGAAATATAGATGGGTATGAAAGGGAAATAGCCGCATACAAACAGGGGAATGCGGATATGAATAGATTAATGTTGCGTTTATCATCTTGTAAGAAGAACTCTGCGCATATGAATATTTAAATGAATGTAAATGAAGATGGAAAAGCACACAAAGCCAGTAGCACACAAAACATTGATCGACAGACTGTTAGAAAAGATATCATATACACACGACATAAACACATGTAAACAAACAGAGATACATATGGTCATTGAAATACATATGCATATGAGTAGGGGAGTACATGTATATGATCAGAGAAAACAGATGTATATGAATATTCAAATAGATGCATATGAATGTGAAAGTATAGATGCATATTTGTAGCCTGAGGGCAACATACTCACAAGACTTTTTTTTTGTCCCCCGTTTTTCTTTCTTTGGTGGCAAAAACCCAACTTAATCACTGGACCAAGTGGGTGGTCAGGACACAATTAAACGTGTAGGACACAAGAACCCGACCCGGACCGTGGCCGAGCAGGCGCGCGGCATTACTTTTTTGATCGCGACGGGTTATTTTTTGGATCGCGACGGGTTATTTTTGTCGTGACGGATTATCTTTTTAAGCGGGGCGGGTTGTTGTTTTGTTTTCAAGTTTGAAGGACGGTTCTTCACACAACGCTTTCACATAACACCCACACAACGCCCGTGATGTAACTGACGCACTGTGACCAATATGAAAAAACAATCTACAATGTTTGTGGGATGGCATTCATCTGATGTTCTTTTCTTCCTTTCCTTCTGGGGTGGCAACCCCCCATCTTAATCACAGGACTAAGCAGGTGGTAGAGACCCAATCCATCACTTAGGTCCCAAAAGACTATCCCAACCATTGCCGACCTACTTTATGGCCATATGTTCGCGCGTTGCAAATCCTAAAGGAGAGGCTCGCACATCCGAGTGGCATGCCGAATGGAGGGTTTTGGCCAAATGAACTTGAAAAGAAAATTCTCCTTTGGGCTCCATACCCTTAATAACTAGTGTCCCGTGATGGTGGCGAAGTCGGCGTTGGGCATTGTGTGTGCTCTTCACACAGATTCCGTAACAGAATCTGTGTACAGGTGGTATGGGAACCGCTAATCTAGACCCGTCATCAGCTGTTCCAGCATTGCGCTGTGCCGCCACTGTGGGACATTATCTAATAAAGATACAGAACACAAGGAGCAATTCTTGCATGAAAACTCATCCGGCCAAAATTCTCCGTCAGCCTCGAGTTGCCGCAATTGTTAATTTGGTCCTGCCCACCTGCTCTGGCCTCTAATCGATTAATTAGGTCCTCACCACCCGCTTAGTCTAGTGCAACCTAATCACTAGACTAGCCTAAACTGCGCGGGTGGTAAGGACCCACTGGCAATGATTAATCATCCAAGATGATGTAAAACTAGCTCAATTGGTCAGAGCGCGGGACTGTCAATCCTGAGGTCGTCGGTTCGATTCCGGAAAACTCAAAAAACCGAGAACTCAAATCTACATGGATTTGATCTACATAGACACTCAAGCAAGAGTACTAATCACTGTTTCAAGTAATAAAGCAGTCATCATTCAATTAGAGGCTGGAGCTTAAGGCAGATTGGGTATTTCTCCAACGAACGCGGATTCTCAGTGGAATCTAGCTTACAAGGCTTTCATCTATTTCGTTTTTGAGGAAACAAACCAATTGTTTGGTGGTAATTCAAATACTCCTTAGAAAGAAAAAGAAAGCCTTCTGAACGTGATCTATACGCAGAAAACGTGCAGCCAGCACTAGAGCATGGCTGCAGGAAGCAAACATCGAGTGCTAGCATTTTAATTTCCTGAATTTTTTTGCTATCATGATGTTCCCAGGCCTAATTTTAAAATTTCAGGGAGAGTTTAATCTAGGTCTGTGCACAATTTCAGGACTTGCGAAAAGAATGCAGCTGCACGGTGGCAACATCCTTCAAAAAAACGCGTTTAGCCGCAAAATTTGTTATTACAAGTTGCTTCTGCGCAGCCTCATTCTATTTGCAAGTCCCGAAGTTGTGCACAGATCTAGATCCAACCTTTCTCTACATTTTGCCACGTCAAGATCACGTTTGGACTCATGATTACTACCGAACAATTGGTTCATTTCCACAAGAACAAATTAGATAAAATGACTTGTGGAGTGAAACGAAATCTACTGCGAATCTGCATTCGTTCGAGAAATGCTTAACTCCACCTTAGTACACTGAACTTTGACACTCTTATTTCTGTTGACTACTTTATTTTCCATACTCTTCTTGAAAGAGTGTATACCACAAAAATTTGAAACACCAAAGCTTGACAATTTTTTTTGCAAATCTGCAACTTTCTTGAGAGATAATATTGTTTATTGGAAAAGAACCAATTTGAAGATCAATTTCCGATCTCCTTCACTTTCTTGTTCAATCTCGAGATCATAGTGAACAGTACACACATGGACATGAAAATCCACTATTGTTGTGGTAGTGAGTTGCAAACACTTTCAAGTTCCTCAAATTTCAGTACTAAATAAAAAGAAGTCAGCGCTCACAAGTATTTAAATTCGACTCGGCGATTGATTGATCAAATATGGCCAGAAATCCAATACAGAAATGAATCAATCAATGTGTGTAAAAAGTTTTCAATTTCTTCCTAGAACATTGTGGAAATATCCTCCACAAATATTGCCATTGTGCACACATTGTACCCGTCAAATGGCTCTTTTCATAAGAAGCATGGATCCCATTTTGTCCTGGTTTTTGGTACACCCTTTTGCTGTTCTTGAATTCTCTTGAAACATGGAATTCAAATGCAACTTTCAAAATTTAGAAACATGCAAGCGGTAGCTTTCCAAAATTAGAAATACGCAATCGGTATTGAAAAATATGCAAGCGATCTCTCCTGATAGAAAACTTGTCCCGACCATCACATCCCCGAAAACAGCTTGCGGTGATTTACCTGTCATCTTTCTTCCTTTTTTGAGTTTTGAATACCCAACTGAATTACTGGACTAAGCGAGTGGCGAGCACCTGATTAATCACGTAGGACCCATGAAACAGTCAAAACGGACACCATGGATGTCTTGGATCACTTTCTTTCTTTGAGAGTAGAGTTTATATTGAAAACTGATGGTAAATATCCCAAGAATGCGGGGGTCACCCTGTAGTGAGCCACCCTGGCAACCCTTGGGAATTCCCTTCGCTTGAACACCCATTGGTCAGCTCCACCAGTCTCTCCTCACACCTGTTCCAGGGGACTGGGCGCGCGGCAAAGGGTAGGGTTTTAGCCCCGAAGCCGCCGCGCGCCACTCACAGCCAGCCAGAGCCCATACATACAGATTATTTGACAAAACGACGATTTTTTCGATTTTTCCGAATTGAGCCCTCACGGTTTCATAGATGTTGCTTTTATTACTTCGTAAGAAAAAGTCTACTAGCTTTGCTGCAAGCTTTATGTTCTGAAATGTAGATTGGAGTTCTCGATTTTTAGAGTTTTTGCTGGAATCGAACTGATGACCGATTAATCACGTAGGACTCATGACGGTCATAATTTTATTACTATAAATAGTAGTTTAGTACCCTTGATTGAAAACTACATGAGAGCGCAAAACTGTCTATCAGACAGTTTTGCGCTCTGATGTAGTTTTCAATCAAGGGTACTAAACCACTATTTATAGTAATAAAAGCAATCATCATCATCGTCATTTCATCGTCTCGGATAAAGGCTCAATCCAAATTTTTGGAGAAAAAGAGTGGTTTCACGGAAAATTGGTATTGACTCTCGGTCAGGCTGGCTGATTGCGAGTGGCACACGGCGGCTCTGGGCTAAATTCCTTCCACTTGCTGCATGCCCCAAAGAGGTCACCAGTCTCACGGAATTCGAACATAGAGAGACGTATGGACTGGCCCAAATCCGTGGTGGGGGTAAATCAGGAAAGTAGCGTGAACCGTTGACGTCATCGCTCTTTTGTGGGCAGGTTCTGGCATTTATGTAGTCCACCACCTCTGAGTCAGGGCAATCGGCTACTTCTCGATGTCTCAGTGCACTGTCGGGCCGGCAAGGGAGAACAAATTTTTTTCGTAGACGGTCTCGGGTGGAAGAAAATAATCGAGCGCACCTATTATTCCTGTGTGACCACTGCCTGGTGACTCAACACCCTTAGGTGTAATTAACACAGCAATAATTAGAGGCGAGAATGAAGTCCACTCTAGGGTACCGCAAGGACCAATCCACTTCAAAAAAATCAAAAAAACCCCAAGGGAGAGAGACCCGCGCCAGAGAGATCAGTGGACCAAGTCTCTCCATGGCGGACCATGTACTAGACTTATTTTTTAAGCCTATTGACCCCTGATTCTGCAATATATTGACCTGGTGAGACACTGATCAGGTGGCTTTGAGGGTAGAGTTTTCATTAAGAACAGATACTGGGTATTCTAAGGATGCAAGGGTTGCCCCCATAAGGGGGCGGGATTGATATTAGTACTGTTCAGGTGGCAGAGTGTGGCGCGACAAAAAGTCAAGAGAGATTTATTTTTATGAGAGAAATTATGTTTTTCGTCGTCTTCTGTTTTCCGCCCTTTTTCTTTTGAGAGCAAAGTTCTTGGAGGAGGTAGAGTCATTAATTGAGAAGTGACTGTGGCGGGAGGATAGTTCTTGATATGTTAAATGGTTTTTTACCTTTTCCCCCTTAGGGCCAGGTGGTGTTTATATGTAGAGTCGGGGTCAAGAATGGGAGAAGGGAGACAGAGGTGTCGTATGGCTGCCCACCCCTCACCACCATCCCAACTGGGATTTGGAAATGCCCTCGGGCCTATGTCACCCCCCCCAACCCCTGGGGGCGGGGTGACATGGGCCCGAGGGCATTTCCAAATCCCAGTTGGGATGGTGGTGAGGGGTGGGACGAGGCAGACCATATGCCATCCTGCGTTACATATGTCACAAAGGAGCATTTCATGTTCGTCAAACGGGCTCTGCAATACTTGGCAGTGAGCATCGTACGGGGGAGGGGTTGGCGGGGTACTTGCGGGGAGGGAAGGAGAAGGGGGTACCAGTGGGTGGGGGGGAGTTTGGGTGGGGTAGAACCGAGCAACTAGTTACTTTTTGAGTGTCTATATAGGTTGCCCACGCCCAGAGATCAAATCTTCGTAGGTTCAAGTTAAGGAATAGACTTTGAATTGCTTGTTGAGCGAGTGGAGAGAAGTGGGGGCAGTGAAGAAGGATGTGGGTCTCATTCGCAGTGATTTGCACAGGGCGACACGAGGGGCAATCGCGTGTATCATACGGGGTATAGGTGTGGTTGTTTTGA
>Ga0105053_10006055_pt1 | contig 16844 bp, 9 predicted proteins | sample BON01_FD_78093 | JGI IMG/M metagenome (GOLD analysis project Ga0105053, IMG submission 78093) | Freshwater microbial communities from Lake Bonney liftoff mats and glacier meltwater in Antarctica - BON-01 | ecosystem: Environmental > Aquatic > Freshwater > Ice > Glacier meltwater | place: Lake...
CCGCCCGCGCCACACACCGCCCCCCCCCCCCCCCCCCCCCGGGTTCCTGCACACAGCCACAGTCCGGGGGCGGCCCCCCCCCCCCCCCTCACTCGCTCTCCCCAGAGAGAGGGAGAGGCGGGTGGCCCGACCCCGAACACAAAAGAGCGCTAATCGCCGCACACACAAACATACAAGAGGGCTGGGCGCACGCGGCCACCCCACGTGACGCCCCGCTCCCACTCCCTCCACTGGATCGCGCGCTGCGCCGTCTCTTCCCTCGCGCGCCTGTCGGGGCCCCCATGTTTCGTTTCGATCCTTTTTGCAAAGCGACGGCCCCGCCGCCGCCGCCGCCGCCGCTCGCCCCGCACCCCTCGCAACGCACGCTCCGCGCCGGACGCACGGATGGCGCGACGAGACCGAGGCGGCGCGATGGGCGGGCGAGAGGGGGGGCTGCGGCCGCCCCTCGCCGCTGCACAAAAGGAAATGAAACAAGAACACGGTCGGGCCACGAGAGGCGCGTCGGGCCGAGTTTGTGCCGCGCGTGGCTCCTGCACTTGGGTTTCAACAATCATTGCTTCCATGCATTATCCGCTTGGTGTGTGGCACCATATTTGCGCCCCCCTCCTTTTTTACCAACGTCATCGCTGCCGCTGCTGTGCAATAAAATGGGATATTGATTTTTTCTCCTCCTCCCCCTAGGCTCCTCTCTCTTTTTCAACCCTTTGCGATTCGATCGCGTTTTTGTCTTGCGTGTAAGAAAAGCTTTGTTAGAGACCGCGTCCCTTGGCGGCGGCGTTCCGCAAAAAAACCGGGCAGCCGCACAAACGCGCGCCCGCCGCGGGCCTGTGCGCAAGCGCAGGCCCCCGCGGACAGACGCATACGGGACAGCCGCCCAACCCCCCTCCCAAAACACCTCGTCACGGCGTCGGCGTCACGGCCCCCCGCCGCTTGAGCTCGCGCTGCGCCTCGGCAAGCACGCGCGCCCGCCGCGCGTCCTGCTCGTCCTCGGCCGGCAGGCCCCCGTACCTGGCCAGGAAGTCGCGGTGGAAGGCCGACAGCGCCGCCACCACGCGGGGAATGTCGGCCTCGGGCGGCAAAAAGGTCGTGCGGAAGTGCCACGTGCCGTCGGCCTGGCCGAACCCGCTGCCGGGCACGGCCACGACGCCCGTCGCCTCGACCAGCCGCATGCAGTAGAGCCAGTCGGCGGGCTTACCCAAAAGGCGCGCCTCCTCGACGGCCGCGGCCGGCAGGCGCAGCCGGGGAAATGCGTACAGCGCGCCCTCGGCGTCGCGGCAGCTGACGCCCTCGAGCGCGTTGAGCGCGGCCACAAGCGCGCGCGCGCGGCGCGCCAGGCTTCCGAGCACGGCGTCGCGCTCGCGCGCGTACTGCGCGTGCGAGGGTGAGCCGCGCTCGGGCGGCGTCATCATGAGCGCGCAGCAGATCTGCCCGCTGACGTTGGGGCACAGGTTGATGGACGCCAGCTTGAGCACCTGGTCGCGCACGTCGCGCGGGAAGTTGACCACCTCGGCGTACCCGCCCCTCCGGCCGCACTCGCCGACAAACCCTTTGGAGGTCGAGTGCAGCGACACGAGCGGGTGCGTCGCGCCGGCCTCGCGCGCCACGCGCTTGAACGAGCGGAAGGTGTTGCTGTCGTAGATCGAGTTGTGGCGCGCGTGGCGCGCGGCGGCGGCGGCGGCCCCGTAGGAGGACGGGCCGGCGGCGCCGCGGCGCGGGCGCGGCGGCGCCGCGGGGCACGGGCCGGCGGCGCCGCCGTTGCTGCGGCCGCTGTTGCCGTTGCCGTTGCCGTTGCCGTTGGCGCCGGCGGCGGCGCCGGCCGGGGAGCTTGGCCCACCGCGCACCCCTGCGTCCCCTGCCCCCTCCTCACGCACCTCGTCCCCACTTCCGTCGCCGTCGCTGCCGTCGCTGTCGCTGTCGCTCCCACGCGCGCCCACGTAGACGTTGGTCTGGTACACCTCGTCCGCAATCAGCACCAGCCGCTCGCGCTCGCACAGCGCCACCACGTCGCGCATGTTTGGCAGCGACAGGCACTGCCCCGTCGGGTTGCCCGGGTTGATCACGACGACGCCGCGGACGCGCAGGCCCCGGGCGCGCGCGGCGGCCAGCTGCGACGCCAGCTGCGCGACGTCGAGCGCCCACCCGCGCGCCTCGTCGAGCCAGTAGGGGACGAGCTCGCCGCCGCGCAGCGTCAGCGCGGCCGAGTAGAGCGGGTACTGCGGGATGGGCACGAGGAAGGCGTCGCGCCCATCGCGCACGAGCATCTCAATTATATAGTGCACGGCGGGCGAGGCGCCGTCGGTCAGGAAGAGATCGTCAGGGTCGCAGGCGATGCCGCCGTCGCGCCGGCTGATCGCCGCCGCGATCTGCCGGCGCAGCACGAGGGCGCCCGCGCTGTCGCTGTAGGCGCCGACGCCGCCCGGGATCTCGTCCATGAACTCGCGCGCGCGCGCGACGGCGTCGCGCGGGTAGAGCGCGGCGAGCGAGCCGGCCGGCGCCGAGGGCCGGCCGGCTGTGCCGACCTTGCCGGCCTGCTCGGCCTCGCGCGCGAGCGCCGCGTGCGCCTGCTCTGCCGCTTTCAGCATCGCGGGGTACTCGCACAGCGACAGGACCTGCCGGAAGAAGCTCATGGGCGGCTGGCCCAGGATCTGGGGGTTGCCGATGTTGCACCAGACGCACTTTTCAAAGGGGTAGGGGCGCGCGGGCGGCGGCGGCGGCGGCGGCGGGCGCGGCGCGGGGGTCGGGGCGGCGGCGGCGGCGGCGCCCGTCGGCGCGGCGGCGGCGGCGGCGCCCGTCGGCGCGGCGGCGGTGGCGGCAAAGGCGGCGGCCGCGCGCTTGTGCGCGGCGACCGCGCGGTCGTAGGCCTCGAGCTCCTCCGAGATGGTCTGGGCGCGCTTGACGATCTCTCCGCGCACGGCGTAGTCGGCGGCGACGACGCGCGGGTCGATCGTCGCCAGCGACAGGCGGACGTCGTCGGCGCTGTTGCCGTCGGTCTCCGCCGGCGCCGCCGCCGGGGCCGTCTGCGCGGCGCCGTTCATGTCCCCGTCCGCGGCAGCGAGGGACAACGCCGCGGGGCGAGAGCTCGGGCTCGAGAGAGCGCGGCGCGCGCGCGCAGGACAGAGGGGGGTGGCGGCCCAGAGGGGGAGGAAAGAGGTCCCACCAGTGCAAGAGGGGGATCCGGCGACCCCCTAGATCAAGGGGAGCGTGCGCGCGCGCGCGTGAAGCGAGGGTCAATTGATACCTGTCGGCAAGCACCTCTACGTGCCGCCGTGCCTTCGGGGGACAGGGGGAGCGGTTGTATGCGTGCGACGGTTGTGCTGTTTTGGGGGGGAGAGCACGCTCCAACGAGAAAGCCGTGTGTGCGCGTGGGACGCCGGGGCGGATAGAAGACGAGGACGAGGCGATGAGGTCGCTCTGGTCAACACGCGTGGGTGCTATTGCGGTGGCGATGAGGACTGCGGCTCGTTTGAACAAGCGCGGCAGCGGCTTTTCGCCAGGCGCCGCCGGCCCCGAGCGTCGAACGTCGATCGTCGATCGTCGATCGTCCTCGTCGTCGTCCTCGTCGCGACGCGCAACAAAAACAACCGCAACGAGCGGGCACCCTCAAAAGACCGCCAGTTCTATATTACAAGGGAGGGGGGGGGAGACCTCGGGGGCGTGTTTACGTGGTGCGTTGTTTCGAAGCGATAATGGGGGAAGGATGGGGCAAATGAGGGCAAAAAAACGTTAGGGGGCGCGCGCGCGCTCTAGCTCGCGCGACGGTCGCACTCCCTCTCGCGCCAAATCTTTTTTGCGCGTGCTCTCAAGTTTGGGTGGAGCGAGTTAGGGCCCTCCACGAGCTGCTGCGGCTGCTGATGCTGGTGCTGATGCTGATGCTGCGTCTCTCGTGGGCGTTGTTCGATAGGGGCGGTCGAGGGGAGCGGAGGGAGGGCAAGGCGTGTACGAGCACAAAAAAAAGGCGGAGAAAGCTGCGTGTGCTCGGCGCCGCCGACCGGAGAAAGAAAAAAACCACGCCGCCTCTCCCGACACCCCCTTTCTGGCGGCCTCTCAGATGCGCGCGCGCGCCACCGCCATGTCGCGCGGCGGCGCCGCCGGCGCCGCCTCGCGCGAGGCCAGGTTCTTCTCGGGCGCCAGGTCGAGCGCCGGGTTCCACGCGAAGAAGCCGAATGGCTTGAGCTGGAAGCCCGCAGACTCGACCGGCATGACGGGGAAGTCCTCGACGCGCGGCAGGTGCGTCACGCCGAACGAGTACCAGAGCACCGGGTCGACGTCGCCGTCGCCGTCGTCGCCGCCGCCGCCGGCCGCCGCGCCGCCGGCGCGCACGAGCGGCCTGTCCTCGCGCGTCCACACCTTGAGGCCCATGCAGTCCTCGCTCTGCACGACGTGGTCCCCCGCCGCGTACAGCTGCCGGTCGTCGTGCGGCGTCACGAACAGCGCCTTGCTGGCAAAAAAGGCGCGCCGCCCGACCAGCGACCGCGGCTGCATCAGCATCGTCGCCGCCGTGGCGGGCAGCAGCTTGAACGCCACGGGCTTGCCCGTGACCGGGTTGATCGCACGCGGGTTCTTGATCTTCCAGGCGCGCGCCTTCTCGGGGGCGGCCGGGCGCATGGCCGCGTGCACGGACAGCAGGTCGGTCTCGGTGACGGCGAAGGCGTTGCCGTGCGGGTTTGCGGGGCCGCCAAAGGGCAGCGGCTCGGCGTTCACCTCGGCGACGACCAGCCCCTTGCCGCCGCGGTCGTCGTCGATTGACGGGTCGATGCGCACGCAGAAGAGGTGCTGGTGGTTGGCCGCGATGACGCCCGGTGAGACGAGCGTGCCGTAGGCCGGGGCGCCCGCCGCGCCCGCCGCCGCCGTGGCCGCGGCCGCCGCCGCCGCCGCGCCCAGCCCCTGCGCCTGCGCGAGCTCGGCCGCCGCGCGCGCGCTCTCCGGCAGCGGCGCGGGGCTCGTCGACAGGATGCCCGTCAGCTTCATCTCGAGCTGGACCGTCCCGTCCTGGTACAGCTGCCAGTACATCGCGTACTCGTAGTTGGCGAACGTCGAGACCATCGACAGCACCAGGCGGCGCGACCGGCGCACCTCCACGTGCCCCCGGCCGCCCCCCAAGCGCGCGTCCGTGTGCTTCCACAGCAGGCCCGCGTCCTCCTCGTGCACGCACACCGCCTTGCGGATGACCACGGGCTCGCCGCGCGCGTTGCTCACCACGCCGTCAAAGTAGCGGATGTGCCCCAGGCAGTCGCACCCGAGCTCGAGCGAGTTGGCGACAAAGCCCATGCCGTAGTCGCCGACGTCCAAAGCACATTTCCGGACGTAGGGCGCGTGCGGCTCCCCGTAGGGGACGGCCATCTCGCTCAGGGACGCGCGGTGCAGGATGGGCCGGGTGCGCAGGACGGAGCCGTCGGGCCCGACCTCGTCAAACCCCACGTCGTGCAGGACCAGTCCCTCACGCGCGTTGAACCCGACGCGCAGGCGCCACTTTTGCCACCGCACCTCGTTGCCGACGACCGTGAACGAGGGTCCCTCGGGCTGCGTCACGTTTAAAGGGCGCAAGTCGCCGCGCCAAGGCGCGCCGCTCGTGCCGCGCGCCAGGTCGCGGTGGTAGTTGACGCGCACGGGCGGCACGGCCGCGGGCGCGTCGAGCATGTCGACGTGCACGACGCGCTCTTCGTTGAGGTCGACCAGCGGCACCAGGTCGAGCGGGTGCGCGTACTCGTTGTCGCGCGGGTCGCCCGACCGCACGTACAGGAATCCCTGCATCAGGCGGCGCCCCTTCAGGTGGTCCGGCGTGCCGTGCATGGTCCACGGGTCAAAGACCACGAGGGACAGGTCGTCGATGGCGTAGCGGTCGCGCAGCAGCGCGCGTACGCCCGGGTCGGCGAGGATGACGCGCTCGGCGAGGTGGTTGTCGTCGGGCGTGGTTGTCGGCTGGACGCCGTCGACGCGCCGCCACAGCGCGACGCGGTCTTGTTCTTTTGGCCGGCCGCCGGCGACGCCGGCGCCGCCGGCGCCGGCGCTGGGTCTTGATGCCGCGGTCGCTGCCGCCGCTGTTGCCGCCGCTGTTGTTGTTGTCGACGATGCGCACGCGATGCTGTCGCCGCTGCTGAAGCTGCCGTTGTTGGAGGGGCCCGAGGCGCCCGACAGGAGGCTGCAGCTGCTGCCCCCGCCGTTGTTGCCGCCGAGGCCGAGGCCGAGGCCGCCGAGCGCCGAGCCGAGTGCCGCCGCGCCGCCGCCGCCGCCGCCGCCGCCGCCGCCGCCCGCCGTCGCCGGCGACGGCGACTCGGGCAGCTCGACGACCGCCTCGAACAGCGTGCCCTGGGGCCGCGCGAGAACCCACACGAGCGCCTCGCGGGGCGGGCGGGGGCCCTTCCCGAGCCTCCAGGCGACCATGGCGCGCTTGGGCGGCTCGCGCAGCATGATGGTGTTGAAGCGCAGCGCGGCGCCGGGCGCCAGGCCCGAGGCGCCCTCAGCGGCGTGCCAACGGACGGCGGCGCTGGCGCGCGACACCTCTTGCGGCGTGAGCTGGTCGAGCGGGTGGTGCACCAGTTCTTTTTTTGTTTTGTTGTTTTTTGGGGGGGGCAGAGATGATTGGGGTGTCGAGGTCGAGGGGAGGCGTGTGAGCGCGACACACGGAGAGGAGGGGGCCAACACGAGCGAGCGAGCGAGAGAAGCGACGACGATGCGGGCAGCGGCGGGGGAAGCGCAACTCCCCTCTCCGCGAGGTTTCGTGGCGTCCACATCTTCTGCCTCTCGTTCGTCCTTCCCCCTCTCCCGCGCGTTGGGACCGCGGATGGAGGGTCGCGATGAGCGAACGGACGGCTCTGGCGCCCAATTGTGCCGCGCGCGGGGCGCGGGGGGGCGCTTTTCGCGCCGCGCGAATGTCTCACTAGCTCAGCGGCTGGTGAGAGGAGAGGGGAAAAAGGGCGCACGAGTTCGCGGGGCAAAAAATCGCGGTGAGGAGCCGCGCACCGGCCCCGCGACCCGCGAGGGGCCATGAAGGGCCCCTTGAACGACCCAGGCGTAGCTTCGGGGGACTGTGCCGTCCTCTGGACGTCACGGGCGGACGCCCGAAGGTCAGGCGCAGGTCACTCGGGCGCGTCCCTCATTCCGCGCGAGACACGAAGAAAAGAAAACACACCTGCTGCGGTCACGGCCAAGGGAACCGGCGGGCAGCATTCTGCACCGGAGAGAGCGTCCATGGTTCCCTGCCATCGAGCCCCGCGCCGGCAGCGCGGGCGACCTAGGAGGAAAAAGAGAGAGGGGGGAGAGCGGAAGGATTGACCTTTCCGCGAGGGGTTTGCGAGAAAGCAGGGCAGGGCGTCAAGGAACGCCGATGGAGGAATGACAACTGTGACGAGAGGACAAGAGAGAAAGATGTGTGGCCGTCAAGGAGAGAGATGGAGGGACGACTCTTTGAACTTTCCCGCCGGGGGCGCGCGTCGGGCGGGGCGAGAGGGGGCGGCAACGGCGGAGCGAGCGAGCATGCGGGAGCGGCAGCGCCCGGGGGCCCGCAAAAATGGGGGGAGATCCATCGGCGCGCGCTCTCTATCAGACACACACACACATCGCACAGACACACACACGCCGCACAGCTACGTCCTCAACGCGACCGCCTCATTAGGACCCCCGAGATCTCAACCGTCGTCGAGCGCATCGCAGAGAAAAAAAAGCCGCCTCTTTTGCTCGGTGATGAGCGCGCTGCTGCCTCTCCCGCGCCGTTGCCACTCGCACCAGCAGCAGCTCCTGCGGCGTTGGATCGCCACGCAGAGCCGCATCATGAGCGGCCGCCTCCTCCAGCAGCAGCAGCAGCAGCCATTGGGCGACGACGACGACGAGCGCCGCCGCCGCCGAGTGACGACGTCGGCCGCGGCCGCCGACGGCGCCGACGCCGACGGCGCGCCGCCGCCCTCGCCGCCGCCGCCGCCCGCCCGGCCCTCGCACCACCTCCCGCCCGAGCCGCCCTCCGTCCGGTCCGCCCTCGCGTCCGCCGCCGCCCGCCTCCTCGCGCGCTGCGGCGTCGCCACCGCCACCGCGGGCATGTCTCCGCGCTTCACCAACCCCTGGCCCACGTGGACGGGCGACAAGTCACTCGCCGAGGTCGTGCCCTTCCTGCGTGCCATGCGCGCGCGCGCGCCGGACGGCGCGCTCGAGGGCGCCGCGTTTCCGACGGCGGCCGACTACGCGCGCGCCTTTCCGCTGCACGTGCCGGACCTGGAGGGGTTCCCGCCCGCGCGGGACCAGCAGCAGCAGTCGAAGCAGCAGCAGCAGGCGCAGTCGGACCAGCCGCAGGCGGGGCAGCAGCAGCAGCGGACGGGGCAGCAGCAGCAGCAGCAGCAGCAGCAGCAGCAGCAGCAGCAGCAGCAGCAGCAGCAGCAGCAGCAGCAGCAGCAGCAGCAGCAGCAGCAGCAGCAGCAGCAGCAGCAGGGCGATCCCCCGCGGCCGCCGCCGCCGCCGCCGCCGCCCCCCGCTCCCGCCGACGTGCGCGCCGTGTGGCTCGGCCACGCGTGCGTGCTCGCCCGCCTCAACGGCCTGACCTTCCTGACCGACCCGGCCCTCAGCGAGCGCTGCTCCCCTTTGCCCTTTGCCGGCCCGCGGCGCGTGGTGCCCCCCGCCTTGATCGCCAGTACGCTGCCGCACGTGGACGCCGTCCTAGTCAGCCACAACCACTACGACCACCTCGATGCCGCCACCGTGCGCGCCTTGCACGCGCGTTTTGGCCCGGGGGGCGCGGCGGCGTGCACGGAGGGCGGGGACCCGCTGCGGTGGTTCGTGCCGCTGGGCCTGCGGGCGTGGTTCCTGTCGGTGCTGGGCGAGGGGGTGGGGCCGTGGGTGACGGAGCTCGACTGGTGGCAGGGGGCGCCGGCGCTGTTTGGCGGCGGAGGGGGCGGAGGGGGCGGGGGCGAGCGGGGGCTCGCGGCGGCGGCGGCTGTAACGGCTTCGGGGGAAGCAGGACCAGGCGGAGCAGCAGGAGGAGCAGGCGCCGCCGCATCGAGCAACGACGCGACCGCCGACGACCACGACGACGACGACGACGACGAGGCCGCCGCCGCCCGGCAGACGCGCGTCGTCCTCGTGCCCGCGCAGCACTGGTCCGCGCGCGGCGCCTTTGACCGCCGCGCGACGCTCTGGGGCGGCTTCGCCATCGTCGGCCCGCGCGCGCGCTTCTACTTCGCGGGCGACACGGGCCACTGCCCGGCCTTCACGGAGATCGGCGCGCGCCTGGGCCCCTTCGACCTCGCGGCCATCCCCACGGGCGCCTACAGCCCGCGCGACTTCATGCGCGCGCAGCACATTGGGCCCGAGGAGGCCGTGGCCGTGCACGTGGAGGTGCAGGCCAGGGCCTCGATCGCAGTCCACTGCTGCACGTGGTGCCTGACGCTCGAGCCGCTGGACGAGCCGCCGCGCCTGCTGAGGCGGGAGCTGGCGCGCCGCGGCCTGTCGCCGTCGGAGTTTGTGACGCTGCAGCACGGGGCGGGGGTGCGGGTGGTCGGGGGCAAGTTTGCAGAGGCGCCGGCGACGCTGCCGGTCTCATCCGCGATCGCGTCGTCGCCGTCGCCGGCGGCGGCGTCGGCCGTCGAGGCGGTTTCGGCGGGCAAGGGCGCGGCGGCGGCGGCGGGCTCTTGCGCGTCGCCGCGCGCGACCACGGCGCTGCGGGCCGAGGCGCGCAACGGCGGGAGCTCGGCGGCGACGGCCCCGATGGGGAGCGAGTGAATTGTGATTGTGTTGAGAAAGACAGCTCGTCGAGGGCGGAGGTGCGATCGGTTGAGGGGGCGGCGTCGGCGGCGAAGACGGCGGCGGCGCTCGCGCTCGTCGGGAGACCGAGAGGCGCGCGTACTTACAGTCTCTCCCCCATCGCTCATTCAAAGTAACGAGACAACGCTCGCGCGTCAATCAATCAGCCAAACACCGACCAAACAGAGAGGCGCGTGTGAAAGAGAGGGAAGAACACGAACCGCCCCCTCCCTTCAAGTCCGCACAGAAGAAAAAATGGCCGCTCCGCGCTCCGCGGGCAGGGCGCTGCTGCTGCTCGCGTCGCGCGCGGAACCCGCGGGCTCGTGCGTCGCCCCCAACGGAGCGGCATGGCGCGGCGGCGGCTTTCGCTCAGCCTCGGCTGGCGCGGCGGCGGCGGCAACGACGGCAACGGCGGCGTCGGCGGCGCCCAAACCGCTGCTGCTGCCGCCGCCGCTGCTCCGCCACCACCACCAGCAGCAGGCTCGGCGCCCCTTTAGCAGCGGCCCTGGGACGGGGGGAGGAGGCACAGGAGCAGGCGTGGGCGCTCCAAGCGCAGGCGCAGGAACAACAGGTGCTGCAGCAGCACCGGCGGCAGCAGCGGCAGGGGCGTCGGCAGCAAGGGCCGCCGCCGCCGCGCCCGCCTTCCCGCGCCCGCCGCCGATGCCCAAGTTCCGCTCCGCCGACCAGCTGTCGCCCGAGGAGCTGCACGCCGCCCTTCCCAGCGTTCTGTTCACCACGAGCAACCTCATTCTGAGCAGTTGAGTCCTTGATGTTTTTGAACCCGTCAGCAAGTCCTCCTTTGACGCAAAGGCGACAACAAACGACGACAACAAACGACGACGACAACAAACGACGACGACGACGACGACGACGACGACGACGACGACGACGACGACAACAAACGACGACGACGACGACAACAAACGACGACGACGACAACAAACGACGACGACGACGACGTCTTTTTCGGCTCACAACACGCCAAACCCTCCTCTCTCTCTCTCTCCCAAACACGAAACCCCAAAAACACGAAACCCCAAAAACAGCCCTCGTCGCGGCCGCCGTCGCCTCCGTCGGCCTGATCGCCATGTTCTGGCTCGGCACCAACCTGCGCTACATCGCCGGCGGCGCCCCGCTCTCCCCCGCCGAGCCCGCCAAGCCCGCCGCTCCCCCGCCGCCGCCGCCGTCGCTTGCGGCCATGGTGGCGGCGCGCCGGCGGGAGCTGGAGCGCGAGCGCGACGAGCTGCGCGCGCTGCCGCAGACGCGCGAGGTGCGCGCGCGGGCGGCCGAGGTGCGGCGGGAGCTGGCGGTGTTCGCCGGGGGCCGGGCGGGCGGGTGGCTGGACGCCAGCGCGTGGTGGCGGTGGCTCGCGGGCGGGGGAGGTGGCGGCGGCGGCGGCGGCGGCGGTCCGCGGGCGGCATCAACGGGCGGCGGCCAGTGAACGATTTCCGCAACCTCTGCTTTTACCTTTATTCGCGAGCGGCGACGCGCACGCGAGAGACTCGAGAGAGATAGCCGCATGTATTTACATCGTAACAGCCGTGCTGCGGACTTGTGCTCTTGTAGAGAAGAGTGCGTCGTGGGAGCAAAGCGGAGGGCGCGCGGGGGAGGGCGCGCGCGCGTGTGCTCGGCACAGAGAGCGCGCGGCGGGCGCGAGAGAGGGAATGGGCGGGGGAACCAAACACAAAACAAAAAGAGCGTTTGTACATAGTAGGGGGAGAGGGGGCTGGTGACAAAATAACCAGAAGAACAGCTCGACAGCATCCATTCACACGCGTCAAAATCGCACGGCGGGATAAGCGCCGCCGCCGGCGCCGCTTGTCCGCGGCGTCTGGACGGACGGCGGCGGCGGCGGCGCGGTCGCCGCCACGTAGGACGGCGAGCAGCGGGCCGCTCCGGCAGCAGCGGCGGCGGCCGCGGGGGCCGCGAGCGTCAGTGCCGACGCCGGCGCGTCCGGCTCGCGCTCCCCGAGGCTGCGGCTGATGGCCAGGGCCAGGGCGTACTGCTCGGCGTCCTCGCGCGAGGCGAAGGCGCGGCCGGCGACCGTGAACAGGCCGCCGGGCGCCGCCGCGCGGGACGCGGGGCTGGCGGGGGCGGCCGCTGCCGCTGCTGCTGCTGCTGCTGCCGCGGTGGTGGAGGAGGCGTAGCGCGGCCCGGCGTCGTAGTGCAGCGGGGGCCCGGCGACGGCACCGCGCAACGGGGCGACGCGCCCGCCGCCGCCGCCGCCGCCGCCGCCGCCGCCGCCTCGGCCGCCGCCACCGCCGGCCGCCCAAGGCGCGCCCCCGTTGAGGCGGGCGACGGCCGCGGCGGCCGCCGCCTCGTCGCGCCGCCTCCTTCGCGCGCGCACGGCGCGCGCGACGGCCCATCCGGCGAGCGCCAGGAGGAGGACCGCGCCCACGCTCACGCCCACGATGATGGCGATGCGCTGCGCCTCGGAGCCGCCCAGGCCCTGGAACAGGCCGCCGACGCCGCCAAACACCCCGCCGAGGCCGCCGGCGCCCGCGGCCGGCGCCTGCACCGAGACCGAGCCGCCGACCAGGTCGAGGCCCGACTTTTTGAGCTCCTCCCCGAACTTGCCGAGGCGCTCGGGGTCCTTGACGCGCGCCGTGACGGCGTCGGCGTCCGAGGGCGAGGTGGTCGACACGCGCGAGTCGACGCGCACGCCGCCGCCGTTGGACGGCGCGTCCGCCGCCGCCGACAGCGAACGCCCCCGCCTCCTCCTCAGCCGCCGCCCGAGGATGCTGGCGGCCGGGCGGTCGAGCGTGTACGAGATGACCGACACGCGCGACACCCCCACGCCCGCCAGCCCCGCCACGGCCGACTTGTAGCGGTCGAGCGACCGCAGCAGTTCCTCCTGCGAGTTGCGCAGGTCGGCCGAGACGATCACGTAGGAGGAGGCGCCGCCCGGCGGGAAGAACGGCGACGCTGCGCCGCCCGCGCCGCCCGCGCCGCCGCTGCCGCCGCCGCTGCCGCCCGCGTCGCCGCCGTCGGCGCCGCCGTCGCCGCCGCCCCCGGGCAGCGGCACGTAGTCCTCCCACCCGCCCGAGGGGGTCAGGCGCTTGCCGCAATCCTTCCCGGTAAACTCGAGGTCGCAGAAGCACTCGCCCCCGCGGCACTGCCCGCCGGCCGTGCACGCCTCGCCGCACGCCAGCGACCCGCATGCCGACTCGGCGTCGGGGCACGGGCCGACGCGCCCCTGCTTGAACTTGCCGGGCAGGGCGCGCGCCAGGTCGACCGTCTGCCCTGCCGGGCAGTCGACCTTGCTGCCAAGGATGTCGATTTGGAGCGTCTTTTTGCCGCCGTCGCCGCCGCCGTCCTTGTCGCCGCCGCCGCAAGAGGCGGAATAGCAGACGGCGTCGCGCCAGCCCTCCTTGTACGCAGAGTCCGGGAACTGGTACTCCATGCCGTTGCCGTTGGCCTTGGTCTTGAACAGCCACGTCACGGGCACGCACCGCGCCCCAGCCCCCGCGCGCCATCCGAAGATCTCGCCGCCGGACGTCTCGTACCGCCGGTCGAGGCAGTTTGGCGACGAGGCGAGCGCCACGCGCATGACGCAGCCGTCGCCAAACTGCGTGTCCTCGCACCGCGCGCGCGCCATGTGGTCGAACGTGCACACGCTGTTGACGTCGGCCGCCCACTCGTTGCGCGTGCAGTAGTAACTCTGCTCCGGGTTGGCGGCCACGTAGTCGGCGCACTTTTGCTCGACGAAGCCGCAGCCGGCGCCGCGGCCCCAGTCCAGCAGGCCTGCGGCCTCCCAAAAGGGCAGGTACCACCCGCTGTCCTCCATGAAGGCCAGAGTTACTCGGCTCATGGTCGCCCGGCGGCCGTAGACGCTGAACAGGTTGGTCGCGACCATCAGGTCGCCCTGGAACCAGCGGTACTCCCAGTGCGCGCCGGCCGAGCCCGTGCCGCCCTCGCCCTCGAGCGCGGCGCCGACCACACCCTCACAGCCAAACTGGGCGCGCGTCTCGCGCAGCACAACGGGCGACACGACGAACTGGACGGGGCGGCCCCAGGGGTCGGGCGCGGTGCGCACGACGTCGTCCTTCGGGATGGGCTGGCCATCGGGGGTGACGAACTTGTCGAACGAGTCGTCGGTGAAGCCCTGCGTTTGTTGTGTTTGGTTTTTGTGTTTGGGTTTCAAGGGGGGGAGGAGAGGTGAGCGTGAGACAGAGAGCGGCGTTTTTCTTGTTGTTTCCCCCCCGTTCCGTCCCCCCCCCCCAAAACAACAACCACAAAATTGTTTCCCCCCCGTTCCGTCCCCCCCCCCCAAACCAACAACCACAAAATTTAACACCCCCAAAAAAACTCACCAGCGCGTGCATGAGCTCGTGCACCAGCACCGCCACCGTCTGGTCCCTCCCGGGAGACGCCCCGCCCTCCTGCAGCGCGTAGGGGCACATGTTTGCCGACCCCAGGACGGGCCTGTTGCTGCCGGCGTCGTACAGGCAAGGCAGGCCCCAGGCGACGGCGCCCGAGCGGCAGTGCTCGTCCTGCGAGGCCGTCACGTACAAGTAGTAGTCGGTCGGCTCGCCGTCCCCGCCCGCGTAGTCGCGGCAGTCCCCCCCGCCCAGGGCGCACTGGCGGTAGGGCGCGACGTGCGACGCGTTGATGGCGGCGAGGCCGCACTGGTTGTTCTCCGCGCCGAGGGAGGGGATGCCTCCGGCGCCGGCGCCGCCGCCCGCGCCGCCGCCCGCGCCGCCGCCTCCGCCAAAGAGCGTGCTCATGCTGACGCCGCCCGCGCCGCCGCCCCCGCCGCCGCCCCCCTCGAGCACGTCGGGCGAGTGCTTGATGCAGTACCCCGCCGACGACCACATCACGCAAAGCGGGCGGACGCGCAGCCGGCCCGCCGCCGGCCGCCGCACGGCGAGGTACTTCCGCAAGACCCCCAGCGACAGGCCGACGGTGCGAGTCAGCTTGTCGCGCTGCGCGTCCGACAGCTCGCCGACGCCCTGGTACTCGACCCAGATGCGGATGGGCAGCTTGGACGGCGTGGGCGGGGGCGCGGGGCCGTCCTCTTCTTGCTGGAGGCGGCGGCCGCCGGCGCCGCTGCTCGCGCCGGTGAGGTTGGCGGGCGGGGGCGCGCCGCCGTCGAGAGAGGAAGACAGGGACAGCAGCGAGCGGCGGCGGCGGCGGCGGTCGCGCTCCTGCTGCTCCGAGTGCAGCTGGCTGAGGCGCCGGGAGACGTGGGCGACGCGGCTGTGGCCGCACGGCTGGTCGGGCGAGTGGCCGTGGTCACTGTGCGGCCGGGCACTGTCCGGCAGTAGTAGTGAGGGCGACGGCGCAAAGGCCGAAGCTGCGAGAAGCAGCGGCGCCGCCGCCGGGCTGGTCGGGAGCGTTGTTGCCGCCGCCGCCGCCCGTGCCGACGCCGATGCCGATGCCGCGACGACCACGAGCGCCAAAAACAGGGGCACGAGGCGCGGCGGCGGTCGCCCGCCGCCGCCCGGTCGCCTCCGTGTCGGCATGGATGGCGCTGCTGCGGCGCCTGGCGCCGTTGGCCCGTGTGTGGGGGGCGGGGGAACTCCGTCCGGCCCTGCGTGGGTGGGCGGGGGAACTTCGGCAGCTCCCCCCCTCTCTTCCCCCTCTTCTCCTCTCCTCCTCCTCCCTCCTTCAACGACCTCTCCGCCCCTCCTCCCTCGATGGCGGCCCTCCCTCTCGGTCGCGCTCTGCGTACTGGGACCGCACGTGGCGTGTGGCCGTACGAGGCGCGGAGGCGGGGAGAGGGGGGAGAAAGAGGGGGTGGGTTTTGGCGGGTGGTGGAGGGAACCAAGGGGAAGTTGCGCGCGAGTCTCTCGTTCGCTCTTTCTAATGCCCCGTGGTGATGCGTGTGCGGGAGGGAGCACGCGCGTGCGTGCGATGGATTGATTGATTGCGTGTGATCGCTGAGGGCGGGGACACGGCAAGAGGGCGAGAGGTCAAGACGACGACCCAGCGTCGCGTTTTCGACGACGGCGACGTCTACGCCGACGCGGCCGGAAGACAAGGCGCAGACTCCTGCACGACTTTTGCCCAGTGTCGCCACAACGCAGTGTTATACACACACAATACAACACAAACTCATACCCGAGCACTCAGCCGACAGCTAGAGAGGCGCGTTGCACCTGCACAGCAGCAGCAGCAGCGCCGCGGGCCCGAGAAAAGACCAGGAGGTGAGAGTCGTGTTCGTCCCCGTGGCGGTCCGCCGGACGTGGCCACGTCGCGGGTCGACGTGCTTGCGACGGCCAGAGGCTGGCTCGGCTCACCGGCCGCGTGTGCGTCGCCCTCGCACGCGCAGAGAGAGAGAGAGAGCTTGAGAGACAGAGGGACGACCCCCAAAAGAGACCTTCTCTATCTTGCGCCCACTCGTGACGGACTCCTTTTTTGCCACAGCATCGGCAGCAGCAGCGAAAAGATGCAGACGCGCCGCGCCCCCCCACCGCCGCAGCTGGGCGAGGCACCCTCCCGTCGAATCTCTCTCGCCGCCGTCGTCACGCGCTCTCTCGCTGACGGCGTGTCGCGCTTCTCGCCGCCGCCCCGTCCTCTCCTTTTCCCCCCCCCAAACAAACACCTTCAACAAAGCGACCCACAGGCGGAGCGCGCGCCCCCCAAATCCCGACCCGCCCCTCCGAGCCATGGACGCGCTGCCGCCCCCCCCTCCGCACGGCGGCGGCGGCAACGGCGGCGACGACAACGGCAAGCAGCGGCAGGGGGCGCCCGGAAGCGGCGGCGCCAGCGGGCTGGCGGGCGCGGCGCAGCAGGTCGTGGACCTCTTCGGCCCGTCGGACCTGCCCGCGGCGTCGCTGGTGCTCATCCTCGTGGTGCTGGGCCTGATGTCGCAGGCCATGACGCGCTGCGTGTGCACCTGATCCCGGCCGGCCGATCGATCGCCTCTGGCCTTTGGGTGGTCGAAATAAACCGACAGAAGAGCGCGCCCGGCGCCCGGCGCCGCCCTTCCCCCCCCCCCCCTTTTGTTTCTCCTCCCCGCCCCTTCCCCGCCCCGTCGACTGCGTGACACACAAACACACGCACTGACCGCCCCGCGCGAGCGACACCTCCTCTCTCTCCATCCCTCTGTCTTGCACGTTGTCCGATGCGTTGGAGAGAAGAAGAGTGAGGGGAGCGCGCGCGAGGCAACACACCAA